>Ga0307378_10002515_pt1 | contig 27901 bp, 29 predicted proteins | sample UN1MG_FD_202238 | JGI IMG/M metagenome (GOLD analysis project Ga0307378, IMG submission 202238) | Soil microbial communities from Risofladan, Vaasa, Finland - UN-1 | ecosystem: Environmental > Terrestrial > Soil > Coastal area > Acid sulfate soil | place: Finland: Risofladan, Vaasa | collected... | reverse complement strand
TACTACCAGGGCACGGAACTGATCGACGAGATCGAGAGCAGGCTGAAGAAACATATGAAGACCCTCTTCCACTGTCGGCAGGTCGATGTCCGTCCGATCAGTGGAACCGTGGCCAACGACGCGGTATTCAGCCGCTTCATTCATCCCGGAGATGTGGTAATGGTCAACTCCACACCGGGGGGCGGGCATATCAGTCATCATCGGGCCGGATCGGTGGGCAAATACACAACCAATATCGTGGATTTTCCCCTCACCGCTGACGGTTATCACATCGACGTGGAACGGACCATCGAGCTGATCCGGGCCATATCGCCCAAAGTCCTGATCTTCGGGAAGAGCCTGTTTCTGTTTCCCGAACCGGTGAGCGAGCTGGCGGAAATCTGCCGCGAGCGGAATATCACGACCCTCTACGACGGCGCCCATGTATTGGGTTTGATCGCCGGAGGCTGCTTTCAGAACCCTTTGAAGGAAGGAGCCCTGCTGATCACCGGAAGCGTTCACAAGACCTTTTTCGGCTCCCAGAGGGGAATCATCCTGAGCAACGTCGGGGAGAACGAGTGGCGGAAAATCGACAAAGGAGCCTTCCCGGGATCCTCGTCCAACCATCATCTCGATACACTGGCTCCCTTGGCTATCGCGGTGTACGAGATGATGGAGTTCGGTCAGGAGTACGCGAAGCAAGTCATTACCAACGCCAAGCATTTGGGTAAGAAGCTTCACGAGCTCGGCATAAAGGTTCAAGGGGCGGAGCACGGCTACACGGAGAGTCATCAGCTGGCAATGGACGTGATGGAATACGGCGGCGGCGACGAGGTAGCCCGGCATTTGAAGGACAACAGCATCGTCCTCAACATGAACCTGCTTCCCAACGAGCCCTTAGAAAACGTCTCCAATCCGGCCGGAATCCGTCTGGGAGTCCAGGAGATGACCCGTTTCGGTATGAAGAAAAAGGAGATGGAGACCATCGCCGAGCTGTTCAAGAAGTGCCTTATCGACGGCAAGTACGTCGGTGAGGAGGTGAAGGAGTTCCGCGCTCAATTTCAGCGAATACAGTACTCCTTCGATCAGTCTTCCGTGGAAATCTAAACAGCAATGAAAGACGTTCAGAACCAGCACGACGAGCGTCGGATCGAGATCCAAAAAGTCGGTGTAAAACACGTGAAGTACCCGATCGTTGTGCTGGATAAGAAAAATCGTACCCAGCAGACCGTAGCCACGATCAACATGTACGCCGATCTTCCCCATGAGTTCAAGGGTACTCACATGAGCCGCTTCATCGACGTGGTGAACGAGTACTACGTCGATATCTCCATGCACAATTTTTTCGAGATGTTGGGAAAGGTTCGCAAGCTTCTCGATGCTCGCCGGGCCTACACAGAGGTCATCTTTCCCTACTTCATTGAGAAGCAGGCACCGATCTCGGGGGAGCGGAGCATGATGGAGTACGTCTGTGAATACGTGGGCGAGGTGAGTGACCAGTACGAGCATTTATACGTGGGAATACAGGTGCCCATCGCAACTGTCTGTCCCTGCTCTCTGGAGATCAGCGATCAAGGAGCCCATAACCAGCGGGGCATCGTTCGTGTGAAGCTGTTATTCGACACATTTTTCTGGATCGAGGATGTCATCAGCATCGTGGAGCAGTCCGGATCGAGCGAGGTGTACACCCTGTTGAAGCGGGAGGACGAGAAGTATATCACCGAACAGGCCTTCAAACGCCCGCGTTTCGTTGAGGACGTGGTGCGGGAGGTTACCCAGAAGCTCGAGGCAACGGGGGATTTCCGCTGGTTCAGCGTCGAGGCGGAGAACTTCGAAAGCATTCACAATCACAGCGCCTACGCCTACGTGGAACGGGGTTCGATCGACTAGGAGAAATGGCAGCTTCGGCGGTATTGAGGATAATCCTGGCTGGAGCGGCCGCGTACCTTCTGGGCAGCATCTGCCCGGAAAAGATCGATGCCCGCGGAACGCTTCCCGCTGCAATCACGGCGATCGTCGACTTGGGCAAGGGGATCGCCGCGGTTCTGATCGCAGAGCACCTTCTGAAGCTGCCCGCAGCCTGGTTGTTCGTACCGGCCTGGAGGCGGTGCTGGGTCATATCTTTCCCTTTTACATGCGATTTCGGGGCGGCAGGGCAATGGCCACCGCGGTCGGTGTCTATCTGTTCGCCTGTGCCCTGTCGATTGCAGAGGGCACCTTCGCCCCTGTGCAGATAGGCGCGGTCCTGGTCGTCGCAGCCCTGGTATTCTATGCCTCCCGGAGCGGAGACCTGACCGGCCTGGTGGCTTTTTTCTTTCTCGGTATTGTCACTCCGCTGGAGTTGGGATTCAGCCCGCGGGGCCTGCTGATGTTCAGCCTCTCCCTGTACTGTTTTGCTTTGGGAATCCGCAATACAGTCATTCGCAGGCTCTTCGTAATCGATCCGGAGATCGAGATGAAGTGGTGGCGGGTCATCGCCAGGCCCTTTGCCCTGCTATTCATTCCTATCGACTTGCTCTTTGGCAGGACTCCGCTGTTGCTTCTGATCGGCGGTCTCGGGATTGTTGTTATCGGGACGGACATCTTTCGATTGTTCAGCCGCCATCAACTCCAGCAGCTGTTTAAGAAAAAGGAGATCAAGCGTTTCTCCTCGATAACCAGCTTTCTCGTAGCGATCTTCATCATCTTTCTCGTGTTTCCCGCCGCGATTCCCTATCTGGGTCTGGCCTTCATCACCATCGGAGACATGTTCAGCAAGATCATCGGGATCAAATTCGGAAAGGTTAAGCTGTTTCGTGACCGGACACTGGAGGGGTCGCTGGGTTTTCTTGCCGGAAGCTTCATGTCAGGCTGGGTGATCTATTCGCTGCTGCCGGTTCCCCTGTATGCGGCGATCGCCGGACCTCTATTTGCCGCCGCGGCGGAGCTGTTTTCCATGGATCTGGACGATAATTTCACCGTTGGGGTCATCACCAGCGGATTCCTCTTTGCCCTGCGCTATTTCTTGGGCGCCTGAATCCGCCTGTGGGAGGGTCGCAGGACCAGCACCAAAAGATAAACGATGCCGGCAACGATGATGATGGTTGCGCCGGCGGGCAGATTCGGCTTGTAGCTCAACGTCAGGCCTCCGACCATATAAACCCCGGTGAGGGCGGAGGCGAGGACCATCGAATGCCATAGCCGCTTGGTAAGGGAAGCGGCGGTGGCGGCGGGCAGGGCCAGCAGGGCGATCACCATTACAATGCCCACAACCTGGAGCAGGATGACGATGGTCAGAGCGGTCAGGCAGAGAAGCAGCACGTAGTACAGCTGCACCCGTACGCCCCGCAGGCGGGCGAACGTTTCGTCGAAGCACACCGCCTCCAGCTTATGGTAGAAGAGAAAGCTGATCACAACGATCAGCAGATCCAGGGCACCGATCATCACCAGGTCGGTTTTTCGAACCATGAGGATGTTGCCGAACAGATAGCTCATCAGATCTTCTTTATACCCTGGGGTTCGTGAGATGAAGAAGATCCCTATAGCCATGCCGATGGCCCAAACGGCGCTCAAGACAGTGTCCTCACGCTGTTTGCCATACAACGTCACCATCCCGATAATGACGGCCGCCAGCAGGGCGGCAAACACCGCCCCGTGAAGGGGGGTAATGAAGGCCAGGCCGAGACGGCGCTGCAGATAGATCGCAGCGCCCATGCCTCCAAAGGTGGTATGGGCAATGGCACCGGCGATATAGGTGATCCGGCGAACCGTGATAAAGCTGCCCACCACACCGCAGGCTACGGAAGCCAAGATGCCTGCCAGCAGAGCGTACTGCAGAAAGGGGAATTTTAGCAGATCCTGGACGAACTCAATCATATCTCTTCTCCGCTTCTGTGATCGTGGCGAACCAGGGCGATCTCTCCGCCGTACAGGTCCCGGATCATCTGCCCGGTAAGCTCGCTGGTCGGATGGGTGAACACGGTCTTGTTCACGCAGACAACCAAGCTTACGAATCGGGAAACGATGCCCAAGTCGTGGGAGACGAGCACAACGGTCAGTCTCTGATTCAGATCCACCAGTAGCTCGTACAGCTTGTCCGTCGCCAAACGGTCGACGTTGGCGGTGGGCTCATCGAGAAGCAGGATCTCAGGCTCCGTTGCCAGGGCGCGGGCGATGAGAACGCGCTGGCGCTGGCCGCCGGACAGCTCCGCGAAGGACCGCCGCCGCAACTCCCCCAATCCCACCTGTTCCAGAGCGGTGAGGGTCGCCTCCCGATCTTCCTTTCGGTACGGTCCGATCCAGAATCGTCCCAGCCGTCCCATCTGCACCACATCGTAGACCGTAACCGGAAACAGAGGATCGAAGCGGGTGAACTGTGGAACGTAGCCCAGCCGGCTGCGCTCCCGCTCCGGGGCTCGGCCGAGAACCTGCACAGTGCCCCGGTTGGGCCGCAGCATGCCCAGGGCAAGCAGGAGCAGGGAGGTCTTGCCGCCTCCGTTGGGTCCGATAACGGAAACGAACTCGCCGGGATGGATCTCCAGGTTCACGTTCGTCAAGACCGGCTCGCTGTTGTACGAGAAGTCCACACTTTGAAACGAAATAATTGCCGTATTCATCATTCAAGCGCTTCGGCGATCTTTCGGGCCATCTCCCTCAGATTTTCTACGTAGTCCTCGGCCAACGGATCGAGAGGGACCACGACGCCCCCGATCGCCTCGGCAACGGCCTCGGCTCCGGTGCGGGAGAACTGGGGCTGCACGAAGATGATCCGTACCTGCCTTTCCCGGGCTCTCTCGATCAGTCGGGCCAACTGCTGGGCGCTGGGTTCACTTCCGCCGGTCTCCACGGCCACCTGCCTGAGGCCGTATTCATCTGTGAAGTACCCGTAGGCGGGGTGATAGACGAATATCTCCTGGCCCCGATACGGCGCCAGGGCCGCTGCGATTTCTTCGTGCAGGCCGTCCAGCTCTGCGGCCAAGTTCCGGTACCCTGCCTCGTACTCATCCCTGCCGCCGGGATCGGTCTGGATCAGAGCATCCCGTATGGTCTGAGCCTGGCGCTTGGCCAGGAGCGGGCTCAACCAGGTGTGGGGATCCAATCCGTGCTCATCATGGTCGCCCTCCTCGATCTCCCGCAGCTCGATCCCCGCCTGGGTGTCGATGATCTTCAGTTGAGGATTGCTGCTGCGGATGCGGGGAATCAAGGATCGCTCGAAGGCAACGCCGATGCGAAAGTAGAGTTTTCCCCGGCTAAGCTGGGCCATCTGTTTGGGAGTCGGTTCGAAGGTGTGAGGATCCTGTCCGGGTTGAACGAGAACTTCGACCCGGATCCGCGACCCCGCGATGCTCTGCACCAGGTACCGTTGGGGACCGATACTGACGAAGGCAATGGGTTCTCCCTGCTCGCTGGATTTCTGTCCCCCTGCCGGGGCGGAGAGGGATTGGACGCCTAAAAAGGAAATCCCGAGGAGCAGGAACATTCGCTGATTGATTCCCTTCTTCAATTTGTGCCTTTGGAGGAGCAGACCAGATACACCGCGTCACACTCCCCGCAGTGGTCGATCTGGTGGGTTTTGCTGAAAGCGTCCCAGTGCCGCTTCTGTTCAGGAGTCATGATTCCCGTGCCCTGGCAGAGGGGACAGGCGTGATCCAGGGCGGAGAGGATCGCCGCTCGAATAAAGGCGGAGCGGTTGGGGAGGTTGCGAATGGCTTTGGCCAGGGAGGCCTCAGCCTTGAAGGTGATCACCTCGTCTTTGTGGGAACTCATGCTTAGGCTCCTCTGGTATTACTTTGTATTATACTATACTCAACGAGACGAAGACAAGCAAGACGGGGAATCTCTAGGTACTCCGCCCCTGTTCAGTTCAAGGGAATCGCCCGGTTAGAGCAGTTGAAAGGTGGTGATACAGGTGTTGCTGTCGGGGAAGGTCCCGATCGTTCCTGCGGCTTTGCGGCCCAGCGCTTCCATCGTGATCGTGATTTCCTGATTCCGGGGGAGCCACAGCTCCAGGAAGCCGTTCTTCATCGTGGTGATCTCCTCGTCCAGGAGCACCGCGCCGTCGGTTGAAGTCGCTGAAACCTTCACGGGCATCTCGATCAGCTCGCCCTGACAGCCGGACATGTAGTGGATTTCGCATGGGTGAGTCTTGCTGATATAGGGGGCGAAGGCTACAACCAGTCGATCTGCGGGAAGCGGGATTTCCACAGTTTTGCCGCTCTTCTTGAAGGTTACTTTGACCGCTTCGGTGTCCACGAAACTTTGAACCTCGGGAGTGGCGGTACCCCATTTGTTGGCCAGGGCCAAAGCTTCCCGGGCATTTAGAGCTTCGAGAAGCTCGGGGCCAATCCGGGGGGAGGCGCTGTGAACCGGGTTGGGTGCATCACCCCCGGCGGGGCGCCTCGAGTCCGCACAACTTGCCAACAGCAGGGTTAGCAGGATCAACAGGAGAATTGCAGCGCGGTGTATCATGGTTCTGTCCTTTCTATGTAAATCTTCAGTGATTATACTTTATCAATTCTCTAATGTACTGTCAACGGCTGGGGAGATTCGGGGTGTGATTTAAAAACCTAGAAGGTCGGCAAGGTCAACGGGTCAAATTTCAAATAGTCTCTAGAGTCATTCTGACCCGTTTGGTGCAGCAGGGTATCGCCACCATTGTGATTAGCTGGAAAAATATCCCTTTTGCTTCTAATTTTCTAGATAACCAATGGTGCAGAGACCCGTTTGCGATTTCAACGTACCATCTTCTCTCCCGCCGGGATCGGTACTTCCAGGAGGTTTTCCTCTGGGGCGAGGGGGCAGCTGTAGGTATAGTTGAACACGCAGTAGGGGTTGTAGGCCAGGTTGAAGTCGATGGTGATATCTGCCTCCCGCTGCTGGAAGAGGTCGATATACCGCCCTCCGCCGTAGGTCTCCTTGCCGCTCGTTCGATCTCGGAAAGCCAGAAACAGCCTGTTGCTCACCCGGCTGTCACGGTCTTTGAGCAGCAGCAATCTCTGCCGATTTCCCTGAAGGTCAAACTCAGCCCAGGCGTAGCGCACATAGCGGCGCACCGTGCCGTCGCTGGTCGGGACCAGCAGTTCCTCCTGCCCTGCAATCAGGGCCAACCGAGCCGTTACCCGGAAGGCCGGGTCGGGAGGGAAATAGCTCAGCCCTTGAAAGGTTGATCGCTGCTCCGCAGTGAAAGGCGAATCGGGAGATTGCTCCATAAAGAGATCGATCCGTTGCCGTTTTTCAAGGATCGAATTGATATATTCATTGGGACCCTCGATGCGCTTCACGACAAAGATAGTCAGAATGACGGCCACCGCGAGAAGCGGGAAGACAATAGTTTTCGCTTTCGGTTTCATGGCTTTTGGTTTTGGCAGTCTTGAGTTTTCCCTCCTGCAGAAGCCTCAGGGTGCGGGATGCCCAGAGAACGCTCATAATGGCGGCCAGAGACATTGTAATCAACAGGGCTGGTATTGGATAGCCGATGGCCCGGAAGAAGGAGCGGGAGAGGATGCTGATCACGGCAAACACGAAGGTGAACTCGACGATCCGAGTCTGAAGCACTGCGTAGCCCACGACCTGGTCCAGATCGTTGAAGAAGGGATAGATTTTCGGCGCCAGCAGCACCATCACCGCGGCGGGCAGGCTCTTCCGCCAGATCTCCCGAACCCGTTGTTTCACCGATCCGTTGAATCGCTTTGGCCGGACAGGCTTGCACGCAGTCGCCGCAGCCGATGCATCTGTGCTCGAAGAATGCGATCTCTGGATCGCGGAGCTGGGTTTCCGGATTGCTGCACCAAGGACAGCGCAAGGGGCATCCTTTCATAAAAACCAGAGTTCTTATCCCTTGTCCGTCATGGATGCTGAAGCGCTGAATATCGGTAACTATACCCTGCATTTTTTATTTAAATCTCTAGAGCGGCACCAGATACACTCACCTTGAAACCGTAGAAAACGGATACTCGTTTATTTCAGCGATCACATCTCTGACCTCGTATCGTGCCAGGCATTTCAATGAGCAGGATCCCCGTATTTTCAGTGAAGCTGGCAGATTGATGATGCCTGGAGTGTCTTTGCCCTCGAGTTTCTCCAGCAGCACTTTCGCAGCGGTAAGGCCGATTTCTTTTACCGGCTGGCTCACCATTGTAAGCGGTGGAGCAAAGAATGGAGCCCAGGAGGTGTCGTCAAATCCAACAATCGCCAGCTCTTCGGGGCACATTATCTTCTCTTCTTTTATGGCCATGATAGCGCCTAGAGTCATGAGATTGTTAGATGTGAAAATGGCGCTTGGTCTTGGGTTTCTGCTCAGTAGTTGTTTAGTCCCATAGTATCCCCCCAATTGTTGGGACCCTCCGCTTACTATCAGATCCTTTTGCACAGGAATATCGTGTGCCCGCAGAGCATCCTCATACCCCAGGTATCTCTCTTCGGTCGTGGAGACCTTAACACCATAAACCATTCCAATCCTTCTATGGCCATCGTCTACCAGATGATTTATAAGCTCCTGACTGCTTTTCCTGTTGTCAACGATGATTGACGTGTAGGGGCAGTTCTGGGGAATCCTGTCGATGAGCACAATTTTAGTGTCAAGGGACTCCATAACTTCAAGAAACGATTGATCGTCTCCGGCCGGAGTCAGGATAAGACCATCCACACCTTTTGAGAAAAATATTTTCAGCTTTGTGTTTTGCTTCAGCACATTCTCGTCGTTGCTCGCCAAAAGAATATTGTAACCCGCTTCTATAAGGACCTCCTCGACGCCGCGGATGAGCGGTCCGTAAAAGGGGTTCTGGATATCTGAAATTACCACGCCTACCGTCTTGGTTTTTTTTGTGGACAAGCTTCTGGCAACATCACTCGGATAATAATGTAGCTGCTTCACAGCCGACAGAACTTTGTGGCGTATCTCCTCACTCACGAACCTTGTGTTGTTGATTACGTGAGATACCGTAGCGGTGGAGACGCCGCACATCCTTGCAACATCAATGATTCGAGCTCTTTTACCGCCCATCGTTCGCATTGTAACTTTGTATTAGTGCTAGTGTCATACGATCATCAGATAGAATGCGGGTTTCCCTTTTTTCATTGGAATAAATCCGAGGGTCCGGCTCCCTCGATAATATCTTTTAATCCCTGGATAAACTCCGCTCCTTCTACTCCATCGATCAGCCTGTGATCCAGTGCCAGCGCTATAGCCATGATATCCCTGGGGATGAATTCGCCACCGTTCCAGACGGCGTTCTTTTTTATCTGACCTATTCCCATCATGCCTGCTTCAGATGGATAGATAATCGGCACAAAACAGTCAACCGGATACATACCCAAATTACTGATGGACATGGTGCCGGCCTGCAGGGCCTCCGCCGGGAGTTTTAACTCCTTTGTCTTTTCGATGAGGGCACGCACGGCCTGTTCCAGCTCGGTCATACTCATCCTGTGGGCATTACATATGTGGGGAATTATAATCCCGGCGTCTGTTTTTACAACGAAACCAACATTTGTATCAGAGCGATCCGTGATGGCACCTCTGTCCCATACCCTGTTCAATGCCGGGTGCTTTTCTATGAGTGCGGAGCAAGCCTTAATGAGTATTGTGATAATCGATGGTTTGAGCTCACTGCCCTGTGCCTGCCTCTGCCGTTGCTCCAGCATATTAGTAACGTCGAAGGACGAAAACAAATAATAGTGGGGTATCGTTGTTTTGCTTTTAGTGGTGGCTTCGGCCGTCCTCCTACGCATGCTGTCGGATAGAACTTTTCCGGAAGATCCCCCGCGGCCCTCTTCTTCAATAGAGACTTCATGTCGCAGCACTTGTTGCTTGATATATCTCTCAACATCAGACTTTTGTATACGACCGTTCGGGCCGCTTCCTTCGATCTCGGACAGTTGAACTTGATGCTCCGCAGCTATTTTTCTGGCGACAGGAGAGACAAGAAGCTTGTCCGTTTCAGGTTCGCCCAAGGATTCATTCATGGAGTCTGCAAGGTAGCCGATGACTTGAGAAACCGCGGCTGACTCACCAGCCTGAAAATTGATTTTTTTGAGAAAGCCGGAACGGGAAGAAGCGATATCCAGAGTGGTCTTTTCTGTTTCAACTGTGACCAGCAGCTCCTCTTTATCGACGAACTCCCCTTCTTTCTTGTGCCACTTGACAATCTGCAGAGTTTCGGCGGTAAGCCCTGTTTTGGGGGCCCGAATCTCGGTGATCATGAAATCTTTTCTGCGGTGCGGATCAGCTTCCGGGCGGCGTTGACGATATCATCAACCTGAGGCAGCACAAAGCGCTCGAGGACCGGTGAAAAGGGAATAGGTGTGTCTTTCCCGCACACACGCAGCACCGGTGAATCCAGGTAGTCGAAGGCTTGCTCGACGATCAGAGATACTATCTCCGCTCCCATACCACATGTTTTGGGGGCTTCATGAACAACAAGGGCTTTATTCGTCTTTCTTACCGACCCGATTATTGTCTCCATGTCCAGAGGGTTCAAGGTTCGCGGATCGATCAGCTCGATTGAAATTCCCTCTTCCTCGAGTTTCTGTGCTGCTTCCATAGCTTTGTGAACCATCATCCCTGTTGCTACAACGGTCAGATCTGTTCCCTGCCGCTTGACATCCGCCACACCAAGAGGTATTGCGTAGGTTTCTTCGGGCACTTCCCCTTTGATGTCATAGAGAATACGGTGCTCGAGGAACAGCACAGGATTGGGGTCTTTGATCGCTGAGAATAAAAGCCCCCGCGCGTCCCTCGCTGTGGAAGGAAAGGCAATCTTAAGACCGGCTACGTGCATGAACATCGCTTCGTTGCTTTGTGAGTGTTGGGCCGCCGCGGAAAGACCGCCTCCCACGGTTGTTCTGATCACGATCGGTAAAACGGCCTTTCCACCGAACATATACTTCATCTTGGCCATCTGATTGACTATCTGGTCCATTCCGATATAGAGGAAATCGCAAAACATGATTTCCGCAATTGGCTTCAAGCCAACGCATGCTGTACCTATAGCGGTGCCGATTATAGCCGCCTCGGAGATCGGCGTATTTTTAACTCTTTCGGAGCCGTATTTTTGCCATAAGCCTTTGGTCACCTGGAAGGCACCTCCGAGCTGTCCGATATCCTCGCCAAACAGCAGCACTGCAGGATCACTGCTCAAGGCGTCGTCCAGAGTTCTGTTGATCGCATCTCGAAACGTCATTTGCGCCATTTGCTACCTTCCTATTACACGATCGTGAATACATCGGAGTAGGCTTCCTGAACATCGGGAAGGGGGCTTTTCCTGGCGAACTCGACTGCTTGTTCCAGTTCGCGAGCTACTTCCTTCTCGATTTTGTCCAATATCTGCTCGGTGCTGATCTTGTTGGTCACCAGATAGTCTTTGAAGCGATTAATGGGGCATTTTTCCTTCCAGCGCGCAACGTCTTCAGCTGTCCGGTAGGGTTGCGGGTCGCCTTCCCAGTGCCCCCGCCATCTGTAGGTTTTACATTCAATGAAAGTCGGCCCCTTCCCCTGGCGCGCATCCTCTGCGGCCTTGTCGGCGGCTTCATACACTTTTACTACGTCGTTTCCGTCGACCGTGACCGCGGGCATATCATAGGCCATTGCCCTTCTCGCTACGTCTTTTATCTTTTGATGCTCCGATTGGGGTGTGGTTTGGGCAAACTGATTGTTCTCGCAAACAAAAATCACGGGCAATTCCCAGGTCGATGCCAGGTTGCAGGCCTCGTGAAAGGGTCCGATGTTGGTGGCACCGTCGCCAAAGAAGCAGGCACAGACCTTCTTTTCGCCTTTATATTTAATACCTGCCCCGGTTCCGGCTGCGATTGGCAAACCGCCGCCCACGATGCCATTGGCTCCTAAAATGCCGATATCAAGGTCTGCAATGTGCATCGACCCGCCTTTCCCCTTGCAGTATCCTGTTTTACGCCCAAAGAGCTCGGCCATCATTAGATCTAGACGCCCCCCCTTGGCGATGCAGTGTCCGTGGCCTCTGTGAGTGCTTGTTATATAGTCCTCTTTGTTTAGGGCAGCGCATATTCCGCCTGCCACCGCCTCTTCGCCGACGTATATGTGCATGAAGCCGGGGATTTCTCCGTCCGCATACAACCGTATTACCTTTTCTTCGAAGCGGCGTATCTTTACCATAGTTTTATAAATTTGCTCTGCAGTGTGTTTGACAAAGGTTATACTCAACAGATCACCTCTCTATTCGAGTGAGTTAACCGCTTACGTAAGCGGTTAACAATATGCTATTGCATAGACGAGATACCGTCAAGATGTCGCGCAACAGCAGATGGTGTAGCAGCGTCGCTAATGTGGTATAGTTGAAGCAGGAGGTATGGCATGAAGCTGAACCGATCTACAATGATCACCATCCTTACGGTTGTGCTTGCTGTAATTACAGGAATTCTACTGAGCGGCTGTGTGACCGCTGGTGCCGCCGAATGTACGGAAGACGGACAGATCCTCTGGGATAAAGACAGCGATCCGAAGCGGGACGCGCCGCGCTGGGTCGATAATTGGAGGGCCGCCCTCAAAGAGGCGGGGGTGCGAGCTTCAGAAATACCGAAAAAGTACGTTGTCTACATGGGCGTTTCCGAGGAAAAACCCGACGAGCGGGCGGCTCGCTTCGGCGCAGTCGAAGACATGCTCAAGCGCTACGCCGTGTATCTTCAAGCGGAGTTGGACCGCATCCTTCCCGAAGCGGCGGAGAAGGCCGGCGCTCGCCTGCCAGAGCTGAATACAGCCTTGGGGGCGGATATGGCGGTAAGCTACCTGCCCAGAGAACCGATAGAGGCCAACGTCATCCGGGCTCACTGGAGCGCAAGGGGCAAGCTCTGTCCCGACCTCACCCAGACCGTCTACCGAATCTACGTTCTCGGGGCTTTCGACAAAGACGCCCGCAGGGATCACGTGCGCGAGGCGGCGATCGAAACCTTCAAATATGCCATCATCCGGGGTGAGGATAAGGATCGGGTGCTCGCGGAAGCGGAGCGGCTGATTCGAAGATTGTAATTCAGACATTCCGCTGCTTCCACCGCCCTGACCGGAACCAGTAGACCATCACCAAGCCTTGAACAACCGTGGCTGTAGTGATTGCCAACCAGACGCCAATGGGGTTCCCGCCGAAAAGACCGGGAAGAACGTAGGCCAGGGGAAGCTGGATTCCCAGCAAGCTAACAGCCAGGATGATCATGGTGGCCACTGTATCTCCCGCACCATTCAAGGCACTGGCCATTACGAGCCCCAAGGCCAGGAAGAGATACCCGCCGATGCGGACACGAAGATATTCAGATCCGATTTCCAGGATTCCTGTAGTTTGGTTGAAAAGTCCTATGATCTGCCGGGAAAAAACAAAGAATACGGCGCCAATGACGAGAAGCAGCGCCGCGTACAGGCCGGCAGCGATCCAAGCGCTTCGCTGTGCTCGATCTGGCTGCCCGGCCCCCAGATTCTGCCCTACCAATGTGGCGGCAGCCGCTCCCAACGCCCAGCCCGGCATCATGACAATCAGGTCCAGCCGCAGTCCGATGCCGTAAGCCGCCGTTGTCAGCACGCCGAAGCTTGTCACTATTCTCATGAGCAGCAGATTGCCCAGGCTGCGTACCGCCCCTTGCATCGTACCGGGAACGGCCAGCTTGAGCATGCGCCAGATCAGATTGAAATCCAACCGATAGCGTCTCCAGTCTATGGTGAGGCGGGTGTGGCCCCGAGTGAGAATGTACAGCCCGGCGGCCATCCCCGTTCCCTGGGCGATCACCGTAGCCGCCGCCGCTCCTCGCACCCCCATTTCCGGAAAGATCCAGATGCCAAAAATGAGGAGAGGATCGAGTACGATATTAATCACCGTAGAGGCGGCTATGATCAGCATCGGCGAACGGGCATCCCCGATGCCACGCATGATGGCGCTGGTTAGAAAGAACAGGACAAGAGTAACAGATCCATCGAACACGATGTTCAAATAACCTACAGCGAGATGCAGGAACTCGTCCCGAGCCCCCAGAGCTACAAGGGCTTTTCGCCCGAAGAAATTGACGAACAGAACCAGCAACAGAGATACAACGATACCTAAGGAAATCGACTGCATGGCAGTCAACCCGGCGGTTCGGCGATCGCCTGCACCGTAGAAGCGGGCCACCATGGCGGTCGTGCCTATGGTCACTCCGATCAGAAGAGTCCAGGAGATCTGCATCAGCAGACCGCAGAGAGCCACTGCGGCGATCGCTGATGGACCCAACCTGCCCACGAAGATCATGTCCACGACATTGAAGGCGTTCTGCAGAACATTGCCCGCGACCATGGGCCAGGCCAGATGGAGGACATTATTAAAGACATTACCGCGAGTAAGATCGGCTTTCTCAATCATTACGATATTGCGACCATTGCGACAAATCCAGTTGTGAACGAAGTCCCAATAGTAGCACGGATTTCGCTTGACAGGATACCGAAGCCGAGACTACAGTGGTAAAACTCGCAATATGGGCAGCCTGCGTTGTGTGTTACACTCACCTCTCCGGCGGGAAGATTTCTTTACAGGTATTATCTGCCTCGCTCCATCCCTGCTGGTGATCGCATTCTTCGTGGTTTTTCCAATTATTTTTTCCCTCTACCTCTCCTTTCATGAGTGGGCCATACTCACACCGGATAAACCGTTTGTTGGGCTGGACAACTTCGAGAGGATGTTCTCCACGCCTGAGTTCTGGCAAGCTCTGAAAAACACCTTTCTCTACACCGTGGGGGTGGTACCCTTTGGTGCCGCGGCGTCCCTCGCCCTCGCGCTGCTCTTGAACCGGACGATCCTGGGTTCAGGATTTTTCCGCACCGCCTTTTTCCTTCCGGTGATCACCTCCACGATTGCCATCGCGGTGGTCTGGTTATGGGTCTACGACGACAATATCGGGCTTCTGAATCTGATCCTGAGGGGCCTGGGTTTTCAGCCTGTGCGCTGGCTGACTTCATCGAAAACGGCTCTGCTTTCGATGATCATTATGAACGTGTGGAGAAACGCCGGCTACCACATGGTCATCTTTCTGGCAGGGCTGCAGTCGATACCGGAGTCCCTCTATGAAGCGGCGACGATCGACGGAGTCAACACGTTTCAACGCTTTCGCTACATAACCTGGCCCCTCCTGGTGCCGACTACCGTGTTCGTGCTCATCACCAATACAATTTTTACTTTCCAGGTGTTCGGGCCTATCTATGTGATGACCGGGGGAGGGCCGGCCCGTTCGACCTCGGTAATCGTGTACTACCTGTATCAGCGGGCCTTTGAGTTTCAGGAGATGGGATACGCCTCCGCGGTTGCCTGGAGTATTTTCATCATCCTCATCGGGTTGACACTGTTTCAGCTTTGGCTTTCGAGAAACAAGGAAAAGATATGGTGAAAGTCCTGAAGACGGTGCTTCTCTACGCGGTTCTGGGACTGTGCGCGGCCATCTTCATTACGCCCTTCCTGTGGATGCTCCAGGCTTCTGTGAAGAACACGGCTCAGATCTTCGCTTTTCCCCCCAAGCTGCTGCCGAATCCGGTGGTCTGGAGGAATTACATCCGCGCCTGGACGGCCGTGCCGCTGGCCCGGTTTTATTTGAACAGCATCATCGTGGCCGGATCCGTTGCCTTTGCCCAGGTTGTCACCTCGGCCATGGCGGCCTACGTCTTCGCCCGGCTGAGCTTTCCCTTCAAGAATGTGATTTTCGTCTTTTTTCTTGCGATCATGATGATCCCCATCCAGGTCACCGTAATTCCCCTCTTCATAATCGTAAAAACCCTGGGTCTCATCGACAGCTACGGAGCCCTGATCTTGCCGTTCCTGGCCTATCCTTTCGGCACCTTTCTGCTTCGCCAGTTTTTTCTCACGATTCCCCGGGAGATAGAAGATGCGGCCCGGGCCGACGGCTGTCCCCGCCTGCGAATACTGGTGCAGATCATCGCTCCCCTCTCGAAGTCCGCCCTCTTTACGCTGGGAATGCTGGCGTTCATGTTTATCTGGAACTCGTTTTTCTGGCCGCTGTTGGTGACCAACACCGAGAAGCATTTCACGATCCAGGTTGGTCTGGCCATGCTGCGAACTCAGCTGATCATGGAGGTGGATTGGGGGCTCCTGATGGCCGCCACGGTGATTTCGATTCTCCCCGTTCTCATATTCTATATGTTTACTCAAAAACAGATCATCAAGGGAATCACGCTGACCGGCTTGAAAATGTAATCCCGGAGGCCAGAGATTCCCGGAGGCAGCGAAAATTGACATGCCGACATTCATGGGTATAATAATGGTTTCAAGGATGAAAAGGATGAAGAAACTACTTGCATCGACACTGCTCTTTGTACTGCTGGCGGCAGGCCTGCTTACAGCGACAGGGCAGCAGGAAGGAATCGCTCCGGGTACCGGAGCTGGACCCGTCTCAGCGTATCAGCCGGAGCAGAAGCTTACCCTGGTGTTCTGGCACTCCTACTCCGGATATCGGGGCGAGTTGTTCGACTCGATCGTAAAGGAATGGATACGCAGCAATCCAATGATCGACATCAAACTGGAGTACGGGGGCAGCCTCTGGACGATGAGGGACAAGCTGCTGACCGCCATTGCCGGCGGTTCCGCTCCTGACCTGGCGGAAATCGATTCCTACTGGACCCCCATATTTGCCGATCCGGGATCCCTGGTCAAGCTGGAACCGTACATGGTTGCGGATGCCAAGTACAACAAGGCCGACCTGCAGAAGCCCTCACTCATGAGCACCCAGTATTTGGGGGAGAGCTACTCGATCCCGTTCAACCTGAGCACCATCGTACTGTACTACAACAAGAGCTATTACGAGGCGGCCGGAATGGACAAAGAAACACCGCCCAAGGATTGGGACGACCTTCTGGCATTCGCGAAGAAGCTCACGGTGGACAAGAACGGTGACGGAAACCCCGACCAGCGCGGCGTGGTTTTTCCTCTCAAGGCCAATTACGGCGCGATCTGGTACTGGCTTGCATTTTTCTGGCAGCAGGAGGGCAAGCTGTTCAACGACACTCTCAACTCAGGGGCTTTCAACAGCGATGCCGGAGTAGCGGCAACAGAGTTCTGGAAACGAATGGTGAAGGAGCAGGTCCTGTCCCTGTCCGCCGGATTCGCCGATTTCACAGCCGAATTGGCGGCAATGGAGCTGAGCTCCTCGTCCGTGCTGGGCAGTTACCGGGACAACATGGGGAACAAACGGGTGGGTCTATCGGCGCTTCCCAAGGGAAAGGTAAACGCCACGGTTACCGGCGGGGGCAATCTGGCCATGTTCTCCAGCTGTCCGGATTACGAGGCGGGTTGGAGCTTCCTGAGCTGGCTCGGGAGCACCGATGTGAACAAACGCTGGGCCCTGGCGACCGGAGCCATCCCGGTACGGAAGTCGGTGCTCGAGGAACCGGAGTACAAGGACTACATGTTGATGGATCCGAAGGGAAACATCATGATCTCGACCCTGCAGTATGCCCATATCCGGCCGAACATACCGGAGTACGGCGATGCCTCGCGGATCATCGCCGTCGCCGTTGAAGACGCCCTGTTCAACGACAAGGACCCGAAGCCTCTCCTGGACAAGGCCAAACAGGAAGTAGATCAGCTGTTCAAGCAGTAGCGGTTTAAAAGTTTTATCGAATGCGGGGCGGCTCATGCCGCCCCTTTGCTTGTATGTGCGCCGGGGACACCCAGTCCGGCCAAATGGCGTCTTCGCCAGGACTCGGCGTCCCCGGCGTACCCGCTTAGGCGGGAAGGTAGCATCAATGAATACAGATGCCACCCTTTTGGGGTGCACATCAATGGTGCTTTGGAAAAAGCGCATCAGCGAAGCGGTGCGGCTCGTTTCCCGCGCCGGTTTCGACACTATCGAAATCTGGGCGGACCACCTGTTCAGAACCGAAGAAAATCCGGCGGAGATTCGGGCGATACTCGACAAAACCGGGATTCGGTGTACCGTGCACTGTCCGATCATCGACGTGAATATCTGCTCGATGAATCGGGTGATGGCGGAGACCTCCCTTGAGCTCTACCTGCGCTCCCTTGAGCTGGCCAAGGAGTTGCACTCCCTGATCTTTGTTTTTCATGCGGGAAACTTGTTTTCCGTCTTTGATCCCCTGCCGGAATATTGGAAGAAACTGGAACGCGCTCTGCTGCGCGTGTTGGAGGCAAACAGTTCGGAGACACTCGTTGTGGTAGAGAACATGGAGGTCGACAAGCCCCAAGAAGTGGTCAAAACGGGGGAAGATCTTATCCGCCTACTGGAGCTGTGCGCTTCCTGGGAAACGGGAATTTGTTGGGATCTTACCCACCTTCTCAGCACAGAAAACAACATAGGGTTTCTTGAAACAATCCCCAGGGTTGATCACGTGCACCTGAGCGACTGTCTCTACCATGAAGGCAAGCCGGCACACAAACACCTGCGTATCGGCGAAGGAAACCTGGATCTATCCAGGCTGCTGCAACAGCCCGCCGGCAGAAAAGCCCGGATTTTATCCCTGGAAACGGTGATGATCGATCCCGGACTCGATGATCTGATCTTGGAGCGAAAGAAGATAACAGAACTGCTATGAAGATTCGTTTACTCCTAGATTGGACCATGGATGCGAAACACGCGATCTTTGCCGAGGCGATTCGTAAGGGCTGCTACGCTGAAATAGGACTGGAACTGACGCTGGTTGAGCCGGCTTCGAAGTCCAGCGAAGCTATCGAGCTGGTTGCCTCGGGGGACGCAGAGATGGCCATCAATTATCCCCACAACATCCTTCTCCTTCGGCCGCCGGGCTCAGATATCGTATCCGTCGGTGCCCTGGTGAAGAAAAATCCCGAGGGCCTGCTCTCGCTCTCAGCAACTGAAATCGAGAAACCGGCGGACTTGAAAGGAAAGCGGATCGGGATAGGACCCAGCCCGGTAAGTCGGGCTCAATTTGCGGTGTTCCTTTCGGAAAACGGGTTGAACCCGGAAGATGTGGATATCGCGACGGTGGGATTCGAGGGAGAACGGCTTCTTATCGACGGAGATATCGAAGCGCTGGATGCTGTTGAATATGCAAACACTCGAACCCGGAGGAAGGGGTATGAGGTGAACTTCATGGCTTACTCGTGTTTCGGTATCCCTGATTCGCCGTTTCTTGTTTTTGCCGCTCGCAGAGGCTGGGTCGAAAAGAACCGTGAATCAATACGGGGATTCTTAACCGCCTCGGCCGAAGGATTAGCCGGAGTCAAACGGTGGGGTCGGGATGACTGGGGCAGATACACAGCCGGAATCAAGCACAGAACGGTCGAGGAAGAGATGGAGGTGTGGGAAAGCATCCAACCGCTTATCGAAGGACAGGGACGGCTCTTCGAACATTCGATCGCTGGTTTGAACGGCTTGAAGGAGATTCTCCTGAAAAAGGGCGTGCTCCGGCAGGACGTGGCAATTGAGGATTTCTTTCTGAACAGCTGTCTGCCCGACACTGCCTCGTGAATTATGATCGAACGCATAGAAATAGATCCTCAGGAACTGAACCTTTCTGTATACAGCACGTGGAAAAAACGTTGGTTTCTGCTCACCGCGGGGGACTACACTTCCCGGAAGTTCAACTCCATGACCGTGGCCTGGGGCGGCTTGGGTGCGATGTGGGACCGGCCTTTTGCAATGGTTGTGGTGCGTCCGAGCCGGTATACCTTCGAGTACATGGAACGTTACCCGACCTTTACACTGTGCCGGTTTCCGGAAGGGAATAAGAAGGCCCTGCTTTTTTGCGGCAGCAAATCCGGCCGGGAAGTCGACAAAATCAAACAGTGCGGCCTCACACCGATAGCTTCCACAAAAATCGACGCTCCCGGATTTACTGAAGCTGAGCTCATCATTGAGTGTAAAAAGATCTATTCAGATGACTACAAACCGGATCGCTTTCTGGCCGAACATATTGAACGGAGCTACCGTTCCAAGAACTACCACCGGATCTATTTCGGAGAGATCGAGGCTATATGGGGTACAGCCGGCTTCAAGTCCAGCTCTCGACAGGCACTATGAAAGCATCATCTTCATGTTTAAGGCCGTGGTATAGGCGCTCAAATATATCACCACCAGCCCGATAAGAATATTCATCAGAAGAAAAACCAGCTTGGCCCGCTGCCGGCCGACCTGATCCTTTGAAGGTTTTGCCAACACCAGGCGCCGCCCCAGAGCCAGGATAATCATCAGCGCTACCAAAATATGTTTGATCATGAGCGCCAGGCTGTAGGGATTTACGGCTTGAAACAACCCTTGGAAATGGGGGTTGCTCTTGGACAGCAGTATGCCGGTTACCACTAAGCCGGCGATGCTGATAAATGCCAGCGTACTCAACCTGGATTGAATGGTATCCAGCAGTTTCATCTTTTGCGGTCCCTCCAGCTGAGCACCCGGTCCCACCTTCTTCCTCACCGCCGGCAGAACAGCGGAAGCCAGTGTAATCATGCCGCCGATCCAGATGACCGTAAAAAGATTGTGCAAAAAGCCGATCGTGACGAACACAAAAAATCTTGCCTCCATAATCTCTTCTCCTTTGCCTATGTGAGATCATTGCCCGAATGTCTTCACTTTGATATTTTGTAACTAGAGTAACAAACTGAGCTTTCGGCGGCGGTAACATATGTTACAGCCGCTGAATGATTACTTGCGAGGTGCTCCGAGTTGGACCAAAAACTCATTATCAGCTTGTCAAGATGCAGACTTTTTTGCTCGCTCCAAGAAACAACCTTGGCGAAGCTTCTGGATGAGCCCGGTATTCGACGGAAGACCTATTCTCCCGGCGCTGTCATTCATCAGCAGGGAGACCCGTATAATGCTCTGGATGTGTTGATCTCGGGCAGGATCAATACCACCATGCACGATGCCAACGGGAAAACCATGAAGTTGGAGCGGATCAGTGCCCCGGATGTTCTGGCACCGGGCGTCCTCTTTGCCGTTGACAACGCGCTCCCGGTCACAATTTCAGCGGAATCCGGGGTGATGATTCTGGAATTTCGGAAATCTGCGCTTAAAAAGATTGGAGAGCAGCATCCGGAGTTCCTTTTCGCCTATCTCGAGCAAAGCGGGAATAGAATTGTCAGCCTGGCCAAAAAGCTGCGTTTCTCACACTTCAACACGATTCGTCAGAAAGCGGCCCATTTTCTTCTGGAGGAGATGCATACCCAACGATCAAGCGTGATCGTTCTGCCCAATACCAAGGAATTTATAGCGGAGTTCTTCGGTGTCAGCAGACCTGCTCTATCCCGGGTGCTGTCCGAGCTTTGCAGGGAAGGGATTATTCGACAACAGGGGAGAACCGTGACAATTTGTAACGAGCAGATACTTAGAGAGCTCGTCGATTCTTCAACGCTGAAATAAGATAGTCCCCGCCGATGCTCACGGATCAGGGGCAAGAAGGTGAAGGGGATGTTTGGAGAATTGGAATAGAGGAGCAGGGCGAACTCGAATGTCGCCTGCCCCTCCGGTTGTCGTGATTCTGCCCGGCTTATTTGCCTAGTTTCTTCGACACATAGTCGAAGAAGGCGGCGAAATCCTTGCCGATAGTCTTCGTGGCATCGGTCATCGGGTTGAAGGGTCCTCCCGCAACGTAGGAGGTGATCTGGCCGCCTCCGGTCCCGGTGCTCTGGGTTGTCGCCTCGGTTTCACGAGACTCCATCCTGGCGATTGCCAGTTGATCTACCTCCATGAGCTGGTCCGGGCTCAGCACCTCATCCTCGAGATAGATGAGCATTTCCTCAGCATCATCGGGCTCCACCCGCTGCATAGCCTTCAGCTCGCCCATGGACTCGTACACCTCCTCGAGCTGATCCCGAGAGAGGGCCAGCTTGGGCGATTCCTTCTCGATGGTGAACAGGAAACCGAAGAAGCGGCCTAAATCGAAGACCACGACTGTTTCCTCCTTGGCTGCCTGCACGGCGGGATCATCGGGGGAAGTCTGCGCCGCCGCCAGAAAGGGCAGAAGCATCAGTGCCAGTAACGATATAACAACAATTTTTTTCATGATTCGTTTCTCCTGATAATGAAATTTACTCGTATCGCAAGGCCTCGATGGGGTCGAGTCGCGACGCCCTGAAGGCCGGATATCCTCCGAAAAACAGACCGGTGACCACGGCGAAGCCGAAAGCCAGAACTATGGAATCTATGGACACCACCGAAGCCATGCCGCCGAAACGGGACGCCCCCCAGGACACAAGTACGCCCAGGAGGATCCCGATCAGCCCGCCTCCCACCGAGAGGATGATCGCCTCCGTTAGGAACTGGCTCAGGATGTCCTTGGGCTTCGCCCCCAGGGCCATGCGCACACCGATCTCCCGGGTACGCTCTGTCACGGAAACCAACATGATGTTCATGATGCCGATTCCTCCCACGATCAGGCTGATGGCGGCGATGCTGCCTAAAAGAAGGGTGAAGGTTCCGGTAACCCCTTGAACCGTGCTGAGCAGATCGAGTTGGTTGGCTATGTAGAAATCGGCGGCATCCATATTGGGGATCCGGTGCAGCTTGAGGAGCTCATCCTCTATGATGCGCTGCAGGTCCCGCATCAGGTCCAGGTCCGCGGCCTGGATGTTGACCATGGCGTAGTTGCTCGAGCCGGTGACGTAGCGCTGAAATGCACTGACGGGAATGAAGATCTGGGTGTCCTGGGTGGACGAGCCTTTTTCCTCCATCACCCCTAAAATCCGAAAACCGATGCCGTTGATGCGGATCTTCTGTCCCAGAGGATCGCTCCCCTCTTCGAACAGATCCTTGTAGACCTGGGCGCCGATAACGGCCACGGTCTTTCGGGTTTTCAGATCCAGATCGCTGAAAAAATCTCCGTAGATCGGGTGGAAGTTCCGTATGCTCGGATACTCTATCCCGGTACCTACGACCGTGGCCGAAGTGTTCCTGTTTTCGTACTTGATCTGACCGGTGGCTGAACTTTCAGGGGTGGCCAGCACCACCAGATTTTCAGGAAGACTTCGGATGAACTCGAGATCTTTCTCCGTCAAAGCGGGTACGATGCTGGTCGTGCTCCGCCGCACAAGGCTCGAACCGCGGGGCTGGCCTGAGTACACGATCAGCAGATTGGAGCCCAGGGACTGCAGGCTGGCTTCAACCGAAACCTGGGCCCCGTTTCCCAGGGCCACCAGAGCTATCACGGCGGCCACCCCGATCATGACACCCAGGGCGGTGAGAAAAGCCCGTGCCTTGTTGGAGGCGATGCTGCGCAGTGACATGGCCAGAGCCTCCCGGAACTTGAACAACTTCATGGTCTCCACTCCTCCACGGGTACATCCATCAAGATCTTCCCGTCCAGGATCTGAACGATCCTTTTGCCCTGGCCGGCTACCTCCGGATCGTGGGTTACCATGATCAGGGTCACGCCTTCGGCCTGCAGCTCTCGAAACAGAGCCACGATCTCCGCTCCGGTCTTTGAGTCCAGGGCACCGGTGGGCTCGTCGGCCAGCAGCACCTCCGGCCTCACGGCCAGGGCTCTGGCGGTCGCCACCCGCTGCCTCTGCCCCCCGGAAAGCTCGTTGGGAACGTGGTGTTCCCTGCCGTCGAGCTTGACCCGTTTGAGGATCTCCATGGCCCGTTCCCGTCTTTCTCTGGGAGGGATGCCGGCGTAGATCAGGGGCAGCTCGACATTCTCCACCGCGCTGATTCGAGGAAGGAGATTGAAGGTCTGGAACACAAAGCCGATGTGGCGGTTGCGGATCTCCGCCAGTTGATCCTTGCTCAAGTGAGCCACCGGCTCTCCGGACAGACGGTACTCACCGGCTGTGGGCGAATCGAGGCAGCCGATGATGTTCATCAGAGTCGATTTCCCGGAACCGCTGGGCCCGATGATGGAGACAAACTCCCCCTTGTCGACAAAGAGGGACACCCCATCGATCGCCTTGACCGTGGTCGGTCCCATCTGGTAGTGCCGGCTCAAGCTCTCTATCTCGATCATTTGGTCGCTCCCGAACCCGGCACCGAGATCGGAATCACGGAAGTTCCGGTGCTTGTCTGGGAAGAGGTCAGAGTAAATCCGGCGGTGGAGGGAACCACGACCAGCTCCCCTTCCTCCAAGCCTTCCAGAACGACCACGTTCACTCCATCATCAGCCCCGACTTCGACACGCCGCGTCTGTACCTCCTGATCTGTGAATACCTTGAGATAGCTCCTGCTGCGTACCGTAGAGACCGCCTTGCTCGGGACCACCAGGCCTTTGTCGGCTCTGATCAGGATCGAGACATCGGCGCTCATTCCCGGCCGGAGCTTACCATCCTGGTTCGTCAGCACGGTGGACACCTTGAAAATGGAGATATTATTCACCACCTCGGCAGCCGGGCTGATACGCTCCACCTTGGACTTCAGCGCGCTTTCACCCACCGCGTCACTACTGATGCTCACCGACTGTCCCACCTCGACCTTGCCGATGTCGAACTCGTCAACCTCTGCTCGCAGGCGCACCCGGGACAGATCGGCGAAAGTGAGCAGCAGCGCTCCGCGGCTGACCAGGTCTCCGGGGTTCAGATCCGTTCTCAGGACCACACCGTCGAAGGGCGCCCGTACCACCGTGGCGGCCAGTTCCTCCTGGGCCGTTTCCAGTGCCAGGGCGGCCTGGGATACCCCGAGCTCGGCCAGCTCCAAACTCCGCTGGGTCGAAGCCATGTTTTCCCCAGCCGCGCGCACTTGGTCTTCGGGCACCGCTCCGGACTTGAGCAGCGTCTCTTTGTCGCTCAAATCCTTCCTGGATGTTTCCAGGGTGTCCACTGCCTTTTCCCTGTTGACCCGTGCCTGGGCCAGGGCGATCTGAGCCTGCCGGAGCGCTTTCTGTTGGTCGGAGCTGTCGAATCGAACCAGAACGTCTCCGCTCGTAACCGCATCCCCTTCGACCGGAGACTCCAGAACGATCCCCTCGACCCGGGCCCGCACCGTTTGAACTCGGTAGGGCTCCACCACCGAAGGACCTTCTACCACCACGGATACTGAACCGGGTGTTGCCTCTACGGCCAATAGCTGGTCCTCCGCCGGGGTGGTCGCTTCGGCGGAATCGCCGCATCCCAGGACCAGCAGGAAGGCTACGGCAATGGCCAGGGTCCCGGCCACCGACGCCGTCTTTATTTTTCGCAACTTTCGTTTCATGGTCTCAAATCTCCTGTATCCATTCCTTCAACAATTTCTGCTAGATAGGCGGCACTGTCGGCCGCACGCATCCGCTGTACCTTTTCTTCGATCTCGGCAGCCCGTACGGTCCAGTGTGCCCGCACGCCCAGAGCGGCCGCAGCCAGAATGTCATAATCGTTCACCAGGCCCAGGCTTCGCTTGGAATCGAGGATCTTGCGGGTTTGTTCAACCCGTTCCAGATTTCTCCGGGCCTGCTCCAGGGATTGCGCGGCTTTTAACCACTGCTGATACTGGCTGCGGATGCCCAGCTCCAGGCTCTGTTGCCGTGCCTCGATCTTGGCCATCTCCAGTTCCCGCGCAAGAGCCAAAGACTCACCCTCCAGCGCATCCGCCCGCCCGTTTGTGTAGGACAAGCCAACCGAGAGGCCGATGTTCCAGGTATCCTCGGAGGTTCCCGATCCGCTCGTTGGAACCTCCCCGATGCTATAGATCGGGAAGGAGTAGGATGCCGACAGCTGGGGTTCCTGGAAGGTATAGGTAAGCGAAGCGCTGTGATCGGAGATACCTCCGAAGCCCTTCAAGCTGACGGACAGATCTGCTTTGCCGAGCCGCGCGAGTGTGTCATCAATCTGAGCGATTCCGTTGTTCAAAACCTTGAGTTCCGGATCATGCTCGAACGCCCAGGCTGCCATTACCCTGGGGTGAGGCAGCTCTGCAGTCTCGGGGAAAAGGGTTTCCGGCTGCAGCTCCGGTGTCTCCGGGGTGAGATCGAAGCCGAATGTGTAGGCCATCTCCAGCCAGCTCAGGCGCAGCTTCAAACCGCCCTCAAGAACCGCCTCTTCCCTGCGCTGCAGGTCTTCCTCCGCTTCGGAGAGATCCGTCAACGAAACATCTCCGATTTGAAAACGCTCGCGGAGGGCTTCGGTATAAGCCCGGGCCGCGACTAGCTCAGCAGTCAGCACTCCCTGTTCCTCCCGGGCGAGCCAGGCTGCCTGATAGAGCCCGTAGGCCTCCAGAAAAGCTTCTACCCTGGCTTGGGCCAGAGCCGGTCCCGGGCCGCCGTCAACGCGCCAGCCGCCGCCCGCGCCCTCTCTTTCGCGATCTCCGACAGACCCAGGGGAAGCTTGGCCGATGCCGTCCCTGAAAGGGCTACCTCCTCGGCGAAAGATTCTCCTACCCGTGTTGTAGCTTTCACCTGTGGATCGAGGGACACCGTAGGGTCCCCTGAAAAGCGAAGCCTCTCGAGCTCCTTTTCCGCTCTGTCGACGGACAACCGGGCAGATCGAACCGCGTAGGTTTCGTCCAGACGGGCCAGCACGTCGTCCAGGGAGAGTGAGGTCACCGCGGGTGCAATTATCAGTAGGAGTGCGGATCCAAAAATCACACGTTGCATTGCCTTCTTCGTTCCCATCTATATCCTTTTTTCTATATAGTAATGTTAATTTGAGTATTAAGATAATCGTTATTCATCCAATAGACAACTGTCCAGACATTCACACTCAACATTCACATTTTCTAAACGGGTAGTACGGCAATCGTGTTCCCTGAACGTTCGTAGCGGGAACTGCCGTTCTTTAAGATGAAGCTCCAGTCCTTCAACCGAGTGTAAAATCAGACCAGTATACCGGGCTTGACAGAAAGTCTCTTTCGTGTTACGAATACCGAAAAGATAACACGTTTGCAGTTCTAACTGGAAGAGGAGGAAGCTGATGCATATCCCTGACGGTCTGGTAAGCGCACCGATCAACATCGCAACCGCGGTGGTCGCGATGGGAGTCGGGGCGGCCGCCGTGGCTCGCGCCCGGCGTACGTTGGGCGAAAAAAAGGTCCCGATCCTGGGCGTTTCGGCCGCCTTTGTCTTCGCCGCTCAAATGCTTAACTTTCCCGTGGCCGCCGGAACGAGCGGGCATTTTCTGGGGGCGCTGCTCGTAGCGCTCCTGCTCGGACCCCTGAACGGCTTTCTCGTGATGGCGGTGGTCCTGGTGATCCAGAGCCTGCTGTTCGCCGACGGCGGGCTCACCGCACTGGGCACGAACATTTTCAACATGGGGATCGTCGGCGGCCTCGGGGGCTATGGCCTGTTCCGCCTGCTGACATTGACGCTGCCTCGGCGGCGGGGCGTCTTTGTGGCCGCTACGGCCGTGTCGGCCTGGTTCTCGGTCGTGCTGGCCGCGTCGGTCTGCGCTGTGGAGCTGGCTCTGTCCGGGACTTCTCCCCTGGCGCTGGCACTGCCCGCCATGGCCGGCGTACATGTCCTGATCGGGATCGGAGAGGGGATCATCTCCGCCGTGGTCGTATCCCTGATGCTCGGAGTCCGCCCCGACCTGGTTTTGGCCTGGAAGCCCCAGGAGGTGAAGGCATGAAGAATGTCCTTCCGTTTCTTCCGGTCGCTCTAGGTGTGTGCCTGCTGCTGGCTTCGTTTTTAGCCCCCCTCGCTTCCTCCTCACCGGACGGGCTGGAACGGGTCGCCGAAGACCAGGGGTTCCTCGAGCAGGCCGAGGGGAACCAGGTGTGGAAGTCCGCACCGGTCCCGGACTACGAGATGCCGGGGGTAGGCGGGAGCGGCATAGCCACCGCTCTGGCGGGTGTAGCCGGGACCTTGATCGTCTTCGGGCTCGCCCTTGGGCTCGGCAGGCTGCTCGTCCGCGGGCGTGGTGCCGGCAAGTCCCGGGCCGATCGACAGGCTGCGGAGGACGCCGGAGGATCGATCTCCCGTTGAACCTGGATTTCCTGGACCGGTATGTAGGCCTGGACAGCCCGGTCCACCATTTGGACGCTCGGGTCAAGATCCTGGTCGTCCTGATGTGTCTGTCTCTGTGGGTTACGACTCCTCCCGGCCGGTGGATTCCCCTTGGGTTCGCGCTCCTGCTCCTGG
>Ga0307378_10002514_pt1 | contig 27901 bp, 26 predicted proteins | sample UN1MG_FD_202238 | JGI IMG/M metagenome (GOLD analysis project Ga0307378, IMG submission 202238) | Soil microbial communities from Risofladan, Vaasa, Finland - UN-1 | ecosystem: Environmental > Terrestrial > Soil > Coastal area > Acid sulfate soil | place: Finland: Risofladan, Vaasa | collected... | reverse complement strand
TTCCACATCCCTAAGGGTGTCATTCTTAAGGATTCTACAAGCCATTTAAACGACGAACCCCCTTTGAGAGGACTGATTTTAGCCTTGTTTTAATATATTTCAGAACTTTTTAAAAAACTGTAATATTGGAAATCTCTGGCTTCTTGGTCTTCTATAATAATCTCCAGCATCCCCTTGTCCCTCAAATCATCAAAGAAATCCACATAAGGGAGAGGATAACTGGTATTTTCTTCAGGATTTGGATAGTTTTTTCTCCAAGCTTGGAGTTTGTGCGTAAGGTCTCTAAGCGTAAATCTGTCGTGTACCCCATAGACTTTATCTATATGCTGAAGTACTTGGATGTCGGACTCGGAAAAATATTCTTCGTCAACTGGTGCTTTTGTGAGAACATGCAAACTCTGATTTATAAAAGGCATATTTGCTGTTTCTGTTGCTGAATTAATGTAATTCAGTAATTCAGATGACACGGGGCCATGCTGCATAGCTACATAAGAACCACCCACAATTGGGCGTCCGTAAAGAGCAAGGTGTTTTCTGTCTGCATAGAAAATAAGCTTTACAAGCTTAAGCCTATGAAGAGTGCCGCCGTGTTTATGAAGTAGCCAAAGGATTACTTGTGTGGCTTTATTAGACTCATACGGAAAGGAAATCGGTTTAGATTGCCCCAACATACTTTTCCTCCTCTGCATCCTGGCTGTTCGTGCTCCCCTATGGGATATTTTTGGCTTGGTACTCAAGAGCGTTTACCTCTTTTCCAGCCATTTATATTCTACAATATTTCATCGTCATTATGCAAGCAAAATCTGCACCCTTTTTCAAGCGAAAACGATAAAATAAGCACCAATAATAACTTACGGATGTCATGTTTCACAGCTATTCTGTGAATTTACGGCTTATCGGGTTATTTGTTCACGCTTTTCGGTATTTCGATATTAGCTATTTTTTCTTAGCCCCCCTCCAAATTCTCACTTCACCATCTTAACGATTGCCGCTGGGATGTCCTGATTTACTTATTGTTTTTGCGAATGTAGCACTATCGTCCATTTCATTCCTGAGCAAAAGGACTTTTCCCATGCTTCTCAGACCCCCACCGATGTTTACCCTTTTTCCATCCCAGTGCCTTCACAAGGACATCATTTGCCAGCTTTGCCATAAGAGTTGCCGCCTTGATGGCTTTTGCCGACAGTTCTCGTGGTACAGGATTACCTTGATGGACGTACTTGTTGCGTGCTGTCCAAATCTGCCCGTAAAAGGCCCAGAGAGACTCACCGGAAGCAAGTTTGATGCCGTTAATGTCTATCTTCCAGAACCGTAGTATGCTTGGCAGCATGTCCTTTTCCTGGCGAGTTTTTCCAGACACTATGCGACCTGTAAGCACCTCTGCCCATTCGTCGCTAAGAAACGCTCCTTGCATAAGCGGCCTAAGTATGAAATACCTTATTGTGACCTCTACGGCCGTACACGAACACACTATTGATGGACCGTAGTATTTCCCTTTGTGTAAATCCCTCGCAGACTTGAGGCACTCTTCAACTCGCGTCTGAATCGCATGACCATAGCGAAACAAATAATGGCTGATTCCATCATATGAGATCTCTTTGAGAGCCTCTTCAATGAGCTCCTCGCGGAATTTCTCATATCCTTCTTGTTCCCATGCTTCATCCTGAGTAATCATAATATTCAGTCACTTTAGCCTATCCTATTCATCGCACAATCTTAACGATTGTCTGCCTCAGTTCAATAGAAAAATTCGGCCAAGTTAATGCTGTATCTGATAGTTTGTCGGATTCCCTACTCCATAAACCCTTGTGTTTCCAGTGTTTGTGTATTTTGCCTCAAAACTTGGTGTCATACTTGCTTTTTCGAGCCATAACTACACCCTAACTCAGAATCGCAGCTTAATACTGAAATGTTTTTAAAGGCCATTTAAACGACGATCTCGTTTTGAAGGGTATCATAGGATTTATTTCTGCTCCGAAAGTCTTTGCTCTATAGCTGCCAGCCGCTTAGAGAATCATTTCGATAGTTTGAATAAATCACCTCGAAACAAGCCTTACAAAGTGTCAAGTTTAACGGTATGTCAAATTCATGCTGTAATTCCTTTGTTTTGGGTTAAAATACACGGTGACATTTTGTTAATTATAAGGTACATTATACTTGACTGTTAGAAAGTACCTGTTATAATAGGCTGTGCGGATACGATCTATTCTCAACATTTCTGATCTCTCCCAAAATTTATTTTATTGGCCAGCCGCCGTGGGCATGAATCATCCGATCAGTCTATTTCTCCTGCTAAGAACTTTCGCCCCTTGTCGCTGATTTCCCACACACCCCTTGGGGAATCGCTCTTGAGAAGTCCGTCATAAACCATACCTTGGCGTGCCCATTGAGCGGCGTTACGCCAGCGAGGATAGTCTGGGCTTGAGGCAAGCGGCTCATAATCGACGTCTTTGAGCATTGGCTTCATAATCTCACCGACTCGATCCAGAACATCCTTGACTTGGCCGGAGCCTCCCATTTCATCAAGAGCTTGCAGAATGGGTTTGCAGTAGGCCTGCTCACGTGTCCTAACACCCCTTTGCAAACGGCCCAAATCCTGGCGTTCGGTTCGCTCTTTCTGCTCCTCTTCGTCCACCTCTAATTCGGAAATTGTCGCCCATTCTTTACGAAGAGAGGCTGTTTTATCCCTGAATGCCGTCAGTTTCCCTGCGTGTTCCAATGCTTCTCGTGCCCGTTCATAATCACGCTTTTCAAAGCCCCTACTTCCAATATTATTGACAAAATCAATTTCGGCTTCAATTTCTTCAAGAAGTATTTCAAACGCTGCTTCCACGTTTGTTGGATTATTCTCTATCATCTTTCTCTCCTTTTATTCTCTTATTGGCCAGCCGCCGTGGGTGTCGATTACTTCGTCAATTTGCTTTACGAAAAAACCAACGTTCTCTTACCTCAACCCTGAGTTCGTCCCATTCTGTAATCAGATATCTGTTCTCTGAGTTCAGCCATGACCCATTCTGGCAATCTCTCTTTACAATCTCTTTCCAGATTAGGTTGACGACTGAGAGATAAAGGCTTAACTGCTCTTAAATACTCAGAAAACTTGTCTTGATAATTACCCTTCTTGTTGGGCAACCGTTCCAGTTGTTCGCCACCCTCAGCCTTGAAACGCCTTAGACTGCAACTACCCATGCTATTTACAAAAGCAAGTATGTATTCCTTGTCGTTGTGGGCTTGCCAATAATACCAAGCTTTCTGAACCTTAAAGCCTCGGATTTGTCGACGTTTGCGTTTTATTTGTGTAGTTATTGTTCTCCGCTTGATGCCGCTTTTAGCAACTTTTTTTACAAATATGTCCCAATCTATATCAAGATTTGAAGAATTAAAGAAACTGGTCACATATTCTTCATACCCATTTTTTGATGGTTCATAGATAAAATGCCTTATATATGCTTGCTGTTTCGCCAAGACACAAAAACAAAATAATATTGAAATCTTTTTAGAGGTAAACTTCTCTGGTGAAAAAAGTTTCGGGTATTCAATAAATCCATATTTAAACTTAGAAAAAAGAGATCGGAAAGTTCCGCGGTTAGAATTGCTTAGAATGTGGAACCAACCTCCAAAACAACCTTCTCTGACAAGTTTTTCAACATCTATGTTTTTTTTGTAGGAGTTTCAATGGAATAGTATAGGCTTAGATTGTTCAGCAAACTGCAGCATAAGGCCCGGGCTTCCTGTTCGCTTATGCGTACAGTCTTATCTCGTTTTAGTGGATAAATCACATGTGGTGAAAGATTGGAAGGCTGACCTTGTTCATTAGCCATTTGCCACAAACTTAGAGAAAGTCTCTGGTTGAGCTCAAATAATTCCGAAATGCGGGTAGAATTTTTATTGCTCATCAAGCATTCTCCTAATAGTCGTAACTGGCCTCAAATTCTGTCTCTAATCTTTATTATAGTAATTCGTATCATTTGCAATAGTTCTACCCTCTTCAAAGATATGGGCTGTCCAGTAGTGCCACATTTCCATGTGAAGCCCCAAGATACGTATTCTATTTTATTGGCCAGACTTTTGTAGATTATCTCACTCTACTGCTTTGCCGTAGGACTCTCGTAGTACTTCAGTGAGTAAATCTGCATTTTTCTCAATATCTTTTTTGTATAGTCTTACCTTGTAACGCCCGGTTTTGCTGTAGCTCATCATTTCCAGTCCGGCTTCATCAAGTCTCGATTCAAATTGCTCACTTTTTGGAGCTATCATGAATGGGCAGTTGTACCTGGATTTGCTGAGCCAGCGTTAATTTCAGCGGCCATAGATACATTTCTTTTCATCCGGATACTTAATCCGATACGACACCAAAAATTGTCAAAAAATATTTGTATTTTTGCAAATAATTGACACTTTTTAGGACTCAGTATCGGCAAAATTGGGATTTGTGGTAACATTATGGAGACATTGTGTCACTCGAAAATCAGGGTGTTTTTTAGCTATTAAAAGATGTGAATTTGTGTTGCTTAACAGATCATGCTCTAACCCATATTTATAGCGATTTAAAATAAAAACAGCTTTAGATGGTTTCGGGGGGACAATTCTAACCAACGTATATTTCGTCGGACTATATCAAGACTATGACGGTAAAAAAAAGCCTTGAAGCGAACTTTTGATTTGTTAGGGTCAGTATTTTCTACCGGACGCTGAACATGCTGGAATTATCTTGAAATTGAGGTCAAATTACGTTATTATAAGACTTGAAGTTTGCAGGAGTGTTTCAGTGAAATGTATATGGGAAATCCCGGTTAAGAGATGGGTATTTGTCCTTGGGCGTGTTGCCCAATGCTATGAGAATACCCGTGAACGGTTACCTTTTTTGTAAAGAAGGAAAAATACCATGTTTAGAAAATTGATCTATTTAGTTTCTTTTGTTTTGGTGCTGGGATTGGTGGGTAATGTTTCAGCTGACGTGCAGTTTAACGATAGCACTGGCGACCACCTCTGGAGCACGCCGGAAAACTGGGCCACCGGCGCAGTCCCTACCACTGCCGATGGATACGTCAGAATCTTCGTGGTCCCGGGCCCAACTGTTATGGCGAACGAAGTTTTCGTTGTTAATGGAATACATCTTGGAAATGATAATGATGGTCAAGTGGGTGCGCTGACAGTGCAGGGTGGAACTCTTGAGGTCGGCACCATAAACTGCGGGTTCAATGGTACGGGCACCATCAATATAATCGACGGAACTCTTATAGTCACGGGTACCCTCAAGATTGCAAGAGAGCCTGCCTGGCTTACCCAAAGAGTTGTCAATCCACTCGGCACGGCATACAATAGCTGTGCATTTATTGAAGAAAACGGGTAACCTGCGACAGGTGCAAAAGAAGCTTGGCCACGCCTCACCTGCTACTACAGCAAATATGTACGCTGACATCAGCTTCGAGGATATGCAAAACGGTGTTAATGGATTATATGACCAGCAGTGAGGCTTTGTTACTTGGCTCCACAGACGGAAAACATTTTAAATTAGCCGGTCGGCTTGGCTTTGGTGGGACGCTGCTTATGTCTCTCTCTGATACTCTCCACCTATCCCGCTGGGACCTATACTGACCAAAGGAATTTTCACCAAATTGTCGGAGCTATGACAAATCCCTTGTTGCTTGCTGTTGACACTGCTATGCTGTGGCAAGAATTTCTTTCTAACACATTCAAACTCCATTAGGCTTACTTCGGAACTGATGCCAAAGGACTGAAAACATGAAAATCCGTATGGTAGTACCCTCAGCACTACCTCGCTGGCAGAGTCCATGTTGACTACGATGCCATCACTCCAGAATTGCCTTTGTCAAAGCGTCTGTTGTATCCCCGTAGAATACAATGTTTATCTTCGTAGCCATTTCGTCCGGCAGATTAAGAAGTTGCCGTCGTGACGAGATCGGCATCAACAGTTGAGCCGCGCTCTTTTCGACAGCCAGTTCCGCAACGGCCACCGGTTTGGGGATCATCTCCACCGAGCCACCAAGGTTTAGTGCGCCGACCACAATGAGGCCGCCCTTGGTACTTCTCTCCATCAGGCTTCCGCACAGCGCGATCAATATGGGCAAGCCGAGACCATGTCCCGACCGGTCTGTGTCCATTACCCGCAACTGAACCGAGAACTCATGTGAACGCGGATCCCGGTCACCAACGAGCTCCTTGGCCTGCGAATAGAGGTTCTGCTCGCCATACCGAACGCTCTCGCGGAACGCTGGCGGGACAGGCACGTTGAGGATCTTCACCCCACTGCCCGGGCCGTAGGTCGCTTCGATTCGGTACAGCGAGGGAGCGGCTTCCTGCCCGCCCGGGCCGATCGCCCACACCTGTCCAGGCGGGAGCGGGTCGGCTTCGATGGCCTCATCGCTGTGCAACTCCGGTGTCGAGACGAACTGCTCCACGCCGTCTACGCCAATGAAGTAGCTGAAGTGGGTATTGCGGAATTCGGTCTTCAGACACCGCTTCTGCTGCTCTTTGACCCGCCGCCGCGCCTCCAGTGCAATCCGAACGACCGTCTCAAGTTCCTCGTCGGGAATCGGCATCTCCGGGTCGGGGAAAAGCAACTTGAGCAGGCCACTGATAGTCTTGTTCACCGCCTCGATATCGCGGCCGCTCAGTGCCCCGCCCCAATGCGTCCGACCTTGCAGTGCCGATATCCGGGTCCCTTCGCGGAGCTTCGTCCAGCACTCGGATAGGTAATCGGTCACGAGTCCAAAGTGGTCCGTCAGGTGTTCGTCGGCCTTGAGCTTAGGGAAGTCCCAGCCGGGCACGTATGCGTGGATGCGGTCCATGAAGGCCGTATCGTTGCGCGTCTCAGGCGGTAGCGGACTAAGCAGGTGGCCGATCCGCTGCTGTTGCTGTACGTCCACGTCGAAATTGCCTACCATGACGATGCTACCGGAGGCCCGAATGCTTTCTTTCCCCCGAGAGAACTCGCCGGCAGCCATGTAGCCCTTCATGATGTTCACCCCGTCCTTTTGGTCGAACGAGATACCCGATACCTCATCAAAGCAAACCACGTCATAGAGACAAACCAAGCCGCGCTGGCCACTGGACATATTCACAAACATCTTCGCGACGGTCGCCTTGCCACCGGAGATCAAGTGCGAATAGGGTGAAATTTGCTGGAATAGGTGGCTCTTGCCCGTGCCGCGAGGACCGAGTTCCACGAGGTTGTAATTCCGCTCCACGAACGGGATCATCCGTAATAGCGCCACCATCTTCGCCCGGTCCGACATCGCCGCCGGCTCCAGGCCGATCGAGCGAAGGATGAAATCCTTCCACTCGGCCGTGGTGAACTGCTCGCGGCCCTTCTTGAGCGTCGTCAGCACGTCCGACTTGGAAAGCTGTATCGCCCGCAGGCTCTCAATGGCGAACGGCCGGCCGTGCTTTTCCTCGGCGATGGCCGCATCGTAGGTCAGCGTCACCTCGGCGTAGAAGCCGTCGGTCAGCATCCGTTCGTGCTCGTGGGCCAGCGTGTCGGCGATCCGCACGTCCTTGATCCCCAGGCTCGGCAGTTCCACCAGGAACGAGTCGGTCTTGGAGTCGAGCCGGGCCTTCACGATGTCGATCAGCTTCACCGAGCCCTTCTTTCGGGCGTTGGCCTTGAAGAGTTCCTGGTCGGTGGTGCGAACCGTGCGGTCCTGTAGTTGCCGCTCGACGATCTTCAAGCCCTCGTCGATCTCCTGTTCGTTCACCGTCGCGCAGTACCGCCCGAGTAGAAACTCCACGACGTAGGTCGGCACGGGATACTGCCGGCTGTAGCGCCGCACAAGGTCTTTGCGAACCAGGTAGCCGTCGAAGGCTGAAGCCGCGATTTGGTCCAGATGGTCGAGTTCCATGTTATTCGTCACCTCCAATAGTTGTGGCCTCTTTGCAGACAACACGTCCAGACGCATCGAGAATCACCAAGCTGACTACGGTCCCTTCGAGAGAATCGTCAGCTACGAGCAGTGAGGTTTTCCCGTCGGCGTCAACGGCTTTCGGTTCTGTAACGCTTGAATTTGTCACGTTAGGCTTTGTCCGCAGGTCCGCGAGCAACCCCTTGACGGCCGGCTCCACTGCGACTCGGCAGCGCAAGCCGACCCACTGGACTTCCCTTACCGTGACAACCACGCCAACGGGCGCACTCGCCGAGGTAAGCGACAGCACGGGAACCAGACACTCCTGAAGGCTCGTGCCACCATGGGCGTACTCCTGCCCAGCCACAAAGCAGTGCCCCCCCGGCGCGCAGGCGAAGTGTTCCTGCGGGTTCCACGACCAGCCAGCGACTGGCACCTCTACGTGGGAACTGTCTTTAACCGATGCACATCGTGACCAGCGACTCTCGGCCAGGTACTTTGGCAGTTGCACCTTTGGCATCCCGCCGGGCACCAGCAGCCAACCGTGGTCGGTCACCATGCGCACTCGCTTCCAGCCCGCCTCCAGCAACCCCTGGACCCGCTCCAGCAGAAGTTCCAACTGGTCTTCTATCCGGGACGCCAACTTAGCCTGTAGGTCGTGTCCGAGCTTGTCGAACTCGCCATACTCCGCCCACCCGCGGGCATTCTTAGCCCCTGGATCGCCGGTCTCGGCCGGGCCGAGTACTTGGAAGCCTGCCGCGGAAAGCAGTTTGCGAAAGCGGTCAGTATTCAATCGTTCGTTACTTTCGGTCATATCCGGGCAGAAGTCCGCCTCCAGCCGCCCGCCACGCAGCTTCCCAGCGACCGGCGAGACGGCGGGCTTGGCCGTTGCTGTGACGGTGGGCAAAGCCGCCCATCGCCAGGCAGAGAAGACCTCCAACTGCCGCTCGCCAGCCATCGCCGCGAGCCGCTGGCTGATGTCGAACCGCAGCCCGTCGACGAACAGGATACACTCGCACACCTCGGCCTCGATGCCTTCCTGCTGCGCCACCGTAGGCAGGACCTTCACGGCCAAGCATTGCTGGAAGTGCCTCGCTGTATCTTCCAGCCATGGCAGGTACATGCAGCGCAGCGCAGCTTGGACGGATTTGGTGTCTTCCGCCGTCTTCACACACGCCAGCGCCCGGATCGCTGCATCGTCGGCTAAGTATCCACCTCCAGCATACAACTTGGCCATAGCGTCGGCCGAATCGCCGCCCAGTGTCGCCGCAGTACGCTTGGCAAGCACCGCCAGATGGCCCAAGGCATTCGCCAGCGGACACATGCCAAGCCGCACCCATACCCAACCGCGACGCTGGCCGTGCTCGGCTTCTAATTGCTCCAGGCGTTGCCGCGCTTCGGCCGGCTTCATCGAGCCGACATCCAGCAGAGCCGCCCTGAGTGCTTTCTCCAAAGAGTCATTTTCATCCGGCCAGGGTTCCTTATCGAATGCAAACAAGCCCTTTGGCTTGGCCCGCCGCAGCAGGTCAGGTATTCCAGGATATAGCGCCGGCGACTCAGCGAACCGTTCCCAGACGCCGAACCAGGCATCCTCGCGCTGGCCGAGCTTCTCGCCGCCGACGATTTCGCCGTCGGCCTCCGGGTCGAAGCCGTAGTCCTGCCGGCAGCGATTTCGGAACGCCGACCACGTTCCTTCGTCCCACTGCCCGCGCGTACCTTCGGGGTCGCCCAGCCACAGCAGCAGGTCTCGCGGTGTGTCACCAATCATCAGTTTGTCGAAGTCCTCGGCCTCCAGCCGCTTTTCCGCCAGTCGCGCCACCGACGTTACCGCCAGTTGCGACAGCGAGCCCTGCATTGCCTGGAGCGTGAGTTTATCTTCGGCCACGTCCAGCCCAAGCCCCTCGTCGTCATTCACAAGGAACGCCCGGACGGTCCAGTCTTTGCTATTCTTCTGTGTCCATACTGTCCCGCGGTATTGAAGCTCCACCAGTGGCTTGAGCGGATCGGGACACTCCTCGACCGCCCGGAGCGTCTGCCGGCTCACGCCCGGCATGTAAATCACCGGCACCGTGTCCGCCGGCCAGGCGAGGTCGGGGAACTTATCCGCTCGCACAGCCGGCTCGATCACGCACCGCAGCCAGATCGCCGGCCCCGTCCGCATGGCCGGGTCGTAGTCGCCCAACGTGAGAAGCTCGGGCATGAGCCCACGCAGTTGCTCCACCACCGGCCGCCACTGGCCATCGGCGTCGGTCCACAGCACCGCCGCCGGTGCAACAACGTCGCCGGGATTGTAACGTGCGGCGTGTTCCAGCGAGGCCCGCACCGCCTCAAGCAAGGTGTTCGGTTTCTGTGAAGTCGTTGTCATCGGCTATATCCAGTGTTTCGTGTATTTGGCATAATTGTACTCGTCGATTAGCTTGAGGAATGTTCGGTCGCATCCCGGCGGAACATGCTCTTGCAGTTGTCGAGAGAGACACTGCATCTCGTAGGCGAAGACCATGTACTTCTGGTCGGGATGGGGGTTGTAGTGACAACCGTAGGCTCTGGCAATCTTGTCATCCCAGATGGGAAGGAAGTCCGGCGCGAGAAGGTGCAGAGCCTTCGCCACAGCAACCGGGCTCTTCCCTCTCTCGGTTCTCAGAGCATCAAGGAACGCCAGGAAGAGCCGTTTGATGGTCGGCTCATCGGCCTCCACAAGCGATTCAATGTTGCGTGGCCGGAGCGCTTCGATAACGCCCATGTTCGTTCGCAGGGCGTCCTCCAGCAGGGCGAAGTCGAAGGACCCGTAGCGGTAGAACGGTTGGTTCCACGTCAGAAGCAGCACACCCATGCCATCCGCCATGTCCCGTGGCTGGCCCCAGAAGTGGTCAACCAAAAACGTCGCTATCTTATACATGGCATCCCTGGGTTCGCGCGCTTGGTATGCCTGATAGCCTCGCTCGAACTCGGAAGGTGTCAGCTTCGGTGTCTCAGCCACGTTTCACCCCCTTCGCAGCCTCGCGGGCCGCTTGCTTGGTTTTGTTTGTATAGTGACAGTCATTCCAACGGTTGCCGTCCGGCTCCTTGCCTGTGCCCACGAAGTCCTTGGCGTGGTCGGGATTGTCGGTGTCGAAGCCCCAGAACCACGGGTATTCTTCCTTGGGTCTTTTGGGTTCTTTGCCGCGGTCCTTGCCCCACTTTATGTTTGGTTTCCAGCGAAGGATCCCTGCACCTTTTTTGCCGCCTGGAATATCACTGGCCAGGAAGGGGCGGATATTCATCCGCACGCCATCGTTGATGTCCGGTTCCCAGCCAATGGATTGCTGATGCAATGGTTTCCAGCGGACAAAGATATCATAGGGTGGTTCGCCCGCTAAAATCGCTTCCAGTCGCTTCTTTAGTTCCAGTGCTGCTGCCAGGCGGTCTTCCGCTCCGCCTTCTCCGCGTTTAACACCATCTTCCTGCCGGCTGATCCAATCGCCCAGGTAGCTATAGGTTAGGCTCTCCAGCAATTTTCGTCCTTTACCATTACCTTCAGCTAATTTGTGGTAATTAACCAGGGCATGGAAGCCATCTCGCTTACGGCCATCCCAAATGTGCCAGACAAACGGTCGGTTGTGAAACAGTTTACAATGTTCTTCGAAGAAGTTATTCCGAAGCCAGTCATCTAAGCCAGCCCCAACAGTCAGTTCACGTACCTTTCCGGAGGTGATGCCACATGCGTTCAGCAGCGCCATCAGACGGTCAGTTGCGGGTTCCTCACCGCGCACAGATTGGATACAAACGATTCCATCATCATCTGCGTGCTTCAGCAATTCATCGCACTGCTTGACCAGATCACGCGCCCGCTTGCTCAATTGCATCTTATCGTCCAGTTCTGCCGGCCAACGATAACCAAGTAGACGTGCAACTGCTACATGCAGCGGCGAGTTTGATTCCCCCGCCCAGCCATGAAATAGCCATTGCGTTGGACTATCGCTCTCTGGCTTTGGCAGACCGTTGGGATACTTCTCCGCCGCCACCTTTTGCCAGTGGGAGATGTCGAAAGGGACTTTGGCGACGCTATCCCGAGCTGCACAGACCTTCTGGTCTAATTTCCTGACTTCAGAACAGAAATCGTAGCTTTCACAGAACGCACGAATCGCAGGCGCGTCAGCCTCATTCTTCGGAACGATTGCACAAATTCCGTGAGTAAAGAGCATCCCTTGATAGACTGATGGCTTCATGTCGCCCATCATCCCTACAGCGATGCCGCATTTTCCCCAAACCTGATCACCCTTGATCCATTGAGTTACGATCTCTGTACCTAAGCGCTCTTTGACGAAATCAATTAGTACACCCTCGCCTCTTTCCCAGAAAAGGATGTGCTCCATACCCGAACAAAAACTATCAGTTGTTACACCTCCTTGTTGAAAAGCCCATCCATTATTAACGCGCAACAATTCCCAAAAATTTCGACCGAATCTTGGATAATCACCTGTATGCAATCCCTCGCTCACTATCGCAAAGTCTTCGAGGGGTTCGCCAGAAAGGAGATTCTGAAGAACGACCTTGCTATTTGGATTGTTTAGTTGGGCCTGCTGATTGATATCTACGAATGGTACTTCTTGTAGTGCAGCTTTCTTGTCATTGGGCGACTGTTCTTCTGAAACGTCTAATCCTGCGAACTCATGTCGCAAACCGGGCAAACCAAGTGTTAACAATAACAGTGCAACATTAACAACTTCACCGCTAATGGTCTCGAAAGCCCCAGGCCCAAGCCTTGCCACAACATTCCACAAATTGGTTTTGAGCAAGTGTTTGCGAAGTCTCTTGTAGCTCGTTAAGAAAAGCCAATACTGCGTTGTTACTAGGGCCGCTGTCCCTCCTTCAGAGGGGAATCCTAAGCACCGTTCAACAAAACAGGTTGCAAGGTCAGCTTTTGCATCGGGATGAAATTGGCTACAATAATCCTTAAGAACGTCTTCTTGCTTCCCCCTACCTAGGTATGGCACATTGGTGATGACTAATGTGTAATCACCAGCCAGAAGTTCTACAGCTTTGACCATGCCAGCAGCGGCAACAACACGTTCGTGCATTTCGTCATCACTGGTTTCGGTGGACATTGTCACATCGAGATATGGTTTGACAGTCTCATAATCAGCAGCGATCAAGTCGGCAGGTAACTCGACAGGATCAATCAGGGATCCCAGCGTTGGCGCCTGTGAGAATAGCCTGTGCAAGTTCAACAAGCCGTTCTTTATCGCTTCTCTTCCAACTGCAGGCGTGGAAATGCCGGACTGTTCAGCAAGTTTCAGCCATTGCTCCTCGCTGGCTTGTGGGCCGATACCGGTACATGCTATATGAATCTCCAGTAGTGGCCGATAACCACCAGCGTCCGGATATGTCCAGGCAGCAAAGGCTAAAGCAAATGCTGCTATCTGACAGCATCTTTCATCGATCTCGAGGCCGTACAAGTTATCTCGCAGTACTGCATCGACAGCTTGTTGGGCTGATATGTTTTCTTCAGTCATCCGAATTGCAATAAGGTGATGGAGGACAGCAACAAGGAAGTGACCTGAGCCGCAGCAGGGATCGAGCACCTTGATTTCCGCCGCTGTTTTCGGCCAACCTCCGAACGTGCCTGCAGCAGGTCTCCAAGTCCCATCTTCATGTTGAACGAACCGCAAATAATCCCAATCCACACCCGGCATGGCTACAGCAGCACGAAGCGCGTTCTCGTTTTTTGCATCTTTTGTGATATTTGGATTTTCTGCTATTTTTTTGCCGGCCCACCAAGCTCCAAGGGTATTATGGATCAGAAAGCTGACCATGTACGGCTCCGTAAAAAGTTGAGTTACTGCCGGCAGTTCATCCGCTCCAATCTTGACCTCAGAGCGGTTGACTTCGTCTTTTTTCTTGCTCTGCCAGAACTGATAAACCCACCCTAAAGCATCAGAAGCGGTAAAGACCGCGGGTTGTAGAGAACCAAGAAGTCTTTCCAGTTTCAGCTTATGTTCTGTTGCAAAGGAAATCGCCAGCAAGGGATCATCAGGCCTGAATATCTGGGGCAGCATCTTCTGAGCACAACGACTGGCAAACGTCCATACATCCTCGCCGGACTCTTTCGCCAGTTCCTCCGCCTCATCAAGACTAATGGCGATGTTTTCTTGCGGTTCGATGAGCAAGTTGTTTTCTGCAAGAAACCGCGCGAAAAGCATTCGGTGCCAATGTTCAAAAGCACATTCGTGAATAATTCTATTGATTTGCAGCCGACCCTGTCGGTCCTGGCGATCTCCCAACTGCCGGGCATGGGCGCGGAGGTGGTTCCGCAGCGCCTGCTGCTGTTTGGACATGTGGGGGTAGTACTTGGCCTCGTGGACGGCTAGGGCCTCCAGGGCCGCGCGTGCGCCGGCCTCGGCCGCATCCCGGGCCTCGACAACCACGCGCTCCAGTTTGTTCCGCAGATCAGTAACTAATGTAGGCATACGTTATTAAATACGGGCCAAAAACTTGCTCCAGAAGTCTTTGTTCGTGAGGCTAAGGGGAAACTCGTTCTCCCGCTCAAATCGCTGTTTTAATTCTGGATTCTTCAGTTCACTCAAGAAATTCTGCAATTCATCGAGAGCTTCCTGCGCCTTCTCGACACGGGGATGATCCTCGTTTAGGTCGCAGCAGTCGTCGTCCACGTAAACCTCCTCCCTCGTCTCTGCCTCCCGCACTTCATCCCATTCATCTCTGCCTTTCGGCCTGTAATTGTCACCTCGGATAGACCAAAATAGCGTTACCATCGTTGCATACTCCAGGTTTTCTAGTGCTGATCGTGTATTTGCGCACAGCTCCCCAAAGACTTTGTCGTCGGTCGAGTATTTCCTCGCGACGGCACTCACCTGGTCGCAGTCTTTACACTTCTCCAAGTCAGAAATCTGGGCCTTCAGAGTCCTTATCTCCTTCTCTTTGTTTCTAATATCTTCGAGCGCCGCCTTATACTTGTCCTCTGCGGCTTTCAGCTTCTCAAGAGGGACATGCGTCGGGCTCGGAAGCGATTTAATCAGATCATCCAGCCCATTGAGGAACGCGTCCCGTTTGACGCTCCAAGTTGCCGTGGGTACGTGACGCCTGACCTTGTCTTTCACCATGTCGCGCAGTTCGTCGAGGTAACTTTGACTGGTGATGTCCCCCGCCTGTGTGACCGCGAGGGTCGCTCTGAGCTTGCTCCTGTTTGTTGGCGGAACCACCAAGGGGAAGCAAGAGAGACCCATTCCCCACACTGCTCCTAGCTCGCACAAGCAAAAGAGGCTGGCGAAATAGTTCTCGCTCAACAGCAATATGACCAATCTCGGCTCACGAATCTGCTCCCGCAGATATTCGATGAAGTTGGGCGTGCCGGCAGGTATTCCTTTGCCCTCCAGTGATGTACAGAGGATATTATTGGGGTCCACCGCGCAACCATTAGTGAGAAGGTCCGCCAGCTTGTCTGCCAGCACCTTGTCCTTCAATGCGTGGCTCAGGAATATAGTTTTGTTCTCGATCTGCATGGGCGATATATCCTCTCAACCTACCCGATCACGATTGGCCCCTTCTTCAGTTCACCCAGTAGCTTCGTCTCTGTTTCCGCCAACCATGCTTTCACATCCTCCGGCGTCTTGAGCGTGCTGCTCTTGAGCCTTACGCTCTGCGTCCTCGGCGAAAGCAACTTCGCCGCGGCGAGGGCCGCGCGGGCAAACTGCTGGGCCAGTGCATCGGTCCGGGTCTTCCATGCCGACAAGGCGGTCTGTTCCAGCGTGCGGATGAGGTCGGCCTCGGAGCCTACGGCCAAGGCCGGCAAAGTGTCGATGCCTTCGTCGGCGAGGATCTGTTTCTGCTGGTCGGCCCTGAGTTTCTTCCAGTTGTCGCTGGCAGTCAGCGCAGCCATCTGCTCGTTGTAGGTTCTCTCGTACTCCGCGTGGGCGGCGGTCACGGCGGCGCGAAGCGCATCGACGGCGGCCTTGCGGATGTCCGGCACGGGATCGCTCGCGTCGAGCAGCCGGCGCTCGGACTTCACCGCTTCGGCCTGCTTGCGGAGTTCGTCGGCTCCGGGCATGGTGCCCGCATGCTTGAGCAGCGTGCAGAGCGTTTCCCAGGCAGGCTTGCGTTTGCCGGCGAGTTCGGCCAGCTTGCCCCAGTCCTTGGCCTGCTGGGCAAGCGTGTCGTGCTGCTTGAGGATTTCCGCCAATTGCTCGGATCCGCCGAAGCCTCGGAGCGTGTCGATGTGGGCCGTGGCTGGTCGGGCCGGCATGGACGGCTCGCCGCCGGCGTGGTCGGCCAGTTCCACCAGGCGGACCAAGTACGCGCCGGCCTTGGCGGTTTCCTCGTTGGGCTTGCAGCCCACGCCGGCGTCGTGGAAGAGCTTACGGAGCTTCATCTTTTCGCGGGCGTTAAGCGTGGCCGTCTCGGTGCGGAAGTCGCTCACGGAAATCTTCGCCTGGTCAAGCTGGCCCTGCGAGAGTGTCATGCCCTTGTGCGTGGCGCGGAGGTGTCCGGTCGTATGCAGCGTGATGAGTGCAGCGTCCACGGCGTCACGCGGCCATCCGTAGGGGCTGGCCTCAAACGCGTCGCGAACTTCCTTGCCGCGCTTGCCCGAGCCCACCTCGGAGAGCACGGCCGCACAGACGGGGTGCTTCTCGGGCGAGTCGGTCCATTCAACCGCGGACAGGGCCGCTTCGTCGCCGTTCTTGGCGCGATTGATAACGTTGGCCCAGCGGTTGTCGTCGGCGTCCTTGAAGCTCGGGAACAGCCGGTCGAGCGAGGCCTGCGCGGCCGCTTCGACTTTGGCCACGAGGTTCAGTTCGTACCGCTCGCTCCCGCCGCCCTGGAAGACCTTTGCGCGGTCGATCACGTCGTTGACGATCTGGTTGCGGGCGGCCTCGGCCGTGGCCATGCGCGTGGCCATGGCGTCGCGGGCTTCGCGGCCTTCGGGCGTGGTGGGCGTGCCCTTGAAGTCCAGGGTGGACTTGGCGGCCTCATATTCGACTATGGCCTTATGGAGGTCGTCAGCGCTGGCCTTGGGAACATAGACGTAGATGATCGCGCTGTCGTTGCCGGCGGCGCGGGCGTCGTTGACGACGGTGCTTTCCTTTTCGCCCCAACCATCGCGGATCCAAACGGGAATATCGCTTCCGCCGGCCGGCGGGGCTTCCGTACCGAAGTGAACCAGCAGCTTCCGCGGCTCTTTGGACTTGCCTTGCGCGAGCTTGATGCCCTTGAGCACGTCGCCGCAGCCGGCGCTGATGAGCGAGCCACGCTTGCTCGACAGGGAGGTCAGGTCGCTGTTCAGCCGGGTCTGGCGATTGCGGAACTCGCGGTCCCACTCGCTGCTCTCGCGCGTCTGGAGGCTGTATTCTTCGTCCAGCTTGATGAGCGTTCCGGTGTCCACCAGCTTCTTGAGGATGCGGGGGATTTCCTTGCGAAGCTGCGTACCGTCGCCCGACAGGTCTGCGACAAGCAGATCGGCGAGCATATCCGGTGTAGCACGGACGCCGATGTCGGCCACGGCCTCGCGCGAGAGCTTGCGGATCAGGAAGATCAGGCCACAGAGTCGCTGGGCAAGCCGGCCATCGTCGGTCCCGTCGTCGAGGTTGCGGATCGTCTCGTCAATCTCACGGAGCAGGATCCCGCCACGGAGCAGGTCGGGGTGAAGCTGGCTGAAGATGAAGTCCGCGGGCACGACGGTGCCAAGCGAAGCCTCGGCCGTCTGGCGGACGGCTTCATGAACGATCTTGAGTTGTGTCCGAAGCTGGCTGGCCGTGCCGGGCACGTCCACCGCCCGGAGCACATGCTCCCAGAATCGCCGGCGGACCGGCAGGAGCGGGTAGTCGTCCACGATGATGTCGCGGTCTTCCGCGCAGGCCGCGATGGACGTGCCTGCAAGCTGGCGGTCTATCTCGCCGGCGTGGGCGTTGAGCGTGTCTTCGATGTACTTCTTCTTGTCGGCCTTCTTGGCCAGCACGACGCGACGGGTAACCGTCTCCACGTCGGAATCGGAGAGTTCCACCGGGATGGTGAACCGGCCGGTGAGGCGTTGCAGCAGCGGCATGTTGCCGGCCAAGGCGGTCTGGCCCGCACCGATCAACAGCACCCGGCTGTCAAGTTGCTTGCAGAGGGCCTCGGCGACTTCCTGGACGTCGGTCGAGCGGCCCGGATCGTTGCCGATGAAAAGCTGGATTTCGTCCAGGACGATAACGGTGCATGGGATTTGTCCACCGACCGACAGCACCTCGCGAACCAGGCGAATGAACTCGTTGGTGGAGATGTCGTCGACTACGGGGAACTGTGCCCGCAGCGCCGCACGAGCCTGCTTGAGGTCGGCGGCGAAGTCGGGGTCAGCGTCGAGGACGGCCTTGGCCAGGATGGGGCTGACGTACAGGTCGTGGAGTTCGTCGAAGAACTCCTTGCCCGCCGCTTCGACCGCGGCCTTCACCTTGTCGAAGATGCCGTTCTTCTGGAGCCACATGCAGAGCTGGGCCTGCGGCAGCGCCTCAGGCAGGCCCTTGGAGGAAAGGACGATGCTCAGCACGGCCAGGCGTACGCTCTCGCCGCCCGAAGGCAGCGTTCCCGACGCGGCGTGCAGGCCACCGTTGCGCCTGCCCAGTGTGTCGAGTTCGCGCAGTAGGTCTTGCGCCTCCTGCGGCAGCCGAGCCAAGCCGCGAGCGGTCGCACCATCGATGAAGGAGGTGTCCACCCAAAGATGGCGAAACATTTTCAGCAGGTGAGATTTGCCGCTGCCATAGAAGCCGCTTACCCAACCCGCTGGCTGCGTGGTCGAGTTGACGTTGCCGAAGTAGGACTCCAAGATGCGGATCAAGCCGTCCTCATACTGACCTTCGCATACGAAGTGCTCAAGCTCATACCGGAGCGTCTCGATTTCCTTGTCGCTTGCGGCCTCACGCACAGCTGCAACGCCGTCGTTTAGCAGTTTCGATACAGCGGGATCGCGTTGGAAGATTTCTCGATTTTTCATTAGTCTTTTACCCCGTTATGGAGCGTGATCGGCACGGCCAGGTAGTTCCAGCCGTCTCGGGCATCGAGCAAGCGATAGGTGTTGTTGTCGAACTCACCGGGAAAAAACAGCATCAGGCGCCCTCGGATGTCATTCTTAACTTTGTACAGGATCTCCGACAGGTACGTGAAGCCGAAGAAAGACGCAGCGCCGAGGACTGCGACCACAACGTCTTCGTCCGCCCCATCGGCCGTCAGGGCCTTTCGGAGTTGCTCAGCGGCGAATCTGGTGAAGGGGCTCTTCGGCCCCGTTGCCAGTGCATCGGGATCAGAGAAATACTCGTCACGGTAGTCGGCGTCGGCCATCCATCGCGCGAAAGTGTCGGTCAAGTCCAGTGCCCGCCAGCCGTGCCCGGCCGAGGTCGTCGCCATCTCGAACAGCTCCAGCCGCGCCCGCAGCTTCCGCTCGTCAGTCTTCGGGTAGACCACGAAGATCGCCTTCTGGTCGCCGGCGAGGTTGCGCTGCCACGGCGCGCCGATGTGGCAGCGGTATCGAGCCGCAAGTTCTTCTATCCTTCCCATGGACCTACTACCTTTCGTTTTGTGCCAGGAGTCGTGAGAAACTCACATCGATCACGCCTCCCGACTGGCTCATGTCCAGGAAACCCAGCCGTCGGGCATCCATGGCGAGATTTATCAGTTCGCCGACCGGGGCGTCGAGAACCTGCGCCCATAGTGACTCGAAGAGTGCTGTGCCCCGCGTGCCAGTAAAGTAGCCGAGCAGGAGGGCGTAGGCGGTGGTTATCGCCGTCGGGGTGACTGTCTGCCGAACCTTGCGGCCGCGCCCTTTGAGGTGCCCCGATTGCGTCCAGGAAGAAGCCGCGTTCCGCACGACCTTATCGAGCGTGCTCTCGCTCAGGCGACTGCCGACAGCCCGCGTGAGGGCGTCGGTCATTTGCTGCCTTGCAAGTTCTTCGCCGGGCCGCATCCGCAGGACGGGCGGCGCGCTGGCCCTTAGCAACGGGTCGCGTGCGAGGGAAAGCAGTAAAGCCAGGAGCGCCTGGCCTTCGCGATCCGCATACCAGAACCGCCGCATGACTCTGAATAGCGGCACGTCCGGCTCGATGGCGTACAACTCCGAGAGCCGCTGACTGGAAAGCTTTCGTGTTGCCGCGGTGCGCTTTCCAAGGCAGTTATCTTCATGGATTGCCGAAAGGTAATCGTCGCGAGTTGCGTTGGGTCGGCAGTTGGCGAACACCGCGCGAAGCTCGTTGAGCATGATCGTCCGGCTGGTGTGCGTGCCCTTCTGGCCCCACCGAAATCCGGCGTCGCGCAGACGGGCTTCATCACGTTCGCTTTGAGGTTGGAGTTCTCTTGTCGTCAGTACGGTATCCATATGCGGGATTATACCAACCCGCCGGCTGATTTGCCGGCAAAAAAATAGGAAATCTTGACCGAGCGGAAGAACTTTCTCGCAGGGAATGGGCAGAATTAACTTAAGTGATTCATTAACAAGAACTTGTATGCAGAAAACCCTTTAGAAAAAATTCAGAGCTAACGCTACCTCAGACGAAAACCGCAGCCAAAATAAGCGGCTGCGGTGAGAAAAAGAAAGGCATCATGGGAGGCATCTCCCCTCAATCCGGTAGATAATGCCAGGTCCACGACATTTCCGCGTCCTTTGTGACGCGGCCCCATTGAAGCAAAAAGAAGCCCGGCAACCGTCGTTAAGTGATAAAACTGCCAAGTTAATACCAGCCAAACCATACTCGATGCCAGCATTGACTTTAACTGGCAAACGGTGACAGGCAGTGCAGTGGTCAATCACGATAATCCTAATGCAGCACAGATAGACACCTGGACCGAATGGACTATCGACCTGCAGGCGTTTGCAGACCAGGGCGTAAACTTAGCCAATGTTAATACGATTGCTCTTCAAAGTACATCGTACCTGAACCACCAGCCACCGGATTGTTCTTGTACTGTTAAGCAAGGGGTTCTCTTTTGAAGTCAGAAGGCGGGATACACCAACGCATGTCACGTTGCCGGATAGTCGAAGGGCTGATATAGATCTGACTGGCGCACGTTAGAATAGTTAAACTGCCGAGATAACTTTTCGCGTAAACGTTCGTATTCTCCGACAGCCATTCGGGGGTCAAAAATAATCTCTTCAAAAAATATCAGCGGATTTAGCTCATATCGGAAAAAGTCGCCGTTGCACTCCCTTTGCATATCGTAGTAAATAAGACGAACTTCCCGCTCGTGGCTGAATGCCTCTCGCTTTATTAGCAAAGTCAAGGCCTGGGCCTTCATACTTCGATCAAGCAGTAATTCCGTATTGTTTTGGAATTTGGAGTATACGTCCCCTATTTCTGTTTTATCCGCATAAATTACTTTGCCGACAAAACATTCGCGGTCTTGGCAATCTGGAATCATGCGCGTATTCCACAAAGAATTAAATAATTTTCGAATGGTAGATTTAACTTTCACGCCATTCTTATCTGGCGCATAGATTCTCCACATCGCGTCTGTTTCTTCATTCAAAGTCCAGCATTGTCCATAGAATTTTTCCCGATAGCCGATAGATGCTACATCGCCGTAAAAATAGAATCTACCACTTAAAATATAATTCTCGAAAGGGTCGTCCCAGAGTTTCGGACGCACAAGGGTTAGTTTTTTGTTTTCGAAAACATCGAATAACCGTTCAACAGACATTATTCGATAAATTGCAGAGTCCTTTTCTCTTTCCTCTATGTTTATGAAATTCTCATTTTGCATAACAGATGGGAGTCGTTTGCCACCTGAACGATAGCGTAATTCTTGGTCTGCCATGGCAATTTCCTTCGATTATAATATCCACCTACTTGTCTATATTCTTTCCAGCCAACGTTCGCAAAATGTGGCAAGATCGGAAATTGGAAATCGTAAATTACATAAAGTATTATCTGTCTGGGTCAGTATCATAACCAACTTTCCCGTCAAGGGCTATTCCGGCTAATGCGCCAACACCTCTTACGATACCAAAAGGACCCGTAGTTGTTAAAACTCAATTTTTTCCAACAGATGTGGCATTTCCCATTGGTGCGATTATAAGTTTTTCTTAGGTCATCATTATCATAGACCATTTTGTTAGGACTCCTTTATCTGATAGGTCGTATGTTCGTAACGCGCCCCCGCTATGAACCCACGACCCCAAAATCCAGACCCATTTTTCAACTCAAAATCCTGAACTTACTAATGAAGAAGTCCAACATTTCCTTACACGGTCTGCGAAGGATCGTTAGTCATTGGATAAAGCCATCTCTCGTTGACGCACGCGGCAGCTGCTAGGCTGTCCGCATCGATGTTCCATTCCGTTGTTGTATGCCTCTTCTCCCACTTACCTTACGTGGGACGCATATATTCGTGGTAATCCACATTGACAATGTGCTTACGAACTTTGAACCGGTGAAGCATGCCTCTTAGGCCGCCGGGCTGACCCCACTGAATACTGTCGGATACCTCGTCAAACTGGCATGAGGAGGTGAACCGGCACGGAACGTTGATGACTACGAAGTCAAAAGCCTTGAACTGGCAATACTCGATGACAATCGCAAATGTATGGGGGCCAACCGACCCATCGTAGGGGAAGAAGTGCATTTCCGAGCCATTCTCCGACTTGGCGATCAGTTCCATCTCTGCCCAACAGAAGCGTCTTTCGTTGTACTCAAGGCGCGCTGTCCGAAACGTACGATTCTCGAAGTCATAGTCGTCATCTGATTGGGGAGCCCAGAACACCCCAGTACCAGCGGAAATCTCCTGTAGTTGTGGATTGAACAGGCTCCAGTACCCCTCGCAACCATCAGCTGCGAGTGGACCTCGGTTGATAACGCTCGCTCTGAATATCCAGCGCTTGTCCTTGGAGTCTGGGCGGAAGCGGATGATCTCCACACTCAGCCTGGGACGTTTCGAGAGCACCCCGCCAATCTTGCCAACCAGATCAGTTATATAGGATAGAGGCGTCAGAAAGTCCATCGTGTCTCAATCTCTCAGGCACACAACTATTGTTTATATGGTTTCCGTATAAAAAGGAAAATCTGGATAGAGAATACCTTTCTCACGGAGCAAGTGGTTCGTTGAGTTAATTTAATAGCGTTGAGCGTCTCTATAGCTCCATTAACCTCTGGCCCGCCCTAACAAGAATACAAGTAAATTTTAATCTTTCAAGATTAAAATGGCTGAAATTCCTAGATGATATTAAGGCAGGGATTACCCGCTTGCTGCGACCTCGCTCGGAACGCTGTATAGCAGTCGGATGAATCCTATTGTTGGGTTCCTCCGTCCCTGTCGCGTTGTGGAAGTGGTAGTCTGCTTTGCTACAAAACTCTTCTCGTCTTTTGATAGCAGGACGACCGACCAGAAAAATGAGGCCAAGGAGTAAGCGCCCAAGGAAGCGCAGCCTAAGCAGTAGAAGATAGCAACTCTGAGCCCGTGGCCATGCGCGAGGACTTTCCGACAACTCCGACATTCATTAAGGGATAAGCGATAGCTATAATTCCTGCGGTGTTTCAAAGTACTCTCTTGAGATTCTTTCTCCAAATGTTCTGTTCATATTTCTTGCAAGATCGACATAATCGCATATGACCTATCATAAACGAACTTGTTTTTATTATATGCTTCTTTGATCTCTTCAGGGATTTCATCCCGAACTTTACCCCTAATCCTTTTTACTGGTTCACAAATCAATTGTTTGTTATACAGATTCAGGATAGATTCAAACCACCCTACAAGAAAAACAAGGCTGTCTTTATTTTTGTCACGCTTATCAGCCTCCTCCTTGAAGACAAAAAAAATGTCGCTCACTTGGTGTGGTCCGTCAACACTAAGAACCCCCATTTCTGTCATTTAAATCAAACGAAGTTATCTCTAGGTCTTCATAGCGGGGGCGCGTTACGAACATACGACCTATCAGATCTTAGTGGCCGACCTCTGTGGAGACTTCCGAGATGAGCTAAAGTAACGATTTGCTTAACATCCTTAAACTGTACTGTTCCTTCTTTCTCAAATATAATTTTCTCCTCTTCCTGAGCATCAACGAGTCTTATTTTCGCTTTCGTTGTGCCATGCCCATTCGTTAGCTCACAGAAGAAGACAATTTGTGGATGTCTTGCCGGATATCTTGGAGCATTGATAGTTTGAACAATATCTATAATACTCGGCATACCAGAGACTTTGTCAAAAATGACTCTATTACAAGTGATTGCCGATAATAGAATTGGCTGTATCTCTGTCATTTTGTCAACCGCGATCCCATGTTTTTGGAAGTATTTACCCTCTGCTTCATCAACTGACCCATCTTGAACTTCACTACTCGCTTGGCTGGTACGTGGATTCGTTCCAGAGTTTTTGGGTTCTGTGCTGTTCGTGGTGCGCAGTCACGAGGTTCAAAAACTCCAAAATCGCGAAACTCCAAACGGTTACCTTTGGCAAGTTCAGAGATGATCTCATCTAAGACGTTCTGAACTGTAGCTTTAACCAACGCACGCTTAGCCTGAGTACTTTCAGCAATTCTGTCGATAAGTGCTCTTTTTGTGATCGTTGACATAGGCTACCTCCAGAATGATTTATTATAACGGCGGTAACACTCAAACGAGTACACAGAATAGTCTAACGAACAAGCCCCTTCTAATCAAACACTTTATCATTTTGGCTCTGAGAGGCCTTTTTAATTTAGAGGAGGGTGATTTTTGTTTAATATCATTTTTCTATTATTTCTGAGAGGAAACTGTATAATCAATCGCTGTAGTCGGACGGTGTAATATCCACTCGGCTCAGCTGATCGTTGGAACTCGAAAGGAATAATTATGCCTGATGTTTTTATCAGCTACTCAAACCAAGATGAAAAGTTGGCCCAATTTGTCTATCGCCATCTAACAAGCGAAAGCCTCAGTGTCTTTCTCGCTTCCGTCTCACTTAAACCAGGAGATCATTGGCCTTCCGAAATAATGAACAATCTTCGTTTCTCACCTTGGGTCATCTTGCTTGCGAGTCGGGCAGCTTGTCGATCTCCATTCGTTCAGCAAGAGTTGGGTGGAGCAAGGTATGGCAATAAGAAAATAATTCCGATCGTATGGGATATGTCCCCTTCAAAGTTACCCGGCTGGGCTCGTGAGTATCAAGCTCTCGATCTAGCAGGGGCCACTATAGAGTCACTGTCCAAAACGATTAGTAGCATAGCAAAGAACATCAAAGCTGACAAAGGTAACGGATTGCTCCTTGTAGGATGTATATTGTTGGGACTGCTCCTTTTTAAGAAGTAGTCTGTTTCATTATGGCCCAGACCAATCCTGAGGATCTATTCCAATAATTTGCTTCAGTCTGACTGCGTGTAACGCGACAACTTACCTTGTCGTTGGAGCTTTTAAGAGACATGGCAAAAAAAAGATGAAGCTAACTAAAGTTCAGAGGGAAATTCTAGAACTCTTAAATTGTGGTCGTATTATGGAAATCGATCGAATGAATATGGCGTCGATTGGTGATTATGATGTGACCCCACAAACTAGATACATTCTCACTCAATTCCGTTATATAACAAGAAAGGACAAGTCCAAGTCTGTAGAAACTCGTGGTAACGGATTCGTCATTACTACCAAAGGAAGAAAGGCACTTTTAAATAATCCGCCTCCGAGAAGAAAGAAAACACCAATAGTGTTGAAAAAAGAAAAGAAGTGCGCGAGATGTAAGATAGTAAAGCCAACTGAGCATTTTGTTACTATCTACGGATGTGTGAACCCAAGGGGCAAGTATTGTAAGCAATGCTTCTTCGAGCGCGAACAGGAATTTGTCCGTGAACTACTTAATGGACGTGACTTCTGTCTGTACTGTGGAAAGCCTATTACCAAGGCTTATGACTGGACACCAGAAGGAAAGAGCAAGAAGACATATATCCACTTGGATCATATGGATCCTCTATGCCTCGGAGGGGATGATTCAGAAAACAACACTGTTTACTGTTGTGTGACATGCAATACTCGGAAAAGTATAAGATCATTTGTCGATTGGTTGAACCAACTTGAGCCCCCATATAGGGATCTGGCAAGAAATATCTATCAGGAGAAGCATGGTAGGTCACCAGAGGAGTTTCAACCTTAGTTGAGAGAAGGCAATAGCCTAATTTTTTAAACATAGTCTTATGACAAAACATGTAAACCAAAGCCAATAGAGGAATGACAACGCTTCTAATCTTGGGATTTTTTTCTCTATAAATTGTGAAATCTTCTTGAAGTCACCTCCCCAACCGTGAACCGCAATAACAACAAGTCCCTGGTCTTTAAATTTATCGTACACTTTTTGTACATCAGGTAATGCCGCGATACAAGGTGCGCATGATAGTCCCCAAAAATCCAAAATAACTACCTTCCCTCGTAATTCATCTAGCGATAAGGAAGGGCCGATCCATCGCGATATGTCAAGCTCTGGTGCAATTTGCGGAGTACCTGTTTTGTACCTTGCTTCAAATGCGCGCTTATCTGCTTAATATTGAGACCAGGGTACCTCGTTAAGTTTGTTTCTAATCAGATCGGCATCGTTATTATAGTCATACCCAACCACGTCATATTTGGCATAATATATTTTTGCCTCTTGCCAAGCTGCAAGTATCTCTTGTGGCAGCTCTTCCACTTTCTTGCCCCAGGCTGATGCTTTTAAGCGCCAATTGATATCCCCATCCAAAGCATTGATACCCCGTTCTACTTCGCCTTCTCTTATTAGAGTCACATAACGCATAAGATGACTGGCCTGGTCAGCCATAAAAACCACATGCTGTTTATATTCAAGCTTGTTTTTGATCCCCGCACCAATTAATATGCCGAGCCAAAGGACTAACAGGCAAACTAAACAATGAAATATAGTTCTGTTTTTCCTGTAGGAAACAATGGTGCCAACAGCGAGCATACCTGGAACAACAAATAAAATAATCAATGGAATAACATAATATACTTTCATTCTTTACATCCTTAAAACTGGAGCAGAGGATACAATTTCCACCCGGCGTTGCTCTCTCTTAGATATTCTGTTGTTGGCAAGCATATTCAAACAGCAATATACGACAAAAGACCAAAACGGCAAGAGAGTAAAAAAGAAATCGGCTTATTGGTATATTGACTATAAGGCCACTGGCGGGACTCGAAAGAGAATTAAGGGTTTTAAGGACAAGGCCGCAACCGCTCAATTGGCAGCCGAATTAGAGCGGAAAGCTGAACTTGCCCGAGTGAAGCAGGCTTCTCTGTCCATAACAACGTTCAATAAGCACCTGTAGAGCCAACAAAGACTCCCAGAACAGTCATCAAGCGGGTCAACCAACCCTTGGCACTCGTTGCCGAGCGACCTATATGTGAAAAGGCACACCACGGCCGCTCGGTAACGAGCATTCTACGGACTCCGATCAATTCTCATGCGGTCTGTATTCTATGTGGCAGACTGAATAAAAGCCACCATAAAAAGGCTCAGGTCGTTCTTCTCGCCAATCTCGGCCAGACATACGCGGCCCAGTGGAAGCTCTCTACGCCTGCAAAACTCCTTAATGAATGTCGGAGTTGTCGGCTGACAAGAGTCGATAATAGAATCAAAGAGTGGAGTTCGGGTCCTTGGCGGGACAGATATTAGGACCAAAAAGCGTGGTGGGGTAAATTCGGTTAGTTGATATGGGGGGAGTCTGCATTGAATTGAATCTACCTCTGAAAAATCTCCAGAAATTCCTGAGTTTGAGGCCATTTTTTACTTGCTCTTTCGGCCTGGAAGGAGTATGATTTTATTTGTACATAGTTCTGAATGTTCAAGAGGAAGTGCGGCATACTCGCTCAGCTACGTATGGTTGCTATTTACTTTTCGGCGGAAAAAACGTTGCATTTGGTATCAACAGTGGCACTTAGCTATAGTCTTTGCTGATTTGTTTTCCAAGGAAAAGCGATATCAGCTCACATGGGGTATGCTGGAATATTAGCAATTTTTTTAAAAGGGTAAAATGATGAAAAGGACAATGTTGGCTTCAATATTAGTTTTCCTGCTGAGTGGGGCCGTATCTGCTAATGACCTTTCCGAGGCCTTGGACACAACTTTGAGTTTCA
>Ga0307378_10002512_pt1 | contig 27924 bp, 19 predicted proteins | sample UN1MG_FD_202238 | JGI IMG/M metagenome (GOLD analysis project Ga0307378, IMG submission 202238) | Soil microbial communities from Risofladan, Vaasa, Finland - UN-1 | ecosystem: Environmental > Terrestrial > Soil > Coastal area > Acid sulfate soil | place: Finland: Risofladan, Vaasa | collected... | reverse complement strand
TCCAGAAACAGAAGACCACCCGCGTCGGCATCAGGGCCATTGCGCTGGCATACATCGCGTGCTCCTCGAGGCGCCTGGCCCACATTTCGGGCGTGGGGCTTGTTCCATTCTCGAGGGCCGTTGCTGTGTCATTGGGACCGTCCTATCTTCTTCGAGGTCCTGGGGTCTTACTCGACAAGCTGCTCGCTATCCTGATACGGAAGGCAGCAGACCTCATCGTAGGGTTCATGCTGTTGAGGGATCGGCGCCGGTGCCGTCGGTCGAGGGGGTCTGGGTGAAGCGACTTCCGGCTGAACATTCATAGGCAACTTCGGCCTTCTCTAAGGAATCGTTCGGAGATTATGGCGAATATGCTATCTCATCTAAAAGCATTTGCCTTTCTTGCTGAATTATGTAAGGTCGGGAATCATGGATGAGACTGTGCTCCGGGACAGGAAAAGGTTGACCGTTTTCGTGGGCGATTACGGGAGCGGCAAGACGGAGGTGGCACTCAACTTCGCTCTCGTGTTAAAGCGGCATGAGGAGCGGGTCAAGATCGTTGACCTCGATATCGTCAATCCATATTTCAGGACCCGTGAGGCGGCCGGCGTTCTTCTGGCGGCCGGCATCGAGCTCATAGCTCCGACCGGCGAGCAGACCTGGGCCGACCTGCCGATCGTCCTGCCCAGCGTCGCGGGCGCGGTACACGATGCCAGCGCCTCCGTCGTGCTCGATGTGGGTGGCGAGGCGGCCGGCAGCCGGGTGCTCGGCTCGCTGTTCGACAGTAAGGATGAGATTGATTACGATCTACTGGCCGTGCTCAACGTCAATCGGCCCTTCACGGCCGACGTGGACAGCGCTGAGAGTGTCCTGCGGAAGATAGAGGATGCGTCCGGACTTCGGGTCACGGGGCTTGTGTCGAACACTCATCTGTTGGGTGGGACGACGCCGGAGATGGTGCTGACAGGCTACGAAGTTGCAGAGTCTCTTGCCAAGAGGCTGGATGTTGATGTAAGGTTCGTTTCTGTCGAGAAGTCGGTTGCCAAGGAGCTTCACAGGGCCTCTTTCTCGGCACCGATTTTCGTGATAACAAGATATGTCTTGCTGCCCTGGGAACTCACCGCGGCCGCGACAGCAGGATAACGATACAAGAAGAGGGAGCGATGACAGAGGTAAAGGCAAGACCAAGGGTGCAGATTGACAAGGATTGCTGCAAAGGCTGTGAATTATGTATCGGGGCGTGCCCGAAGGGGGTCCTGGCCATGTCCACAGAGATAAACTCAAAGGGCTACTTCTACGCTGAAGCGGTTCATCCGGAGAACTGCATCGGGTGCGCTCTGTGCGCGACTTCCTGCCCTGACGTGGCCATAGAGGTATATAGTTAGGCTCGATTAGTTGTTCCTGGTTTCACAATAAACCCCTAAGGATAGAAAGGGTTAGCTATATGGCTAAAGTTCTGATGAAGGGCAATGAGGCGCTTGCAGAGGCGGCGATAATAGCCGGCTGCAAGCTCTTCTTTGGGTATCCGATTACGCCGCAGAACGAGATACCTGAATACCTTTCGCGGCGGCTTCCGGAGGTTGGAGGCTGTTACCTCCAGGCGGAGAGCGAGGTTGCGGCGAGCAACATGCTATATGGTGCAGCTGGTGTTGGTGAGCGGGTTTTCACATCATCGTCCAGTCCCGGCATCAGTTTGATGTCCGAGGGCTTGTCCTACATAGCCGGGGCGCAGCTTCCTGTTGTGGTAGTGAACATGGTGCGGGGCGGGCCTGGACTCGGCGGCATACTACCAGCACAGTCGGACTATTTTCAGGCGACGAGAGGATTAGGCCACGGCGATTTTAGGATACTGGTCTTGGCGCCCTCAACAGTTCAGGAGGGGGCAGACCTAATCATGGAAGCCTTCGATTTGGCCGACAAGTATCGGAACCCAGTCATGGTTCTGGGCGACGGATTGATAGGTCAGATGATGGAGCCGGTTGAGTTTAAGGATAGGCCGAAGTCGAAGGACCTGCCGCCGAAGACCTGGGCTGCGACGGGGCTTGTGCCAGGCAAGAAAAAAAGCGTCATCAACTCGCTGTACCTCGACCCATTGGAGCTCGAGGCGAACAGTTGGGAGCTCAAGGCCAAGTATGACGCCATGGCCAGGGACGAGCTTCGCTGGGAGCTGTTCAACTGCGAGAGCGACTACGACGTTCTCATCGTGGCTTATGGCTCCACGGCTAGAATATGCAAGACGACGATAGAGCTGCTCAAGAGACGAGGTGTTTCGGTAGGGCTTTTCAGACCGATAACGCTCTTCCCCTATCCCTACAAGCAGCTGTTTGACGCAGCGCAGAAGGCAAAAGCGGTATTTTGCGTGGAGATGTCCACGGGCCAGATGCTCGATGACGTCAAGATCGCCCTTGAGGGGTCGAGGCCAGTCCATTTCTACGGCCGGACTGGCGGGATAGTTCCTTCGCCAGAAGAGGTCCTGCGCCAGGTTGAAAAGATCATGAACGGTGAGGAGGTGGACAAGATATGGGAAATAGTTTTCAAGAGGCCTGAATCGCTGCTGCCTGTTACGACTCACTACTGTCCGGGCTGCTCTCATGGGATAGTTCACAGGATCGTTGCGCAGTGCATCGACGAGCTCGGAATTCAGGAGCGCACCGTCGGCATCGCGCCGGTCGGCTGCTCGGTTTTGGCTTACAACTACTTCAACGTTGACTTCTTTGAGGCGTCGCACGGACGCGCCCCGGCGGTCGCAACTGGCGCCAAGCGTGCCCGTCCGGACCTGATCGTCTTCGCCTATCAGGGCGACGGGGACCTTGCCTCAATCGGGATGGCAGAGATAGTTCACGCCTGCAATCGAGGCGAGAAGATCACTGTGATCTTCATCAACAACACGGTATATGGGATGACAGGCGGCCAGATGGCTCCGACGACGATGCCAGGTCAGGTAACTACAACCAGCCCCTACGGCCGAGACGTGAACCTTATTGGGTGGCCGATTCGTGTGTGTGAGCTTCTCGCAAGCCTCAGGACCGAGGGGTACATCGCAAGGGTCTCAACGCACTCCGCGAGGGAGATTCTCAAGGCGGAGAAGGTGATTAAGAAGGCCTTCGAGCTTCAGGTGGCCAATAGGTGCTTCGCGTTTGTGGAGGTTCTCTCCACCTGCCCAACCAATTGGGGCATGACGCCCATACAGGCACAGAAATGGGTGGAAAAAGTGATGGTGCCCTATTATCCGCTTGGCGTTTTCAAGAGCCCGAATGGTGATGAGGCCAAGAGCTGATATACGGCTCTTAATCTGTGAAGATAGATCATTCTTCCCTTTCAGGGGAGTACGAAGTGGATACATATTGTTACAAGAAACAGGAGGGTATGGGGGAGCGAATGCTCCGGAGCAGCGTCCATCTTGGGCAGCTTCTGCTGATTCATTTCAGTGTCCAGTCACTTCGACTGAGAAAGGAGATTTGCCTATGAAGGTATCAAACAATACGGGCGCTCCCCAGTTGATTCTCAACTGGAAGCATCTAATCCTGGTATTGTTACATCTTGGTGTTTTCATTCACTTGGTTTTGAGTCAAGAGTTGATTACAGCAGAGGTACGTGCCAGGGCGCTGCCCCATACTCTCCTGTATGAAAGGTCATAACGCAGAAAAAAGTCAGGTGGGAGTCAATTGACTACAGAGTTAATAGTGGCAGGTTTTGGTGGACAGGGGGTTCTCCTGTTCGGTAAGTTTCTGGCTCTCTCTGGCTTGAAGGAGGGCAAGGAGGTCGTTTGGATACCGTCTTATGGCCCCGAAATGCGCGGCGGGACGTGCAACTGCACGGTAGTGGTCTCAGACGATCCGATCGGCTCTCCGATCATCGATTCACCGAATACGGTCGTTGTGATGAACAAGCCCTCGTTGGCTAAGTTCGGACCAAGGGTCAGCCCTAATGGGCTTCTATTGATCAACAGATCGCTGATCGATACGACGTCGGACAGAACTGATATACGCATAGAGACCGTCCCGGCCAACGACATCGCGCTCGAGCTGGGCAACGGTAAGGCCGCCAATATGGTCGCGCTTGGCGCCTACGTTGCACTCACGAAGGTCGTCAAGCTCGACACCGTCCTGAGCGTTGTCGAGGAGAGCTTCGCCAAGAAAAAAGAGTTCCTCGACCTGAATATCAGCGCAGTGAAGAAGGGCTACGAGCTAGCCAGCTAAGTAGGCGGTTGGCGGTTCACCGTGTAGGGCGGCCTTTCTAGCCTGTCCGTTGGCGGTTGGCCGTGTAGGACGCGGGCTTTCTGAGGCTGGGTCATAAGTCCGTTTTGCCTGTGTAGGGGCGATTCACGAATCGCCCTCGTCTAATCCGATCGGGCACCTTATGGGCGGTTCGTGAACCGCCCCTACACGACGTCGATGTCCTTCTGAAGAACTGCGGGCCTTGCGGTCTTCTATTGGGTGATTCTCGTGTGCGAAGTTACGCCGAGCTCTTTTCTGGCCGCTTCTGTGTCCTCTGCTATATGCCGAAACTCGGAGACGAGTCCGTCCACAATCTTCGCGACATAAAGCCGTCTTTGGCGGATTTCATCTCCTCTCGACACCTGCTCGCACGAGCCGGTGGTTCTCCCGACAATGACAGCGGCGTTATCAACCAAATGGACGACTGGCCATTTGATCAGAATCCTCAATACACATTACGCTTGAATCTGCATAACAACGTCGCAAGAAGGTGCTTTCAAATGCATGGACAGAGTCAGTGTCATCTGGGTTCGTTGGTCATGGCAATTGTCTCAAATCATCTAGGTCCTTCAACCTCCCACTTGCCTGCTTGTTCTTCTTTAGCATCGGGAGAGAGATGATATTGACGGGAATACCATCGACTTCAGCGATGACGCGCTGCGCGTAGCATTCCTCAAAATCAACACCGGAAATCCCGGTCTGCAATTCTACCCTGATTGGCGGGACCCCCATCCTTATTACCTTATCCCGCTCCAGGAATAGGGACTCAGTTGCTTCGCGGGCGGATATCCCGAATTGCCTGACTGCGCGGGAAATCCGCGAGGCATTCTCTCTGTCAACGGGGATCCAGATGTCCATATCCCCTGTGGCGCGGGGATGGCCATGGAATCCAACCGCGTGTCCGCCGATTAAGAGATATCTAACTTCGTTTGAGTTCAGCAACCTCAAGAACTCTTTGAAGTCGGGATGTAGCTGTATCATAGCCATACACCAACCACCTATTCACCTCAACAGCAGAGAGGCGCTCCTCCGGAGTCCTGCTCAGCCAATACTCCAAATCATCATCCGCTTCAGACAAAGGGACTACAGAAAACGCGGACCTGTCTAACCTCGGAAGCGTCTCTTCAGCCATCATTTATCTCCATAGTAACCTGCCCCAGCCTCATCGTCTGCCTCAGCTCAGGGACCCCGGTGGCATCCACGAAGTTATAGCTTTCTTCGTGTGTCTTCGTGAACTTCGCGGACCGTTTAGCCCTAGAAGGATTACAAGCCTATCCACCTGTGCACTCCTTCTAATCGCACATTCCAACTTGTCAAATCTCAAACCACATCTGAATCTATCATATCTTTAGGAACAGAAACTGCAACATATCATCTGCTTAAGTAGAGGCTTCAACTTGTATTCGCCACGCTCCGCTCTATCATGAAGAACATATTGGGTGACCTTGCAGAACACACAGAAAGACATCAACAGAGCTGAGATGCAGGCAATTCTTGAGATTACGGGGCTTCAGACCGAGATACCCACACGCGGTCGTGTGGTGCGACCCGCACGGGGTCTTGATCTTGTCCTGCCTCCTAGGGGGTCCCTGGGTATCGCCGGGGAGTCCGGCTGCGGCAAGACGATGCTTTTGCTTGCGATAATGAGGCTGCTTCCGCCCGGGGCAAAGATAACTGCCGGCTCCATCATGTTCGAGGGGCAAGACCTCGTCAAACTCCCCGAGGCCAGAATGCGGACCATCCGGGGGCGCCGCATTGCGATGGTATTTCAGGAGCCGATGACTGCCCTGAATCCTGTCTTCACAGTCGGTTCGCAGCTCATCGAGAGTATCAGGATCAACGGGCGCATCGGCCGCAAAGACGCGAGAGAACGTGCCGTCCAGCTTCTGCAAGATGTGAGGATTCCTGACCCCACACGGAGGCTCGGTCAATACCCACACGAGCTCTCAGGCGGCATGCGGCAGCGCGTGGTGCTGGCTATCGCGCTCGCGGCGAGGCCGGCCCTAGTCCTCGCTGATGAGCCAACCTCGTCCCTCGATGTTACTATCCAGGCGCGGGTCATTACATTGCTGGCTGAGCTTAAGAACGAGTTCTCCCTGAGCCTGGTCTTCGTGTCCCACGACCTTGCACTTCTGTCGCAGTTATGCGATAGGATTGCAGTTATGTATCTTGGGCGGGTCGTCGAGGTCGGCCCGACCCAGGAGGTCGTCGGAGCCCCCCTTCACCCCTACACGAAGGCCCTGCTTGACTGCATCCCCCCGCTTCCGAAAGGACTGCCCAGTCGAGATGCACCAGCCGTGTTCCACGAGATTCCGGGCGAGCTTCCCGACGCCGCGAAGACGCTCGCCGGCTGTCAGTTCCAACCACGGTGCCCCCAAGCATCACCTGATTGCGGGCTGGCTTCGCCCGAGATGCACGCTGTGCGGCCGATGCACAGCGTCGCCTGCTTCAAGGTTTGATAGGTTACACTCGGCTACCTCGGCTCTTTAGCGGCCTCCATGAAGTTGTTGATGCTTCTGACCGAACTGGGGATAGGCACCTCGCAGCCCGACGCCAGAATGAAGCCATTCGCATCTCCGGCTACATCCTTGCACCTTTTGACCTCGCGCCGCATCGCCTCCCTGTCCTCGTTCAGAAAGGTGGTTGTCCGCACATTGCCGATCACAACCGCTCGTCCGTCTGCAATCGATAACATCTTCTCGAGTGATGAGGGTGCGTCGAAGCTGATGGCGGCCGCGCCCGTATCAACCAGCATCTCCATGATGGGGTCAATGAACCCACATACATGAATCGTAAGGACCTTCCGTTGGCTCTTGAAATAGCTCACTACCTCGGTGTGGCTCGGGGCCACAAAATCCCTGTAAATGCTGGGCGAGATGAGGCTGCACGATGCGGGCGCCTCGGACAGGCTTATTCCCACGCCGGTCTTGGCAACCTCATGCCCGAAGACCTTGCAGACCTCGGTCGTAAACTCCATGAGGGCCTTGACGAAATCCGGGTCGTCGAACGTGTCCAGGAGCAGCTTCTCCGCCCCGCGAAGCTCGCACGCAAGCGACCAGGGGCCGTTGATGACGCCCCCAACGACCGCGCTGGTTCCGGCCTCCGACGCAAGCGTGCACGCCTCCAGATAGTAAGGCATGCGCCCATCGGCCAGCGGGTTGGGCACGTCCAAATGAGCCAACTTGGCCTTCTCATCAACAAGGTAGCCACGCTGCTGACACATCCGATCGTCGAAGAAATCCACCCTCTGCCCCATGGCCTCAGGCTCCATCACCAGGTCCGCCATCATAACGGCTATGTCAGGCTCGAACCGCTCGATGGCAGCCAGCTGTGCCCCGGCGAACTTCGCCGCGTCCGTCAAGAACTCCTTGATAGTTATCCCGTAGAACTTCGCATTAACCGTCCCAAGGACCGGATATGCGCAGAATCTGTCCAGTCGCTCCCGCTTGAAGGCCGCACGGACATAATCTCGTCCCGTGAGTTTCTCTGTCATAGCTACTCGCTCTCCATGTTGAAATGAACCCTCATGACCTTGATGGTCGGGGCGCCGCACAAAAAACCATCACGAATGCAATCCGGCTAGCCCTGTCAACGGATAAGCAGTCCGGCAAGCTAAAAATGCTTCACAGAGGCACAGTCCAATCTCGCGAAGCGCCTGTCAACAGATAAGCAGTCCGGCAGGCTAAAAAATGTCTCACAAGAATGTCGTGAAGAGCTCGTCCACGCCGCCGGTTGACTTGGCCTGCTCCAGCGCCTCGCGCGATTCCTTCAAGTGCCCCATCGCCGCCTCAGGGCAATCGTCCATGCTAACCGCCTCAAAAAAGCGCTTAACCGCGGGAACGAGCTCGCCGCGATGCAGGTGAATAAGACCCAGCAGATCGAATAGCCTCGCGTCGCTGCTACGAACGGCAGCGACCGCCATCCTCCCGTAGAACCCCTGCCTTGCCCCCTCATCAAGGTTGCCAACATGCTGCAGAAGCAGCGGCAACGCTCGCATGTAGAATGCGGCCAAACACCGGAACAGCCGCTCGGGCGTCTCGTCCAAAACCATCGCCCCAATAACGCGTGCCAGCGTTTCCTCGGGCAGCTTGCCGATCAGCTTGTAGCTGCTCTCTTGCACAGCCCCATCCTTGATCGCACCGACCAGGGCTGTCAGGCTCTCGGCTGAGGAGCGCGCAAGAACTTGCAGAGAGAGCGATGTGTAGTCTCGCTCGTTGATGAGGCGCAAAGCCCGCTGGACAAGTTGCTCGGGGTTCATGAAGTAGTTGCGGCACATAAGCAGCTCATCATTCCCACAACAGACAGCGATCGAGGCCGCATCGTCAGAGAGCCAGATGTGGATTGGCCGCCTGGGCACCGTGAAATGCCAGACGAGCTTCCCATCTTTGTCAAACATAAAGAGCATCGGCTTTAATCTCGACGCTGCGATGACCCAGTCGCCTGCCCCGTCGCAGCCGATCTTGCCGATCTCGTCGCCCGCATCGGCAGAATAGACGCGGCTTCCGTCCATACCCAGCCCCACAACATGCCCATCGAACGTCGCAAAGAACACGCGCGACAGGTCCGGCAGCACCGCAAGCCCCTTGACGCTGGATGCTGTCCTGTGGTCAAACACCAACGTCTGCTCCGAGTCGAGGCAAACGATGCGCCTCGCAAAGCCAAGAACTACCTTTGAGCCGTCGCGGGCCCCAACGAAGAACTGATACGCATCCTCGAACTTCTCCTTCCATAGGACCGCGCCCGGCTGCCTTTTGAGTAACGATTTTTTGGTCGCATCGTAGAATGAGACCGACGAGGTGTGCTTCGTGGCGTCCGAAACGCCCAAGAAAGCAAACCGCCCGTCAGGCGACAGAACGGCGTTATCGACGCGCTCCTTGACGCGCCTCAGCTGATTCCCTGACCTGTCAAAGATGACAAGTCCATGGTCCGTCGAGGCGTAAACGTGCTGCCCCTCGGGCGACACCCCGACTGAGGTCGCCCTCCCCTCCAAAGTGTGCTCCCAGAGCACCTCGCCGCCAGCATCAAGAAGCATCACAACCCCGTTTGCAAAGACCACCGCCACACAGGAGCCATCAACAAAGGGGCTCATCTCACTGGGCAGCCTCGGGAACTTCTTGCTGAATACGATATCAAGCGCTGAAGGACTCATAGCTTAACTCCCTGGCACTTCTATATTAAAAGCTTTAAGTTTATTTCTCAAAGTATTCCTCGACATACATAGCTCCTTGGCCGCTTTCCGAATGCTCCAACCCTCTGTGCCAAGCGCTCGCCTCAGCACCTCCTCCTCAACGATGGCCAACATCTCCTTCAGCGTTACTCCATCCTGAGAAAGCGCGGCAATCAAGTCCGCTATCCTCTCGCTCCGGGGCACGGACAGGCCCGGCTCCGCCGGCAGAAAGTCAAAATTGGAGCTCCTGATGATCTTGCCCGAGCTCTCCGTCAAGGCCCGCTTGATCGCGCTTTCCAGCTCCCTCACGTTTCCCGGCCAATCATACTCCATCAGGAGCGCAATCGCGTCCTTCTCAATGCTGGTGACCTTCGACGAGAGCTCCTGGCTATACTTCTTGATGAAATGATGGGCCAGATGAGGGATGTCTCCCTTACGCTCCCGCAGAGGCGGAAGTTTGATCGGAACATCGTTGATCCTGTAGTAGAGGTCCTTGCGGAACATCTGGCGCCTAACGAGCTTCAAGAGGTCTCGGTTCGTCGCGGTGAGTATCCTGACGTTCACGTGGATAGTCTGTGTCCCACCAACTCGCTGAAACTCCTTGTTCTCGATCGCCGTGAGCAGCTTCCCCTGAAGCTCTGAGGGCAAGTCCCCGATCTCGTCGAGAAAGAGCGATCCCTTGTCCGCGACCTCGAACTTGCCGATCTTACGCGCACCTGCGCCCGTGAACGCCCCCTTCTCGTGTCCAAACAGCTCATTCTCCATCAAGCTCTCCGGAATCGCGGCGCAGTTGATCTTGACGAATGGGCCGTCCTTCCGAACCCCGTTGTAGTGGATGGCGCGGGCGACGAGCTCTTTGCCCGTCCCGCTCTCACCCTCGATCAGAACCGCGACCTGCGTGTCAGCGACCTGCCTTATCTTCCTGAATACATCCTGCATCACGCCGCTCTCGCCGACGATGTTCTCGAACGTCAACTGAGGCGCGATGGCCTCCCTCAGGTCAATGTTCTCCGCCTGTAGCGACTCCTTCTTGCGCTGCAACTTCTCGAGCAACATCGCTTTCTCAATGGCCATCGAAGCCTGCGTAGCGAAGGCCGAAAGTAGATATAAGTCCTGCTCGGTGAAGACGGTCGCAGAGAGGCTACTGTCAACATAAACCGTCCCGGCCACCTCCCCATTTATGACGATCGGCACACAGACTATCGACCTGATGTCATAGAGCGACACGCTCTTGCTCTCGTGGAATCTGGGGTCGCTCTGTGCATCGGTGGTCACCAGTGGCTGCCCGAGATCAACGACCCGCTGGATGACGCTCTTGCTTATACGAGTAACGTCCTCGATAGTCTGCTCGTCAACCTTGCGCGCGACCCGCGTCTCCAAAACACCGGTCTTGGCGTCCTTCAGCATGATCAGCCCACGCTCCGCACCGAGAATGCCTATCACCGCGTCCATGACCCGATTCAAAAGCTCGTCAAGATCGAGCAGCGACTCGAACAGACGGGTTACTCTGTAAAGCGCTTTAAGCGCCGGCGAGCCCCGCTTGACCTCGCCAGTGTCTCCCCATCTGAGCGATTCGATTCTGTCATCGAGCTGGGCAGCCTTCTCCTTCATCTCCAGCCCTAAGAACTGCTCGCGGGAAAGCTCAAGGCTTAGAAGCGCGTCCGACCGCAGACCCGCCTCAAGCTGAAGCTTCGATAGATACTCCGCCATCTCCCCTATCTTGAGAAAAGCCTCCATCTGCTTGAACATGGCTACCGCCTCACTCGCGAGCTCGATCGCCTTAGGATAATCACCTTCGGCCGCTTTGACGCGCGAGAGAACTCCGAGGCATAAAGCCTCCTCCCGGACCGCGGACGCATCCCGCGCGAGCGACAGAGCTTTGGAACCGTCCCGCCCAGCCGAATCACGCTCCCCTAGCCCGAGCGCCGCCTCAGCCCGGATGCGGTGCGCAATCGAAGCGTCCCGGTTGTCGAGATGTTCGCCCCGGGCAAGCACCGCCGACGCAGTCTGGCTCGCCCTTCCATAATCCTCCTCCGCATTGCAGACACTTGCCTCGGCCAGCTGAGCCCTAAGCCGAACACCCGCGCTGTCGAGCGACTTGAGCACAACATCCAGTTTCTTTACCGCTGCGCGCGCATCTTTGGTCCTGCGCTCGGCCAGAAGAACCTCCATCTTGAAAACCAGGCCGAGCGACTCAACCTCTGTGAAGCCGTTTTGCTCGCTCATCTCAAGGCTCTCGTCGATCTTCTCCAAGGCCTGCCCAGTCCAGCCCTGCTCGAACAGCGCAATCCCGAGATGCTGAAGCTGCCGCGCGACCGAGTACTTGTTCCCAAGCCTTCTTGCTATCAAGAGTGCTTTACTACAGTGCTGCGCCGCCTCTTTGGGACGACCACGCAGCGCAAGAATCGAGGACAGGTTGTTGTGAGCCACCAACAGGCCCTCCTTGAAGCCCTCCTTTGCGAAGTGGTCCAACGCCTCCTTGTAGGACTTCTCCGCGTCCGCATACTCGCCCAGATGTTGGCTAATCGTTCCGTGCGTTACGAGATTCCGGGCGTGCTCGGACGCATCCTGAAGGAGTCTGCTGGCGCCAATAGCCTTCTCGATATGCTTCAGGGCCTCCTTGTAACGACCTGCGCTGTCATCGATTATCGAGAGGTTCCGGAACAACCTCGGTAAGTAGTGAGAGTCCGCCATAACCGGCCCAACTGCATCCTCGGCGCTCTCTGAGGCAAGCGCCCTGAGCGCCCTCTTGGGCACGAGCTCAAGCGCATGCACGAACTCCTCCTTGGCCTTTTCGTAATGGCATTGCCCAAAATATGTCTGCCCCAGAAAAGTGTAAAGACGCGCAAGATGTGCCCTGACCTGCGAAAGCCGCCTACCACGAGCCTTGCGCCGTTCAGCCTTGAGCCTATCAATGAGCGATTGATAGAGGTCTCGGGCCAGCTCGAAATTGCCACGGCCGCAGTAGATCACGCCCAGCCTACACGTGGCCATCACCTCATCCCGAAGCGAATCTTGTAGATTCTGCGCAAGCGCTATCCCCTCCTTGAGAGCCTCGACAGCCTCATCATGGTCGCCAAGAACGAAATCAAGGTCCCCTAGCCTAAAAAGAGCTCGACCTAAAAACAGATTCTCGCCCTCCTTCCTGGCCACATCCACCACCTGGGCTGACACAAGCCTCGCATCCTCAAGCCTAAACCGGCCCATAAGAAAACGGCATCCAACCTCGTAATTACGGTTGAGCAAGCCGGGCAGGCCGGCCTGGACGGCATGAATCGCGGAGGTGGCCCGAAGTTGAGCGGGCTCGGCGGGCGGAAACGCTTCAAGGCCATGCTCTTCCTTAGATGGCTCACTCTCAAGCGAGGTCGCCAACGCATCGCACCTCTGAGCGATCAGCCTATGTATGGCCTGCCTTTCCTCCTGCAAGACCCGCGAGGAGACGAGCTGACCCAAGACGGGATTTGCGAGGCAATAGGACACGCTCTTCTCGTCCGTCTGCATCTCCACAAGGAGCCCTTGCCTGATGAGCTCCTCCAGACCCTCCTGGGCTGAGGAGGTGCTCGTCCCGCCTAGATTGGCCATTAGCGAAGGCGAAAAACACTCGTTCAACACCCCCGCCTTGATAAGTATGGACATTGCCCCGGCCGAAATCCGCGAGAGCCTCGTCTCAACAACCTGACTCAGACTTCTGGCTGGAGCGAAATCCTTCAAACTGTCCGCTCTAAGCTCCCAACGCCCATCGGTGAAGTGAACGATGTCCTCCTCAAGGGCAGACTCGATACACTGTACCAAGAGCGCCGGCAAGCCACCTGTCTTCTCCAAGAACGCCGGGGCCGCCTCTTGGCTGAAAGCGTTCGGCATGAACGAGGCGTCGATCAACGAGGCTACCTGAGACTCATCAAGAGGCAGAAGCTCCACATTCTCGACCTCAACGCTGTCCAACATCTGCTCGAGCTCCGAGTTCATCGCAGAGCCGCCGGTCAAGACGATCGCAACCTTCCTACCTGCACCAGTTGCGGCCACGGACCGGACAAGCGCCCATAGCGACTCACACCTTCTCTCGTCTGTGAGGTCGAAATCGTCCAGCAGCCACACCACCGGCCTCGTTTCCCACGCGTCAGAGACACAGTCCACGAAGCGCCTCAGAAACTCTTGCCGCATGTTGGCAGACCAGTCGCCAACCTCATCTGGCGGCAGGAGGTCCGGCGAATTGGCGCGGGCCGAGCTCCCACCTGACTGGACTGACTTGCCGATAGCGCCCGGTAGGGACTTCATATCGAACGACAGCCCAGCGCTGTTGAGCGTTACCGACACAAAGCCTGCAACGTCGAGGTTCTGTGCTCCTGACGGCGAGACCATCGTAGTTAGCTCGCAGAGCTGTAGCTCGGATTTGAGCGCGTCAAGAAACGCGGTCCTGCCAGAACCGCTCGCGCCTTGAGCGAGAACCACGAGGCAGCGGTCTAGGCGCTCGTGCACTGAATAAGGCGGCTGTTCCTCGAACATCTCAGCGAACCGCTGGCTCGAGAGCCTGCTCAATATGGCTCTCAGACACTGCTTCAGGGCGCCAGAGCGGCCGAAGAGCTGGTTTGGTCGGATGTTGGGGGTTACAGCGAATGTTCTGGGCACTCGCGGCCCGAGCGCCTCGACCAGCTTGGCAGAGACAGCAGCGACGGAACCTGGCCTTTGAGAGGGCCTTTTGGCCAATAGATGGTCAACCGTTTCCCCCACGAGCGGTGGGAGGTCGGGGGCGATTGACGAGAGCTGCGCTGGCCTCGCGTGCAGATGCTGCTCGACGTATCCCTCAATAGTCTCGGACGAAAACGGCAGCTGTTTGGCGAAGAGCTCGTATGCCAGGACTCCGAGTGAATAAAGGTCCGAACGGACGTCCGCACGGCAAGCCATGAACCGCTCTGGAGACATGTATTCCACGGTTCCGCTGACTCGAAGGGAGGGCTCGGCAAGCGCGCTTGAGAGGCCGAAATCCATCAGTGTTGCGAAGCCATAGTCGTAGAGGTCTGATCCTGCAAGCGGAAGGTTTACACCGGCGGGCGGCTTTGGCCGAACAATGATGTTGCTCGGCTTGATGTCCCCGTGAAACACGCCCTGCCCATGTATGTAAGACAGCGCAATGCAGACTTGCAGAAGAAGGGCCATGATCGCGTCTGCGTCCCGCTCCGCGCACCACTGCACGATCGATTGCCCCTCGACAAAATCCATCGTGAAGTAATACCGACCCCGCTCCGTTAGGCCGAAGTCATAGACGCTCACCGTGTGTGGATGTTTGAGACGAGAGGTCAGCATGAACTCCTGCTTGAACTGCCAGGCAGAGCCCGGGCCCATAGATTCGTCAAGAAAGAGCTCCTTAAGAGCCAGCACTCGCCCCAGGTTCCTGTCGAATACCTTATGGACAGCGCTGGAGCCCCCACGCCCGCACTCTGCCAGAACCTCGTAACGCCCCTCTATGACCTTGTAGCCGGCTTTCTCGATCATCCCTCTCTTAGGCCTCAATTATCGCTGAAACCTCATTCATGAACCGCCTCAAAGCGTCTCGTATATAAGGCTTCGCTGCAAGAATGTCAAGAAAGAGACCTTCTCTCAAGAATGGCCAGATTGGCGAAAGCAGCGAGCGACCTTTTGGAGTGCGGCGGCTCGACTCCGCTTTGGCTGGCCGCGGCTTGACGCGGCCTGCGCCCTGTTAAGAAGGGTGAGGTTGTGTCGATGACGGCTCCAGGTTCAAGATAGATGTTCTATCAGAGGGTGGTGTCAAGCCACCACCAATGAAGGCGGTGTCAAGCCACCGCACTCCAAGAAGGCCACCGCACGCACAGTCCAGCCGATTATTGGGGTAATTCGCCCAGACTTGACCTGACCATGCACTATCGCTACGATGGAGGGCGTCTTACGCTTGACAATAAACTTTCGGGGAATTGGGTGTTGAGATGCTGAAGCTAGCGACACGTCTGTTAGTTATCTCTGTTACACTATCTCTCGTTTTTCTGTGCTTTTGTGGGTGCGGCCCTAAGGCCAAGGAACAGGCTGCAAGGGACTTGGAGGAAGAGACCCAGGTGCAGCCGACACCGCTACCGCCTCAAGAGCCGCAGCGCCAGGAGGCTAGTCCGGCTGCCACGGCTCAAGCCGAGGTGACCGAGGCGGAGAGCATGAACTTCGAGGATATACACTTCGACTTCGATCGGTCCAACCTCAACACGATATCCCGCCAGGTTCTCAATCAAATCGCGTTCATTATGTTCGATCGCCCCGAGCTCTCGATGCTCGTAGAGGGCCACTGCGATGAGCGAGGCAGCAACGAGTATAACCTTGCGTTGGGGGACCGGCGAACCGAGGCGGCGAAAGATTACCTGATCGACATGGGAATCGAGCCGCATCGCATAAGGACAATCAGCTACGGCGAGGAGAGGCCGTTGACGTCAGGCCACGATGAGGCGGCCTGGGCAGTGAATCGCCGGGCGCACTTCGCGGTCATAGGCCAATGACGTTCCGAAACGGCTGCGGCCTTCAAGACGTGTAGTTGGCCACAGATAACATCGAGGATATATCATGAGCGGCGGCAGAATTGCGCGCTGTCTTCTGGCGTTCATATTCCTGTTCGCCTTGTCGATCGGGCTGCTCTCGTGCGCCTCAACCAGCAAGATGCAGACCCTCAGCGCCAAGACCGATGAGGCGAACTTGCTTGCGACCGAGAACCAACAGAATCAGGAGCGACTGAGAAACGATCTGAAGTTGCTGGAGGGGAAGGTTGAGGAGCTGTCTAGGCAGGCGCGAGTTCGAGACGCGGAGACCAAACAGGGGCTCAAGGAACTTACCCAGCGACTTGACGAGATTTGTGCTTCGCTTGACGACGTGTCCCAGCAGCAGGAGGCGATTCGTGCGGCGGTGCTGGACCTGGAGGACATGATCAGCAGCCTCTCTAAGAAGGACACAGACAATAACAAGAATAGGTCGCGAAAGCGCATATTCGCGGCGGCCAGACAGGACTACAACAGCGGAAACTACCGATCGGCCATGATGGGGTTCAGGAACTATATCGCTGCCTACCCGAATAGTTCGGCGGCCGACGACGCCCAATACTGGGTCGGCGAGTCGTTGTCTGCCACCCAGCAATACAAAGAGGCGATCAAAGAGTATGAAGGCCTGCTTCAAAAGTATCCCAAGAGCGACCGGACTGCGGAGACGCTTCTCAGGCTTGGGATGTGTTACCAACGGATTGGTCAGCAAGAAAAGGCCGCCAAGTTCTTCACAGACGTCTCGAAACGTTTCCCCGACAGCAATGAAGCCCGTCTTGCCAAGGCGCAGCTCGGTAAGCAGAAGGAAGCTGATTAAGAGGCCGCCTTGACGTATCCGCCGCAGGAGACGGGCAACGCCTTTCAACGGGCGGCCTTGGGAGGGTTCTTGGTGAGGGTTTTCCTGCTGTTATCGCCGACTAAAGAGGCTGTCCAATAAGTCAGGTCCGAGGTTGTGTAGGGGCGGGGCTTGTCTCCGCCCATCTATATATTCGGGCAGACACAAGGCCTGCCCCTACATGTGGCATACCCCGCTGCGTCATCCCCGTAGAAACCGACTTATGGGACAGCCTCCACGAACCGCCCCTAAGGTGCCCGATCGGATTAGACCAGGGCGATTCGTGAATCGCCCCTACACAGGCAAAACGGACTTATTGGACAGCCTCTAAACCAACAGGCTCCTGACCTCGTCCGGGTCGATAGGAACCACGGCTAGCTCATAACTTGCCCCTCCCTGAACCACTTGAACATTAGCCTCGTCATGCTGAGGGGCATCGCTGTATCTGGCGACGATGGCAGCGGCCTGCCGCATCTCATCGGGGGAACAGGGAGTGGTCAGAAGCCCTGTTGGCCCGACGTAGCCTGAGACCCTGAGAACCGCATCAGACGCGACAGCCAAGCGCTCGATCGCATCGTTCTCGGCCTCGCTTCTCCCGACGACGAGGGTAGCGGCGTCACCGAGTCGCACGTGTCTTCCAAGCCCCAAGAGTTTGAATAGGCGCACTGACGGGGCAGGGTCGGTCTCGTAAAGGCGACTCAAGCGGCGTGCGTAGCCAGGCTCAGTTAGTTTGCATCCCCCGGCGGGGCTGGGATAGCTCGTTATACCGAACTCTTGAGCCAGCAGCATCTGCCTCTGCCGCCCTCTTCCTGAGATGTCGTAGAGCCTCGCTGTGTCCAGCTTCTGCTCCCTCTGAACAAGTATGGGAGGAAGGAGTTTTGCTGAAAGCGGCCTTAAGATGTAATCCTCGTAGCCCGAGAGTTTTGCCACGATGTGCAGCGACTGTCTGTTCTGGGACATCGGCCTTTGGCCAAGGACCTCGCCGGAGAAGATGAAGTCGCAGCCCCGCTTCTGCATCAGCTTCCCAGCCTGCCTGAGCATGAGCGCCTTGCAGTCGATGCAGGGGTTCATGTTCTTGCCATAGCCATACTTGGGATGAGGCAGCATCGCGAGGTATTCGTCCGTAACGTCGAGAGTCATAAGCGAGACGCCGAGCTGGGCCGCGGCCTCTTGGGCCCAGGCCGTGCCAAAAAAGGGAGAGGAAAACGAAACAGCCACCACTTCGAGGCCGAGTCGCCGAATTGCCTCGACCGCTAACATGCTGTCTAGCCCGCCGGAAAAAAGCCCTAACGCCCGCATAGTACAGTTCCCTCTTGGCAGAGACAGACCAACGCACACAAGGGACTACGGCCCGATCCTGAATGAGGCGGGATCGAGCTTGGCGTTCACATCGGGGCTAGAGAACGTCATGCGAAGCGACTGGCGACGATCAGGCGCCCTGATAACCACGATGCGGGGAAGACGGCATCGCGTCTCGTCCTGACCGATAACCTCCTGGAAGTCGGAGTAAAACCCCTCGACAACAGGCTGTTGGCCGTCTCCCGACAGAAGGGTGAACCTCTCCACGTCCGCCCGCCCCCGCCGCAGCTTCACCCAAAGAGTTATCTTCACAGCCTCATCTTTAAGCTCGATCCTTACCTCGTTCTTGCCTTCGTGAAAGGCCTGTTCGACAAGGATGGAATCTCGTGAGATTGGTGGAAGGCCCAAGACCGCCGCGACCACCCACTCTGGCGTCAGCCCCAGAAAGGAGAGCGTGGCGCCGGAGGCGTGTGCATCCTGGAGCCTTATCTCGTTGTTCTTGCCGATCTCACTGAAGAGCTTGCCGTCGAACGCTACGATATGCCGCGGGTGTCTGAAGGGTCCCAGAAACTCTATCCTAAAGCGGTCGGGGCGTTCGAGAAGGACCGCCACTGAGGCCCGGTATGCGCGGCCCTCCGAGATGAGCATCAATCTAGCGAAAGAGCGCAGCGTCATAACGTTCTCATGGTCAGAGATGAGGCCCCCAACGATTGAAGTTGCCTCCGCTGTCGGCATTCGGACGCACCCATGACGAGCCAGGAGGCTGCATGCCGTGCTGCAAAGCGAGCAAGAAAGCAGGAGAGCAAGGGATATAAGGCGAACGCGCGATCTATCGCACAGACACATTTTCGGGCTTGTTCGCCGTGTCTTTTTTCTTGGGTAACGCCAGAGACGATGAGAACTCCCTGAGCAGCTTTTGCACGGCGGGGTCCCCTGACTTGGCAGAGGCAACGATGGCAAGGTACTTTTCTGCATCTTCGGACCTGCCACTTCTCTGGTAAGCAAGCGCAAGATGACCACATATAACTGGCTCGGAGCTAGCCTCCTTCAGGCCGGCCACCGCCCTTTCGAGATACTCGACCGCCTCTTTTGTGTTACCCAGCTTGTAGAGACCCCAGCCAAGACTGTCGAGAAACGCAGAGTTGTGAGGCTCGATGGTGAGAGCCGCCCGCACCAGCGACATGCCCTTCTGCAGCTTCAAGCCCCTGTCAATATAGATGTAGCCCAAGTAGTTAAGCGCCGCTGCGAAACTGGGGTCGAGCTTGATGAGAAGCTGCAACTGCTCGATCGCCTCGCCGACTCTGCCTGCCCGATCCATGCAGTTGGCCAGACAGAACCTAAGCTGAGTGTCGTTGGGCAGGCGAGCGACCACGTTGCTGCCCAGCGCGATTGCATCCTCAAACCGACCGCACTGCTGGTATGCCTCCAACAGCCGCGAGATTGTGTTTGTGTCCTCAGGATGGGCGGCCACCACTCTTTCAAAGCAAGGGACCGCCTTCGCCGGCTCCCCAATTGTCATATACAGCCCACCCAAAGAGAAATCCGCACGAAGCGAGCCGGGCTCTATCTCCTTCAGGCGCATAAGCTCCCCAATCGCGTCGTCGTACTCCCTGACGAGCTTCAACAGCTCGGCAATCGTAAACCTGAGGGTCGGCTCGTCAAAGCCAAGCGCCGCCCCGCGCCGATAGTCCCTAATGGCGTCAGCAATGTTGAAGAGCATTCTGTTGGCGTCACCGCGCAGGACATAGGCCCTGGCCATTTCCGGCGACTTAGCAATGGCCAAATCAAGCCTGCCGATCGCATCCTTGAGCCTGTCACTTTCTAGGAGAACGCGGCCCTCCTCGAAATTGATGTATCCGCTCTCTGGAAGTCGTGTGCTGGCCTTTTCAAACTCCTGAAGAGATTTATCGCACTTGCCCTGAAGACCAAACAACTCGCCATAGCAGTAGAAAGTATAAGCCTCGGCCAAGCTAGCGATCTGAGGCGAGATCGTTGAGCTGCTCGCGAACTCGCAGCCTCGAACCGACGAAGCTGGTGGGGCCTTCTCCGTCTGCCTGTAAAACGACGAACAGGAGATCAGCGCCCAGGAGAGGGCAAGCACGACCAGAAAAAACAAAACTCTTCTTGCTCTCAACATCCCTTCAACCACCTATCGACGGCGCGACCGCCGAGCAGACCCCGCGAGGGGAATCAGCGTTTACAGCGATTAACACAAGGAGCCAAATCCGCCCACAGCTCCGGCTCCTCTTCGGCAGACCCCGGCCGCCTTTTCTATACTTATACTACCTAATTAGCTCTTTTCTTGCAACCTTGGCATTGCCACACGCATCCTCAACCAGAATCGCCACGAAATGCCCAGTGCCTTTGAGGACAGACGTCTTGACCTCGAACCTCTCCTCCTTGCTGTCGAACACGCCGTCCTTTGCTCTCAGCACCCGAAACTGGCCGAGGTCAACAGCGAATCTCGCTGATGCAATGTTGCTCACCTTGTCCCTGATCGTGCCCGAGACCAAGAACGTCCCATCCGAGAGTCGCTTGACCCGGTTGAACTTGACCTCCGGTGCGCCGTTGTCGATCGTGAACTCGTCGCTCTCTTCTTCAGAGGACAGCTGCTCCGAGGCAGTGTTGCTCGGCCCGTCGCACGCCTCGACTTTGACCAGATACTTGCCGTCGGCAAGAACGCTCGTGTCAATCACGCTGAACGTGAGCCTGGTTTCCTCAGTAACCAATTGCCAGCTGCCGTCCTTGGGCTTCAGAAAGACTGAATACAGAAGGCTGTCCCCGTTAGGGTCGCTGGCGCGCCATGTAATCGCTCGCAGCATCTCGGTTTCCGGCATGTCGGAGAACCTGTCCAACAGCTTGAGGTTCTCATACTTAGCCTCAACCCCCGAAGCCTTCGCCGACCGGACGACGTCCTCTAGGTCCTCGCCTGCCTCGTGAATCGTTATCTTCTCGACCTTGGGCGGCAGATTCGACTGGATATATGAAATCGCGACCTTCTCGAGAGAGGGAGAATCCCCCCCCTTGCTTCTCTCAAGAACTGCTCGGTACTGGATATAGCGAGCCTCCGGGCTGAGGCACTTGCTGCCGGCCGCATCCTTCAGCGGCCCCTGCCAGTCGCTCCAGGACTCGTCAACCGTGGAGACGTCTCCGGACCTCGTGAAGAGCTGAACTTTCGCTCCCTTGGGGGCTAGCGACTCCCAGCTCACATTGCCCCAAGTGGCCCGAGACAGCGCGTCCTCAACCTTGGAGACGAGGCTGCCTTGGAGCATCATCTTGTAGGGCGATAACTCAAACAGATGTCCCACCTCCGACGTGCCAAGAGCGAAACCTCCGCCCGGCGCCGAACAGGCCGAGATGAACTTCGTGTCCTCTATCGACCGCAGAAGGTCCGCTTCTCCTTTCTTGTTCATCCGCACGACCACACCCAAATCCCCGCGGTAGCCGAAGATGAGCAAATCGCCCTCATACCAATCCATGCAGAAAAGCGAGCCACTAGTGCTGGAGAATATCGGCTCGCTGTGCCCGTCTGCGTAAATCCTGTAAACTGCGGATTTGGCGGCAGAGGGCATTGATGGCTTTCTCGCGGGCTTGGCCTTTGAGACGGCCTTGCGCTTGGACATCATCGCACTCATCGCGGCACGAAGGGAGCTCGGCATGGAGCTCACATCCGGAGGCTCCGGCACGCTCGGCGGCTCGGCAGCTGGTGCATCTGCCCCACCTTTGCCGCTCCCCATCGCCAACACGTAGAGCTCATTGCCATCAACGAGTATCGTTCTGATCTCCATCCCGCTTGCCTCGAGGCAAGCCTTGGGCTTCCCCGAACCGGAGAATGAATAGACAACGCCCGATGAAGTGCCTATCAAGAGCCTCTTGCTCGGCAGATCGAACGTCAGGGATGTGATATTAGGAGCTTCGAGGTCAAGAATCGCCTCACCTTTCCCAGGACCGGCTATCTTGAAGACCTTGCCATTGGGCCCGGTCCCAGCATATATCTCGCCATTCTGGCCCGAGGCAAGCGACCAAACGTATTTCTCGCCCGTCTCGAGGAGCTTCGTCGCAGACCCCGTCTTGCGGTCAACTTGAAACACGATGCCAGAAGGCCCCGTGCCAGCGTAAAGCCTGCCCTCTCCGTCCACCAGCACTGAGTGAATCTGCTGCTCGTCCGAGTCGAAAAGAATCTCCGGCTTCGCGCCCGGTCTCAGAACGTAGAGCCTGCCCTCGTCGCCGGTCCCCGCAAATATCGCCCCTGACTTGTCGGCCGCAACCGCCCAGACCTGAGATTCCTTGAGGTCGGCGGTCTTCTCGAGCGGAACCGAGAGGATTATCTTGCCGGCATCGGTCAGCGTAACTCCGTGCAGGTCGCAGCCGTCAAACTGATCCTTGCCCTCGGTTACAAACTCGTCCGAGGAAGTTCCGTAGGCGCAAACGCCCACAAGGACCAAACAGCAGGCCAAGAAAACAAATCGTATATGTCTAGAACTTGCGAAAGCCATCTCTGTTCTCCCAGGTTGAAACAAGGTTTGGCCAACTAACCTGACTATAGCTTTCTCGGCTTAATCTGTATCCCGAGATTCTTCTTACCGCTTAGGTTGAAATCGCTCTCAAGCGCAAGCCTTGTCAAGACTTCAAAGTTGGCATTGTCGCGCGTCTCACTCGAGGCCGCCGACGAAAGGACGTCGCGTGCAGAGATAGGCAGGTCTGGTAGAACCTCACGCCCTCGCATTGCCACAAGCCTCCTCCTTGCAAGGACAACTAAGAGCTGTCTGTGGTTCGGCGCCTCGAGCAACATGTCAACCACGTCGTTGTAGCTCTTGGGTTGGAACTTCGCTTTGGCGCGCACGCTCTCCCACATCTGGTAAGCATCCGCTCCGAACACCATCAGCTCCGCAGACCCAGGCTGGCACGACTTCGGTATCGGGATCTGAAACCTCAGCGTCTTCTCCTTTTGTGCATGAGGTAGAACGCAGACGCTAAGCCCAACGCTCTCGCCCGGCCGCACACGCTTCTTATCAACGTCTATGGAGAGAATATCCGCGACGTCGATCGATTGACTAACCTTGAGCTTTATCTGAACCTTGTCGAGCCGGACATCCTCGAAACCATTGTCAATGACCGCAGCGAATGTCTCCCCCATATACCCCATGAACTGCCTGTAACTGTACTGAGGCATAGAAAGCGAATCCCTGATGCGCACCGGCTCATGCTCATTGACGTCCATCAGAATGTCCCAATCGACCGTCATCTCGCCCGACTCATGCTGGAACGCATAGATGCTGTAGTGTGCCACAAGCCCCAAGAGCAGTGGCGTGAAGTATTTGTCTCTTATCATCTCGAAATGAAACTCGCGCGTCCTGCCAGACTGGGCCCCCGTCAGCCACAGGTCTACCGGCAGCGTGTCCGCCCTACCCCCTATCTTGCCAGCAACAGCAGGATACCTATCCTGTGTTATCACGCCGAGAGGTTGAGAACTGGAAGAGATCTTGAAGCTGTATCTGTAACTCGGGAAGCCTGTATGGATGATACCGCTGCACATCGGATAGCTCACGCTTCCGCCACCGAAGCTCGGATGTCCGTAAGCGAGTAAGACGTCTCCGTCCCTGTAAGTCAGCGTTCCCATCCCCGATAAATCAAGGTCGCCCGTGACCAGCGACTCGCCAAGCGGACAGCCCGGCTTAAGCTGCTCCGGGTCGATATGAATGGGGCTTCGCGAACTCGCCTCAACAGACGTAAGGCCTAGCTCGCCGGCCACATTGTTCAGGCCCGCGGAACTCGACACAAAAGATAGCGGAATGGGCCTCAGTCGCACTCCGGCCAATCGCGAGAGCAGTGGATTACTGGAGGCTGCGGACTCCGAGACGATAAGCTCGGACTCGCCTTGACCCATATCTTTCAACGGCCGCAATTTGATGGGCAGCCTGAATCGCCCGTTCTCGTCCAGGTAGGGCTTCATCCCGGCGGACTCTTTTGCGAAAACGCCGCCTGCGCCGTGCGTCCCATGCTGCACGACAGGCGCCTTGAGCACTGTCAGCATCTCCTCTATTGGCGTGATCCCGCCTATCGGCTCCTTCTCGGCCATCCAGCCATACGATAACGCGCCGATCAGCTTGTCATCTATGTAGCATGGACTCCCGCTCATCCCCGCTAAGATGCCAAATCTCTTGAACGTCTTGTCCGTTCCTGTAAATAGAATCCGGTTCGCTCTCGGAGCAACGCCCCAAATGACGCCGAGTATCTCGATCTGTAGGCGCTCGGGCTCAAAGCCCTTTAGCGTCGTGAGGCAATACCCAGTCATGCCGGGCTTGATCTCGGATAGCGGCATGATCTCGACGCTCGCCGCAAACACGCTCGTTGCGAGCAGCCATGCCCACCAAAAGGCGCAGATGAAAACCACTGACCCCAATCTACGTCCAAGAGACATCTAAAGCTGGGCCTCCTTACTTCTTGATGCCTCCTGATGAGACACAGCGGCAGAACTCAACTCCGAGGCACGCCCCGAACCATTGCTCGCAAACAGCTTCGCCTGAGCATGAGCGTCGTGCCTGGCCTCGGAATGTCCTCCAAAGAACCAGTGCCAGGCAATGGTGATGCCGCTCTTTATGAACTTGACTAGCACGTCCCAACTGCGGATCTGCCCGAGATAGGAGATAACGGTCTTGGGCCTTATGTAAAACCGCCGGAGCGCATTGTTGTAAGCCTTGTCCAGCTCCTCGGCGGTCCACCCATGCGGAATGAAGACTACTTTGTGTTTGTTCATATCGTGCCAGCCGCCAACCACCTCACCATATTGCTCTATGTTCTCGCTGATCGGCGTGCCGGGGAACGGCACGAACAGGTGAATCTGGAAATCATCCACGTATTCTCTGAGCGCAAACCGCACCGTCTCCTCCAACTCATCCTTGGTCTGGGTCGGTAGCCCCGCTATGAAATACCCCCTAGTCCTTATCCCGGCCTTGTGAGTAGCGTGCAGCGCGCGCCGCACCTTCTCCAGATTAGTCCCCTTCTTAACAAACTCCAGCAACCGAACCGATGCCGCCTCAAGTCCGTAAGATATCTGCCAACAACCAGCCCTCTTGGCAAGAACCAACATCTCATCGTTCACGAGGTCCACACGCGAGACGCAAGTCCAGGTAATATCCATCTTCTCGCGAATTATGCCCTCGCATAGCCCGTAGAACCTATCCTTCGAGAACGTCATGTTGTCATCGTAGAACTTTATCTCACGGATGCCGTAGTCCCGAATGAGCCGCCTGATCGCCTCCAAGACATAGTCAGCGCTGAAGAACCTAATCCTGTTGCCGAAGACGTTCTTGGAACAGAATGTGCACCGGGCTGGACAGCCACGCGTTGTGTAGAGCGCTGCGACAGGCAAGCGCCCAAAAGAGTGAACCGGCGGCGTGTATATGTCGGGGAAGTGTTCCAAAAGGTCCCAGGCCTGAAACGGAAGATGGTCGAGATCTTCAAGGTATTCACGCGGAGGCGTTCGATGAGTCCCCTGCTCGCCGCGCAAGATCAGTCCGTTGACGCTCTCGAACGTCCGCTCCCCCCGGAACGCCTGCATCAGCTCCAGGACAGTTACCTCGCCCTCTCCGATCGAGCCCACGTCAAACTCCGGATAGCGACTCATTGTCTCCTCTGGGACGGCTGAGAGGTGCGGGCCACCGATCGCCAACTTCACGCGGCTGTCCGCCGCCTTGATGCCCGCCGCGAACCTTGCAGCGTTGCTTATCGAGAGCGTAACTGCCGTTACGCCAACAACGCTGGGCCTGTGCGACAAGGCCTTCTCGATCGCTTGCTCATAAGAAAGACCCAACGCCTCGGCATCGACAATGGCTGTCTTTATACCAGCCTGCCTCGTTACGGCGGCGAGATTCAGAAGACCCAGCGGAGCGACGTTATTGCTCGTCTGTTGGAGGTAGCAGTACTGCTCCCAAGACGTTAGAGGCGGATTGACTAGAACCAGCTCAGCCACGGCTCAACCTCGGAAACGCCAAAAAAAGAATGACTGCCAATTGCTGCCTATGATTAATGATAGATTCTCTCCCGGTCCCGCTCCTCCGTGTGCGACAAATCCCGGGGCACACCACTGGGGCGAGCGCTGAGCATGCCCTCTCTTCGAGCATTGTCAATTAGAATGTCCACGCCGTTGACATAGGTGAAGTTCTTGAGCATGTCAAAAATCTTGAATCCATTTCTGCGACAAAGAACCAAATATCTGAAAAAATTAACAAAAAACCGCTGCTTCTGATACCACAACTGCAAGAAAACCTTCCGAAGCGTCATCACCGTCAGCACTCGCGTCTGGAACCACCCAATCGTCAACGGACCGATGTAAGGAGTTGTGATGAATGAGGTCCGAGTAATGTCCACAACCTCCTTTGCCCACCTATTGCTCATCTTGCCGCCAAACTCCCGAAGCTTGTCAACTGCCTTTGTGCCCGGAAGCGGCTTCCAAACGTGGAAAACTGTTGTCTCAGCCTTGACCGAACGAGCCATCAACTTTGTCCTCCTCAGGCTTCTGCGAGTCTCGCCCGGGGCGCCCACGCAGAAATATGTCGTCGGAGACAGGTTATACTTACGGCATAGATGGGCGGCGTAATCGATCTGCTCGGCCGACAGTCCCTTCTCATACACTTTGTTCCGAATGAACTCGTCTCCGCTCTCGATGCCCGTTCTAATCTTCAGGCAGCCAGTCTCATGAAGCAGCCTCGCCTTCTCCTCGTCCAGCTCATCTATGCGAGAGTAGATCGAGTAAGGCAGCTTCCCAACCAGGTCGAGCTTCTCGTATTCCTCAAGAAACTTGCGCATCCACTCGCGGTTGATCGTAAACACCGGGTCCCACATCCAGGCTATCTTGAAGTATGGGCCCCGCCACTGGTCCCAAGCCTCGCGAACCTGCCGTGCATACACCACCGGGTCGAGGAACCTGATCCCAACGCCTACCCGTTCTCTCACGATCGTCGCCGAGCAATACGTGCACCCGTGGGGGCAGTTCCGCTGGCCAATGAAGGGGAACATCTGAAATACCTGAAGATGCTTGTCAAAATCGCTCCAGAACTTCCAGTCAGGCGCCGGCAGATCGGCAAGATTCTTAACCGCTGGCCTTGTGGGATTCTCGACGATTGTGTCCCCGTCCCTGAACCACACCCCCTTCAGGCCCTCCAGACTCCTCCGCTCCTCGAGCCTGTCGAGATACTCCTCGGTCGCGTATTCCCCATCACCGATGCAAATCGCATCAATGTCGAGCTCCTCAAACACCTTGCCCTGCGTAATCGTCGCGTGGTGCCCACCGCTGATGATCTTGACGCCCGGGTCGATCTTCCTGATCTCGCTCACTATCTCCCGCGCCGAAAAGCCGTGCGTGCTCAAAAGCGTTATGCCAATCACATCAGGACTGAACCTCAACATCTCCCGCCTGAGCCGCTCACGCCATCTGTTACGGCAGAATGAGAAGTCCAGAATCCTCGCCTGGTGCCGAGTGCGCTTCACAAGGTAGGTCGCTATCGACGCCAGACCAATGTTTATCGTAAAATACTCACCGCCGGTGGACGGGGTCACGAAAAGTATCCGCATTCTTCCCTCACCTGCCAGTTATATAACTCGCTGCAAAGTTACGGTCCTCAGTAGAAAAACTCCCAACCTCCTCGCGCCGAATTGCACTCCCTGTACGATACTGTTCTGCCACGTGCTGTCAAGTAAGCTTGCAGGAGGAGTTTTCGTAATCGTGCCCGGGCCTGCTCAACTGACGCCGTCCTTCCTGCATCCCCGGAAGGGGATTAAGTTGAATAGCCGTAGGCGCCGGCCGCAGGCCCAGCCTACGGACAGGTGGCGCCAAACCTCCTGAAAGGCGACCCCAACGGGGTCGAACGATGTCGTTGATCTGTCCATTTGTTCGACCCCGTT
>Ga0307378_10002510_pt1 | contig 27932 bp, 25 predicted proteins | sample UN1MG_FD_202238 | JGI IMG/M metagenome (GOLD analysis project Ga0307378, IMG submission 202238) | Soil microbial communities from Risofladan, Vaasa, Finland - UN-1 | ecosystem: Environmental > Terrestrial > Soil > Coastal area > Acid sulfate soil | place: Finland: Risofladan, Vaasa | collected... | reverse complement strand
AGGAATTTAAAAACAAAATTTATCCTGTTTTGGTTTCCAATTTCGGTTCGGAGCCGAGTCCCGGCATCAGCGGCGACGAAAGAATTACGGTTTTAATCCACCCCATGTTCAACGAGGCCGGCGGCTATTTCAATACGGGCGACGCTTATTCCAGATACCAATATCCTAGGTCAAACGAAAGAAATATCGTTTATTTGAACAGCCGGTATATTAACAAACCTCAATCTAAAAGTTTTTTGGCTCATGAATTCGTGCATTTAATTACCATTAATCAGAAGGATTTGTTAAGAAACGTGACCGAGGAAGTCTGGCTGAACGAAGCCAGGGCGGAATACGCGCCGACTTTGCTGGGTTACGACGATGTTTACCAGGGTAGCAACCTGGGAAAAAGGGTTAAGGATTTTCTGTTAAAGCCGTCGGATTCCTTGACCGAATGGCTTAACGGAAAAGAAGATTATGCCGCGGCCAATTTATTCGTCCAATATCTGGTTGACCATTACGGCAGAAATATTTTAATCGACTCTTTACAGACGAACAAAACCGGGATTGATTCCATCAACTACGCTTTGGAGAAAAACGGCTTTAAAATAGATTTTTCCCGGGTTTTCAGCGATTGGGTTGTGGCGCTTTTGGCCAATGACTGTGAATTGGGAGGTAAATACTGTTATTTGAATAAAAATCTCAAAGAGTTTCGTCTTACGCCGGTTTTTTATTATCTTCCCAAAACGGAAACCATTTGGTCCACTTATTACAATACCACCTATTGGTCGGCTAACTGGCAGAGGTTTATAGGCGGAGGGAACAATCTTGTTTTGGAATTTGATGGCGCCGACTCGGCCGGATTCGAAGTCCCTTATCTGCTTTGCGATTACCAAAATAACTGCTCCGTTGGATTTTTTCCCTTGGACAGCGGGCAAAAAGGCCAGATTTCTTTTTCGGAATTCAGCGCCAAATACAGCTCTCTGACCATTATGCCTTTTATTAAAAGCAAAACTGCCGGCTTCAACGGACGGGAAGATTCCTTTTCTTTCTCCTGGAAGGTTTCCGTCCAAAAAGAAACAACTGGGGGAGAAAATGAAGACGAACTGATTAGTCGGCTTTCGGTCCAAATAGAACAGTTGAAAAGACAGATCGCCGAATATCAGGCGAAAATAAATGCCATTCTGGCTAATGGGAGTTCTTTTATTACCTGTTCTGAAATAAAAAACAATCTTTATTTCGGTTTGAAAGGCAATCAGGAAGTGAGCTGTTTGCAGGAATTCTTGAAAAATCAGGGAGTGGAGATTTATCCGGAAGGGCTGGTGACCGGCAATTTTTTTTCTTTGACCCGGCAAGCGGTTATCCGTTTCCAGGAAAAATACGCTTCGGAAATCTTAACGCCTTTGGGATTAATTAAAGGAACTGGCTATGTTGGCCAAATGACCAGAGATAAAATAAACCAAACTCTTTAATAATTTATCCACAAATAATCCACAGTGATATTTCTTGACACCTTTTGATAGGTGTCTTATTATTAATGTATATGACAGAAATAAATCCCAAAGAGGTTTATACAACTAAAGAAGCCCAGGATTTTTTAAAAGTCAGCCCCAGCACGTTCAAGCGCTTGTTAAAAGGGGGTATTATTAAGGCTTATAAAGTCGGCGGCACTTACCGCATTTGGGGAAGCGAAATTTTACAACTGGTTTCCCCTAAACTGGAATCAAAAGTTTACAAGGTCTATGACAAAGTCCGGGAAAAAACCAGAAAAACCATTGAAAAATGGTAAGAAAAAAATCGTGGTGGCGGTCAGCGGCGGCTTCGATCCGGTCCATGCCGGCCACCTTCAGTTATTAGAGGAAGCCGAAAGATTAGGGGATGAACTGGTGGTGATTTTGAACAACGATAACTGGCTGAAAAAGAAAAAGGGTTTTGTTTTTATGCTCCAGCAAGAACGGAGGAAAATCATCGGCGCTTTAAAATGGGTTGATAAAGTCGTCATCACGGGGCACGGCCCGAATCCGAAAGATATGAGCGTAAATAAAGAACTCAGAAAAATAAAGCCGAATATTTTCGCCAACGGCGGCGACAGAATCAAAAAAAACGTTCCGGAGGTGGAGGTCTGTAAAAAAATAAACTGCCGAATGGTTTTTAACGTCGGCAGAAACGGAAAAATGCAGTCAAGTTCCTGGCTGCTGGCAAAATTTTTAAAAACGGCCGATAATAACAATGAAAAGAAATAATGGTAATTCTGATTTTTTAATTTTATGGCTGATTTAAAAAATCTAATTAAAACAAGAAAGGCAAAAGTGGCGGTGATTGGCTTGGGATACGTCGGCTTGCCCACGGCAGTAGAATTAGCCAAAACTGGCTATAAAGTTTTTGGCATAGACGTTCAAAAAACAAGGGTAGACAAAGTGAATAAGGGCAATTCTTTTTTGTTTGACGTGCCTTCGAAAGAATTAAAAGAAGTTATCAAGTCAAAAAAATTAAAAGCCTTTAATAGCCATTTACCAATAAAACAGACCGATATTGTTTTGATTTGCGTTCCCACGCCCTTGGACAAAAACAAGGTGCCTGACATTTCCTATATCCGTTCTACTGCTCAGGAAATCGCTAAATATTTACATCGGGGGCAATTAATAATTTTGGAAAGCAGCACTTATCCGGGTACTACCAGGGAAATAATTCTGCCGGAACTGGAAAAAAGAAAAATGAAAGTAGGCAAGGATTTTTATCTGGCTTTTTCTCCCGAAAGAATTGATCCCGGCAACAAAGAATATAAACTTCAAAATGTTCCTCGGGTAACAGGCGGGATAACAAAAAAATGCACTAAACTGGCAACCGAATTTTATCGCACCTTCATTTCCGCCCTAGTTATGCCCTTAAGTTCAGCAGAGGCGGCAGAAATGACAAAAATTTTGGAAAATACCTTCAGATTGGTGAATATCTCAATGATAAATGAGTTAGCGCTTTTGTGCGGCAAGATGGGGATTGATATCTGGGAAGTGATTGAAGGCGCAAAAACCAAACCTTACGGTTTTATGCCTTTTTATCCTTCACCTAAAATGGGAGGACATTGCATCCCCTTGGATCCTTTTTATCTGAGCTATAAAGCTAAAGAGTATAATTTTTGGACAAGATTTATTGAACTGGCTGGTGAGATAAACGATCAGATGCCCCACGTCGTAGTCACCAGAGCAATCTGGGCTTTGAATCTACAAAAAAAGCCAGTCAGAGGATCAAAAATTCTGGTCTGGGGGGCTGCCTACAAAAAAGATATTGGTGATGCCAGAGAATCTGCTATTTTTGATATAATTCCCGATTTATTAAGAAAAGGAGCGATTGTTGGTTATTTTGACCCTTATATTCCAGAGCTTCAATTAAAAGACGGATTTTTGAAGAAACCCGTAACTTTAAAATCAGTCAAATATACTCCCAAAATTTTAAAGAATTATGATTTGGTATTGATTTTAACCGATCATTCAGGTTTCAATTACGATGAAGTAGCTAAAAATTCAAAATTAGTCGTTGACACCAGAAATGCGATTAAATCAAGAAAACATAAAAATGTCAGTTGATTCTAAATTGTATGAATAAAAAGTTTGCCATAATCGGCAAGGGCTTCATATATAATCTTCATGCAGAAGCTATCGCCAAAATAGGCGGAGAAATCGTGGATATTGTGGATGAATCCCAGGGTTCCGATGCCTGGAAAGAAATGGTGAAAAAAACAGAAGCCGACTGCATTGTTATTTTAGCGCCGAATCATCTTCATTTTGAAATGGCAAAATTTTCAGCCGAAAACGGCAAAATGGTTTTGTGTGAAAAACCCTTAGCTTTGAAATCAGAGGAAGTAAGAATTTTGTCCCAATACCCAAATATATTCACCGTTTTTCAATTGAGATATCATCCTTCTGCGATAAAGTTAAAAGACGGCATAGAAACAAACAAAGATTATCAGATTGAGATTGATGTCTCTGTGCACAGAGACGAAGATTATTGGAGAAGCTGGAAAGGTGTGCAGGACAAATCAGGTGGGATAATTTTTAATTTGGGGATTCATTATTTTGATTTACTGCTTTATTTGTTCGGAGAGCCGACTGAAATTTCAACACGATTACTGACCGAGAAAACGGGAGAAGGCAAAATTTCAGGAAAAAACTATTTATGTAATTGGAGAATAAGCGCAGAGGCGCCAAAAGATGACCAACGTAGACTGTTTAAAATCAACGGCGTAAATTACGATTTTTCCTCGCCTGACGAAAATTTACATTTTTTTGTTTACGAAGATCTTTTAGAGAAAGCGGGGGTTGACCCGAAAGAATCTTTAAAATCAATCGAATTAATAGAAAAAATCTATGCCTCCAAGAAATAAATATTGGTCCCATGAAACAGCCGAAATACAGGAAGGGGCGAAGATCGGCCAAGGAACGAAAATCTGGAATAACTGCCAGGTTTTGAAAGACGCCGAAATCGGCGAGAACTGCGTCATCGGCCACAATTGCTTCATTGCTTCAAAAACAAAACTAGGGGAAGGGGTAAAAATTGAATCAAACACGGATGTCTGGGACTACGTGACTCTGGAAGATTATGTTTTTGTTGGACCTTCGGCCGTTTTTACCAACGATAAGAATCCCAGGGCAAAATACCCAAAGTCAAAGTATCCTCAATACGGAAAGTGGTTGCCAACCTTGGTTAAAGAAGGAGTGACAATTGGAGCAAATGCCACAATCGTCTGTGGAAATACCATTGGAAAGTGGGCCATGATAGGAGCGGGAGCCGTGGTCGCCGGAAACGTTCCGGATTATGCCATAGTTGTTGGCATTCCGGCAAAAATCATCGGCTGGACGTGCGAGTGCGGTAACAAGATTGAGTTTGAAGCTGAGGAAGCGGTTTGCAAGATATGCAAAAGGAAATACAAGAAGTCGGGCGATAAAGTAAGCGAGATAAAATAAACACATGAACTTCTTGGATTTAAGCCTACAATACAAATCAATAAAAGGAGAGATAGACGAGGCCATCAAAAGGGTCTTGGAAAACACGGTTTTTATCGGCGGGAAAGAGGTTGAAGAATTTGAAAAAGAAGTAGCCGAATTTTGCGGAGTAAAATATGCCATAGGGGTTAATTCGGGGACCGATGCCCTCCTTTTATCATTAAAGGCTATAGGCGTAGGCTCGGGAGACGAAGTGATCACCGCGCCCTTTACTTTCATTGCCACGGCTGGCGTTATTGCCAATTGCGGAGCAAGACCAGTTTTTGCCGATATTAATCCCGAAACTTTTAATATAGACCCTTCGAAAATAGAAGAAAAAATAACTGAAAAAACAAAAGCAATCCTGCCGGTGCATCTTTTCGGTCAGATAGCAGATATGGATGAAATTATGGCGATTGCCAGAAAACATAATTTATATGTTATTGAAGATGCGGCTCAAGCAATCGGCGCAGAATATGGTTCGACAGGCTCACCACAAGTAAGAAGAAAGGCGGGAACAATAGGAGATTTAGGCTGTTTCAGTTTCTTTCCCTCCAAGAACCTGGGAGCTTACGGTGACGGCGGTATGATCATTACCAACAACGATAAATTGGCCGAAAAGATAAGATTATTGAAAAATCACGGTTCTTCTCCCAAGGAAAAGTATCTTAATTTGATTATCGGGACTAATTCCAGATTAGATGCGTTGCAGGCGGCAATTTTAAGAGTGAAGTTAAAGTATCTGTCAAAATGGAGTAAGGAAAGAGCGGGAAAGGCGTCTTATTATAATGAAAAATTAAAAGGAATAGGAGATATTATAACTCCTGTTACTGCCTCCGACAGAAACCATATTTTTCATCAATACACCCTTCGGCTTCGCTCAGGGCAGGCAAGGGACAAATTGAAGAAGTATCTTGGGGAAGCGGAAATACCGGCAATGATTTATTATCCCTTACCCTTACATCTGCAGCCCGCATTTCAGAATCTTGGCTTGCAAGAGGGCGATTTCCCCGAATCTGAAAAAGTTTCCAAGGAAGTCTTATCGCTCCCGATCTATCCTGAATTGGCGGAGAGTACTCAAGATGAAATAGTTAATGGAATAAAAGAGTTTTTTCATGGAGAAAAATAAACTTAAATTAGAAAAATATTTTGAATATCTTCGTTGTCCCGTCTGTGGCAAAAAGTTTCAATTTAAAAATTCAAAAGTTTTAACCTGCGTAGGCAAAAAACACTCTTTCCCTATCAATAGGGGTGTCGTTCGATTGGTAAGTAGGAAATTTTTGGATAAATCGCAAAAAGATACTGAAAAAACTTTTAGTTATAAATGGGTCCATCATTCGCTGAAAAATTACGGTTTGGAGGACGCCACAAAACGTTTTCAACATAAATGGTATTTGAAAAGATACGGTTTCAAAAACGAAAAGGTTTTCGGTAATTTTATTAAAAAACAGAGATTTATTCTTGATGCAGGCTGTGGAACGGGCTGGGCGGCGAGATGGTTTGCCGAGAAGAATCCCAAAGCAATTGTTTTTGCCCTCGATATTTCCAAAAGCATTGATGTGGCCGCAGAAAACTCTAAATCTTTGAACAGCTTATTGACCGTCCAGGCAGACATTAAATACCTTCCTTTCCCGAAGAACTTTTTTGATTTTATTTCCTGTGACCAAGTGCTTCATCATACTTCAGATCCATTTAGTACTTTCCAGCAACTTATAAGCCGTTTAAAAAAGGGTGGGATATTGGACACTTATGTTTATAAACGAAAAGCGCCCCTTAGAGAGTTGGCAGATACATTCATCCGAGAGAAAACAACCAAAATGAATTTTAAAGATTGTTATGCATTTTCTCAGGGTATAACCCTACTTGGACGTTCCCTTTCACGGCTTAAAGCCAGCTTCAATGTACTGGAGGATATCCCGCTTCTTAAAATTAAAAAAGGCAGGTACGACGTTCAAAGGTTTATATATTGGCATTTCCTTAAGTGCTTTTGGAATGCGGAATGGGGTTTGGACAAGTCCATTTTAACCAATTTCGATTGGTATCATCCGGAGAACGCTTATCGATATGATGCAGAGGAAATTAAACAATGGATAAAAAAGACAAAATTAAAGACAAAACATTTCTATGTTGATGAGGCGGGAATCAGCATCAGGGTTGAGAAATAAAACAATTTTACGAAAATGGTGAATGAATTCACAAAAAATACATTAATTACCTTCGTTACCCGTGTCCTCACGGCTGTTTTTGGAATAATTATTACGATAATTATTGCTCGAACTTTGGGGCCCAAGGGACAGGGAATCTATTCTTTAGCTATGTTATTGCCTACTACTTTACTGCTTTTTGTTATTTTTGGCTTGAATGTTTCCTCTATTTTTTATATCGGTAAAAAAAAATATTCTCCTAAAGAAGTCTTTGGCCAGAATATCCTTTTTTCTTTTTTTCTCGGCATATTTACGATTTTAATAGGTTTATTAATCATTTTTTTCTTTAGCGATAAATTTTTTCCGGGCGTAGAGAGAATTTACTTGTTTTTATCAATTTTTTTGATTCCTTTTGCTATATTTTTTGATTTTGTAATTTCTATTCTTCTTGGAATACAGAAAATTAAAAAGTATAATTTCTTTTATTTTTTTCAAAGTTTTATTTTTTTATTTTTAGTGGCGATTTTAATTTTGGGCTTTAAATTCGGCATAACGGTTACAATATTGGCTCAAATTTTTTCTTTTGCCCTTGTCGGAATATTTTTGTTTTTTATTACCAAAAAAGAGGTCGGCGGTTTATTGCTAAAATTTAATAAAAATTATTTTAAAGACGCCTTTAATTATGGATTTAAAAATTATTTAGGCGAGATTTTTGGATTTTTACATTACCGTGTCGATTTATTTTTAGTAAATTTTTTTATTAATCCCATCGCGGTAGGGTTTTATTACGTTGCGGTGAAATTGGCCGAAAGCATTATATTTATTTCTCAATCGGCGGCAACTGTATTGTTACCGAGAGTAGCCTCAGAAAACGATAGTAAAAGATTGAAAGAATTTACACCTTTGGTTTGCCGTAATGTTTTATTTATAACCTTTTTTATTGCCCTTTTACTTTTTATTTTTAGCAGTGGAATTATTAAATTGTTTTACTCGGAAGAATTTTTAGATTCCGTTCGTCCCTTTCAGATTCTATTAATGGCAACACTTTTCATTGCTGGCTGGAAAATTTTAGGTACTGATGTTTCCGCTCGGGGAAAACCAATATTAAAAACTTATACTAGTGGCTTATCGGTAATATTAAATATAATTTTAAATATTCTCTGGATTCCAAAATACGGAATCGTTGGAGCCGCTTGGGCCAGTTTAATTTCTTATTTTGTAATGTTTATTATTATGCTTTTTATATATAATAAAATCTCAAAGAATAATTTTTGGGACGTTGTTTTTATCCGGAAATCAGATATGAAATTTTATAAGGATTTTCTCTTGGCATTTAAAAATTCAAAATTAAATAATAAAATATAAAATTATATAAATGTCATATTAAAAATATGGAAAATAAAATTAAAAATTCAAAAATTTTAGTTACTGGCGGCGCCGGATTTATCGGTTCTTATATTGTAGACGCTTTAGTAGAAGAGGGCGTTAGAGAAATAATAGTTTTTGATAATTTTCTTCGTGGAGAGAGAAAAAATATTAAGTCAGCCCTTAAATCGGGTAGGGTAAAAATATTTGAGGGAGATATTAAAAACCCCGAACAACTAAAAGACGCTATGCAGGGCGTTGATTACGTTTTTCATGAAGCGGCATTATGGCTTCTGGAATGCGAAGAAAAACCCAGGGATGCCGTAGAGACCAATATCATAGGCACCTTTAACGTCTGCGAGGCAGCGGTTAACGCTGGGGTTAAAAAAGTTATTGCCGCTTCCTCCTCTTCCGTTTACGGCGACGGAGTTTATTTCCCGACCGACGAAAATCATCCTTTTAATAATAATCTTTTTTACGGAGCCACTAAGGTTGCCGATGAACAAATTTTGAGGGCTTTCTGGAAGAAATACGGATTGGATTATCTTGCCTTCCGCTATCTTAATGTTTACGGTCCTCGAATGGATTTTCGTTCGGCCTACATAATGGTTATTATGAATTTCTTAAACAAAATTGATAAAGGAGAAGCGCCGGTAATTTTTGGAGACGGTTCTGCCACGTTGGATTTAGTTTATGCAACTGATGTAGCTAAAGCCAATATCTTGGCTCTTAAAAGCGATGTGACAAATGAAATTTTTAATGTTTCGAGTGGAAAAGAGACAAGCTTAAAAGAATTATTGGATATAATCTTAAAACTTACTAACAGTAATCTTCAACCCGTCTATCAGCCCAGGGATCAAAAATTAGTCACTAGGAGATTTGGTTATTCGGAAAAAGCAAAAAAAATGCTGGGCTTTGAACCGGAAATTTCTCTGGAAGAAGGAGTAAGAAAAGCTATTGCTTGGCGTAAAGAGGAATTATCCAATAACAACCAATTATGATACCAATTACCAAACCATATTTTAACAACAAAGAAGTTAAAGCCGTAGAAAAAGTCATTGAATCTGGCTGGGTTGTCCAGGGGCCGAAAGTAAGGGAATTTGAAGAAAGAATTGCTAAGTTTACCGGATCCAAATATGCCATAGCCACTACTTCCTGCACAACCGCCTTGCATTTGTCTTTGGTGGCTTTGGGAATTGGACCTGGGGATGAAGTTATTGTTCCCTCTTTCACTTTTATTGCCAGTACTAATGTGGTTGAACATCAGTTTGCCAAAACTGTTTTCGTCGATATTGACCGCCAGACTTTTAATATAGACCCTTCCAAAATTGAAAAGGCAATTACCAAAAAAACAAAAGCAATAATGCCGGTTCATCTTTTCGGACTAAGCGCTGATATGACAAAGATTATGAAAATCGCTAAAAGACATAAACTTTTTGTAGTTGAAGACGCAGCTTGTGCCTTGGGCACGAAATACAATGGAAGGCATGTTGGAATTTTTGGCGACACCGGCTGTTTCAGTTTTCATCCTCGTAAACCTATTACTACTGCGGAGGGGGGGATGATAATTACAAATTCTAAGAAATTAGCTCAGAAATTAATTTCTTTGCGAGATCACGGGGCTGTTATTTCGGATTTAACTCGCCATAAAAAGAGTGGTTTTAAATTATCAGACCATAATTTGGCCGGTTTCAATTACCGGATGACTGACATCCAGGGGGCGATTGGTGTTGAACAGATGAAAAAACTCCCGTTCATTTTAAAAGAAAGAAAAAGAAAGGCGGCAATTTATAACAAGGCTTTTAAAAATAATCATTATTTTTCAATTCCATTCATCCCTAAATATTCTAATCATACTTATCAGTCTTTTGTTTTGAAAATTGGGGATAAAAGCCTTATCTCTCGAGATGAATTAGCTGAAAAATTAATAGAAAACGGCATTTCTTTAAGGCCGGGAACTCAAAGCGTACCCCACCTCGGATATTATCGAAAAAAATATGGTTATAAAAATTCAGATTTCTCGGAATCTTTTAAAGCCGAAAATCAAACTTTAACCCTTCCTTTATTTGTAACCATGACTTATAAGGAGCAGGGTTTTATTATTAAAATTTTAAATGAAATTTATGGTAAAAAACATTAAAAATTTACAAATTTTAGTCACAGGAGGAGCCGGTTTTATTGGCTCACACTTGACTGAAGAACTTTTAAGGCGGGGGGCAAGGGTGGTTGTTTTGGATGATTTTAGTAATGGCAGAATGGAAAATCTGGAGCAGGTTAAGGATAAGATAACTATAATAAAATACGACGTTTCTTCACCAGTTTCTGATTTAAAAGAGATTCTTAAAAACTATACATTCGACGGCATTTTTCATTTTGCCTGCCATCCCCGTTCTTTAAGTCTGCAAAATCCATTTAGGGATTTGGAAGTTAATGCTCGAGGGATATTAAATATCTTAGAAATCGCTAAATTAAATAAGAGCAAAGTCGCTTTTACAAGCAACAGTGGCATTTATGGCGATCCTAAATATCTGCCCATCGATGAAAAACATCCCGACAATCCATCCACGCCTTACGATGCAAATAAGTTGGTCTCCGAGTATTATATGAAAATTTATAACCGGATTTTTAATATACCCATAGCAATATGCAGGTTAGCCACTGTTTATGGAGAAAGACAAATGACAAAACCTGGTTGGAAACCGGTAATCCCAGAATTTGCAAAAAATATTTTAGAAGGAAAAGAATCAATAATTTATTGGGATGGAGAACAAACTCGAGACTTAATTTATGTAAAAGACGTAGTCCAGGGGTTAATTAAAGCATTTTTAGCGGAAACGAAAGATGAGGTGTTTATCTTGGGGACGGGAGTTGAGACCTCAATTAACGACATTTATAAAATTATCTGTAAGGCGTTAAATAAATGGATAGAGCCAAAAAAGGCAGAAAAAATAGCCGGTGATATAAAAAGAATGAGATATTCTTCTAAAAAAGCGGAGGAATGGTTTAAGTTTAAACCGGAATATAATCTAGAACAGGGAGTTAGAAATTATATAAATTGGTTTAAAGTCAGTAAATAATTATGTGTGGAATAGTCGGCATTTATAATTTTAAAGGAAAGCCAGTATTGGAAAGTCAAATAAAGAAGATGACAGATATTATGGCTCATCGGGGGCCAGATGGAGAAGGTATTTTTATTGATAAGAATTTAGGTTTGGGCCACAGACGCCTCGCAATTATTGATTTGACAGAAGCCGGTCACCAGCCAATGGCAAATGAAAAAAAGGATATATGGATTAGTTATAATGGTGAAATTTATAATTTTCCGGTGTTAAAAAAAGAATTAGAAAAATTAGGACATCGTTTCAAATCAAAAACCGATACGGAGGTTATTATTCATAGTTTTGAAGAATGGGGGATAGATTGTGTTAAAAAATTTAATGGAATATTTGCTTTCGCGATTTGGGATAAGAAAAATAAAACTCTTAATTTGGCAAGAGACAGATATGGCATAAAACCCCTTTATTATTGGCAGAATCAAAATGTTTTTCTTTTTGCTTCAGAGATCAAGGCCTTCTTGCAACACCCGGAATTTAAAACAATATTAGATCCAGAAGTTCTTTTAGAATACTTTACCTTCCAGAATACTTTTAGTTATAAAACTCTTTTTAAAGGGGTAAAAATCTTACCTCAAGGAAGTTTTCTTCAAATTTCTTTTAAAGATGGACCAAGATTTAATCTTAAAAAATACTGGGATTTTAATTTTAGCGAAGATAAAAATAAAGAATCTGAAGAGGAATATTTAGAAGAATTAGACCGACTTTTTAAACAAGCGGTAAAGAGACAATTGGTTTCTGACGTAGAAATCGGTTCATTTTTAAGCGGAGGAATTGATACGGGCTCCATTACTGCGATAACTTCTCAATTTTTCCCAAATCTTAAGACATTCTGTATTGGTTTTGATTTAACTTCTGCTTCCGGCATTGAGTTATCGTTTGATGAAAGAAAAAAAGCGGAGAGCTTATCTCACCTTTATCAAACCGAACATTATGAAATGGTTTTAAAATCAGGGGATTTGAGAAGGTGTATGCCGGATTTAATCTGGCACCTGGAAGATTTAAGAGTCGGGCAGAGTTATCCTAATTTTTACGCTTCAAAACTTGTTTCTAAGTTTGTAAAAGTTTGTCTGTCTGGGGCAGGGGGAGATGAATTCTTCGGAGGATATTCTTGGAGATATTACAGGGCGATGAGGAGTAAGAATTTTAACGATTACATCGAAAATTATTATAAATATTGGCAGCGGCTTGTTTCCAATCAAACTTTAAAAGAATTATTTTCTCCCATAAAAAATGAGGTAAAAAATGTCTGGACCCAAAATATATTCAGAGATGTGTTTAATAAAAACCAAACACTACCCCGGACACCCGATGAATATATTAATCAATCCTTATATTTTGAAGCGAAAACATTTTTACATGGATTATTACTGGTTGAAGACAAACTTAGTATGGCTCATAGTTTAGAAGTCAGGGTTCCGTTTTTGGATAATGATTTAGTGGATTTTGCGATGAAATTACCCGTCAGATTAAAAATAAAAAATATTGATAATGTTCTTAAAATGGACGAAAATGAAATGGCAAAATTTTCCAGGAAAACCCAAGACGGTAAAATTGCTCTGCGTAAAGTTTTAGGTAGATATGTACCGAGTGAATTAATAAATCAAACAAAGCAAGGCTTTAGCGGTCCCGATGCAAGTTGGTTTAGAGGCGAAAGCATTAATTATATAAAAGAACTGCTTCTAGACAAAAAAGCAAATATTTTTAATTATTTTAATTATGATACGGTCAAAAATTTGATTGAAGAACATATATCAGGAAAACAAAATCGCCGGCTTTTTATTTGGTCATTACTCTGTTTTGAGTGGTGGAATAGAATTTTTATCGATAAAACATACCCAAAATTATGAAAAAAGTTCTAATTACTGGAGCCACCGGATTTATTGGTCGGCATCTTTATCGAAAATTAAAAGAATTAGGCTATGGAGTAACCGGTCTTTCTTTTGAGGGAGGAGAAATTGATGGCGATAAAATAATCTTCTTAGATATAACCAATAAAACCGCTGTAGATAATTTTTTTAAAAAAGGAAAATTTGATTTTATTTTTCATCTGGCAGCTTTTATCCCAAAGAGGATGGAAGATTATAATTTGGAAAAATGTTTAAGGGTTAATGGGTTGGGTACCCATAATCTATTATTGACTGCTAAGGAGAGAGGAGTGGATAAATTTATTTATAGCTCTTCAGCTTCGATATATAACCGAAGAAACACTCTCATGCCAGCGAAAGAAGATTATGCTGCTCCGGAAAATATTTATGGTTTGAGCAAATTGGTCGGAGAGAATCTTTGCGAACTATTTAGAAGGAGTTTTAATTTAAAAACTGTTTCTTTAAGGTATGCTTCGGTATATGGTCAGGGCCAAGAACCATATTGCGTATTACCAATTTTTATAGAAAAAGTGCTGAACAATGACGATATTGAAGTCTTTGGCAGTGGTGATAGGACTCAAGATTTTATTTATGTTAAAGATGTTGTAAACGCAAATATTAAAGCTGCTTTTTTAAAAGCTGAAGGAATATTCAATATCGGGTCAGGTAAGGAGACCTCAACGTTAGATTTAGCTAAAACAATACTTAAAATTTCTCCTGAGAATAAAAGTAAAATAAAAAAGAAACCAACAATTAAGGAGGATAAAACACACTTTTTCTTAGATGTTAGAAAGGCAAAAAAAGAATTAAACTTTCAAGCTAAATATTCATTAGAGAGGGGTCTTCAAGATTATAAAAAAGCAATTTATGAAAATAGGATTTATAGCTGATATCCACTCCAATGTTTATGGATTGAATAGTGTCCTGAAAGAATTGAAGAAAGTTGACATTATTTTCTGTGTCGGCGATATCATTGGTTATTATACCTTTGTTAACGAAGTTTTTGATGAAATTCGAAAAAGAAATATCCATTCAATTTTGGGAAATCACGATATCTATCTTTTAGGAAAAAGTCCAGCTTCTTTAAACTCCATTACCAGAACTTCTCTTGAATACACAAGAAAAAATATTTCTAAAGAGAACCTTAATTATTTAAAAAAAATAGGAAAAGGTAGTTTAAATATCGAAATTGATGGCCTAAAGATAAAAATGTATCACGGTAGTCCTTGGAATGAATTCGAAGAATATATTTATCCAGATTTTCAGGATTTCGACAAATTCCAAAAAATTGATGCCGATTTAATAGTATTAGGACATACTCATTGGCCAATGCTTAAGAAAATAGGAAAGACAATAATCCTTAATCCTGGCTCCTGCGGTCAGCCACGAGACTATAACCCTAAAGCATCATTTGCAATATTTAATACTAAAACGAAAAATATTCAAATTAAAAGAGTTAGTTATAAAATCGATAAGGTTTGCCAAGCTATAAGAGAGGCAAGCTTAGATAAAGAATTAATTAAAATATTAAAAAGAACAAAATGAAAAAAAAGATTACAGAAGAAGAAATCTCAAAAGCAAATATAGAATATCACACAAAATTATCTAATTCTTATGATGAGGAACAAGGCCATTTTAAATCAGAGAATGTCAAAAGAGTGGAAGGAATTTTAAAAAAAATAGCCCACGAAACCCACAGCGGTTCTTTATTAGATATTGGTTGTGGCACGGGTTTTATTACAAATATTGCCCATAAATATTTTGATAGAGTAGTAGGAATAGATATTACACCCGCAATGTTAAAAAAAGTTAGAAGATATAAAAATGTAGAATTGTATTTAATCGATTTATTTTCAGCTTCTTTTAAAGAAGAATTTGATGTTTGTACTGCTTACAGTGTACTTCATCATTTACCAGAACCAAAACTGGCGTTTAAAAAAGTCAATCAATTTTTAAAAAATGGCGGATATTTTTATGCTGATCAGGATCCAAATTTTTATTATCTTGAAAGTATCAGAAAAAATCAAAGACATTTTTCCAGTCTTCCAGAGATTATTCTCAAAGAATGGAAATCAATAAATGAAATAGACACTGAATTAGAAAAAAAATTTAATATAAATAAAAAAATAACTAAATTAGCAGAGTATCATAAATTAACAAAAAGAGGCCTTTTTAAAGAAGACAAGATTATTAATTTACTAAAAGATGCCGGATTTGCTGAGGTTAAATTTAAATACCAGTGGTTTTTAGGTCAAGGTTATCTTAAAAATAAATTTTCTCAAAAACGATTGCTTGAAATTGAAAATTATTTGGAAACAATTTTACCCCTATCAAGAGATTTATTTAAATATATCAGCTTTATAGCTAAAAAATAAGATGGAAAAAAATAAAAAAATTTCCGTATTATTAACCGGTGTAGGTGGCGGAGGAGTAGGAGAACAGATTCTGAAAACATTAAGAATGGCCAAAACACTATACCGAATAATTGCCGTTGATGCTTTACCAGTAAGCTTAGGTTTTTATAAGGCTGATTCTCACTATCTTGTTCCCTTGGCTTCCAACGATAATTATATAGAAGAACTTCTAAAAGTTTGCAAAAGAGAACAAGTTCAAGTTTTAATTCCTGGCTCCGAACCAGAGCTAAAAAAAATATCCCAAAATCGCGAATTGTTTAAAAAAAATAATATTTTCTTATTGATTAACGATAAAAACGTTATTGATCTCTGTATGGACAAGTGGGAAACTTATAAATTTCTTAAAAAAAACAATCTAAAGTACCCCCCCTCTTATTTAATTGAGAAAGATACTCAAATAAGTCAAATTAAAAAATTCCCTATAGTAATAAAACCTGCCCGAGGAGGAGGTGGGTCGGTTAATACTTTTATAGCACAAGACAAAGAAGAACTCCGTTTTTTTGTAAAGTATATTTTAAAACAAAATTCTCTTCCGTTAATTCAAGAATATATTGGTTCGCCAGACGAAGAATATACAGTTGGAGTCTTAACCACATTTGGAGGAAAATTAATGGGTTCCATTGCTTTAAAGAGGCAAATATTAAGCGGGTTATCCAATAAAATCAAAATTAAAAACCGCTGCAAAGATAGAGTCAAAGGAGACATTTTAGCTCTTTCTTCGGGGGTTTCCCAGGGTTTCATTGATGATTATCCGGAGGTGCGGCGGTATGCCGAAAAAATAGCCCTAAAATTAGGTTCGAAAGGTCCTTTAAATATTCAATGTAGAAAAACTAAAAAAGGAATTTTTACATTTGAAATTAATCCTCGTTTCTCTGGGACAACTTCAATTAGAGCTTTAGTTGGTTATAATGAACCTGACATTTTAATTCGTCACGAATTCCTTAAAAAAAATATTAAATTGCCAGTTAGTTTTAAAAAGGGGATTATTATGAGAGGGTTAACGGAAAAATATATAAATTTGAAATTCACAAAAAATAAAAAATGAATAAAATCGCCATCACAATTGACGTAGACTGGACACTGGATGAGGTTATTGCCAAAATAGCAATCCTGTTAATTAAATACAAAGTAAAAGCCACTTGGTTTGTTACTCATAATAGTTTGGAAATCCAAAAATTAAAGAAATACCCTGAACTTTTCGAATTGGGTATGCATCCGAATTTTGCTGAAAATAGCACGCAGGGGGAAAATTTTAAAGAAATAATGAATTTCCTATTTAAAATTGTTCCTGGTGCAAAATCAGCGAGGATGCATGGCTTAATTCAATCTACAGATTTATTAAGAAGAATGATAGAAGATTATGATATTCGTTATGATGTTTCATTATTTTTGCCAAGGACAGCAAATATTGTTCCTCACAAAATCTTTATTTCTAAAAATAAAAGTTTATTAAGAATTCCTTATTTTTGGGAAGATGATGAGGAGTTAAATCGGCCAACACCCATTTTAACCATTAAGCATTCTTGCTACCATCAGCTAGGCCTAAAAATTTTTAATTTCCATCCTATACATATTTTTCTTAACTCACGAGATCCAGATGATTATAAAAAGATTAAGAGAGGAATTAATTACCCCCAAGTATCATTTAAAAGATTGGGCTCTTTTACATATGAAGGAAAAGGAGTTGGGAGTTTTTTTGAAGAAGTATTATGCTTTATTTCGAAAAATAATTTAAAAAGTTATACGATATCCGATTTAGCATTAGAATCTAAAAAAGAGAATGATAAACAATGAGTCCATGAGGAATGATTTTAAAAAAGAAAAGAAAATCCTAAAGGAAGCTATAGAAAAATGGAATCTTAATTTGAGTAATCTAACAATTCTAACTGAGGCGGCCTCGGGGAATTACATTTTCACTCCGATAATCGCTGCAATGGCTGGAGGAATGGTTTATGCCCTTACCAAAGATTCAATTTATAGTACAGCTAAAGAGGTTAAAAAAGAAACCTTATTTTTGGCAAAAAAATTTAATGTTTCAAAAAACATTAAAATTTTAGAAAATTATTTACCCGAGAAGATTATTTCTGAAGTAGATATTATTACAAATTTAGGATTTCTGAGGCCAATAGGAAAAAAAATAATATCTCGGCTAAAAAAAACGGCAGCTATTTCTTTAATGTGGGAGACCTGGGAATTTCGTGAGAAAGATTTAGATTTAAGGCTTTGTTGGCAGAGAGATATTTCAGTTTTAGGTACTGATGAAAGTCATCCCAGATTGAGAACTTTAGATTATCTAAATAAATTGATTTTTAAAAAAATTTCTGAAATAGGGATTAAAAAAATATCTGGATTAAAAATAGTAGTCTTAGCAGAAAATGGCTTCGGCTCATATATTGCTAAGGGCTTTAAAAATAGGGGGGCAAAGGTCTTCAGAAAAATTAATAATATCAAAGAGACAAGAATATTTATTATTGCTTTCCATGAGGATTCTAAGATCGTTATTGGTAAGGAAGGAATTTTAACCGCGACAAAGCTTAAAAAATTAGCACCGAATACTTTAATTGTCCAAATATCGGGAAGTGGCATTATCTCTAGGAAGGATTTAGATAGGGTTGGCATTCCTTATATTCCAAAAAAAACAGTCAAACCTCATTTTATGAGTTGGACTCTAAACGATTTAGGATTTTTACCACTTGTTGAATTGCACACCGCCGGTTTAAGGGTTGGAGAAGTATTGACTCGAGCAAGAATAAAGGGTTTATCTAGAAAAGAAGCAGAAGATGAGGCTCTTAAAAAATCGCCAGCGCAGGATTTTAGTAAAAAACAGAAAGATCAATATGCCATCAAATAAAAAAAGTTACATCCTTTGGATGATGAATAATAATTTTTATTGTCTTAAATTATGAAGACAATTTTTATGGGCACAACTGAATTTGGATTCAAGTGTTTTAAAAAACTTCTTGAGATGAAAGAAAACATAGTTGCCGTCTATGTCACTCCCCAGTTCTTTAAAATCTCATGGTCAAAAGAGCCGATTAGAATCAGCACTTATAAGAATTTTAGAAATATTGCTTTTAAAAAAGGTATTACCTTAATTGAAGTAACAAAAAAGATGGACGAATATCAGGAGCAAATCAGAAATTTTAAACCTGATCTTATTGTAGCAATGGGGTGGTATCACATAATTCCTAAAAGCATTTTAGATATTCCTAAGTTTGGCTGTGTTGGCATTCATGCTTCTTTGTTGCCTAAATACCGAGGAGGAGCGCCTTTAGTTTGGACGATTATTAATGGAGAGAAGAAAACGGGTATTAGTTTTATATATCTCGATGAAAGGGCAGATGTAGGAGATGTTATCGCTCAAAAAGAATTTAGTATAACAAAAAAAGATACGATAAAAACAGTTTATGAAAAAGCAACAAGCTCTGCTTTACGGATTTTGGAAGATTATATTCCTAAAATAAAAGCAGGAAAAGCTCCAAGGATAAAACAAGACGAGACCAAGGCCACCTATTTTCCTCAAAGAAAACCGGAACAAGGGATAATTAATTGGGATGAAGGCTCAAAGGAAATTTATAATTTTATTCGGGCTTTAACAAAACCTTACCCTGGAGCTTTTTTCTTTAACGAAAAGAAGGAAAAAATAAAAGTTTGGGCAGCTAGGTTACCCCTGAGAAACAAAAAAAACAATTTGAAACCAGGTACTATTCTTAATCCAGGAGAAAGAAATATGAAGATAGCCACAAAGGATGGTTATATAATTATAACCAATTGGAAAATAGAACAATAATTCTTTTATTATGAATAAAAAATCATTACTGCAGAAAATTTTCTTTACTGTTTTTGGTTTTTTCGCAATTTTAATATGTTTTCTTTTGCCTAAAAAAAGGAAGAAGTTAATTTGGGGGCCAATGCCACTAATAAGTAATAAATATTGGTCTCTGGCCATGAAAGAAATAGAATGGGACTCTGAAACATTAATGACAACTTATTACCCCATTAACGAAAGAGGAGATTTCGATATTTATTTTGAAGATTTCCTTCCCAAATGGTTTGGGCCGACTATAATAAGGCGCGCATTTGGTCACTTTTTTGCACTTTTCTATATTATTAGAAACGCAAAGGTGATTCATATGCCATTTTCAGGTGGTCCCTTAGGGAATACTCCCCTTTGGCGTTTAGAGGCATTCTTACTTCGCTGGGCAGGAATCAAAACGATTATTTTACCTTACGGCGCAGATGTTTATATGTATTCTAAGGTTTTAGACGCTTCCTTTAAAAATGCCTTATTAATGAATTATCCTATAGCTGCAAGAGAAGAGGTTTTTATCGAAAAACACGTTAAATATTGGAATAAAATGGCAGATTTTATACTGATAAATGGTTTCGCTATAGATGGTATAGGAAGATGGGATATACCCATTCCAAGTATCATATGTATTGATATAAATGAATGGAAAGAAAAAGAAAAATATTCAAATTTTGATGGAGAGAATGGTTTTGTTGAAATATTACACACTCCAAATCATAGAGGGCTTAAGGGTACAGAATTTTTGATAAATGCCGTCAATGAATTAAAAAAAGAAGGGCTTAAAATTAATCTAGTCTTACTTGAAAAGGTGCCGAATAAAGAGATCGAAAGCGTTATGCAGAAAGTTGATATTTTGGCAGAGCAGTTTATTGGTACCGGATATGCATTAAGTGCTATTGAGGGGATGGCGTCTGGTCTTTCGGTAATGTCTAATTTAGAAAATGAGAACTACACAAGAGTATTTAGGCGATATTCTTTTTTGGATGAATGTCCGATTCTTTCAACTACTCCAGAAAATATTAAAGAGAATCTACGTATATTAATAACAAATCCTTCTCTTCGCAAAAAATTGGGGGAGGCGGGAAGAAAATATGTGGAAAAATATCATTCCTATAAAATGGCCCAGTATATGTTTGGTAATATATATAAAAAAATTCTTCATTGTAAGGATATTGATTTTATGAATTTATTTCATCCTTTAAAATCAGAATATAATAAAAGTATTCCTGAAATAAACCATCCCCTCATTAAAAACAAGATTTTATGAATAAAAAAATAAGAATTCTACATTGTCCGGTTGACGTTGGGGGACAAGCTTGGATGATTTCTCGATCTGAAAGAAAATTGGGCTATGAAAGCGACCATATAATCTTTTCCGGTTCCTACATTGGTTATCCAGCAGACTATAACTTGAATTTTAAAAGAAAATCTTTTTTTGAAAATTTCCTGAAAGCGGTCATCTTTTTATCTCAAGCAATCAAAAAGTATGATATTTTTCATTTTTATTATGCAAGAAGTATTTTACCGCTCTGTTTGGACTTACCGATTTTAAAAATCTTTAGAAAAAAAATCTTCTTCACATTCCAGGGCTCTGATATCAGGAGAAGGGGATATTTTTTGAAGCGTTTTAAAACAGATGTTTACAAAGACTGCAAGGAAATAACTCATAAAAAGTTTTTTGATTTTTTACGGTTTTTAAGATTAAAAATTGCGGTTTTTTTTGCAAATAAAACCTTTGTTTTAAACCCAGACCTAAAACTTATTTCACCTTCTTCCGAGCTTATACCCTATGGAAACGTTGATTTAAATGAATGGTTCCCGGCTGAATTTAAAAAAAAAGATAATTCTCTTGTGATTTTGCACGCTCCAACCAACAGAAGTATTAAGGGCACAAAATATTTAGTTGAGGCGGTTTCTAAGTTAAAGGAAGAAGGGTACCCGGTGAAGTTAAAATTACTTGAGGGCGTAAAGCATGATCGAATGAAAGAATTCTGCCAGAATACAGATATCGTTGTCGACCAGCTCCTGATCGGATGGTATGGAGGGTTTGCCATAGAAACCATGGCCTTGGGGAAACCGGTGGTTTGTTATCTTAATGAGGATTTATTTCACCTTATTCCTTGGGCCAAGGACATCCCTATAGTAAATGCTAATATGACTACTCTTTATGATAAATTGAAATGGTTGATTGAAAATCCGAAAGAAAGAGCAAAGATTGGTAAAATGGGCAGAGAATTTGTCGAGAAATGGCATAATCCCGTAAAAATAGCAGAGAAACTAACAAAGTTATACGAAAAATAGAAAATATGTTCCCCTTCGTTTCAATTATCATTCCATGTCGGAATGAGGAAAAATATATAGCGAAGTGTTTAGATTCGATCATCTTCCAGGATTATCCGAAAGACACTCTGGAGGTTTTGGTTGTTGACGGAATATCGGAAGACAAAACCAGGGAAATTATAAAGAGATATTCGGAAAACTTCCCTTTTATTAAGCTTTTGGACAACGTAAAGAGATTCACCTGTTTTGCTTTTAATATCGGATTGAAAGCGTCTAGGGGAGAAATAATTATGTTAATGGGCGCCCACGCTGGTTATAAAAAAGATTATGTTTCAAAATGCGTGAAATACCTGAAAGAGTACGATGCCGATAATGTAGGTGGGATAATAATAACTCTTCCGCGGGAAAATACGGTTGTTGCCAGAGCCATTGCTTTATGTTTATCTCACTCTTTTGGAGTGGGCGGAGCTATTTTTAGAAAGGGTTCTAAAAAGTTGAAATGGGTTGATACGGTTTTCGGCGGCTGCTATAAAAGAGAGGTTTTTGACAAAATAGGGCTTTTTAATGAAAATTTAAACAGAGGCCAGGATATGGAATTCAATATAAGATTAAAGAAAGCAGGTGGCAAAATTCTTCTGGTTCCGGATATTGTTGTTTATTATTATCCTAAGACCGCCAACCTTAAAGATTTTTTTATATATCATTTGAAAGATGGAGTTTGGGCTGTTTATCCCTTGAAATTTGTTAAAACACTTTTTAAATTAAGACACTATATTCCCTTGATTTTTGTTTTAACCTTGCCTTTGAGCATCTGGCCCTATATTCCGGTTTCTTTGCTTTTTTCAGCGCAAATTGCCATTCGCGAAAAAGATTTAAGATTATTTTTCATAATGCCTTTGGTTTTCGGAGCAAGACATATTGGCTATGGCATGGGTTCAATTTGGGGGTTGGTAAAATTGATATTACCTTTAAAATAAATTTTATGTTAAAACGGTTATTTGATATTATATTTTCTTCTTTGGGGCTTGTTTTGGTTTCGCCTTTGCTTTTAGTTATCGCGATTTTAATAAAGCGGGATTCGGCCGGACCGGTTTTTTACAGGGGAATAAGGGTAGGGAGGGGCGGTCAGCCGTTTAGGATTTTCAAATTTAGGACGATGGTAGTGGGTGCCGAGGAACTCGGCGGTCCTTCTGCGGCAGATGATGATCCGCGAGTCACTAAAATTGGAAAAGCCCTGCGCAAATACAAATTGGACGAGACCCCCCAATTTATCAATGTGCTTAAAGGCGAAATGAGTTTTGTAGGTCCTCGACCGGAAGTTAAAGAGTATGTGGATATGTTTACCGAAGAAGAACAAGCGATATTAAAGGTGCGTCCGGGAATGACCGACTGGGCTACGCTTTGGAACTCGGACGAGGGGGCGGTTCTGGCTGCGGGTGGGGATCCGGAAAGAATTTACGCAGAGAAAATCCGGCCCAAAAAAATTCAGCTTCAGCTTGAATATATAAAGAAGCGGTCGTTTTGGGTAGATATCAAAATTATCCTTCAAACAATCGTTACGGTTATTTTAAGAAAAAAGCCGGACGCTGCAGAAATATTTAAGAATAAAGGATTAAATATCTATGAAGAAATTGATTTCACTTATGATATATTGGATAATCTGAGCAATACTTACGGTGAATCGTTTTATTCGCTGGATACGGCGAAGTTTGAGAAAAACTATGACGAATTTATTAAAGCGTTCCGGAATATTTATCCGAAATCTTTTATAGCGTATTCGTATAAAACCAACTATATACCGAAATTATGTTTATTGGTTGATCGTAAAGGTGGTTATGCCGAAGTGGTTTCCGAAATGGAATTTGATTTGGCTGTTAAACTGGGGGTGTCTCCCAGAAAAATTATCTACAATGGCCCGTACAAAAGTGAGAGTTCTATAAAAAAATGCTTGGTGGGCGGGGGCACGGTCAATTTGGATTTCCTTTCTGAAGTGGATGTAATTGAAAAAGTTAGCCGGGAACATCCTGAAATAAATATGTCTGTAGGGATAAGATGCAATTTTAACATCGGGAGTTCAGAGTTATCGAGATTTGGGTTTGATATAGACAGAGACGAATTTCGTCATGTTTTTAAAAGATTGAGTAAAATTAATAATGTCAGCATCAAGGGGCTTCACTGTCATTTTCCGGACAGATGCCTAAAAACATTCGTGTCCCGTATTGATAAAATACTGCATTTATCCGAAGATTTATTTCGGAATCCTCCCGAGTTTATTAATATCGGAGGAGGATATTTCGGGAAAATGGACGCATCGCTGAAAAATCAATTCAATTGTGAAGTGCCAAGCTATCAGAAATACGCAGATATTATCGCTGTGAAAATGCAAAATACGTACGGAAATCTGGAAGATTCTGCAAAACCCAAACTTTTACTTGAGCCCGGAAGTGCGCTTGTAGCAGATGCCATGAAATTTGCGGTTAAAGTTATCAGCATGAAGGTTGTGCGCGATAAACACATTGCAACCGTTTCGGGAAGCAGATTTAATATTCTTCCGACATCAAACAATATAAATTTACCAATCAAAGTATATCATCGTTGTCAAAAAGACAAGGGCAGTAATGAACAATATTCCATTGACATAGCAGGCTATACCTGTATCGAAAATGATTATCTGTATAGGGGATATAAAGGATATTTAGCGGTAGGCGATTATATTGTATTCGATAATGTGGGCTCGTATTCAATAGTTATGAAGCCGCCGTTTATCTTGCCGAATTGCGCAGTTATCGAGTATGACCCCAAGAATAAAATGTATAACATTATCAAAAGAAAAGAAAGGTTGGAAGATGTCTTTGACACTTTTTTAGAATAATTTAAAATCAAATATATGGCTAATAATAATAAAAGAGTCGTCTGGATGGCAGGTAATCTGCTGCCCGCCGAAGAGGCTAAGATTCATGCCTTGTCTCCCACGTGTCAATACGGTCTTAATGTTTTTGAAGTGGTCAGATGTTATTTAAACAGTGCCAATAATGAACTTTTGGCTTTTCGGCTTAAAGATCATTATGAGCGGATTTTACAATCCGCGAAAGTGATGAGGCTTAGGCCCAAATATACGCTTCCCGAAATGCAAAATGCATTTATAAAGACGATAGTTGCCAACAGATATATGGAAGATATCACTGCGCGCATAGTTTTTTTCGTAAATGAATTTGGCAGCTGGAATTCTGAATATGATTGTGAAATGCTGATAGCGCCCATCCCCCGGGGAAGAGCTTATGATTCTGATGCCGGAATTACCTGCTGCGTCAGTTCATGGGAGCGCATAAGCGACAAGTCTCTGCCGCCGCGAGTAAAAGCCGGGCCGAATTACATCAACAGCCGAATGGCCCAACTTGAGGCAAAGAATAACGGGTTTGATTCGGCATTATTTCTCAATAGAGAAGGCAAAGTTTCAGAAGCGCCGGGCTCCTGTATATTTATTGTAAGACGAGGCGAATTAATAACTCCGCCAGTCACTGCTTCAATTCTGGAAAGCATTACCAGAGATACAATTATAAAAATAGCCCGGCATGATTTAGGATTATCCGTTGTTGAGAGAGATGTTGACAGGACTGAATTGTATATCTGCGATGAAATATTTTTGTGCGGAACAACTATGGAAATTGTTCCAGTGCTGTCTGTTGACAAAGTAACGGTTGGGGACGGCAAAGAAGGTCCATTAACCAAAGCCGTGAAGCAAAAATACTTTGATGTTGTGAGAGGAAAAGTTGACGCACATAAAGAATGGGTTCTCTATCTCGATAAGAATTGATATTATGGAGTTTATATATATTACTAATGATCCAGAAATAGCGGCATATGCCCAGGATTCCGGTGTTGATCGAATTATGATTGATTTAGAATATATGGGAAAAAGAGAACGTCAGGGGCATTTGGATACCGTAATATCTAATCATTCTCTCCAAGATATCGATAAGGTAAAAAAGAATCTTCATCATTCAAAGTTGCAGGTTAGAGTTAATCCAATACATAAAGATTCTGAAAAAGAGATTAACGAAGCTATTGATAGGGGCGCAGACATTGTTATGCTGCCGATGTTTAAGTCAAAGCGGGAAGTCGAAAAATTTACATCAATAATTAACGGCAGAGTTAAAAACAGTCTATTACTCGAAACACCGCAAGCACTAGTTCGAATTGATGATATATTGAAAACAAACGGAATTGATGAGGTTTATATAGGTCTTAATGACATTTATTTATTAATGGGTTTGGATTTTATGTTTGAATTATTAAGCGGAGGAATTGTGGAGTACACTGCAAGTAAGATAAAGAAAAAAGATATTCCTTTCGGTTTTGGCGGCATTTCCAGACTCGGAATGGGTACCCTTGATGCCAGTTTGATTCTGTCCGAGCATGTCAGGTTGGGATCGCAAATTGTTATATTATCAAGAGCCTTTCATGAAAGAGCAAAATCTTTAAATGAATTGAAAGGGTTGTTTGATCTTAAAAATGAAATAACAAAAATTCGATTGCATCTTTCTTATTTATCAAAATTACCGGAAGAAGAATTGTTCCGTAATAGAGAGAAGATTTCTCGCATAGTATCAGAATATGTAGAAAAGAAGGCGATATCGTCTTAAAATGTACGCTTTTACAGTCTATTATTATAAATTTTATGCCTCGCAGAAAAATTTTATTTCTATTGGCTGATATAATTTTAATTTCTTCTTCCGTTTGGTTGGCTTTTTTTGTCAGGTTTGAAGGCCGGATTCCAGCCGATTATTTGTTGAATATCAAAGGCATAATATTTCTTTCTTTGCTGATTACTCTTCCTATTTTTTATTTTTTAAAGCTTTATCATTTTACTTGGCTTTACGTCAGCGCCGAAGAGCTGATTTCATTGGTAAAGGGAACAGTTTTGAGTTTTTTGATTTTAACCGCCGCTTTTTTTGTTTTAAAAGACCATGTAATTTTCAGCGGTTTTCCCCGTTCCACCCTTTTCATTGTCTATTTTTTCATCTTCGCGCTTTGTGGCGGCCTGCGCTTCGGCAAAAGAATTTATTTGCAAGTTTTTCCTTATGGCCGGCGGAGAGAAAAAGAAAGAACCTTGATTGTCGGAGCCGGAGACGCCGGCGAGCAGATTTTAAGAAGCATTTTGACTTTCAGCTCCGGCCCTTATTTGCCTTTGGGTTTTGTCGACGACAATCCGGCCAAGCAGGGGATAATGATCCACGGATTGAAAGTCCTGGGCAGAATCAAAGATATTCCCAAAGTCGCCAAAGAAAATAAAATCGAAGACTTGATTATCGCTTTGCCTTCAGTTGATTCCCGGGTTATTCAAGAAGCGGTGGAAAAAGGCAGAGAAGCAGGTTTAAGGAAAATCAAAATAATTCCGCCTATTGATCAGGTGCTGGCCGGCCGAATCACCATCGGTCAGCTCCGCGAAGTTGAAATGGAGGATTTGCTTGGCCGGCAGTCGGTTTTTCTGGACCAAAAATCAATTGAGAATTTCCTGCAGAATAAAATCGTTTTGGTTACCGGCGCAGCCGGTTCCATCGGTTCGGAGCTTTGCCGGCAGATAGCCAAATTCAGGGTGGCGGCTTTAATGCTTTTAGATCAGGATGAAACCGGCATTTTTAACATTTCGGAAGAATTGGAAGATAAGTTTCCGAAAATCAGGAGAATTTCCTTGATAGCTGATATCTTGGATGAAGAAAAAATGGAGCGCATTTTCAAAGAATTCCGGCCTCAGATCGTCTTCCACGCCGCTGCCTACAAGCATGTGCCTTTGATGGAAGATAATCCGGATACGGCCGTCAAGAACAATGTTTTTGGCACCAAAAATACGGCGGCTTTGGCGTTTGAATACGCTGCGGAAAGATTTATTTTTATTTCAACGGACAAAGCCGTCAATCCGAGCTCGGTTATGGGAGCGACGAAAAGAATGGGGGAAATGATTTGTGAGGCGTTTAACCGGAG
>Ga0307378_10002509_pt1 | contig 27942 bp, 21 predicted proteins | sample UN1MG_FD_202238 | JGI IMG/M metagenome (GOLD analysis project Ga0307378, IMG submission 202238) | Soil microbial communities from Risofladan, Vaasa, Finland - UN-1 | ecosystem: Environmental > Terrestrial > Soil > Coastal area > Acid sulfate soil | place: Finland: Risofladan, Vaasa | collected... | reverse complement strand
AGATTCCCTATATTACCAATCGGGAAACCCGAAGACAGATGTTAGAATATTATCTTGCTTACCAACCGTGCGGTATTCTCTTGTTGAATATGAAGAATAAGAGTATTTCTGAAGTTAAGTTTCAATTTGAAAGCACCATGTATCAAAAAGTAATAAAGTTAGTATATTTTTTATCAGGAGCAATTTTTAGTTTGGTTTTATATTACTTACTTCAAGGAGGATGGAGATGAAATTAGACAGCGTTGGCTTAATAGTGAATTACAAAAAAGAAAAGACTCGAGAAACAGCCTGCAGGATAATTAATTGGCTAAATTCCAAGAAACTAAAAGTGTATATAGAAGGAAACAAGGGTAAAGAAATAGGAAAGGAAGAATTAAACTGCCCTGCTGAAAAATTTATTAAAAATATTGATTTGATAATTTCATTGGGGGGAGACGGAACTCTCCTTAGAGCAGCCAGATTAGCAGCTGCCGAAGATATCCCGGTTTTTGGAGTAAATTTAGGAGGACTGGGCTTTCTGACTCAAATTGGCATTGATGACCTGGAAAAGTCTTTAGAGACACTATTTCAGGAGAGATATTTTCTTGATGAGAGAATGATGTTAAGCTGCATAGTAAAAAGAGGAGAAAAGGAAATAAAAAAACTTACTGCCTTGAATGATGTAGTTATAGGCAAAGGGGCTTTCGCCCGAATTATCTGTTTAGCTACTTATGTCAACAATGATTATGTTATTACTTATTCGGCTGATGGATTGGTTGTTTCTACTTCTACGGGTTCTACCGCCTATTCTCTTTCTGCCGGCGGCCCTATTGTCAATCCTAACATAAATTCTATTATACTCACACCTATCTGCCCTCATACTTTATCTGCCCGGCCTTTGATTATTAGCGAAAATGACCAGGTAAAAATAAAATTGGAATCATGCGAAGAAGAAGTAATGATAACTATAGATGGACAGGAAGGCTTTGTTTTAGAATCAGATGACGAAGTGATAGTAAAAAAATCAAACCATAAAGCTCGATTAGTTACCTTTAAAGAAAAAAGTTTTTATGCCATTTTACGGGAAAAATTAGGATGGAGTGGACAGATAAATAAGTAATTAAATTAGCGTGGAGCGTACAGCGTAGAGCGTATAGTTAGGAAAGAAAAAACCAGAATTTGGTAGACAGAAGACGGAAGATAAAGACAGTATCGAGCATTGGATAGCATCGAGTCCAGAAAGAAAAAGAAAAGAAAGATAACATAAAAATAGGCATAAGTTATGTAATATATATTTTGATAATTATTTTTAATGATTAATGAATTAATCTTATAACTAACTAACCAACCAGCTAACCATTATATAATGTATTGACTATACTATGAGGTGAGAACATAAATAAATGTTATTTCAGTTAAATATAAAGAATATGGCCTTAATAAAAGAATTAAATATTGAATTTGAGGAAAGATTAAACGTTCTTACCGGTGAGACCGGAGCCGGGAAATCTATTGTCATAGAAGCAATAGATTTAATTTTAGGAGGTTATGCTGCTTCTGATTTAATTCGAGACGGAGAGGACAGTTTAGTAGTTGAAGGTCTGTTTTTGTTGGCTCCTCAAGAAAAAGAGCTAATAATTAATTTAAATTTAGATGTGGAAATTGTTAATGAAGAGGGAGATTTACTTATTAGACGGGAAGTTAATAAGAAAGGGCGGAATAAATGCTGGATTAACCAAAAATTAGTGAATATATCCTTGCTTCAAAATATAGGAAATATTTTGGTTGATTTGCACGGCCAGCATAATCATCAATCTCTTCTTGATCCGTCCAAACACATAGATTTAATGGATAATCTGGGAGGAGATAAAATTAGTAAATACAGAAAAGAATTATCGGATAATTATCGAATGTGGCGAGATAAGAATAAAAAACTATTTCAGTTGATAAAAGATAGAGAGGAAAATTTAAAACGGATAGATTTTTTAAAATTTCAATTAGAAGAAATAGATAAAGCTTCTTTAATTAAAGATGAGGATAAGATTTTAGAAGAAGAAGAGAGGGTATTAAGAAATGCCGAGAAGATAATTGAGACCATGGAAAAAGCTAATTTTATTCTCTACGAAGGTGGATCAGAACAAATCTCGGTAAGAGATTCTTTAAGCGAAGTTTCTACAGATTTTGGAGAGATTTCTTCCTTGGACCGGCGGATAGAAAAGATAAGAGAAAATTTAAAAGAAATAGGTTACCAATTTGAGGATATTGTTAATGAAATTGTAAAGTATAAAGACGAAATAGAATTGGATAGCGGAAAATTAAAAGAAGTTGAAGGAAGATTAAATCTGATTAATAATTTAAAGAGCAAATATGGTTCTGCCATAGAAGAAATATTGCAATATCGCCAAAAAATATATCAGGAATTAGAAGACATTGATTATAGTGAAGATAAAGTAAAAAAGTTAAAAGAAGAGATTGAATCTCTGGAAAATAAAGTTTCCGCTATTTCTCACTATCTAAATGCAAATCGGAGAGAAATTGCCGAGAATTTAGAGGAGATGGTGATAAGAGAATTGGAAGATTTAAATATGAAGAAATGTCAATTTAAAGTTTCAATTAATAATTACCAAGATGATAACGGAATAGAAATAGAAGGTAAAAAATATAAGGTAGGGCCAAAAGGGATAGATGATATTGAATTTATGATTTCTCCTAACCTAGGAGAAAGACTGCGCTCCTTAGCTCGAATTGTTTCGGGAGGAGAAGTTTCGAGAATTATGTTAGCTTTAAAATCAATCCTTTCAGAAGTTGATCAAGTTCCTACTTTGATCTTTGATGAAATCGATAGCGGCGTAGGGGCGCGATTGGGTGAGGTAATCGCTCAAAAATTAAGGAATCTTTCTGAAAAAAGACAAGTAATTTGTGTAACTCATCTGCCTCAGATAGCCTGTAGAGCCGCGAGGCATTTCTATATTGTAAAATATATTTTAAATAATCAGACCGGAATAGAATTAAGAGAGATGAGAGGAGAAGAGCGAGTTAAAGAAATCGCTCGGATGTTAGACGGAAGTCAGATGAGCGAGATTACTATCCAGCATGCCCAGAAGATGTTAGATAGGTAAGATACAGTATATAGTATCGAGTACCGAGTATATAGTAAAGAATAGCGCAGATAGCTGAACTAGTGTGGAGCGTGCAGCGCATAGCGTATAGTAAGAAGGAGTTGGTTGGTTAAATGGTTGCCTGGTTTAAAAAAAGAAAAACGTAAAATTACCACACATCTGTCATTCCCGCGAAAGCAGGAATCCAGGAGCCGGAATAAACCAGTATTGAGTATTTCAGAGGGTTCGATTCATCGAACCGGACAAAAAATACCAATTTTTGCTATTGCGAGGGAGTGAAGCGACCGGAGCAATCTCAAGCGGGGATTGCCGCGCTCCGATAAATCGGAGCTCGCAATGACACAAAACATAATGAACTGAAATCTGAAAACCGATTTTTATCACGCCATATACAATACGATATACTAACGACCGATTCAATTGGTCAATCGATAAATTGGTGAATTAGTAAATCGGTCAATTGGTGAATTTTTATAAGGTTGTTAGCTTATGAAAGAGAAGATTAATGCAAATAAAAATAAATGGCTGCAAGAAATTGCCACACAAAAAGAGATTCAGAGCACCTTAAAGGCAATTATCCATTCTACCGATGATGCTATTTCAGTAGTAGATGAAAATGGCTTACATACCATTATTAATCCCGCCTATACTCGGCTTACTGGTTTAATCGAAGAAGATGTTTTAGGAAAGTCGCCTACTATTGATATTGCTGATGAGGGTGAAAGCATGCATTTAAAAGTACTGAGAACCAAGAAACCGGTACACGGAGTGAGAATGCGGGTCGGGCCTAATCGTAAAGAGGTAATTGTAAATGTAGCACCGGTCATGGTAGAGGGAATTTTAAAAGGCAGTGTGGCGGTGATACATGATGTTTCGGAAATTGAATATTTAAATAGGGAGTTAAAGAGAGTTAGACAAAGGGTCAGGCATTTAGAATCGAAATATACTTTTGAAGATATTGTAGGAAAAAGCAGGGGAATGATTATCGCTAAAGAACAGGCCACGAAAGCTGCTCAAACTTCCGCGACTGTTTTACTTCAGGGAGAAAGTGGAACCGGGAAAGAACTCTTCGCTCACGCCATACATCATGTTAGCAAAAGAAAGAACCAGCAATTTATCCGGGTAAACTGTTCTGCTTTAGTGGATACTTTGTTAGAGAGTGAATTATTTGGTTATGAGGGAGGTTCGTTTACCGGAGCCAAAAAGACCGGAAAGAAGGGACTATTCGAAGAAGCCGATAAAGGGACTATATTTTTAGATGAAATTGGAGTGATGAGCCTGAATCTACAGGCTAAGCTATTGAGGGTGCTTCAAGAAAAAGAGATTGTAAGAGTAGGAGGAAGAAGTTCTATTAATGTGGATGTTAGGATAATCTCGGCAACTAACATTGATTTGAAAAATGCGGTAAAAGAAGGAAGGTTCAGAGATGACCTTTATTACCGATTATATGTTATTCCTATTTATATCCCTCCTTTGAGGGAACGGAAAGAAGATATGCCCCTCTTGGTTAATAATTTAATAAGAAAATTTAATCAAGACTTTGGAAGAAATATAAATGGGATTTTACCGGAAGCATTAAATATACTATCGAATTATTCCTGGCTGGGGAATGTAAGGGAATTAGAAAATGTAATTGAAAGAGCAGTAATAAATATGAAATTAAGTGAAGAACTAATTTTACCCAAACATATTCCTTCTTTAATTGAATTAAATAAAGTTGAAGTAATCGAAGAAAAGCCAACTATCAATTCTGAATCAGATAATTTAATCGATTATAATTTGGACGAAGATAATTTAAAAAAGATAAAAGATGATACGGAAAGGATAGCCCTAATAAATGCTTTAAAATCTACCAATGGTGATAGTTTAAAGGCAGTAAAAAAGTTGGGAATCAGCCCGAGAAGTTTTTATTATAAAATTAAAAAGTATAATATTAAAAAAGTATATGAATACAAGTGAAAGATAAGTCACCGATTCTCCAATTAGCCTATTTACCAATTAAATTAGTCGTTAGTGAATAAGTCTAGCGTGGAGCGTACAGCGTTCAGCATATAGGTGTGCGTAATAAGTGCAAGGAAAATATAAAATACAAGAGATATTAGTCGTTAATTTCAAATACAATTTTTCAGTTCTCAGTTATCACTTACAGCGAAAAGCTTAAAGCAAAAAGTGCGAAACCATAATTCAAAACTCAAAACTTTTTGCGTAAACTCTTTCTTTTAATGTAGGGGTCGAATTTATACGACCCGAATTATTTCGATAATTTTTAGGCGGGTTTGATAAATCAAGTCTCTACTATCTCTACGCTGTACGCTCCACGCTAAAATACGAGATGCGAATTTAGTTTCATACTGTATATCACGTATAATGTAATCATTGACAAAATATCGCGCAATGTGTAATAATATGCATAAATATGCAAATAAAAATAAAAATAAGAAATTACAATTTATTTTGAAAATGCTTTTTGTCAATTGGTAAAAAGCATTTTTTGTTTTTTTGAAATTTCTCATTAGTTGGCACAAAAATTGCTTAATATAATTAGGAGGCTTGCATAAAAAAAATTTTAAGAATATTAGTAATGAACCCCGGCTCAACTTCAACCGCTATCGCCCTTTTTGAAGATGACAAACTATTAGACAAAGAGACAATAAGACATGGTTCGGAAGAGTTGTCGAAGTATAAAAAAATATTTGACCAGCATGAGCTTAGAGAAAAAATAATTATTAATTTTTTAAAGAAAAAGTATATTGACATTAATTCTTTGGACGTTATAGTAGGCAGAGGGGGAGTATTAAAACCCGTTAAAAGCGGAGCATATAGAATAAATAAATTAATGCTGGAATATAAGTGAAAGATTTATTAAGTAAAAATAAAAAGGAGTGAAGAAAATGCCCATAAACAGTGAGGAATTTTACTCTGTCTTGGCTTCAAAAATGGAAGCTTCAGCTATTCGTGAGATTTTAAAATTAGTTCAAAATCCGGAAGTGATATCCTTAGCAGGAGGAATGCCGGATCCCGCAACTTTCCCGGTAGAAGACATAAAGAAAATAACCCAGAAGGTATTAGACAAAAATAGCGCTCGAGCCTTACAGTATAGCAGTACCGAAGGATTCCCCGAATTAAGAAAATGTATTTTAGATCACTTGGTAAAAGACGGCAATAACGGGGAGTTAGAAAATATAATTATTAGTTCCGGTTCCCAGCAAGGATTGGATTTAGTCGGTAAAACATTTTTAAGTCCCGGAGATGTCGCAATAGTAGAACTGCCCAGTTATTTAGCTGCTTTAAATGCCTTCCACAGTTACGGAGGAGAATTGGCAGGCATACCTATGGATGACGAAGGTATGCAGATGGATATATTAGAGGAAAAACTTATCCAACTTAAAAATGAAGGAAAGAAGGTTAAGTTTATTTATACCATTTCTAATTTTCAAAATCCTGCAGGAGTAACCATGTCTCTGGCTCGACGAAAGAAAATAATCGAAATCGCTCATAAATTTAATCTATTTATTGTAGAAGATAACCCTTATGAAAAGCTCAGATTCGAAGGAGAACCGATTCCCTCTATATATTCTTTGGAAAAAAATGATTCAGTTATCAGTTTGGGTACTTTTTCCAAGATATTATGTCCCGGTTTGCGATTGGCTTGGATCCTGGGCAATAAAGTAATAATAAGGAAGATAGCTATACTGAAACAGGCAACCGATTTATGTACCAGCATCTTAATCCAATTAATTGCTTATGAGTATTGTCAATCAGGTAAATTAGAAGAAAACATCAAGTCTAATGTTCAAATTTATAAGAGGAAAAGAGATGTAATGCTAAATGCTTTAGAGAAATATTTTCCAAAAGAGTCCACCTGGACTAACCCGAAAGGTGGATTTTTTGTAGTTGCTACTTTACCTGAGTACATAGATACCGGAGAAATGTTAAAAGAGGCAATTGAAGAAAATGTAGCTTATGTGCCTGGTGCTCCATTTTTTGCTGATGGAAAAGGTCAAAACACTATGCGGCTTTCTTTCTGCTTTCCGAGCGAGGAAAATATTGAAGAAGGAATTAAAAGATTAAGTAATGTGATCAAAAAGAAAATTAAAAATTAAATTAGTATCGAGTATCGAGTGAAGGAAGTAGAAATCAGGAGCCAGTATTCAGGAGTCAGAAGAAAGAAGAAAGCAAACAACTAATTCGACCGGTAGGCCAGAAGACAGGTGAGACGCCTGTCCTACGGGCAGACACAAGGTCTGCCCGTAGGACTTATTCACTAACGACTATTTAACTGGTCAATTGGCAAATTGGCAAATCGGTGAATCGGTGAATTTCCAATAAAGAGGTGATGATAAAAAATGTTAAGAACTTTTGATGAAGTTTTAAACAAGGCAAAAGATTATGGTCCTAAAAAAATGGCAGTAGCTTCTGCTGGAGCGGAAGATGTATTAAAAGCAGTTGAAGCTGCCCGGAAAGAAAGACTAACCGATTCAATTTTAGTTGGCGATAAAAAAGAAATTATTCAGATAGCTAATGAAGTGGGTATTGACCCTGCTAATTATGAAATAATTGATAAGACTGATAAAACAGAGGCAGTCCGATATGCCGTAGAATTAGTCCGAAATAAAAAGGCTTCTATATTGATGAAGGGGATGCTGGGAACAGCAAGACTTTTAAAGGCTGTTTTAGATAAAGAAATTGGTTTACGGACTGATAGAATGCTCAGCCATGTTTATACTCTGGAGATTAAAGATTACAACCGTTTACTTACTATGACTGATGGGGCTATGAGCATCTGTCCGGATTTGAAACAAAAAGCCCAGATAATTCAAAATGCTATCTATTATGCCCACTCATTAGGAATAGAAAAACCCAAAGTAGCAGTTGTTGGAGCAATAGAATTGGTGAATCCTGATATGCCGGCAACTATCGATGCGGCCTGTTTATCTAAAATGAGCGAGAGAGGACAGATTGTTGGTGGAATAGTAGATGGACCGTTAGGTTTTGATAATGCCATCTCCAAGGAAGCAGCGAAGCATAAGGGAATTGAAAGTCCTGTTTCCGGAGAAGTAGATATTGTATTGGTACCGAATATCGAATCAGGGAATATCTTTGCCAAAGGTTTGGTTTATTTGGCTAAAGCAGTACCGGCTGGATTGCTTTTAGGGGCAAAGGCTCCTGTGGTATTGGTTTCTCGTTCAGATAGTGCCCAATCAAAATTGTATTCTATTGCCCTGGGAGTATTAATGAGTGAGATGACCGAAAAGATTATGCGATCTAAGAGAGGTGATATTTTATGACCAAAGATTATACAATATTAGTGATAAATCCCGGCTCTACTTCCTCTAAAGTTGCATTATTTTCTAATGAACAATTGCTGTTTGATAAAAAGATCGAGCACAGCAGTGAAGAACTATCCGTTTTCCCTAAGATTATCGACCAATATCAGTTTAGATTAAAGATAATTTTAAATTTTCTAAGAGAAAAAGGAATTAGTCTTTCTACTCTTAACGCAGTAGTGGGAAGAGGAGGATTATTACAGCCTACTCCCAGCGGTACTTATCGGGTGAGTGAAAAGATGTTAGAAGATCTTCGTAGGGAAGTAATGGGTGAACATGCTTGCAATTTAGGAGGATTGCTTGCTCAAGGAATTGCCGAAGACTTATCTATTCCGGCGTATATAGTTGACCCGGTAGTGGTTGATGAGATGAAATCTGTTGCCAGAATTTCAGGTATACCGGAAATTCCGCGAATTAGTATACTTCATGCCTTAAATCAGAAAGCGATTGCCCGAAAAGCAGCATTAGATTTAGGTAAAGATTATGAGAAAGTAAATTTTATTATAGCTCATTTAGGAGGAGGGATTTCAGTAGGAGTTCATTGCAAGGGAAAGGTTATTGATGTTAATAATGCTCTTGACGGAGAAGGTCCTTTTACCCCGGAAAGAAGCGGTGGAGTACCTATGGGCGCCCTGGTAGAACTTTGTTTTTCCGGTAAATTTAGTAAAGATGAGATTATGAAAAAGATAAATGGTAAAGGTGGATTGGTAGCTTATTTAAATACTAATGATGTCAGAGAAGTAGCACGTAGGATAAAAAAGGGAGATAAAAAAGCAAAATTAATATTAGAGGCCATGGCTTACCAGGTAGCCAAAGAGATCGGAGCAGGAGCTACAGTATTAAAAGGTCAGATAGATGCTATTATTTTAACCGGGGGGATAGCCTTTAATAATGAGTTTATTGATATAGTAAAAGATAGAGTAAGCTTTTTATCTTTAGTTATGGTTTATCCGGGTGAAGAGGAGATGCTGGCTTTATGCAAGGGCGCTTTAAGAATTTTAAAGGGAGAAGAGGTGGACAAAGCATATTGAATAAGCGGATAAAGATATTCGTGGGAGGTTTTGGAAGCGGAAAGACAGAAGTGGCTATTAATTACTCAATATATTGCAGAAAGAGCAGTGCTAAAGTTGCTATTGTAGATCTGGATATTGTTAATCCTTATTTCAGGACTCGGGAAGCAAAAAATGCTTTAAATCTTAAAGGGGTAAAAGTAGTTGCTCCCGAAGGTAAATTAACCTATGCCGACCTACCTTTAATTTCTCCGGAAATAAAGGGTTTAATCCAGAATCCGGATTATCATCTAATTCTTGATGTAGGGGGAGATGATGTAGGAACAATCGTTTTAGGTAATTTTAGGAGTTTCATCAAAGACCTTGATTATGAAATGCTGCAGGTAGTAAATCCTTACCGACCCTTTACTCAAAGTCTACCTCAAATCAAGCAAATGGCTCAGGAAATAGAAAATTCTTCTCGATTAAAGATTAGCGGAATTGTTAGTAATCCTAATTTAAGTATGCAAACCGATGAAAATGTAATTCAGAAAGGGCATATCTTAATAAAGCAAGCAGCTCAAAAATTAGATTTACCCATTAAATTTATTTGCGTAGACGAACGGTTTTTTAAAAAAATCAAACAGGAAAATTTCGAAGAACCAATATTTTATATAAACCGTTTTATGCGTTTACCATGGAATTAAGCTTAAAAAAAGAAGGAGAAAAAGAATATGGCAAAAATTGTAGTTGATGAAGAAAAATGCAAAGGCTGTGAACTATGTATAGCAGCTTGTCCAAAACACATTATTGTTATGTCCGAACATTTTAATGAAAAAGGTTATCACCCGGCTAAACAGATTAATCCGGAAGACTGTAACGGATGTACTTTTTGTGCAATAGTTTGCCCTGATGTTGCTATCGAAGTGTATAAATAAGTTGGCTGTTAGTGAATAAGCCTAGCGTGGAGCGTACAGCGTTTAGCGTATAGGTGTGGGTAATAAGTGTAAGAAAAATAGAAAATACAAGAGATATTAGTCGTTGGTATCAAATACTAAATGCACGAATCACAATTAGAGCTCTTAAATACAACTATTTTATTTATAAAAGCCTTATCTTGTTAAAGAAAATTTCTATATGATTAAATTATTTTTAAGGAGGATTCGAATATGGGAAAAAAGATTTTAATGAAAGGCAATGAAGCCATAGGGGAAGCAGCAATTCGAGCAGGATGCCATTTTTATTTTGGGTATCCGATTACTCCTCAAAGCGAAATAGCTGCCTATATGTCTAAAAAATTACCCAAGATTAAGGGTGCAGCTTTTATACAGGCTGAAAGTGAATTAGCAGCAATAAATATGGTTTATGGAGCCGCGGCCACGGGAGTAAGAACCATGACTTCATCCTCGGGCCCGGGAATAAGTTTGAAACAAGAAGGAATTTCTTATATTGCCTGTGCTGAATTACCGTGCGTGATAGTAAATATGCAAAGAGGGGGACCGGGATTAGGGAGTATACAACCCGGACAAGCCGATTATTTTCAAGCCGTAAAAGGTGGAGGACACGGTGATTACCATTTAATTGTCCTTGCCCCTTCTTCAGTTCAGGAGTTGGTAGATTTAACTATGGACGCTTTTGATTTAGCGGATAAATATACAAATCCGGCAATGATATTAGGTGACGGACTTTTGGGACAAATGATGGAATCCGTAGAGTTTAATGAAAGAAAAAAAGTTGATTTACCGGATAAAGAAGGATGGACTTTAACCGGGTGCAAAGGAAGAGAAAAAAATTATATTGTTCCCTTTAATTTGGATCCCTATGAAATGGAAAAATTGAATTTAAAAATTCAAAAGAAATATAATGAAATAAGGGAAAAAGAAGTTAGATGTGAAATTACTAATTTAGATAATGCTGATTTAATAGTAGTTGCTTACGGAACAGTAGCTCGAATTGTGAAAACTGTAATTGACAATGCTAAAAAAGAGGGAATTAATATCGGATTAATCAGGCCAATCACTCTATTTCCTTTTCCGGGAAAGATAATAGCTGAAGCTTCCGAAAAGGTAAACAAGTTTTTAGTGGTAGAAATGAGCTTAGGTCAGATGGTAGAGGATGTCAAATTGGCAGTAAACGGTAAAGTAGAAGTTGATTTTTATGGTAGAGTAGGAGGAGTCATACCTACGCAAAGTGAAATTTTAACTGAAATAAAGAAATATTTAAAATAGATTGATTACATTTTAGATTATATTACGGAGGTGTGTAATAATATTATGAAGAAAGTTTTTAGTAAACCTGAATCTTTAACTAAAGATCCTTTTACTTATTGCCCGGGATGTCATCATGGTATTGCTCACCGTTTAATAGCTGAGGTTTTAGATGAATTTAGGATAAGAGAGAAAACTATAGGAATAAGCCCGGTAGGTTGTGCAGTATTTACCTATGTGTTTTTTGATTGTGATATGATTTGTGCGGCACACGGAAGAGCTCCCGCTGTAGCTACCGGAATAAAAAGATCAAAACCAGATTCTATCGTATTTACTTATCAAGGAGATGGAGATCTTGCCGCTATTGGGACGGCAGAGATAGTACATACTGCTAACCGAGGTGAGAATATTACGGTTATATTTATAAATAATGCTATTTATGGTATGACCGGTGGACAGATGGCACCCACTACTTTAGTGGGACAGGTGACCCAAACTTCTCCTTATGGCAGAGACCCTAAAACTATGGGATATCCTATAAAAGTAGCAGAGATGTTATCTACTTTAAAAGGAGTTGCTTATATTTCTCGGGTAGCTTTATCCAAGCCTGCTTATGTATTAAAAGCAAAGAAAGCAATTAAAAAAGCTTTTCAAACACAAATAGAAGGGAAAGGTTTTTCTCTGGTTGAAATTCTATCTACCTGTCCTACTAACTGGGGTCTAAGTCCAGTTGAAGCAAATAAATGGTTAGAAGAAAATATGATCCCTTATTACCCATTGGGAGAATTTAAAACTCCCGAGGAGGTATCTTAAATGTTAGAGAGAATTATTATTTCAGGATTTGGTGGTCAAGGAGTAATGTTAATGGGTAGATTACTGGCTTATGCCGGTATGTTAGAAGGGAGAAATGTTGCCTGGATGCCTTCTTATGGACCGGAGATGAGGGGTGGAACGGCAAATTGCACAGTACTTATTTCAGAAGAACAGATTGGTTCTCCAATTGTATCTCATCCCGAAACATTAATTGCCATGAACCAACCTTCATTGGATAAATTTGAATCAAGTGTAACAGAAAATGGATTGATCATCTTGAATGATTCATTAATAAAACGTGAAGTAAAAAGAAATAATGTTGATATTATAAAGATTCCTGCAGATGAGATTGCTGATAAGTTAGGTAATTCAAGAACAGCTAATATGGTGGTTTTAGGTGCTTACGTTAAAAAAACAGGAGTAGTAAAATTGGAAACCATATTTAAGGTTTTAGAGAAAACTCTAACCGGACCCAAGCAAAAGTTAATAGATATAAATAAAGAAGCTTTGAAACGAGGAGCAGAATTGGTAAAAGAGTGATAAAAATGGTTTTACAGTGTTGTAGGGAGTACGCATTACCTACACACTGTAAAACTAAAAACCTAAAATGAAAAACGAAAAACCATAATTCAAAATTCAAAACTTTTTTCTTAATTTTTAGCTTTAAGTTATTACTTTGCGTTTTAAGCTTTGCATTTTTCATTTTTTAATATAATATAATATAATATAAATATTATTTAGCTATTCACTCTGTGATAGAATACAAATAAAATGAATAGCTATTTTTATTATTTTACTAGATACGATTCGCAAGATATGATTTTTATTTTATGTTTTGTGCCATTTTACTATGCTTTACACACTACACGATATACACTAGAATACAATATATTAATTAAGAAAGGGGTAAATTAATGATTAATGAAAAAAGGTTAGTAGAATCTTTTATGGAATTAGTTAAGATAGACAGCATTTCCAGGGAGGAGAGAAATCTGGCTGACTTTTTAATAGAAAAGTTAGAAGATTTTGGATTAGATGTTATAGTTGATCAAGCTGGTGAAAAGGTGAAATCTAATAGCGGTAATATAATTGCCCGTTTAAAGGGAAATATCAAAAAAGCTACTCCTATTATGTTTTCCGCTCACATGGATACAGTTGTCCCGGGGAAAAATATTGAACCTATTTGTGAGGGAAAAAAGATAGTAAGTAGTGGAAAAACAATTTTAGGAGCAGATGATAAGGCAGCGATTGCAGCTTTACTAGAGGTACTGCATATCATTAAAGAGAATAATATCCTCTGTAGTGATATAGAGATTGTATTTTCCATCTGTGAAGAAATAGGTTTAAAGGGGGCAAAGAATTTAGATGTTTCCAGGTTAAATTCTCAGATGGGATTTGTTTTAGATGCCGGAGGCCGGGTAGGAAAAATTATTACTTCAGCACCATCTCAAAATTCTCTGGAAATTATTATCTATGGCAAATCTGCTCACGCCGGTGCAAATCCCGAAGAAGGGATTAATGCTATTCAGGTGGCAGGATTTGCTCTTTCCCGGATGAAGTTAGGTCGAATAGATGAAGAGACCACGGCTAATATTGGGGTCATATCCGGTGGTGCAGCTACCAATATTGTACCCGATAAAGTAACATTAAAAGGAGAGGTCAGGAGCAGAGATAAAAGAAAATTAGAAAAATGTACCGAAGAAATAAAAAAAATAACCGAAGATACTGCTCGGGAATTTAAAGCAAAAGCAGAGGTAAAGGTTAGCGAAGAATATCGCTGCTTCAATTTATCTCCCGATGGCCAATTGGTCAGGATAGCAATCAAAGCGTTAAAAGATATAGAATTAGAGCCGGTGTTATGTCCCACTGGCGGAGGCAGCGATGCAAATATATTTAATGAGAAGGGACTTCCTTCAGTTGTTTTAGCAGTAGGCATGGAGAAGGCCCATACTCTGGAAGAATATATCCTTATTGAGGAATTAAAAAATACAGTTAAATACATTCTGTCTATTATAAATACTACATCCTTAGGAGAAAATTAGATGAATAAAGGGGATTTTTTAGAAGAGAAAACTTTATCTTCCACTTATATCTATCAGGGGAAAATTATTAACCTTCGTCAGGATAAAGTAAAGCTTCCTGACGGTCGGGATACCATTAGAGAGATAGTTGAACATCCCGGTGCAGTAGTTGTCTTGGCTTTAACTGATGACAATAAGGTGGTAATGATCAAACAGTTCAGAAAACCGGTGGATGAAGTTTTATGGGAATTGCCTGCGGGGAAAGTTGAGCCAGGAGAAGATCTGAAAATCTGTGCCTTAAGAGAATTGGAAGAAGAGACTGGTTACTATCCCCGAAAGATTAAAAAACTGATTACTTTTTTCTCTTCACCCGGCTTTTGTAATGAAAAGCTTACCCTCTTTTTGGCAGAGGATTTAGAAAAAAGAAATAAGAATGAGGATGCCGACGAATTTATTGAAGTTGAACTAATTAAACCAAATGAAGCTCTAAAATTAGTAGAAGAAAATATTATTAAAGATTCCAAGACGATTATAGGAATATTATACTTAGTATCGAGTATCGACTATTGAGTATATAGCAAGGAAGAAGGAAAAATTCAAGGGATTTAGATGTAGGGGCAGACCTTGTGTCTGCCCCTAATAAGTAAACGCTGGGCAAACGCGTTCCCCGTTTTCACAATAGCAGGCCTTTCTGTCACCTATACGTTACTCACTATACTATATATACAAACAAGATGATCGTAGCTCAAAAAGTACACAAAATAGTAATGTAGGGGCACGATGCATCGTGTTCACAGGAGAAATTAAAAAATACCTAATCTCTATCCCCTCTCCCTCTGGAGGGAGAGGGTTAGGGTGAGGGGGAGATATAATCAAAAAATGAAGAAATACTTTATGGATTTACATGTGCATATTGGTAGAAGTGGCAATGGTGCTCCCGTAAAAATAACTGCTTCCAGGGATTTGACTTTTGTCAACATCGCGCGGGAATGTAAATATAGGAAAGGTATTGACATTGTAGGCATTGTTGATTGCGCTTCACCTGGAGTAATTGATGATATTTCCCAGTTAATTAACAGCGGAGAAATGAAACCTTTAAAAGAAGGGGGCTTAATTTACCAGGACAAAGTTACCATTATTTTAGGCTCAGAAATCGAAACTAAAGAAAAAGGTGGAGGGCATTCCCATCAGATAGCCTACTTCCCCTATTTTGAGGATATAAAAGAATTTAGCAAGGCGTTATCTCTGCTGGTTACCAATGTAAGTTTAAGCAGTCAAAATTGTAAAATTAGTGCCCAGGAAGCTTTCCAAATTATAAATCAAATTGGAGGGATTTTAATCCCCGCTCACGCCTTTACTCCTCATAAAAGTGTGTATGGGAATTGTGTTAGAAGATTACCGGAAATATTTAGCAAATCTGCTTTAAAAAAGATTCCAGCAATAGAATTGGGATTAAGTGCTGATACAGAAATTGCCGACCATCTAAAAGAACTGTCCGAATATACCTTTTTAACTAATTCAGATGCACACTCCTTACCTAAAATTGGCAGAGAATATAATATAGTTGAATTGGAAATGGCAAATTTTAAAGAGATACTTCTAGCCTTACAGAGAAAAGAAGGAAGAAAGATAATCGCTAATTACGGCCTTGACCCTAAACTGGGAAAATACCATCGGACTTTTTGTGAAATCTGTAATTATACTGCCACCAATAATCCCCCAGTTTATAAATGCGAAATATGTGGAAGTGATAAAATATTAAAAGGCGTTTTTGATCGGATTGTAGAAATCGGAGATCAACAACAGTCTATTTCTCCTTCTCATCGTCCTCCTTATTATCATCAGGTTCCTTTAGAATTTGTACCCGGTGCTGGTAAGAAGACCTTAAATAAAATATTTGGTTATTTTGGTACTGAAATGAATATATTGCACAGAGCTTCTTATCAGGAAATCAGCCAGGTAGTAGGATTTGAAATTGCCCAGGATATAATTTTAGCTCGAAAGGGACTTTTAAAGTTAAGTCCGGGTGGTGGAGGAAAGTATGGAAAGGTCAAAAAGAAAGAAAAAATCTCCGAAGATAAAAATTTACAGTTAAATTTTTAATTTTATTTTCGGATTTTTTCTAAAAAAAATAGAGCAAGTTATCTCAAACTAGTTGATTTATACTAAAAATAGTCAACTAGTATTTTTTTTAAAAATATTTTTATAAAAAAAGAGGGAAAATAAAACTTTTGTAGAATATATTAATATAAAGGTAAATTAAGAAATATTAAAAAAGAGAATATTTCATCAATTATACCGAACGATAATAATGTGTGGGTGATTTATATTTGAGATTTTCATCTGATTTATTGGAAGAAATAAGGAATCGTTGTGATATTGTAGATATTATTTCAGAGTATTTACATTTAAAGCCAGCGGGAAAAGGATTTAAGGGATTATGTCCTTTTCACGGAGAGAAAACCCCTTCTTTCATGGTAAGTCCAGAAAAGCAGTTATTTCATTGTTTTGGATGTGGGGAAGGGGGCAATGTTTTTAATTTTCTTATGAAATATGAGAAACTTAGCTTTTTTGAAGCAGTGAAAATGTTAGCTAAAAAATCAGGCGTATCTCTCCCCGCAGATGAAGAAAAAGAAAATTTTCTCCACAGAGAAAAAGAAAGACTGTATAAATTAAATAATCTGGCCGCAAATTATTACCGGGAATGTCTATTTAAAACTGATCAAGGAAAAAAAGTAATAAATTATTTTAAAAAAAGAGGAATTAATGATACCAGTGTCGAAAAGTATAGATTAGGTTATGCCCCCTCCAGTTGGGATGCATTAACCAACTTTTTAAAGAAAAAAGGATATTCTTACGAAGAGTTAATTAAAGCCGGAATAATAAGAAAGAGTAAAATAGAGGGAAAATACATCGATTATTTTAGAGATAGAATAATTTTCCCTATCTTTAACTTATCGGGGAGGGTAATTGGCTTTGGAGGCAGGGTTTTAGATAATTCTTTACCCAAGTATATAAATTCTCCTGAAACGTTGGTTTATAACAAAGGGAGCGCGCTATACAGTTTAAACTTTGCCAAGGAAGATATCCGAAAAAAGAATTACCTGATTGTTGTGGAAGGCTATACCGATGTTTTGGTAACTCAACAATACGAATTTAATAATGTAGCAGCCTCCCTGGGAACTGCCCTAACCACTAAACAAATTGACTTGATAAAACGGTTTACCGATACGGTTTTAATTGCGTATGACGCAGATTCAGCCGGTAATATGGCAACCTTAAGAAGTTTGGATTTACTGGTGAGAGCTGGCCTTAACGTTAAAGTTATAGATTTGCCACAAGATTATGACCCAGCTGATTTTTTAATTAAAAAAGGTGAAAAACCTTTTCAAGATTTAATCGAAAGATCGTTCTCACTGGTGGACTATAAATTAAAACTTTTATGTTCCAAATATGGTATTAAAACTATAGAAGGAAAAGTAAAAATTATTAAAGGAATTATACCCACCCTTAGCGTAATGGGTAATGAGGTTGAACTGAGAGCCCAGACAAAAAAAATATCTGAAGAATTGAAATTATCTGAAGAGGCGATTTTAATCGAACTAAAAAGATACAAAAGAGGGTCGATAGATTTTTCCAGCAACTTTATTAAACTGAATTCTGTACCTGGAAATGTTAAGGCGGAAAAAATTCTCATCGGATGCATGTTGGAAAAGGAAGAAATTGCTCAGGATATTTTAAAAAAGTTGAAAAAAGAAGATTTTTCCGTTCCGCTGCATCGCCAAATCGTGGCAGCCATTGAAAAAATTTTAAAAGAGGATAAAATAGTAGACTCTCAAAAAATTATTGATTATTTAGCTGATGATAGTGCAGCAAAATTTATTTCTAAGATTTTATTGGAAGAAACCATAACCTTTAATCAAAAAATTATCTCCGGATATATAGATACTATAAATAATTATAAATTGATTCAAGAGAAAAAAAATCTCGAAAAAAGAGCAAAAATTCTCGACGAAAAGATAAAACAATCCGAAAAGATGGATGAGGATGATCTAAAGGAATTAAGAGAAATTGTTCGACAACTAAAAGGTCAAAATATTAATTAATATTCCATATTTAATATTTATACAAGTGTTTAATTTACCGTTATTCAAAAAGGAAGGCTTGGTAATGGGAAAAAAGAAAATAATGAAAGATTTAATTAAAGAAGGAAGAGAACAGGGCTTCTTAACCTACAAAGAAATTGAGAAATATTTAGCGGAAGATATTTTTGATTTAAGTAAGGTAGAAGATTTATATGATGTTCTAAGTGAATCCGGGATTGATTTGGTTGAGACCGAAGAAGAGGGGAATTCGTTAGCCAAAGATAAAGGTATGGGAGAGAAAGACGAGAAAATCCACCCTCCCAAAGAGAGATTAGATTTAGAAGTAGAATTGGCGAAACAATTAGAGTTAGACGATCCCGTAAAAATGTACTTAAAGGAAATAGGACAGATAAAGTTATTAAGTGCAAATCAAGAGGTAGAATTGGCTAAAAGAATACAAAAAGGAGATCACGAAGCCAAGAAAAAATTGGTAGAGTCAAATTTAAGGTTAGTAGTAAGTATTGCAAAAAGATATGTAGGGAGAGGAATGCTATTCTTAGACCTTATTCAGGAAGGCAATATGGGTCTAATAAGAGCAGTAGAGAAGTTTGATTATAAAAAAGGATATAAATTTAGTACCTATGCTACTTGGTGGATAAGACAGGCAATTACCAGAGCCATAGCAGACCAGGCCAGGACTATTCGCGTTCCCGTTCATATGGTAGAGACTATTAATAAATTAATAAGGGTATCACGCCATCTCTTGCAGGAATTAGGACGGGAACCGACCGTTAAAGAAATAGCCGAAAATATGGAAATTTCTGAAGATAAAGTAAGGGAGATATTAAAAACTGCCCAGGAGCCCGTTTCTTTAGAAACTCCAATTGGGAAAGAGGAAGACAGTCACTTGGGAGATTTTATAGAAGATAAAGATTCGCCTGCTCCTCCTAAAATTGCTACTCATACTCTTTTAAAAGAGCAATTGGACGATGTCTTGGAAACTTTGACTTATCGAGAGAAGAGGGTATTGGAATTGAGATTTGGAATTGCCACCGGCCATCCCCATACTTTGGAAGAAGTCGGCAAAGAGTTCGGAGTAACCAGAGAAAGGATTCGTCAAATCGAAGCCAAGGCTTTAAGAAAATTAAGACATCCGAGCAGAAGCAAAAGATTAAAAGACTATTTGGAATAAAAACTAAAAGTAAAAAATATCCTTTTAGTTTAATAAAGATATTGACTGGACTTGATTTTTTAAGTATAATTACAAAGAAATATTCCTCGGTAGCTCAACGGTGGAGCATCCGGCTGTTAACCGGAGGGTTGTAGGTTCGAATCCTACCCGGGGAGCTTGCGAATTCCAGCCCTTTGGCCTTTGCTAAAGGGCTTTTTATTTTTTTTAAATTATTTTTCAGTAAAAGAAGGATTTTTAGAACTTATGTCGTATATACAATATATAATACGTGAAATATTTCACTTAAATAAAACATTTATATTTCTATAATTTTGAATAAATTAAATATCGTAACCTGTATGAAGGTAACAGGAGAGACCTTTTCTTTTATTTTTAAAAGAAAAAGAGCCGAAGAGGTAAGATGCTAAAACCATTAAAACTTTCAGGCAAAAGAACCGTTACCGGACAGAACTCTGGAGAGCTTTATACCAAAAAGCACCGAAGGGGCAATTCCTAATTTTTAGGAATAACCTTACAGAGTTTACTAAAAAGTCATTTCCTGATTTTCTAGGAAGAATCTTTCAGGTAAAAGGACAGAGCAAGAATAGTAATATCATTATTTTTTTACTCTGTCCTTTTTATTTAGGTAAGAACAATTTAAAAAATTGACTAAACCCAAACAATCAGACCATAAAATTTAAGATATTAATTTCACTATAAATTATATTTGGAGGTAAAAAATGTTAAAGAAAAGAAATCTTATCTTTCTCTCTCTACTCATCTTAGGGATTTTGCTTTTAAGCAGTTGTTTTCTTAATCCCCCTGCAACCGAAGGTATACTCAAAGGACAAGTGATAGTACCGGAGCAGAAGGTACAGGCAAAAGACCTGACCGGTCAGGCTCTACCTGATGCCACAGTGAACATCATTGACCTTGCTACCGGTGAGATTATTGCAACCACCACTACTGATGCCAACGGCTATTACCAGGTCTTTGTACCTGCCGGTGGTCCCTATCTCCTGGAGGCTATAAAGGATGGTGTAAAAGTACAGCAGATCACTCCCCAGGTAGAAGTAGGAGAAGAATATGACTTGGGGACAGCTGATTGTGCTACCACCGCATCCGCCCTGATCGCTCTGGCGATGCTGGATGCGGAAGATTATCCGGAGGATCTAGTTGATATCAATTTAACGGATATCGAAACTGATACGAACTTCAATGATGTAATGAGCGAGGTGTGTAGTATAATACAAGCCGGTGAAGACCCAACTTTATCAGCGCTCGTCCAGCAGGCAGTAGAGGATTTCCTTTATCCACCTGAACCTGCACCAACCCCAACTCCTGCACCAACCCCAACCTACACCGTGACCTTTGATTCTCAAGGTGGCAGTGCCGTATTTTCACAGACGGTGGAACAGGACGCTAAGGTAACCGAACCGACAGTACCAACGAAGACGGACTACGCTTTTGGCGGCTGGTATAAAGAATCCGGATGTACTAACGCCTGGAACTTTGATACTGATACAGTAACGGCTAATGTGACGCTCTATGCCAAGTGGATAACTTCAGTGCATAATATTACCCAAGATACCTATTATACCGCTATTCAATTAGCCCTTGATGATGCCAATAGTAATGATGTCATTGAAGTTGCTGATGGAACATATGCTGAGACTATTAGATTCAACTCGGTTAAAATAATCATTCTTCGAAGTGTAAATGGTCCATCATCTACCACCATTATAGGGGATGATAATTCTGGTACCGTGATCTGTACGAATGACTCTCCGGATGGTACGACCCTGGATGGATTTACTATTACCCATGATACTTCCGACAGCGGAAGGGGAATAACTAATAATGGTTTCCTGACTGTAAACAACTGTGTTATTTCTAATAATCATAATGATAGTAGTATCTCTACTTGGGGCGGTGGGATTGGTAATTCTGGCACTTTAACCATTACCGGTAGCACGATAGATAACAATTTTGCAGGTAATGGCGGTGCAATAGTCAACTATGATACCGGCACTTTAACCATCACGGGTAGCACGATCAATAATAATTCTGATATTTTTAATGGCGGTGGAATTAATAATGAAGGCACTTTAACCATCACGGGTAGCACAATTTCCCATAATACTGTTAATTTATCTGGATATAGTGGTGGTGGAATTTACAATAAAGATGGCACGATGACCATCACCGGTAATACGATCACTAATAATTCCGCTGATCGTGGTGGTGCCATTGAAATTTATGGTGGTACTGTTACTATCGGAGGTGGGAATGTAAGTGATTATAATATCATTTGTGGTAATACAACAGAGGGCACTTGCACCATTACTAATCAAATTTATCCTGATACATATCCCAACAATTATATCTGTGTTGACTGTACTTGTGGTTTTGCTGCCTTAAGAAATCTTATAGTAAGTCTAAATGCTGCAGGTGTAGCTAGTATTTTAGAGCAGCCTTTTCATTGTGATACCACCAGCTATACAGCGATCGTTACAAGCGATATTACTAATATCTATATAACTCCTCAAGCTAATTGTAGTGTAGAAACTATCACGGTAAATGATATACCAGTTGCAAGTGGTTCGGTATCTAGTCCAATTAGTTTATCAGAGGGAGAAAATCTGATTACTATTATAGTTACCGCCAAAGATGGAACTACCACTAAAACTTATATCGTTACAGTTACCCGTGAGACTTTATAGCTTATAAGCAGAATGGTTTCATTATATCATTGGGATTAGCTCTCAATATATGACTGACCACGATTTGAAATATTTATTTATATTATTAACTATAAATACTTTCTAGATCATACAAAGTATTTTTCAGGAATATTTCTTTAAGGGTTTTAATGGTTTATATAGACTTGATATGCTTTGTTAAAGGCGTCTAAAAGGCCTAATAATAACATAGACAGATCTTTTTTATTGGAATTACAGCCTTTTTATTATTATATGATTTTAACAAATAGCAATTACTTCTTCTAATTTTTGATACACTTCTTCAGTATCATCGCTGATACAAAAGTTGCGAAAGTCGTCTACTAGCCTCCACCATAGTAGACGCGAAAGCCCTTTAACTAAAAGATTGAAGGACTTTTATTTATGAATATTTTATAAATTTAATCTTTAAATATTGCTCTAATATTGAAGAATTAACTGATTTAATCTAACATTTTCAGTTGTAATATTTCCCTTAAAAGTTCTGAAAGCGTCCAATAGGGGGAGCTTTCGAATCCAAGCCCTTTGGCCTTTTGCTGAAGGGCTTTTTTATTTTTTAAATTATTTTTCAAAAAAAGAAGGATTTTTAATAAGTTGTATAGTATATATAAAATAGTGATTGAAAAAAACTAATAAGAATATTTTACATCTAAGCAGAATACCTATAATACCATTATACTAAAACAAGTAGCTATATTATTTAAGATTAATCTTAAGATTTACACTCATTTCTCTATTCCAAGAGACCCACCAAGTAACACTCCCTAATCATCTAACTATCAATCTTCTATCATTATTTGACCTAAAACTAAATATTTTATCCTGGATGAAGGTAACAGGAGAGACCTTTTATTTTCATCATGAAAGAAAAAGAGCCGAAGAGGTAAGATACCAAAATGATATTTGACATATATAAATTAAGTGTATAAACAAAACAGAATAAACTAACAATCTTAAGGAGGATACTCCACTAAATATAAAGTTTAATTTTGTAACTAATTAAATATTATATTAGACTTTTTAAACCGACATTTTATAGAAGATACTCCTATAATTTATAATCAAAGATCATAATAAGATTCACTCCCCTTCAATATTTCTACCTTTAGATTAACCATATTTTAGTTGATTTTCCCTAAAAAGTCATTACATCATCCGATATTTCAAATAATGTCTGATTTGGAGGTGATGCCCATGCTAAACTAAAGTCAGCTTCTCCGCTTGCGGGCGGCGGAGGGGTTGGTTCGTTCTACTTCAATGGCCCGACAGATTTAAAGAAAGGAGGCAATAAAAATGGCTCGAGAAACACAAAAACCGGAAGAGATGGTTGAAATGGCTAGACCAACAAGGAGAGGGTTTGATTTTAGTACAGAAGGGCGTATATTAAGTTCCTTCTCAGATGAAACACTCAAAATGATAGGCGAAAAGACTGATTCAAAGCTAATTCCTCAGATGATCGCTGATATACGAGGAAGACAAATCGAACGACCAGACGAAGTCGCTTTTCATGCACAATGGAGCTTAAGCTGGTGATAGGCTATTGACAGGTCTTCTCGGTGTACGTGCTATTGCCCTAAGCACGTACACCGAGACCATAAAATTTCGTATAGGGAGTGTTAGCGATGGAAACTAAAACGCTTCATAAATTACACAATATAGACACAGTTGTATTAAGTTTGGCTTCAACATGTAATATTAATTGCACTTATTGTCATAATTATACTTACTTCAGCACCTTCGGCAGGGAAGTAGTCATGTCAGAAGAGGTACTTTCTCGAATTATATCGTCATATCTAAGCTTTGCCGGTATAAATCATCAAAAGCGTATCCAGTTTGTTTTTTCGGGTGGAGAGCCACTCAGTGTAGGGGTAAAATATTTTAATAGAATTATTCAGATTCAAAATAAATTTCTGAAAAAAACCGATATACAAGTTATAAACTCTATTCAGACTAACGGGACTCTCATAGATCAAAACTGGGCAAGTTACATCAAAGATAATAATTTTTCCATTGGTATCAGCTTGGATGGACCAAAATCAATTCATGATAAGCAAAGATTTAATCACAAAGGAAAGGAAACTTTGTACCGAGTTCTCGAAAGCATACAAATATTACAGGCGAATGATATACCTTTTGGTTTCCTTACTGTCATAACGAAAAATAGCCTAAACCATGAGGAGGAGATATATCTTTTCCTGTGCGGCCTTAATCCTACGGGTTTAGGATTTCTGCCTTGCATAGATCGTGGACCAGTAATTTCCCCTGAAGAATATGCGGAATTCATAATTCGGATGTTTGACTTATGGTTTGAAGATGGCAACTATCAAATCCCGATTCGCGAGTTTAAATATTTGTTGCTGACTATGTTAGGCGTAAAGAATGATCCAAGGCTTTGCGATTATTTCGGCGATTGCCCCAGAACTATCAACATTTGTCCTGACGGTACTATTTATGTCTGTGATAATTATATTGGGATGAAGGAGGGCAAGCTTGGGAATATCCTTGATTTGGACTTTGTTGAGCTTGTGCATTCAAATGAGTTTCAAGAATTTAATAGGGCTGCAAAAAATGTGCCCCAGAAATGTAGAAATTGTGCGTACTTTGTGTACTGTAGAGGGGGATGTCCATACCGGAGAAATAATTTTACTCAGGTAGATTACCTCTGCCCGTCGCGAAAACAGATTATCCAACATGTTGGCACAACTTTAAGAAGTTCTATTAATAGAATAGCAAAAGCATTTCCTGATCTTGGGTATGCTCTTAAAAACAGGAAACATCTCGATATATTTAGCTCACGCTGACATTAGAAATATTTGAGGGGCGGGCGAACTCTGCGTTCGCTTCGCTCCCTTGCCCTTCAGGTCGACTAACACGGGCTTTGCGGCTCACTGCGTTTGCCCAAATGCTTTGCACTTCGTAAAGCCCGGGAACGTTAGGAGAAAATTTATGACCTATCAATACAAAAGAGAACCATTAAATAATGACGAGGTAGACAAACTAATCAATTCCTGTGAAACTTCCCGGGAAAAGTTTGTTATCTGGCCGCTTTTAGTTGCCGCGTTAACATTATCATAATTTTTTGATCTTAAAAAAATCACTACCTGTTTTTTTATCCTCTACATAAATTTCACTTCGCCTAATCTCTCTATTAAAAATATTCTCCAACAAAAAATCTTTTAAAGTTAAATAATATTTTAATATATTAGAATTTTTTTATTGATAAAAACCTACATTGGCTTTTATTCTTTGTATCAAATATTCAAATAAATTCTTATGATTTTATAATAAAATTTAATATATACATGCTATAATCTATTTATCATTATAAATATAGTTAGAATAAGGGCAGGGGTATAACTTATTGATAAGCAAGGGTTTATATTTAACTAGATATTATTTAGAACTCTAACAGGAAGATTAATTAACTCCTTTAGTTTATAGATGTTTCGTAATTCTTCTATAATTTCACCCCCAACAAAAAGTTCTGAAAGCGTCCAATAGGGGGAGCCTGACCATTTCTAGCCCTTTGGCATTTACTGAAGGGCTTTTATTTTTTTTTGAATTATTTTATAGGAAAAGAAGGATTTTTAAAAGTTTTGTCGTATATAGAACAATAGATAATATAAATATATCTATTTTATATACCACAAAGGTTAAAAGATTCACCCCAACTAATACACTCAATTTCTAATTAACAATGTTTCAGTAATTACTTCGTTAAACTACTCTTTCATATTACAAGCTGTTTCGCTATATCTATAAGGAATTAAGACAAGATCTTTGATGAGCAAACCACTTCAATGTCGAATTATAAATGATTTAGTAAATTTTTCAATATCTTTATAGTAAACCTTAATATATGGGCAGCCTTTTCCAGGGATTTTTAAAAAAAATGAAAGGAGGTGTAAAGATGAAAAGCAAAAAATTAGCTTTTAATAAAATTATGGTCTTGTTTTGTATTATTGTAGTTTTAGTATTGATGACCGGGTGTAATGGAGGAGCACCACCAATTGTCAATATCTTTTCTGCCTCTCCTTCTACTATTAACCAGGGAGAAAGTTCTACCCTGACCTGGAGTGTCTCTAATGCTGACACAGTCACCATTACCCCAGATGTAGGCACAGTAGCCTCAAGTGGTAGTACCAGCGTATCTCCAGTAGTAACCACCAATTATATTCTTACTGCTACCAACAGTGTGGGAAGTGTCACTGCTAGCGCTACGGTTGGAGTAATAATACCTGCTACTGATGAGGAAAAAGTTGAAAGTGTAATTCATGATTACTTTGAAGCTTTAAACGAACTAGATTGGGATAAGGCAAAAAGCTTTTGTGTAATTGGTTCTGAAATGTACGCCGATACTTTGCAAGCACAAACTGCAATTGAGAGTATTTTGGGTGATTTTAGTTGGAACTGGATTATTAACATTACTGGCACTTCTGTAAACGGTAATTACGCTGAAGTATATTTTGATTATACTAAGACACAGGTTTTTGACGTAACTAACAACGTAATCATCCCCTTAACTACGACAAGAGAAAATGTTACTTGCTACTTGCAAAAAATTGGGAATAACTGGGAAATATATGATAGCGAAAATCTAACAAACTACTAAAATACTGTAAAAAGTAAAGAGTGGTAGAAATTATAACATCCCTACCACTCCTGTACTCTAAGTTGAAAGGAGTGCAAAAGCCCTAGAGTTAGGAGAGAGTAGGAGGTATCTCTGAAGCTTTCATACCTATATCTTGGCGATATTGATGATGCGATAATCCTGATCAGGCAATGGGGAGCGCTGTGTGTAGTAGGGACTGAAATAGGTAGAATAATATTAGAAAGATAAGGGAGGAAAAAAATAAAGAGGAGGAAGAATATGAAAATTTTAAAATTAATGGCATTGTCTGATTTGCATTTAGGAGAATCCGATTTTATATAAAAACCACTTTAAATTTGAACTTTATAATAACAATCGATTAGAATAAAGAATAGCTAGTAATTTTTTTTGATATGGTGCAATATGAATAATTAACTTATTAATCTAATATTCTCTAATCCTATATTCTCTTTAAAAGTTCCAAACGTTTCCAATAGGGGGAGCTTGACAATTTCAAGCCCTTTAGTTTAAATACTGAAGGGCTTTTTTGTTTTTATAAATATCTTTTTAAAAAAGAAGGATTTTTGAAATTTATGTCGTATATAAAAATTTAAAATAAATGTACCTTAGATTGAATCAGATGAGAAAAAAACAGAGGAGGAGATATATATGAGAAAAGATGAAAAGAGAGAAATTTTTGATGCAGTGCTAACCAAAGCTCTGGGAATAGACTATTCTGAATTTTTAGTCTCTCTTTCCGGGAGCTGTAAGGTTCCCAAGAACTTCCCTGGGGAATACGGGGTAAGATTGTATAATGAAGGGATTCCATCCCAAAGTTTTAAACTTTTGCCTTCTGGGATATTTTCTGCAGAGGAGTTAGAAGATATTAAAAAGCACTC
>Ga0307378_10002508_pt1 | contig 27969 bp, 23 predicted proteins | sample UN1MG_FD_202238 | JGI IMG/M metagenome (GOLD analysis project Ga0307378, IMG submission 202238) | Soil microbial communities from Risofladan, Vaasa, Finland - UN-1 | ecosystem: Environmental > Terrestrial > Soil > Coastal area > Acid sulfate soil | place: Finland: Risofladan, Vaasa | collected... | reverse complement strand
TTCCAGGGCCGATATGTTTTACTCATCCGTGAGTCTCCAAGAATTGAATTTCTCTTATATAAATATCGGCCAGTATTATACCATTCCATTAAAGACTGTACAATTATTACTCGGACAGACTCCTAGAGTGCAAAAAGTCTGGTTTCCGCCACTTGTTGGATGGGCCGGAGCATCATAGCTGTTGGGGTGAGTGGAGCCTTGGGCTTCTTGCCGGCAGTGAGAATCGCACGCTGGCGATCGACCTGATCAACAACATAATGGGAAGCATCAAGGTCATCAGTCGGGCCTTTTCCGGCGTGTGTGTTCCCACTGTGACCGATTTCTATAATATGTTCGGCGATATTCCTTGCGTACACATCCCGAAGCGAACAGACATAGCTCTGCCGGCTCTCACGTACGACGAACTCCGCAAAACGTTCTTTGCCCACGCCAGGACGCGCAACGACATCTATGACTTCATGCATTGCGCGAATATCCTTCACGGCCAGGTTGAGTTCCTTCGGCGGACAAAGTACCCGGAGGAAAAGGTGAAGAACAAGGACCTTGTGAGGCGATGCGAGCGCATCATCGATGATATCGAATCGCTGTATGACGAGCCGATTCTGATCTCTCCTCAATATAGCTAAGAGCCCAGAATGAAATCAAACAACTGAGCTGTGAAGGAGCACTATCGTAAAATTCGAACTCACCATTGCAAAACTCGAGCTTACTTCAGAATCAAAGAACTTTCCAACCAAACGAATGTGACATCCGATAATATTCTATTCAACCCATCTTAACATCCACCTTGCTCCCTTTGCAACCCACATACAAAAAGCTCCCCTTAGGGGGTTAGGGGGGCATTAATATCAAGAAACAGTTAAACCATGCATTCGGCTGCTCTCTCAAAATGTAGCTGCGCTTCTTCTGTCATGCTCTAATTCCTTCTTTCCTTATAGCCCTGTGAATAGCGAAGCGGCCGGTCTCGAGATCACTTTCCTCTGCAAAGAAGAAAAGAACGACCGTGTTATGTTCGAGGCTGATCTCTGAACCTAATTGGCTCGTTCGTTCATGCTCATCAAAACGACTTTTTATCTCATCCAGAATAATGGCGATATCGATATCACTATCGGGTGTTAATTGGTCACGTGCAGCCGAACCATATAAATAAACGCCGCGGAGACGTTCACCATAAATTTCCTCGAGAACTCTGCGGGTCTTAGAAGCTATCGTCAGGGCTTTTTCTTTTGTTGTTACCATATAATTATCATATCTTCTTAAATGTCCCTATTCAATAAAAAAAGCCCCGTCTAAAAGACAGGGCTTTAATATCAAGAAACAGTTAAGCCGGCAGCGAAAGGCCTGACAAATCACATCATCGCTCGAAAACGACAATGCGTTCTAGTTTATCCCTAGAAAGGAGGTGATCCAGCCGCAGGTTCCCCTACGGCTACCTTGTTACGACTTAGTGCCAGTCATCGGGCTTACCGTCGGCAGCCGCTTCCCTTACGGGTTAGCAAACCGACTTCGGGTACTCCCAACTCCCATCACTTGACGGGCGGTGTGTACAAGGCTCAGGAACATATTCACCGCGTCATAGCTGATACGCGATTACTAGCGATTCCAACTTCATGCAGGCGAGTTGACAGCCTACAATCCGAACTGGGGCGACCTTTTTGCGATTTGCTCCACCTCACGGTCTTGCGTCGCTCTGTGATCGCCATTGTAGCACGTGTGAGGCCCTGGGCATAAAGGCCATGATGACTTGACGTCGTCCCCACCTTCCTCCGGTTTAACACCGGCAGTCCCGCTAGAGTCCCCGGCATGACCCGCTGGCAACTAACGGCAAGGGTTTCGCTCGTTAAAGGACTTAACCCGACATCTCACGACACGAGCTGACGACAGCCATGCAGCACCTGTGCAAGTTTCACCCCGAAGGGCAGCCTAACCTGTTTCCAGGCAGGCATACAAGCATGTCAAACCCAGGTAAGGTTCTGCGCGTTGCTTCGAATTGATCCACATGCTCCACCGCTTGTGTGAGCCCCCGTCAATTCCTTTGAGTTTTAGCCTTGCGACCGTACTCCCCAGGCGGCCTACTTAACACTTTTGCTTCGGCTGTGCCAGTGTCAGAACTTTCACAACCTAGTAGGCATCGTTTACGGCGTGGACTACCGGGGTATCTAATCCCGTTCGCTACCCACGCTTTCGTGTCTCAGCGTCAGGACAAGCCCAGTGCACCGATTTCTCCACTGGCGTTCCTCTTGATATCTACGCATTCCACCGCTCCACCAAGAGTTCCATGCACCCCTACTTGCCTCAAGAAAAGCAGTTCGTTACGCAGTTCCCCGGTTAAGCCGGGGGCTTTCACAAAACGCTTACTTTTCCGCCTACACACGCTTTAAGCCCAGTAATACCGAACAACGCTTGCCACCTTCGTCTTACCGCGGCTGCTGGCACGAAGTTAGCCGTGACTTCCTCTGGGTTAGATCAATGCACCGGAGCGCACTTTCTTCCCCCTGACAGTACTTTACATCCCGAAGGACTTCCTCGTACACGCGGCGTCGCTGCGTCAGGCTTTCGCCCATTGCGCAATATTCGTTACTGCAGCCCTCCGTGGAGGTCCGGGCAGTGTCTCAGTCCCGATGTTGCGGGCCAACCTCTCAGTCCCGCTACCCGTCGCTGCCTTGGTGAGCCGTTACCTCACCAACAAGCTGATAGGAGGCAGGCCGCTCCTGTGCCGATAAATCTTTGATCATCCGCCTTTTGACAAATGATATTATTTGGTATTACCGCCCCTTTCGGAAAGTTGCTAAAAGCAACTGACGCTATCCCAAAGCACAGGGTACGTTACCTACCCGTTACTAACCCTTACGCCACAAACTGTCCAATAAATTGAGCAGTCCGTTCGACTTGCATGTCTTAGCCACGCCGCCAGCGTTCGTTCTGAGCCAGGATCAAACCCTTCAATTTGTATCGTCGAATCCGCCTTCGCACAAGGCTACGGCGGATGTCGTCGAAAAAGGCTCAACACTTTCTAGCATACGCACCGAAAGTGCCGAATGTACACGTAGTTCCCCGCTTCCGCGGGGACATTTTTTTAAGTTCATTGTGATAAGGCGTATCCATCACAAGAACTGCACTTTCGCTGCTGTTTTGGCTTAACTGTTAACTTGTCAAAGAGCGTTCTTAAATCCGCATTATAAACCGATGGCCAAGCGTAGATGTATAATCCCTCCTTGACCATCAATATATCTATTTTAGCCTAAATAATAGTATCGTCAATAGAATAGATAGGAAAAAATAAATTTTTTTAATATTTTTTTCACTTCATATACGTACCAGACAAGCGGGATGTTCTATCTAAAAAACCGTATCCCAATAATTTATCGTTAATTACAATAGCCACAATGAGTTAACTAAGAAAGCGGAGGACGGAGGGCGGAAGGCGGTGAGTAGTTAATTGGTTGATTGTTGAATTTGTTGATTAAGTCAGAAGGCGACCCTATGAGTTAATTTCTTAATATCTCACGGGGTGAATTGGTCAGCCGGTGTGGTTTCGTAGACTTTTAAGACTTCGTCGCCGTAGTGGTTTATTACTTTAACGGCGATTTTGCCGGCCTCAGGTGGGTCGAAAGCCCAGCTCCGGCGGATTTTAACGATAAACTACGAACTAACGTCGGATTGAAAAGGTATAGCCATATTTCCAGCCTTTGCCGCTGGTATCTTCCTCATATCCCTTGGCAAGCATTCTCCTTTCCCATTGCCGTGCAGACTGCTCGGATGTGAATTGCTGAATTACTCTGAAGTCGCTTGGGTTTCCATGTTCCCGTTTTCTTCTTGCCGGCTCATCCGTAAGTCCTGCATATTTCATAAACACTCATCCTTTGTCTGATTCTTTCCTGTTATTGTTTATTTTATTGGCCGGCCGCCGTGGGCGTCGATTATTCAGTCAGTAATCTTATAGACCAAATCCTCACTTCTTACCCGCTCACTAACCTTCACACCAACAGAGTCGCCTGGCTTGGCCTCTGCAACCTGTTCATTATTGATTTGTATCGAATCAACCGTCATTTCAAGGTCGGTAGTATGCCCCTTAATGTGGATTTTATCTCCAACTCTTAAACCTGCCGTCAACTCGATACCAGCTACTACAGGGTGGGCGAAGAAATCTGATACGTTTCCAATAATCTCCTCAGACATTTTTTCTCCTTTACTTTCTTATTGGCCAGCCACCGTGGGCGTAGATTTTTTTGTCAATTTGTTTCGTTTATTCTTTGCAATATAAATCTATATTTTATCTTGAGACCAGTTCAACATTCTGGTTCTACAGCGAATCTCAGAATGACTTCCTTCCTCATACGGCTCTGCATCTTAATGCCCGACGTGCATGCATTGGGCGGTGGGAGATATCTTCGACTCTCTGGCAACGGGCGAGTGGTTCTTGACAAGAATCGCAATCCGTTTATCTGCGCTATATGTATTAGTCCCTCTGAATTTTTGACAAATACCCCATGAATCGTAGAATCACCAATTACAAAGACTGCTTGTCCATCTTTTTTCAAAACACGTTTACACTCCGATAGAACTCTATTCATATCACCTATGTATCGCACTATCATGCCGTAATGTCGCCGGTTGAGCTTCTTGTTTCCCACCATTCGTTTAAGAACTTCTATAGTGGTATCTGTTTCTGACGAGTTGCCAGAACGTTCCGAGCCAATGTTACCTGTGCGGATTGATCGGAGCGATTCAATGGAGTGCCCCATCCATACCAGAGAGAATTTATGCCCTCGAATATAGTCAATGGCATTAAGATAAGGTGGCGACGTGATTACTCTATCCACGCAACCACTCTCACAAGGTAAAAACCTTGCATCGCCATGTCGAAGAATTACCGCAGGAGCTTTTGTTGGATTATATGCAAATGGAGATTTCTCGATAATATAGTCCACAGCATTCTGGAATTTGTCAAACGGACGAATAGGAGCTTCCTCATATTTTCGATGTGGCCGGCTGTGTGAAATATCCATCGCCAGAGACGCGCCTGATTTTTTCGTGATGATGAGTCGTGAAAATGCGCACCAAAGCAGTGTTTTTTCTCTGGGATTATGTACACGTGAAACGCATCTGGATAGCGATGTCAACTGGATACGGTTCCTGTCATCGAACCAGAAGCTCAAGAAAGACCGCGTTTCCTCGTCGGCGTGGACGGGATACGCTTGTTCCGCCGTAAGACATTCACTAAGCCTCTGGGCTCTCTCAAGAACAAGGTTACTGCGATGCTTAAGTCGATCCGGGTCAATGTCAGAACACCAAGCCCGAGCAATCAGCAGAGCCAATGGATCCGTGTCAAATCCGATTGCCTGATGACCTTTGACTCTCGCGCTCACGAGCGTTGTGCCGGAACCCGCCATAGGATCTAACACACGTAATCGTTTGCCGTTATCCGGTAGGCTTTCCCATACGATGGATGGGGCCATCCTTGCCGGGAATGGATGAATCGGTCGTATACGAGACATTTGAAGTGCTGTCGTCATATCTTAATTGTCTTTCGTTCTTCTTCAGGGTATTCGCCAACTGCCGCTCGGATATCATCAAGAATTAGATCGGGACGTCGGTCAATCTCAACCGTGTTGTCCCGTGCGAAGACAACGCCACGAGCCATGAATTGCATTGCTTTGCAGCAATCCTTAAGATCATTCTTGGAGATCCGCACGGGTGGATCACAATGCCTCAGCTCTGTGGTTACAGCCGAATATTCCACTGCTTCATCTTGACATTCATTTGCAAGATGCCAGATTACGTCAAGGATTTCACGATAGGGCCAAGTCTCAGGCGTTTCCGCTGCCAGTTTGTCTACCCAAGTTTTACTCTGTTTCGGTGTGATGCAAGACTTGAACAATTTTCGGATTCGGCTAAGTCCCCCAATCCGCTTCGAGGATGCTATTTGCACCAGTCGAGCAAGGTCGTCTATGTACATCAGGGTTATCGTCTTTCCCGTTGCCTTTTTGTGAGCCCTGATTTCACGTACGGACGCACACAGTTCACCCCTCGAAGTGGCGAATTCATTGCCAATTACGATGTGATGTTCACACTTGTAGTCTTTCATATGCCGGGCAAGTCCAGAAACCCCTAAGTCCTTAGCACTGACATATTTGCCGCTTTTGGCCTCGAGCCCGACTTTGTAGCGCTGAACGGTTCCATCTTCTGCGGCGGCGAGGTGCGCCTCGGCCGTTCCATCGGGTTTCCCTTTTCCGCCAATGCGGATCACATTGGCGAAGCCCATGGCCTCAAACGCCGCGCGCATTTCCACTTCGAGTTTGTGCTCATCGTCGCGCGCTTCAGTCAGCGCCAGAGCGATCATCCCTGCCGTTCGGCGGGCCGATGACCTGACGAATTGTCTTAGCAGTTCATCCCGCCTTTCCAAGATTTCTCGGATCTGCGATTCCTCTAGTTCTATGTGATAAAGATTGGCTTCCATCAGGACCTCAGACATGGCGAGCATTTCAAGAGGCAAACTGGTCTTGGCATTCAAGAAGAACTCTTGGAAAGCCGCGACAAAAGGATGCGAGGCATTGATGAGTAGTGTGCCCTCTTCGACGTCGTAAATCGCCATTCCTTCTTTAGAGTCCAGTTCAGCGATTTCCGTCGATCTTAGCAGACCATCTTCGGATTCAGCGCGAATTTGTAGCATTTCTAGGAATGTGGCCTTCTGCTTTTCGGTTAAGCCGCTTGGTAAACGTGTGTAAAGTGGTGTGATCTTTCCTTCAATCGCCATTTTGGCAAGAGCAAGCAAAGGCCTTCTTGTCATGCTGCCTGGCGCTGACGAAATGCGCGCGGCAATTAAAGCACCAGGTAATTGTGATTTTTCATGCTCGACGAGACGATTACGAGCCAGGTTGAAGGATGCGCGTAGGAAGTTCTGTATACCAAGGTAAAGATCTCCCTGCTGGAAAGACTCACGAGAAGACCTGAGAGCTTCATCAAGACTTTCAATATGCACAATCATTCTGAACTTCGAGAAGGTGCCATGGCGCAGAAGATTCCGTTCTATTCCGAATCCAGGATCATCGGTGTTCACTCTTCGTTCTCGCACATAGACAAAGAACCCACTGCTTTGCTCAAACTTCGGCTTACCCCTGTCAAGCTCACTTTCATATATTTCGATGTAGCCTGTTATTCGCCCAAATTTTTCGTGATACAATCCATACTTGTGAACAGAATTCTTGGGTACATTTGGGTCTTCCCTTGCTATAAAACCTTCCGTGCAGGGTTTGGGTAGTTGCTCGACATCCTTACCGATAATCCACCTTTTTATTGGCAGAACATCCAATCTTGGTGATTCAATAGGCTCACCGTCAAGGAACAACTTGAAATCACTTCGAAGGGGCATTGCTGTTCGCAGAATCCATTTGAGGGTTCCTATTTTTATCTGCCTGCCCATTGGCTTTAGCCCTGACATGATTGCCACCGTCCAGGAGTTGCTTGAGCCTTTTCCGAATAGCTTCAGCGCTTTGTATCCTGGTTTAGAGCCTGCCATCCACCGTTGCAGAGCCTTTTCTGCATCAGCCTGATCGACTTCTCGGAGGGGAATCTCCAATTTCTCATCATTGAATACACCTTCTTCCCCGGAGGTGTCTCTTGACACTATAACGTCGTAGTCCATTGTTGCCGCATAGAATTTTCCGTTTGATTTGCAGATGTGTGTCAGGCGATTAGCCAGAACATAGGTGGAGAGCTTTCCGATGCCAAATTTGCCAATCGGCTTCCTTCCGCTTGAACGCGCGTTTTCTCGTCTTGTGCAGCGCCCGATAATCCAGTGCTGTTTCAGTCCCGCCACATCCATGCCTTCCCCATCGTCAAGGACGACAATCGTCGCATCTGCATCACGTAGGTCTGGAGAGAGAATCACATGGACGTTTTGAGCACCAGCATCGAATGAATTTGAAACAAGCTCTTCCACGGCCTTATTTGAGCTTGAATACAGGCCTTCTGAAAACAGTTGAATGATCCGATGGCTGATCTTGACGTCGATAGTATCTGTCTTCTGCCCGACTGTCTCAAAGTCGACGTCTGTATGTTGTTCGTTTTGGGCCATCATTTTCTCCTATTTCTTGCGGTTTATTTTTCACTACCAGTTTTTCCGCCCTTTCGTCATTTCCTAAAATAATCCCACGTTATGCAGACCTCTCGAAAACTCAAAATTACCACCCCGGCCAACGAAAATCAAGCAAATTCCCCCCAAAAACACCCAAAACTCAACCCCGGAGTTTACACCCGGTGCAGGCTTCTCTGTTTCTCTACCGGGGGTCTTGTGTCTTTGGTCTGTAGTCTTTTGTCTCTTTTATCCAGTTTACCCCCGGAAGCACTCACTTGGTATCCTGCCGGGGGTCTTGTATCTTGAGTCTTTTGTCTCTCGTAGCCAGTGCCGTGTCTCCGACATTTTTATCGAATTGTCTTGAAATTTGACCTGTTTTATGGTATAATACCCCCATGTTAGCCAGAAGGCTAACGCAAACCGCCAGCAGGCGAAGATAACTGCCAGAAGGCCCAGCCAAACTTGTCCCCGAATGTCTTAGTCGGGGATCCAGATTATAGCTTAACTATATCCAAATTAACCAATTAACCATTTAACCACTCACCACCTAAACTTGGAGCAAAACGGAAAACCCTTAGGGGAATTACCAATCATGAGCATCGAGAATCTAACTTTAGCTCACTTTAGGCACTTTAGCTCACTCTTCACTCTCTCGCACCACTACATCTGTCGAGAACCCTCTACAAATCACCCCTTTTTATGCAAAACAAACCCAATCTTGTCCGCCGTAGGCGGATTGCAAATGAACTTAAGCTTCTATCCAACAAGGGATTATGAAAATAAATGCAATTGGACACTTGGTCAAAACAAACCCAATTCAAACCCAATTCAAACCCAATCTCCGAAAAGCCAAAATGAATGTAAACTCACTTATAACAAAGGATTACAGAAAAAAAGATGATTTCTTAGTCCGAATAAACAAACCCAATCTCGTTAAAGGCCCAAAATGAGCGCAAACGCTTTTTCACAAAAGGATTATGAAAATGAAACCACCCTCAGGCCCAAAAAAACAAACCCAATTCAAACCCAATTCAAACCCAATCTCGAAACAACTCCAGGGCAAAAGGTACTTTTAGTGGATTAGGGGGTATTGGTTAATTGGTTAATTGGTGAGTAGTGAGCTAAAGTAAGTTAAAGTGCCTAAAGTGAGCTAAAGTTGGATGCTTATTGCTGGATTCTCGATTTTCGATGGGTAGATGCGTTGATGAGTTAAATCGTAAATTAGGAGATGGGCCCGGTGAGATAATGCTTTGCATCTCACGGGGTTTATTGGCCAGCCGGTTTGGAGGCTGTGCAAATCTATATTTTCTTTTATGAGGCTTTTTTCGTCGGTTCAGCTCATCAAAGATTGAACATTGTGATTCCTGAATAAAGAAGCCTGTTCTTTTGAAATTAATAGATTCTAAACGTAATTAATTGAACGTCCTGCCCTTCGTTTTCTGTTGAATATCTTTCGGCCGTCTTTGGTTCGTCCACGAGCTCTGAAACCCATTTTTCGAGACCTTTTTATCTTACTAATACGATGATTTTCCATCAAAAAAATTCTCCAGGTATTAATTTATAAATCCATTATTCCATTAACAGTAAAGGACATTATACATAGATTCCTTTCCATTTCAAGACCGTAGATTCTGACAACCTTATTTTTCAAATAAAGTAGGTCACGGGGTCCTGATGGTAAAATTCCTTTAGCTCGTTATACAAATCAGGGTGAATTCCTTTTAATTCTCCGGGTTTTTCAAAAAAGAATTCCGTGACTACCGCAAAAAACTCGGCCGGATTAGTTGCGCCGTATTTGTTCAAAAAAGTTGGTCGATTTCGAGACGCCGCCTTTCTGAGCTTTTCATAATCTTTCTGTAATATACGCGCCCATGAAATATATCTGGACCGTTTTTTTAGAACTTCGGTGCTGTCGCCTTTGCCGCTGGATGTATCTATTTGATGGGCGAATTCATGAAACACTATATTGTGGCCGTCATTAACATCTGAAATATCATGCCTCACATCATCCCAGGACAGCACGACTGAGCCGCGGTGCCATGATTCACCAAGATGAACTTTTGGTGCTTCAACCACTACTCCTGAAGCAAGATGTTCGGTTCGACGTGCTATAAATGCACTGGGATATACCAGAATTGTTGACAGACCCGGGTAATAGTCCGTTTTTCGATGCAAAAGCAGTATGCAGGCCTGAGCGGCTATCGTGACCTTTATCTCATCATTTATTTCAAGACCGCCGCAGCCTTCAAATCGTTTTTCGCTTATGAATATCAGTATGTGACGCCGCAGCTCATCCCTGTCCTCTTCAGACATTTTTTTGTATAAAGGCACATTCTTTTCAACAATCCTTAACCATTTATCAGGAAATTGTTTTTGCGAAAGCCGCTTGCGACGATAGTTCTTAAGCCGGAACATATAAAGGCACCTTGCTGTGATATTGTTATTTATTGGCGACGGGTTGGTTTAACATCCTGCTCGCATAGGATGTAAAAGCGAGCACTGCTCTCATATAAATAAACCTTTTGTGAGACCTTATAATTAATACACCTATTTAAAATTGAGAATTATACCATTTCGGTAAAAATATTGCAATAGATGAGAGTTATTACAATCGCCCCAAACTATGCTTTTCCCACCCCTGCCTTATTGTGAATAAACGCAGAATCCTTTGCCCTCTAAGTTTTATCCCCGGTGTTGGCTTAAGCAACGGTAAACGGCTATGTTACTCTCCGAATCTTTACGTGCGGCGGTCCTTTAGTAAAAGATTGTTTGACAAAGCCCAATAATGTGGTATAATTAATAAAATACAAAGGATTAGAAAATCTTTATGCCGCAGAGGAACTAACCTTTGCAGCTTTTTTGTTCGGCGCTTTACCTACAAAGGAGTAACGATGGTAAAAACACTAAAGACCTCGGAAGAGGGCAGGAAATGCATGTTTCCGCACTGCAAGTGTATCTTGAGTATCTATAACCATCATGATTACTGTCATATACATCGGGATCAAGTGCCTCGGGACCTGAAACAAAAAGTTCCATATCATCATTTTGTATAAAACGAATGATACAAATAACTTTTAGCATGAGCCTTCGGGGCCTGGCGCACTATGCCAAAACTATTCGGATAATGCCAAACACAAATTCCGCCACCGGCCAGAGGCCGGTGAAAAATAAAGCATTCCTTGTCCCCTGCAGTAAGTCAAGGGAGTAGTTCTCGGGGATAACTCCCCTGTTTCTGAACAAGTAGGCTAATCTCGGGGATAAATTCCAATTCAGGACGTTATTGAGTCGTATTCAATTTCGAATCGGCGTTTGTGAGCTGCTTCCTCCTCAGCCAAATTGTTGAAAATGTCCTTCAAGTCCGGCTCTGAGAATATCGAGGCCATTGCGGCATATAGCCTATGGGCGCTATCCTCCTTCTTAATGGCGAAGACGAGTAACTCACGGTAGTCCATTTTTGCGTGGGGCTTAGTGTCTTCGAGCGTGTCGGCGATGCCGAGGTCACCAACTTCCTCTCGTTCCAAGGTAATCCTGCCGGCCTTGACGGCTTCCAACTTTGCCCTGTGCCGGAGCTCTTCTTGTGCGAAACCTTCGAGGGTTGTGCGCATCCACAGATTTTCTACCATAGCGGCCATCTCGATGTAAAGCTCGTGTGCTTTGCTCTCTGAAGCGATGGCAACATCCAAAACTTCATCGACAGAGCTGAATTTCTTCATATCTTTGCTCTTCAATTTTCACAGCCGACCGCTCGATACAGCTACAGTTTGACCGGCTTACAAAGATTATTCTCACTTTTTGCAACTCGACCACATTGTTGGCATTTGAACTGCGGCTCCTTTACCATGGCCTGATATTCAGCTTCATCGCTAAGATGAAAACCCTGGGAGACTATGTAGCACAGGTGCTGGGTGTGTGAAGGACTCTCGCATGCTGGATTACTGCTTACATTTTCTTCGGTCATTGTTAATTCCTTTCGGCATTTAGAGCCTATCCAAATAACCCGCTCTATTGCGGCCGGCTGCAAAGCCCGATGCCTGCGTTGTCGGTGAAAAAACGTTCTCAACGTGGAGCAAACCACTTATGGCGAGCATTTTTGGCCTGCCGTCTTGGCCTCGAACTTTTCGCTCGGCCTCATAACGCCCCGGTTATTCGGATAAGCTCTTAATTTGTTCAGCCTTTTCTATACCGGAAATACTACAGGATTCCGGGCTTAAAAGGCAATAATTTTTCTGATTATTTTGTTGCTTGTCAGCCGTTGACGGGTATAATAACTCCGGCGAGCAAATAGTGTTATCATCCTGAGCTTTTTAGTGCCTCACCCAATAGTGTTAAATGTTTAAGTTCGTGAACGCAGGAAATTCGGTGTGCGTTTGCCTGCGGGCTTAAGGGCACCGCTTGAGCCTTCTGTTTATGGCTTGTGAGCCTTTAGCGAGCTCGATTTTGCGGCGTCCTTTCGCTGAGGAGGCAAAAATGAAGAAAATCGAGGTCAAAGACAAAACGCACATAAAACTATTACTCTATTCCGAGTGCGTGTTGGGTATCAAAGACGACCAATATCGCTCTTTTGGCGGCTTTCAGCTTTGGTGGTATGACAAGCGACGCGGTGTTTGCGATTGCTGTGAATCCCGTTGGTCTGATCCGAGAAAAAAGCTTGTACACTACAGCCTGGATAAGGCAGTGAAGATTCTATGGCACAACCGGCATCGCCTGTTTGTCCGTCGCAAACATACGTCTGAGGATAAAAGATTGCAAACCCTTGAACATTTGGAAGATGTTAAGAAATGAAAAAACGCCGAAATCATTAGCCTCTACGTCGTTCAAGGTTCAGCTTGAGGGAGCAAACAGGAACGTTACGAAAACGCAGAACACCGTGGATAAGCTCTTATTAAAATATCGTTAGCCTACAAGCCCCTGCGGGATCTCGCTTTCTCCCCTCTCCCTCCGCACTGCAGGGGCTTTTTTTATGTCTGCTCTTTGTCTGGCTGAACCTGGGCTTATTGCTAATCGTATAATAATAAGGAAGGATGAATTTTAGCGGGCCGAGGTGTATTGCCTTCCTTCCTGCACTTGCCGGCCCGCTTTTTATGATAACGCTTATTCGTAGCTTCCTGCCAGTTCCTACTCTCTGAGTTTGGCTTTACACTTCTCTAATTTTCTGCCGCCAGACTGTTTGCATTTGCTCTGGAGATTGTAATGGTCTACAGCCTTGCGGACAAGCGTTTCGAAGTCCACCCCCCCAATTTTCCACGGTTTAGGAATTAACCTGAAAATCTCTCCCTGGTCGACTGCCGTCTGAAGAGTGGCGTCCTGGTCATATCCCGAGAGTACTATCCCGATGATGTGGGGATATTCTTTTCTGACGGTTCTAAGAAGCTCGAGTCCGGTCATCTCAGGCATGCGCATATCGGTTACGATTATATGCACTTCTTGTCGCTGGAGGATTTCAAGCACTTCATTGCAACTCCTGACGAAAAGTTTATTGTACGACTCGTCCTGGAGGCCCCTTTCTAAGGACAGCAGGACTACTTCGTCATCGTCCACAAATAATACGGTTCTCTTTTCTACTTTTTTTTGCCTCCACTTCATTTTTTGCCTCTTTCTTGCTGATTAGAATTTTATTGTGAATTTATATCTTTGTTTTCTTTAAGTCGCATCGTTGCCCTGAGGCTACTTCCGGCCTTGCAGAACTTTCTGCAAATTCATCGGAAACCATTGCTACCGTAGGGGCTTTCTGTTATCGTATCGCACCCTTACAATACAATTTTTCGGCCAAATGTGGTGCTGAATCCATCATAAAATTGCTACTAAAGCCTTTTTTTTATTAACTAAGCCTTCCCAGACAATCTCACAGAACACTCATCGGCTTTCAATTTGTTCTGTAGAAAACTTTTACAAAATGTCATTGCGAGGCCTCCTTCGGCTGCGCTCAGGGTAAACTCCGGGCCGTGGCAATCTCTTGCGTAGTAGGCAAAAAAACCATCATCGCTTTTGAGATTGCTTCGCTTCGCTCGCAATGACAACCTCTGGCCTGATGTTTCCTACAGAGCACTTTCAATTTTAAGTGCCTCAGAAGGCCATTTAAACGAGGAACTCATCTTGTGGAGTATTAGAGTATCCCCCGACTTAAAAATCAGCCAATAGCTTGCTTTACCGTGACGGAGTGTGTTATAATTATGGCAGATAAGCTCAGCGGCAGAAGTCATAAGATTTAATTTGGATCGTCGATTTGGAAAAGCTTTTTAAGAAGAGAAACAAGAAGAGATCTATTATGCGCAAAGAAAACGGTTTTACCCCATTAGAAATAAATCGAATTCAGAAAGTGCAAGAGCTTCGTGCGGCACTTCTAACGGGGTTTACATTGATAGAGCTTCTGGTGGTGGTTGCCATTATTGCGTTGTTGATGGCGATATTAATCCCTGCGCTTCAAACGGCCAGAGAACAGGGTAAACGCGCGGTTTGTCTTAGCAATTTAAAGCAACTGACGCTTGCGTGGATTATTTACGCAGATGAGAACGAGGGCAAGATATGCACGGCCTGGGTAGGCCAGACGGACTCCTGGGTAAGTGTGGCCGGGCTCAATGCTTCTGAGGCCCAGCAAATAAAGGCTATGGAAACCGGAGTGCTGTTTCCATACGTGAAGAACTTAAAACTTTATAAGTGCCCGACCGGTGTTCGGGGGGAGATGGTGACGTACTCAATTGTCGGCTCTATGTGGGGCAGCAGCACGCCGGTTTCGGGGGGACATCCCAAGGAACTTTGTGTTGAAAACAGGCTGCAGATTCAAAGGCCTGGCGAAAGGATAGTTTTCGTAGACGAAGGCAAGTGGCCGGGCAGCCCCTGGGGGGTTTGGCATGATAAGCCGATGTGGTGGGACATTCCTACGATACGACACAGTGACGGGACGGACTGGTCTTTCGCGGATGGGCACAGTGAGTACTATAAGTGGAGAGACCGCCGCACGATGGACCTTGCCGTGCTGCGTGCTCCTTATGAGAATGTGAATCCTGACTATGCGAGTGTGTCCCATCCGGGCAATGAGGATTTGGAATGGGTGCAGAGGGGTATATGGGGGAAATTGGCATATGAACCAGAACGTTGATATGTAAAATTTTTTTCGGTATATGTTTAGCCAGATAACTGAATCAGCAGTTTCCAGACGTGGCATGGGCTTCGGGGCCCGTGAAAACACGGCCAAGATGGCCGTGCCACCAAGAAATCAACAGAGGCTAAACACATACTTTATTAGGCCACCAACATTAACAAAACAATCTGCGTATCAGTATTAGTGTAGCAATCATCAATCGAAGAGACTTCCTTTCCAAAACCACAGAGCTGTTTTGGTGGTGTGATATTGAGAAAGAAAAAGCAGTTAAGTCTATTTGCAGTCGCCGCGGCACCCAGCCAGGGTGGAATCTCACAGGACACTCCTCAGCTTTTAATTTGCTCTGTAGAAAACTTTTACAAAATGTCATTGCGAGGCCCCCTTCGGCTGCGCTCAGGGTAAACTCCGGGCCGTGGCAATCTCTTGCGTAGTAGGCAAAAAAACCATCATCGCGTTTGAGATTGCTTCGCTTCGCTCGCAATGACAACCTCTGGCCTGATGTTTTCTACAGAGCGTTTTCGATTTAAGAGGCCTCAGAGGGCATTTTCAGGGATTTTGTCTCTTTTTTAGCCAAGAAGCCCATCAAGTGTCCTCAAAAAATGGTCGAAAAAAAGGTAGCGGAGCCAGGCTCGCAGTTTTTTGATCCCGAAAGCGGTAAGAAAGGAGGATGGAAATGTTGAAACCATTAAGACAGTGGATTTGCGATACGTGTGGGGAAGTCATTGAGTCTCCAGCGGCTGGTTGGGTAGGATTTCTCAAAGACGAGGACTCGAAAGCGCATAACTTCAAAATAGTGCATCATGTAATGTTTTCTCCCCGCAGTCCATCTTCAAGCTGTTACCCGTATAACAACGGAGCTAATCGAGCCAGTATACGTCTGAAATGGTTGACCGGCGATACCGGGATAGCTTACCTATTTCATTTTCTTGATAGTTATGGTGTCAAGGTACTTGATGTACAGGAATTTGGTGAGTTAATGAGACGTCTGGTTGTTCCATATTATGAAGAGGCAAGAGGGCATTTTGGCCATGCGCTTGAAGACGGCTATTTCAATGACCATACGAACCTCATTAAATGCTCTACTGACGATTTTCGGAAGGTCATCGGGAAATATGCGACTCAGACGGCCGCTCTTTGATGCTTTGAATAATGATGATTTGAAAAGTAGAATCCGAAAAACTATTGAACGGGAATCTGGTTTTTATGTTAAAAATCGAAGCACCCCTGCTTTGGGTTCCCGCAAGGCGGGGTCCCTCGCAGGGGTAAACTTGTCCCCGTGAAAACGGGGATCCGAAATTCGAAACAATATCGAATGTCACAAATCCCAATTCTCAAAACAAAAATTGCTTTTGAACCGGCTTTGGGTGAATTTCGTTCTGATTTGCGAGTTTACCTCAGATACCCTTCGGCATGAGTTTGGCCATCGTAGAACGATAAAATACCTCTCAGAGCATTCCTACAGAAGGTGCTGAGCTGGTATAAACGCCGGAGTAGAAAAACTTCTTTCAGAAATTTCCATTTGAGTGATGAAGAAATCAACCTCTTAGCAAGTGGGATTTGGTCATTTGCTTACTTGTTTTGTGAAACTTTTTCCGTCCTTCTCAAACTCAACTTTGTCTCTATATATTTTAGCGACCTTGTAACCGTTTATCATATCTCCTTCGTGAACAATTCTGTCAGAAACTATAGCGGATGCATTCTCCTCACTGTACACTATCGCCCTTACAGCTACTTTATTGGTGGGCAAAGATTCCAAAGTAGATGATATTAGACCGGCAGGCCAAAGACAGTAGACAACCACACCTAAAATCACTATGGTCATCAAGAGAAGCCAGAGTTTCACTCTTTTCCTGGATGATGGTCTAATGCTTTTTGGCTGGATAACTTCTCTTGCCGGCTGTACAGCTTTTCTCCTTGGCTGGTCAACTTCTGTTTCTGGCTGCCTTAATTCGGGCTTTTCCAAATCAGTACCTGAGACCATATATTTCAAGACCATCTTCTTACTCTGCAGCTATAACCGTATTGTGAATTTTGTTTAATCCTTGCATCGGTTATAGCCTTGTCCAAATTAAGCAAAAAAGAACGAAAAAATCCCGCTCTGCCCTTTTATACTCGGCGTAAGTATGGAAATGGTAGGAAGATAAAGCCGCTCTTTTTGTTCTAATTTGCGTCAAAATCCCTTTACCTCAGATACCCTTCGGCTTGAGTTTGGCCATTGTAGCGGGACAAAACACCTCTCACAGCCGTCCTACAGAAAATCCTGAGCTGGTCTGACCTACGGCTTTGATATTGCTCCAAGAAAATGGGGCCTATACCGAATCATTCGATATAAGCCCCGAATTGATGCAAATCAGCTATGTCAATGTCAATTATAATTGCCAGCCAAATCTTTGCTTAAGGTGCCGGTTCCGGCGGCGGAGGATACAGACGAATATCATCAAAGTACATTGTACCTGAACCACCAGCCTGTGGGTTGCTTCTATTACCAAAACCAATGCCAATCGTATTGACATCGGCAAGGTTCACACCCTGGTCAGCAAACTCCTGCAGTGCGATGTTCCACTCCGTCCAATCAATTGTCAAAACTGCTTCCGGATCGTCGTGATAGACTACAGCGCTGTCATTGAGAACCACATACATCTGTTCAGGAGAATTAAATCTTTCGCCTCTGAACCACAGTGACAATGTATTAACGCCCTTCTCTGTCCAATCACGCGGATATTCCAGCGTATGAGTTGCCTCAGAGTTCCCAACACTGTTGTCGTAGAAATACGGCATCGACTGAGAACCGCTATGCACAATACTCTGTTCGGTGAAAGGAGGATTCTCATTACCAACGAGAGCTCCGTTTGTTGGGATTTCAAAACCGTCCAGCCACGCATTAAATATCCTGTTGCTCCCGGGTTCATCGGGGTTAAGGTCATTGTAGGACTCAAAATCGTCTATGGCAATGAAGCTGCCGGTCGTGAAGGTCCAGACAAGACCTACCCACGGACTGTCGGGATGGGCGTTATTGACCTCATCAATACGCCAGTAATAAGTGCTGTCCCATTCAAGTTTTCCGGGGTCATAGCTTTCGGAATCAAGGTCTCTGGTGCCTTTGTATTCGGGTGAACCTGTATTGGCATTGCGCACGGCATCTTTATCTGTGCCGAAGTACACCTCATGTGAGGCGGCATTATCTCCCGGCGACCATTTAAGAATCTGTGTGTGCTTTACATCTTTGGCGCCATAAGATGGGTCCGGGCTTCCGACGGCACCCAGAGTCGTAAAGCTCCAGACATCTCCTTTATGTGTTTCGACAATGTCGAACTCATCGACGCGCCAGTAGTAAGTCTTAGACAATTGAAGCGGGCTGGGGTCAAAGGTTGCATTTCCCAGAGGGAGTGCTCCAGTGGCATTGTTGACATCGTCAAAATTGTCACCGAAGTACACGTAATGTAGTTTCGCACCGAAACCGGGCTGCCAGCTAAGCCGCGCATCCGGTTTCACAGACCCAGCACCATCAGCAGGATTTGGTTTGAAGGCGGTCTTGGGAGCTACCGTAAAGCTCCAGACAAAGCCTTTGTGTTTTGTAGTGCCGTCGGCCTCAACCTCATCAATTCGCCAGTAATATGTCGTGCCCGGAACGAGGCCATCCGGATAAGCAAATCCGGGAAAGCCAATAGTAAATTCCGTTAAGGTCTGGTTGCCTTGGAACGCCTCGGTGGTGCCGGCATCCACATCGTCAAAATTCTCGCTTAAGTACACATCGTGCGAGACGGCAAAATCTCCCGGCACCCAGCTAAGGATCAGCCACGTATCTCTAAGCAGTGTACCGTCAGCGGGGGTCGGATTATGGGCGTTCGGCCTGTCCCCGCCCACCCACAGATACGGGCTTGGGATAATCTGCCGGGCTATTTTTGGGCCCTCCCAGTACAGTTGGCATATGGCACCGCCGCCGTTCTCATACCACTCTAATTTAATCGGGTATCTCTGTCCGCCTATCAGGGTAATGTCACCGCTATCAAGGGTACTGCCATGATCCGTCCAGTTTTCAAGAACCAGTACGTCGTTCACCCACAACCTGACCCCGTCGTCTGTCTGCGTGTGGAAAGTGTAGGTCCCGGTGCTCGGTATCTCAACCTCACCGGTCCAGCGCACCTTAAAATTGTCAACATTGACAACCCCCGGCTCCGGCGAGCCCTCACCCCAACTAAAGTCAACCGTAGGATCCAGGCGCTCCATAACCAAATCATCCCAGGTGTCCGAGGCACTGCCGTGATAATACTCGCCGATCAGACCTTCTGCAGCACCGGCCATACCTGCCAGGCCCAGCACCAGAACAAAAGAAACCAGATAAATCAATTTCTTATACATAATAGTCCTCCTTCAAAAAGAGTTAAAATAAAAACGACCGCTAATAATTTTCACATTTTCTACCTATACTTTATTTATATCTGCCCAGGGTAATTTTCTTTACATCACCTCCTTCCTCCAACAGCAAGAAGCCACAAGACCAGGCGCTTGTTTATGGCTCATATCCCAGCTTTCCCCAAATGCCCCTCTGAACCCATTGCAGATCCTCCAAGCCTCCCTCCGTCGCAGGAGTGAAGAGGCCCACCCAAGTCCGTACGTTATCACGTCCCTGCTTGATCGTTTCGATACCCTTCCACTTGTGGTAGCCGGCACGACCGTCACCATAGGCAAAGTTAGTCCCGTCACCGTGTCTTGTTTCAGGCTGATCCCACCATTTCGTCTGGCTGTAACGAACTGAGTAGGCATCGGGACTCGCTATACCTTCATCAATGAATATGAGCCTATCGGCAGGCTGGGGAATCAGCATCCTTCTTTTAAAAACAGGACTACCTTCTATGGACCTGCCATTGATGGATATCATCATGGCATACGTCATCAATTCTCCACGATACCCCGTGGGGCATTTGTATAGATTCACCTCCTTGATGTAGGGCCACAAAGCGCCGGCTTTAATCCCTTTTATCTGGTCATTCTCAGGTAAGTGTTCACCCTGGGCCCATCCAGGCGCCCAGGTCACGCCTACCCAGGGCTCACCGAACTCGTTCTTCCAACTGCCGCCCGCCTCGCTGCTGACCAGCTTGTCGTCGTTGTCATCAGCATACAGAATCCATGCTAAGCCCAATTGCCTGAGATTACCCAGGCAAACCGCCCGCTGGCCCTGCTCTCTGGCTCTCTTCAAGGCCGGCATCAATATTGCCATCAGTATTGCAATAATGGCAATCACCACCAACAGTTCTATTAAGGTAAATCCTTTTCGTTTGTTCATAATAGTTTTCCTTCGAAAATCTGCAAAAATTCCACACGCCAGAGGACTCAGAATCAGCAAATACCTACCTCTACTGAGATAAGCTCCACCAATACTAACTATATCAAAGTAATTGCTCTACCGTCAAGGAAAATCTATGGATTTTGAGTGGGTATCTATTCTTGATGTGGTTGTGTTTAAGGCTCCTCACAGGCCATTTAAACGGCGAACTCGTCCTGAGGGGTATCATTTGGAGGAGAGCAGGGTGTTCGTTCTTGCGGGAGTTTTGCTCTAAGTGCGAGAATGTTTGCGAAGGTCCTGTTAGGGTAACAGGTTGTGCAGGTGATAATTATTTATCGCGCCACATGTCTATGGTCATGTCTTCGGCTTTGACGTATTCGGAGTGCCAGTCGAGGAACAACGCATTGCAGCCTTCCGCGTGCCGCGCACGAGCTACTCGTCGTCCATCGTTTATATGGTGGCTTTCCGAATCCGGCAGATGCGTACGAATAAAAATATCACAGCGTATGATTTCCAGGCTGTTTTCGCTCTCGATGATGGGACGCCAATCGCCATCTTCGTTGTCTGCCATATATACCGTGTAGGCCGGTCTCTTGAACACTGAAAGTTTGGTGGGCCTTCCAACACTGGTTCCGGAGTCGTCGTCTCTGCTTGAAAAAGTCCAGTCGTTGAGCACGTAACAGACAGTCTGTCTGGAATTGGGAATGTTGTATAAACCCTCACCAGTCCTGGGAAAGCTTTTGCAGCGGTATATCTTCACGCTTTTGTAATCGCCTTTGTTGTTCTTTTGGCCCACATAAGGCAGGTACTGCATAAACCAAATGGGATTACTACCGGTGGAGCCGCGAGGGATAAACCAATCATAATCCTGGGCGTAGAGCGAGGCCGCTACGCCGATCTGTCTGAGATTGCTAAGACAGCCTGCGGCCTGTGCCTGCTTCTTGACCCTTTGCAATGCCGGCATCAATATCCCCATAAGAAGCGCAATGATGGCGATAACCACCAGCAACTCGATTAACGTAAATCCTTTTCTTTGCCGGTTCATAAGCACTCCTTCCTCATCTCATAAATTGTGATACTATCATTATACGCCTGTCGGCGCACAAGTCAATAAAAATTGCTTCTGAACGGCTTTAGGTCAATTTCGTTTTAATGTGCGAGGCTACCTCAGATACCGTTTGGCTTGATTTTGGCCATTTAGGTCTGTCCCAGTTTGCATGCTCTGAGATTCTTCAGGTCTCACCCATAGTTCTCAAGACTAACAGCTCCATCAAACGATGTAGCTGGGTATCTTCAGAAAGCTTTGGGTCTTCATGGACGACCTGAAGCAGCCGGCCGACAATCTCAGCCATTGCCTTTTTCTGGCGTTCGGTCAAATCTACACTGCCGACCACTTTGTGTAGCAGGACAAGCGATTCCTTATAGCGGCCTTCCTTGAAGGCGGCGTTGGCTTTAATAACATCTTCTTTGGCCGGGGAGCCTTCAAAACTGGCAACCAGCTCGGCTGTCGCGTCCGCCTCCGGATTCTTACCACAACTGGTGAGCAGAAAGACCATTCCCAAATAGGTCAGCAAAAACAAACGGCTTTTTAGCATTCCGTTCAGCCCGGCGCCGGTCGGGGCCGACTGTCTCTTTAGACCAACCTCCGAGATTGAACGCTTTGATAAAATCATCATAAGGCACATAAGAGCCTATCCAAATAACCCGCTCTATTGCGGCCGGCTGCAAAGCCCGATGCCTGCGTTGTCAGCCAAAAATGTTCTCAACGTGGAGAAAACCACGCCTCCGAGCATTTTTGTCCTGCCGCCTTGGCCTCGAACTTTTCGCTCGGCCTCATAACGACCCGGTTATTCGGATAAGCTCTAAGCTAAAAGGCTGCATCCAGAGTCTTAGTGGTGCTTGCCCGGGATGGTTCGTAGGGAACGCTTTTTTTTGTTAGAATATCGACTAGGCCATAGTCGCCGCTGTCACGGTCCCAGTATTTCCTGTAGTCGGCGTGGCCGTCACAAAAGATGAAGTTGCCGCCTTTGTTATGGACATTGGCGGTCTGCTCGCGGCGTTCTTTGGTAAACCAGGAGGAGTGATCGCCTTGACTGGCGAACATATGCCATTCCTGATACTGGGTGTACTCCCGACCCTCGAGGGCGGCCCTGGAACGGTTGTTGGGTTCAGGCTGGACCCAGAGATGATTGGACAGAGACCATCCCTCCTGTATAGTGATGATTCCGCCGGGATTGGGGATGGACGCTACACGTCTGCCCATGACGACAGAGTTGACCAGGTAGCCGGTGCAACTGACATGCGAGGGAGCATAGGCCGGGTTCGGGTTCGGCTTGAGGGCCGGACAGGCATAAACGGGGGTTGTCGCTTCCGGTTTCTCGGCAGATACAAAGGGCCGCAATAGCTTAAGGACATTGTCCTCGGCGGCAGGGCTGGCGTAGTCGTAGACCGCATGGGTTTTTGGGGGAGTTTTCTCGTACTCATTTTGATACATCGTCAGAGCTATGCCCACCTGGCGCATATTGCTCATACAGGAAGCTCTGCGGCCCTGGTCTCTGGCTATGTTGAGGGCCGGCAGAAGGATACCCATCAGCAGGGCAATGACTGCAATAACTACCAGCAGCTCGATGAGTGTAAACCCCGCCCCATTAGAAAAATTTCTTCTAACGGGGCAAGTTAGAAAGCCTCGGCTTTCCTTAATTTCTAACGGGGTAAACCCCTTGTTCCACATGATTACACCTCACTAAAACATATGGTGCGGGTGTTTGATGCTCCCCGGAACCACGCGGTATGCCGAGGTCTGCGGGCTGTTCCAAATGTATGTGAGTCTGCGAACCGCAATGCAGAGCACTTCGCGATGCAGGTCTGCCTCGACGAGTCCTGCGTTTCCAAACAACTCCACGACTTTTCAAAGAGAAAAATGCAGAAAGGTATTCCGCCAGTCTTTTTTGAGAAGTCCAAGGTCTTTAGGTAGATTATCGAGATAATTAGCAATATCGACCATTTCAACTCCTTAGTGGAATCGGTCGGTCTCGTACAAAATTCTACGCTATAAGTGCAGCGCTGTTATTAGAGGATTATAGCTTAATACTTGCGAGTGTCAAGCTCAATTTCGCATTTTAATCAAGAGCTGTCTATTTTACGGCGAATTGCTGTTTGTCCAGAATGGGTCTAATATAATCGGCGGTCCAATGGACCTGAAGGTTAGGTTTACCGTGAAACGGCCTGGTAAAGAAACAAGTGAAGATATAACACTTGATCGAGCAAGAATAGCAAATCCCACGATGACCAAGTATGAAAGATGCCTTAGGGCACATAAGGCCAAAAAGCCCGGTGGGAAATAGTCTTGGAGCAACTCTTTTTCTATTCGGCCTGAATGTGGTGATAGTGGTGCTGGAAAGCAGAGAACTGTGGGTACGCAGCTATTGTTACTAATAGTTTATATAATGTCGAGAATATTATGTTAATGAAGAGAAGGTGCTGCCTTTAATCGTCATCTTCATAGTAGTACAAATCGTCTTCGTCTTCAAAAACATCATTATCTTCGTCTGCAGTTGGATTCAATTCCGGGCAGGGAAATTCATCGGTACTTTCATCCTCTAAGTCGTAGTCTTCGGCCTCTTCTAAAATATCGAATTCTTTTTCTTCTTCCCACATACTTTTTTCTTTCCTTTAAGGTACGAAAACAAAGGCCCACAAGAGATGTTTGTTCGAGGTCTGAGATAGCCCAACCTTTTGTTCATAACCATTAGTAAATACAAATTTGATAGCTTTTACGATTTTTCTTAAAAGAGGTTCGTGGTTTTGTTTGCAGTGTAAAAAAATATATTCCCCGCAGGTATTCCAGAAGGGGGGAATTACGTTAAAATCCCTCGAACCGACGCCGGATATCCTTCGGCTTTAGTTTGGGCTTGTCCTGAAAAGCGATGTGGAGGAAACTTGCAGCGGGTGAGAAGATACGCGGCTATGGCGGACGCTTTTCATATTCAGGTGGCCAGTCATGGAGGAGGGCCAGGGAACCTGAATATGTTGGCAGCTATGCCAAATGCTATCTATCTGGAATCAGGCAGTCTAAAAGGCCAGTCTATGTACGAAGTGAATCTGAAGATGGTGGAGGGCGAAGTGTTGGTGCCGGATGTTCCGGGTTTAGGCACGGCAGTGAGGGACGACTACATTAAGAGGCACCGCATAGGTTGACGCCGAGTAGAGAGAACGCGAGAAGCAATGCAAGGATAAGAGCATTGCGTAACAAAAAAAGCTGCCAAGCGTTATCGCTTAGAAATTTCGGTCCTCTTCAATAATCCGGACATCTTTAACTAAGAAGGGGTGCATGTTGCTGCCAAAGACGATTGGTATTTCCTGGCCTCTCACGGTATGACTGTTGATATTTAATTCCACATACGTCATTTGAATGACAGGGTCTTTACGGTCCAGGGCAAGCTTGTCAATGCTCTTTAATCTTCGCTCGACATCATGGTTCGCCGCATAAAGAAGCATCGATTTAATACTCCTTTTCCCTTCATAAGCTCCCGGGGAACTACATTTGAAAAAGTTGCCGTATGTTCGAGCTAATCGCTCCGCAGTATCGAGAGGAATGACTGAAAACAGAGATGTAAAAAACACATCGCCTTTGCACGAACCACCTATAACCAGGAAAGAATTACTGATTTGGCGACCAATAATAGTAGCTGTCAACTGATGTTTGCCTATGGTGATAGATAAGTCTCTTCCTGTTTGTTCAATATCTGTGGATTTGCTACTGCGTGGTATAACGTATATTGCAGCAATAACGAGAACTAAAACGACAATAATTTTCCACATTTTCATAATTGGCCTCTCTTTAGTATTCTTGATTTATCCAACGACTTGCCTTTTATAAAGGCATCCTCCAAGAAATGCTGAATTCACGTCTCTTCTCTGGTGGTTTTCAAGCCCTTTATCTCCAATATTAATAGTATCGGCCAAAAACAAGCCAAAATAGAATAGAAAGTTTACTATTGGCAGCGTCGGTGTAGGTTTTGTTACCTGGCTAAGCAGACGAGGAATAGTGTAAATTTCCCCCGTAGCATTATCAAAGATTGCCTTATACTGCGAGGTTTGGGTGTGTTGATGGTGAGAAGAAAATCCTAAGCGATTTTGGCCCTCAAAAATATTTTGTTGTGGGCCGATAAGATTGTTAATCTTATTGCGTAGTGCCCACAAATCGCTTCTTAAATGCCTTTTTGCGGTTATTGGGTTGAATTGAAATCGTCGTTGAGGTATAATATGCTTATAAGTCAAGACATGGGGGTGTCTTTATCACAGGAAAGATTTTCCGATTTTGGTTTTTGAAAAAATTCTTTTGGTCTTTTGACAGTAGCTTCTCAAGAATCAAATTTGAACAGCAAAATGGCTAAAAAGAGAATTGGACAAAAAATTCAGAGAATTTTGTCTTTTGTTTAAACAGTAATGCTGTGAAATTGTGGGGGTGATGTCAGTTGAAAATCAGAATGTCAAAATCAGAGAAGGGATTAGCACTTTTTATAGTGGTAGCATTCACTTGTATCTTTACCATTTTAGGTTTCTCCATGCTGCATCTGGCGGCCACTGAGATATTACTGACTCAGAAGGAACTGAACTCGACAAAAGCCTTTTATGCGGCTGAGGCAGGATTAGCAGAATTGACCACAAAGTTGTACAACAAGCAATTTGAAAACATTGCGGATACGGCCTTAGGAGAAGTAAGCTACCATGTTGATTTTTACAATGATCAAGACCCTCCTTATGCTATTTCAACCGGCAGGGCAAGAAATGTAGAGAAAAGGATAAGAGTAGAATTGTCTTTTCTGGCTGCTCCTTATGAAAATGCTATATATGGCGGCAATTCGGCAGGAGCGAAGTGGATGTTTACGTTAAGGGGGCAAGGCGATCCCATAGCCGTAGGAGGCGGAGAGGTCGGTGGGAGAGACATAGTTAACGGAAATGTATTTGTTAGTGGGGACGCCACTTTGTATGAAGAAAGCAGTGTTAATCCTTCACCAGGTGCTAATCCATATGCTGGAGATGTTGATGCCACTGGTAAAATTAGTATTTTAGACGGTGCCGCGGTATCCGGAGCAGTTAGCGAGGGAGTAGCTCCGCTTGATCATCCCAGCTTAGTTGACATGAACTATGGGATAAATAATACACATAATGTAAGCGAAATCTTTGCAGATGCAGGCGTTGATTGGGGATACCTACCTCCAGACAATGAGTTATACAATGTAATGGTAAAGAATCCTACCGATAGATTGGGCGAGTGTGCCTCTACTACCGGCGACGATTACTTCCTTGAGCCGGCAAGCGTGTCAGGATGGGGAGACCAAAAGGATGCAACAACTCCTTTAAGCATGGGGGACAACAGGATTTACTACGTGGACGGCGATGTTTGGGTTCACAACAAATCCACCTATGGTTTTTTGGTGGACGGTAAAGTAACTATTGTAGCGACAGGAGACATCCATATCTCTGACAATATCAAATATGCAGATAGTGAGAGCCTGTTGGGTCTGGTAGCTCTGGGCCAATATGACGATTGGGGCCAGCTTATAAGCGGCGGCAACATCTACTTTGGAGACCCTCGTTACGGGACCATGTATACGGTTTCTGCGTTAATGTTCGCTGCAGATAGCTTCTTATACAACACGGACTCGGTTACCGGGGACGCTGTAGAGCCTACATCCGGTTTTTCGGTTTATGGCAATCTTAACGCTCTGAATCAAGTCTCTATCGAGCGGGATTGGTATAATGATGACGGAACTGGGACGGCAAGGCCTGCATACTTCGATTCGAGCACGAGCCAATGGGTAGATCTGGAGAGCGGCGCTACACTGACAGCGGCCGAAATAGGTAGTCTCAGACATTATCAGATGACGATTACTTATGATGATCGGGTCCGGACTCAAGATACACAACCACCGGGTCTGCCAAGAGGAAAGGGAAACATTTTCGGTGGACTGAAATTCTGGGAAGAATTGCCATAAAGTTAATGACGGCGATTGGGGCTGGGACTATTGAGGTCAGAAAAAATGCGAATTTTACGGCCAAGAATTGAGTGACCATTTTAGAAAGAGATTATTTTATGATGACTAATATTCTAAAATCGAAAAAGGGAACAAGTCTTCTTGAAGTAATGGTGGCTGTTTTCATTTCAGCAATTGTAATGCTTGGAGGCTCTTTTTTCTATGTTGCGAGTACCAGCCAAATTCATCTACGAAAACAGTATCGCGCGGCTTGCCGATTGGCTGGGCAGAAATTAGAAGAGTTAAAAGCAGGCAATTATGATGCCATAACAATAGGTGAAGCGAAGGACAGTATTTCTTTGGAAGAAAGTTCATCCTATAGTCGAAGTGTAGTCACAGAAGAGGACTTATCCCGAACTCAGTTGAAGGTTCGATGGCTACCCCTGACTGAGATCTTACGCAACTTTTACTTTCATGGCAACAGATTTTTCTTCATTAAGTTCATTGAGGGCAGCTTCCAAGATCCACA
>Ga0307378_10002507_pt1 | contig 27981 bp, 31 predicted proteins | sample UN1MG_FD_202238 | JGI IMG/M metagenome (GOLD analysis project Ga0307378, IMG submission 202238) | Soil microbial communities from Risofladan, Vaasa, Finland - UN-1 | ecosystem: Environmental > Terrestrial > Soil > Coastal area > Acid sulfate soil | place: Finland: Risofladan, Vaasa | collected... | reverse complement strand
GTGTGCCCTGCCCAGTAACGCTCCACGTTATCGTTCCTGTGCCCAGGAACATCACGCCTGGTCCGAAATTCGATGAAAAGGCAACTCCCTCAATAAGGGACCCATACACGTGAAACAACATAACACGCCAATCCTCTTCGGAATCGGCGAATGTGCCATTAAGGGTACTGTCTCCAGCAACGCGGACGGTATGTACTGAGTCGGCCGGGGTAAGTATTCCCGCATATCCCGTCATGTCCCAAGCGGCCAGAGTGCCCGTCACTGGACAAGTGGCAATGTCCCAAGTGCAGTCCGGGCTTGTGGGGTCGAACCTGGCAGTATCGCCGGCTTCCAGAATACGCCCCAGCGACCAGTTGCCCGGTGTGCTGGCCAGGCTATCTACGCCGCCAAGCTGAAACTTGTTCTCGGCCATGCCTTAGAAGCCTCACTCCGGCGGCGGCTGCGCGCCGGCCAGGAAGTTCATCTTCAGCAGCGCGCCGACATCGCCGACGTAATCGAGATAAACCGCAGTCGTCGGCACAGGAATACGAATGGGGCCGCTGTTGGACAGAATGCGCTCCCCGGTAACGGCCGGGTCCTCATCGACATCGGTCCACGTCAGTTCCGCGTCGCCGATCGTGCAGGTTACTCGCAGCTCCGTCAGGTTCACCCCAACATCAGCCAGAGTGATGCGGACGTGTGCGGCATCGCAGGTTTTCTGGGCAAGGCCAAGTTGAACGGCGGGGGGAGCCAGCGTGTCAACCCTGGCCAGGATGGCCGCCAGCGTCGTCTGCGTGGCCGGATCGGCCGAGAGCTTCGCCAGGACCGCCGCGAGCGACGTTTCGGTGGCGGGGTCCGCCAGCGCCGCCAGGACGGCCGCCAGCGTCGTCTGCGTGGCCGGATCGTCCGACAGCTTCGCCAGGACCGCCGCGAGCGACGTTTCGGTGGCGGGGTCCGCCAGCGCCGCCAGGATGGCCGCCAGCGTCGTCTGCGTCGCCGGATCGGCAGACAATTTTACGTAAAGATCCTCAATCTTCTTGCCGCCGGCGATGCCGTCGATCAAGGCGTCGACGTCCACCTTGACCATATCGACATTGATGACCGCCCCGCCGAGGTCGAGCAGCACCGCCCCGGTCTCCTCGTTGATCATCAGGCTCGCCCCGATCAGCCCGAGCTTTTTGTATTTCGCCATTGCTTGCTCCTCGCCTCGGCAGGCCCGCCTGGGCGGGCGAGCCGAAGGCCTCAACTGATTTTCAGCGTAACCCAGTCGGCCTGCTGGCCGGCGATCTGCTGTATTCCGCGGCTGGCGGCCGGCCCGCCGAGCCGCTCGGCGATCTCCAGCCTGTCGGCGCCGGCGTCGATCGAGCCCGTCGCTATGCCGGCGGCCGCGTCGTTAAGGGCCGTCACGGTCATCTCCGGCGCCATCGCGTGCATCATGTCCGCCGGCGTCTGCCGCTCGACAAGCACGTCTATCTGCCTTGCCTGGCCGCTGCAGGGCCGGTATGTGACCTGCTCGGTCGCCCCGAGCCTCTTGAGCGTCGAGAGGTGTCGTTTTGCGCCGTCGGAGGCCATTGGTTCATCCTTCCGGCGGCTTGGTGGCCAGGAGCACCTTGCGGCCCCTGACGCTGCTGTAGATCGAGCCGCCCGCCAGCACCAGCGCGCCCAGGGCGCCGCCGATCTGGGTCGCCAGATCCTGCGATTCGGCCGCAGCCAGGCCGAGCTTGGCCGCCAGAACCCAGGCGATGCCTCGCACAACGATCGGGATCAGCCACGCGATGACGTGTTTCTTGTCCATGAGCCATAACCTCACGATGAGTTTCCAAGCGGCCAGGGCGCTAAAGCCCCACCGCGGCCAGGACGACGCCCAGGGCCACCTTGAGAAGCGCCGCTTCCAACTCCGCCGCGAAGTCGTAGAGCTTGCGTTCCTGCTCGATCATGGCGGCGAGCCGCTGGTTCTCCGCCTTGTCCACGGCGATCAGGTCATTGGCGGTCATCGAGCCATAGAGCAGCTTTCGCGCCCCGACGAAGTTCCGGTTCATCCACGCGGTGATGAAGCGGTTGGCGATGTCCTCGGTGAGCTTGCCGTCGCCCCAATACTTGGCCACGATCTCAAGGAACGGGGCGGCCTTAGGTTCCTTGGCCAGTATCTTCTCGCGGATGTCGGTCCAGGGGATCATGGGTTACTGTCCTCCTCCGCTGGATCCGGCCGGGTCCAGGCCGGCTGTGTCGCCGGTTGCGTGGTGGTCTGTGCGCCTACGTTGGGATTTACCACGGCCTGTTTTTTCGCATCCGCCAGCCAGTTGGGGGCGGCCAGGCCCAGATCGATCTTCTGCGACCAGAGCCGCCAGCTCTCATCCTGCGAGCGAATCCACGCCTGCTCCTGGCTGCGGTCGGTCTCGCTCTTGTCCATCAGCGCGACGAACGCGCCCGATCGGTTGGCCTTATCCCGTATCCAGTCCTTCTGGTCCTGGGTAACGACCGTGCAGCCGGCAAGCAGCGAAGAGGCCGCCAGGGCGGCCAGGCAGAGCAGCGTAAGAATCATCTTGCGTTTCATGGTTTGTCCCTTTTTGCGAATGCTTCGAGCGTTGCCCTGATGGCCTTGATGTCGCCCGCGATTTCGATTGTCGCCCACTCGACCTTGCGCAGGCGCACCTCCTGGTCCGCCGTCCGCTCAATCGCCGCCTGGGCCTTGCTGTCCGCCCGGACCGTGAACGTAACACACAGGACTATCGCCGTGAGCGCGGTGACCACAACCGACAGGCTTTTCCACAAAAAACCGTTCTTGCTCTTGCTCATTTGTCGACGTCCACCTTCGGCGAGCCGGTCGCCGCGATGACCGAACAGGGCTGCGGAGGCGGGGCGGCGGGCATCCGTTCCTCGCCGCCCGCCCGTCCGCACGCACACGATGGATCAGGCCGTCTTCTGGAGGCCCGCGGCCTTGAGGGCCGCGATCTCGGCGTTGACCTTGGCGAAGGCCGCCGTCGCGTCGGCCACGAGCTTCACGACCTCCGCACGGGCGGCCGTGGTGTCGGTGATGAGCTTGTCGAACTGGGTCTTCTGGCTGCCCAGGTCATCTATCGCGGCCTCGAGGCTGGTCTCCAGCGCCTCGGTGTCGTCCTTGAGGCCGTTGTACTCGGCCGCCAGCGTCGAGAAATTATTCTCGACGTCGGCCTTCTCTGTGTCCCAATCGCCGGTCGCACAATCGGCCAACTCATGTTCCGCGCTGGGCGTGCCGCCGCTCTGATCGTCCACGTCTGCGGCGTCCAGGGTCGGGTCCGCGGCAGTCAGGGCCGCCGGAGCGGCCGTCATCGCCGCCGGCGCCGCGGACGTGATGGCCCCGAGCGCCGCCACGTTGTCGGCTGCCTTGGCCGACTCGGCCCCGCCGTTGAGCACCACGCACGCCGTCAGCGCCAGTGCGGCCTTGGCCTTGGCGGCCACGCCCGCGTAGTAGCCGGGCTGGACCGTATCGGTGAGCATCGCGGTCGAGGGATTCAACCACAGGTGGTCGCCCTGGTCCCAGTCTTCGGCCGAGGTCGCGAGCAGTTCGTGCTCGCCGCCGATCTCCACCATGCCGCTGGCGCCGTCGATAATGTCGACAACGGCGATTGCCAGCAGTGCTCCCAGCACGATCACGTCGCCGCCGGCGACCGTCAAGCCCGTCCCGTTCGTCCACTTCACTCTTCTGCCTTCACTGCGATACGTTTTCATCTTCGCTCTCCGGGCCAAGGCTCGTCGCCTGGGCCTGTGCAGAATCGACAATCGTCAATCGACAATCGTCTGTCGGGCCGGTAACTCGCGGCCGGCCCTCCGCGTGCCTGTCTTCAATCGTCAACTCGTGCTCTGCATAGCGCTTCGCAGAGCAGAGTCCGAAATCCCAAATCCGAAATTTCAGGCGCCGGCCTCAGGCATCGGCCGGCCCGGGTTCAGTCTCACTCGCCCGATTCGCCGGGGTTTTCGTACAGGCCGCGATAGTCGCTGGCCTTGGCGCCCAGGTTGTGGGTGCAGGCGACCTTCAAATCGCCGCTGTCGAACTCGGTCTCGGTCTTGATGACCGGGGCTTCCTCGCCGTCGAGGAAGGCCAGCCGCACGCCGCCGCCCGGGCCGTTCGGATCGCCGAACATGTACCAGGCCGCTGCGGACGCGATGCCGAGCTGCCCGCTGCCGACGACGCGGAGGCGGTTGGCGAACGGGTTGGGCGTCTGGTTGGTCTTGGCCGGATCGACCGTCGAGGCGATGAGCTGCTGCGTGGTGATCTCGAGCTGCACGGGTACGAGCACGCCGACGGGCCGGATGTTGAGCACGGCCGCGCCCGCGTCGCCGTCCTGGGGCGTTTGCAGGCCCTTCTGGAGCGCCATCGCCGCGTAGCCGGCCGACAGGGTCAGCACCGAGGGGGCCCCGATGTCGCCGCCGACCGCCACGTTCGCATGATCCTCGTCGAAGAGCGGGATCTCGTCCGAGAGCTCGGCGTTGGCCGTGATGATCGCCGTGGTCAGCACCTCTTCCTTGCGCCGGGCCGAGCTGACCCAGCCGCGGGGCAGGTTGCTGAAGATGCCCGTGTCGTCGTTGACGATCGCCTTGTGTGTGATCTTCATCCCGCGGCCGAAGCGCGCGACTTGTATCCTCTCGCGGGTCTCCCTCAGGACCGCGTAGCGGATCGGCTCGCCCTCGTCCATCGCCAGCAGGTCCGGCAGCTCGCTGATGGTGAGCAGGTCGTGCAGCCTGTAGTCGCGGGCCGTCATGCGCCCGCACCACAGCGGCCAGCTCACGGCGGCCTCGCTGTCGGCGTAGAAGGCCCGGACGGTCCGCCTCATCGCGTCGCCCAGGGCGTAGGGGAAGTCCGACGTACCCATGGCCAGGAACGCGGCGCTGCCCAGGTGGCTGGCCAGCATCCGCGGGTTCATCGCCAGGTCGAGGATCTGCTCCAGTCCCATGGCGTCAACGTCGCCGACGCCCACGTGGCGCAGGTAGGCCCGGGCCGAGCCGACCAGGCCGAGCGCCTGGAACTGGCCCGCCCGCTCGTGGGCCTTGCGGGCCACGGGCTTGCCGTCGGCGCCGCGGGCCGCCCGGCCGAAGCGGTCGAACGTGTAAAGCGGAACGTCCGCCGCCGTCAGCCAGCCGTCGACCATGCCGGTAGCGAGGGTCGCCAGGTTGCGGTCCTCGCCCATCTGGAAGCGAGAGCCCGCCCCGATCTCCAGGGGCTGCATCGCCTCGGCGAGGCCTGCCAATTCCTGTGCATGGGTGAGGCTCACGCCGCGGTCGCACAGGCCGGCCGCCCAGGTTTCCGGCAGCTTCTTGGCCTTGGCGAGTGCCATGATGTCCTTGCGGCGAGTGCCGTCGGCGGCCAGCGCCTCCTGGCCGATCCGCTCTCTGTCGACCGCGCTGACGATCGGCTCGCCGCCGTCATCGCCCGCAAGGCTGTCGGCGTCGCCCGCCTCGGCCGGGGGCTGAGGCTTGCCCTTGGGCTTCGTCTTCTTGGGCGCCGTGGGCGGATCGCCGGCCAGTGCCTCGGCTATTTCCTTCTGGTCGTCCTTGAGGCCGGCCAGAAACGCCGTCGCCTGCTCGTCGCTCGCATCCGCCGCCAGGCCGATGGAAATCAGATACTTTTTCAGTCGCTCGCTGAACATGTTTGGTTCTCCATAACTCTTCCGGCCTGGCGTTCCATCGCCTTGGCCCTGATTGCCCTTGTGCTCTCCGGTCAGCAGACCGTTGGGGTTGCCGCCGGGTTTTTCTACTATGTCCGTCGCCGTCACGCCGAGTATCCGGCCCAGCGGCGGCAAACCTTCGCGTTCGATGTATTGGTCCCGGATGAAGCGTATCGACACGCCGATCGCCGTCGGGTCCTTGCTCGCCAGTCCCAGGACGTAGGTGCCGAGCTTGCCGGTGGGGGAGTCGTCCGCGTAGGCCCCGATATGCAGGTCGGCCACGACGCGGCCGGCCTCGACGCGGGCGTTCCTGCTGCGGCCCATGAGCCGCAGGATGCCGTCGGTGTAGCCGCCCATCGGCCCGTCCTGGAGTTCCGGGTGGGTCAGGCGCATCTTGACCCCGACGGGGTTGGCGTTGATGGAATCCGCCACTTGGCGGAGCATCACGCCGTCCACCTCGAACGGCTCGCCCAGCAGCGGGTAGGCCATGCCGGCCGTGATCACCGCCGCGTTGCGGATCACGCCGCCGCCCAGGTCGCCGCCCGCGTCCTCGATCTTCAGCCCCTCGGCCGTGAAGGCCGTGGCCTGGACGAGGTTGACTTCTCTGTCGTCGCGGCTGCGGGCCAGCGATACCGCGTTGTCACAATCTGCGCGCGCCATTGTCGCTATACGACCCGCGTGGCGGGCCGTCTCCGTCATCGAGAATCGCCTGAAGCCTCGCCTGCCTGGCCACGAGGCCGGCCAGGTCGCCGTCGTCCGCGTCATTTCCGTTGTCGCCGGCCCTGGACGGGTCGGCGGGCTTTTTCCCGGCCTTGGGCTGGTTGGCGATCGAGGTTCCCCAGATCAGGGGCAACAGGTCGCCGAGGTTGTAATCGTTCTGCGCCATCCGCCTGAACTCGTCGATCTCGGCCAGCACGTCGCGGATGTCCTTGCCTTGTTCGTTGCAGTATTCCTGGGGGCTGCCGATCAGGTTCTTGAACTTCATGCTCCAGGCGGCCTGGTCCTTGATCTCGTCGATCGTGTGTTTCGGCGGGCCCTGCCAGTTGGTCGTCAGGTAGGCCGTGCGCCATCGCTGGCTTTCGGCGTAGCCCGTGGCCCGCAGGCGGCCTTCGAGTATGTTCAGCTCGACGAACCGCCGGCGGATGCGGCGCATCGCCTTGTGAATGAAGAGGATGTCCTGGATCCAGTCGACCTCGGCCCACATGTCCAATTTCGCCTGGCGCTGGCTGCTGAAATTTCCATCTGCGTACCAGCGGGCGACGGTGGTCAGGTCCAGGCCGGTGCCCGCGGAGATCCGCTTGAGCTGCTCCAGGACGAACGGCGGGTACATGGTGTCGGGGCTGGCGACGTTGGGAAAGTGCGGCTTCTGTCCCGGCTTCAGGACCGCGAACATGCCGGACTGTACGGCAATCTCAATCCTGCCGGCAAGTTCAGCCTCGCTCGGCTGGCCGCCCGGGCGCGCCGCACTGAGGCGCGCGGCCACAACGCCCGGCAGCGTCGGCGGGCCGCCGGCGTCGGGCTGCTCGATGAAGCCGACGTATGCGGCCCGAGTCCGCGAGGTATGCATCGTGTAGTTATCGAACATCGCCAGGTTGCGAATCGATTGCATGATGGGGCGCATCCACGGCGCACCGATCCGCTGGCGGACGCGGTCCTGGCGGTACAGGTGGATGCAGCGGTCGGCGGGTACTCGCCGCGACTTGCTGCCGTAGTCATCGAGCGGGTGCGCCGCCGTGTAGAGGTGGTACGCCAGCGGCTCGTGCCGGCTTCCCAGCTCGATGCCGCCGCGGACGGCGCGGCCCTCGAAATCCGTCAGCAGCGTGTCGCGCTGCTCGTACTCGATCTCCTGGAGCACCAGGGCCGCGGCCTCGCCTCTAGGCAGGTAGTCCTCGACGATGAACACTCCGCCGGCGGCGAACAGCTCGTTCATCCAGAGCTGCTGTTTTTCCGGCATGGTCTTGGTCTGCTCGGCGTCGCAGACTGCCGGGTCCCAATAGTATTCGTTCCAAAGGGCGTCAAGCTCGGCGTTGAAGCTCTTGAGCATCACGTTCGTGTCGGGGTGCCTGGCGGCCGAGCGGGCCGTTATGCCGCCGCCGACGACTGAGCGCCTGTAGCCGCCCTGCATACTGGCGGCGTAGCCGTCGTTGGCGATCATCGTCCGGCTGCGGGCGAGCATCGTGTCGAGGTCGTCGAGGATGGACTGGTCGGCGGAGGTCAGCGCCGCCCGCCAGTCGGCGGTCGTGGCGTCCTTGCGCGCGGCCTCGTGGTAAGTGCCGGCGAGTTCGATCGGCGGAACGGAAGCCTGGCGGAACCGGCGGACGAAGTCGCCCGCGGCGCGGCCGGCCCTTTCGATCAGCGAGCTGGTTTGTTCCTTCGGTGCCATCAGCTCGCCTCCTGGTAGCGGACAGTCGCGCAGGCGCCGCCGGCGTCGGCTGCGGCCTGGTCCTGCTCATCGATGACGGCCCGCTCGAAGTGGGCGAGCATTCGCTGGAGCTTGTCGAGGTCCTGGTGCGTGTAGGTGTTGGCGGCGACCGTGACGGTCATTTCCGGGTCGCTGATGAGCTCGGCGATCGCCCAGCGGATCAGCCTGACCATCTGGGCGTTGGTGTAGTCGGCCAGCGCGTCGATTTCTGCGGGCGTCCGTGCCATCGCGCCCATTGTCCAGGGCGGCGGCGGGGCGCCGGTAGGGGCTAGTTACCCCCTGCGGGTAAGAATTTTTGCGGGCCTCCAAGGCGACCTTTCATGAGACGAGCCGCACCCCGGCCTCCGTGCCGGGGTGCGGGGGGCGCCGCCCATGAACGGGCTATCTGGCCAGCCCGAACTTCCCCCGATCGGCCTTTCGGAAACGGCTCCCGTCGCCCTTGGCCTTGATCTCGCGCAGAATCGCGGAGTAGATCGTCGCCGCCGGCGTCTTCCCATTGCTGGTCCAGTAGCCCTTGGCCAGCATGCGCTCGACCATCGTCTTGGTGTTCAATGGCTCGCCGGCCTCAGCCAGGACCTGAGCCGCGGCATCGAGCCCGCTGGCACGCTTGCCCCCCTTGCCCCCACGTTTGGCCGTGGTGGGCTTTTCCGGCCTGGCCGCGTCCTTGGCCGCCTCGGCGGCGGACTTGCCGCCCTGGGCCGCCCCCGCCGCCTTCCGCTCGGCCTCGTATTGCGACAGCGACACAACCTTGTGCCGCTTGGCCGGGCATTTCTCCGTCCTGCTTGTCGTCTGCTTCTTGCTGCTCTTCTTGGTCTTCATGGCACGTTCCTTTCTGTTAGGCCCGCCGCAGCGGGCGGTTTCTCAAAGCCCGGCCTTTATGCAGAGGCGGCGGTACTGCCCTTCGCCTCGTGCCGCCTCACGGTTGTCGTTCATGGTGGTTTTCCTTCCTTACTTGTTCCCGCTATACCAACTGCCGCATTTGATCTCCCAGGGCCGCGATGCGTTCCTGGATGACGCGCCGCCGCGCCATGCTCAGACGCTCGCGCTGCTGCTTGATGCCCCGCAATTCGGCCAGGCAGGTGTCCACCTCAGCCGCCAGGGCGTTCATCCGTTCCAGTCGCTGCTTCCGCGTGGTCTTCTTGGCGTTCATAGCTTTCTCCCTTCACTCTGCGTTCAGGGCCAAGATGGTGCTCGGCGTGTAACCGCACCGGCGGGCCGCGGCGTTGATGACCTTGCGGACGGCGCTGCCGGGCTGGTTGGCGTAGTAGATCGCAGCCAGGCGCTTCCAACCGAGGACCTCGACCCGGCGGCGGCCGTTCCGCATCCGGGCGGTCAACCACTCGGCCGTCACTGACTCGATGGCCTGATCGTATCCGGCAATCTTGATCGTGTTCTTCTTGGTCGTTTTCATCGTGTGTTCCTTTCGCATGTTCATGACCACATCAGGCCAAGAAAGCCCGCTACAGCCAAGGGAATCCCGCCGCAAAGGTGCAGATTCCCGCGTCTCACATCCTTCGCATTCATGCGGACTTATGGCAGTTGGCGAAGATTCCCGCAGGAATTACCGCCGCCGCCGACCATTGACGGGCGGGGTCGCCGCCCGCCAATCGCACCCCTCGCCGGCGAGGCATTCCGCCCAGCGCCGGCGGATGACGTCGGCGTACCGCGGATCGAGTTCCATGACGCAGGCGACCCGCCCGGCCCGCTCGGCCGCGACGACCGTCGTGCCGCTGCCGGCGAAAGGGTCCAGGATCAGCTCGCCTCGCCGCGCGCTGTTGCGGATCTGGTATTCAAACAGATCAACCGGCTTCATCGTCGGATGATCCTCGCTGCGTGACGGCCGGTCGAAGACCAGGACGCTGCTGGCGTATTCCCGAATCCTCACCCGCCTGCCCGTCACCAGGTGCGAGCGGCCGGCTATCGTCACGCACCAGCCTTCGGAGACCTTGGCGAGCCCCCAGGCCGGATCCGCGCCTGTGATCGTCGTTTGGCTGCGATCGCCAAGCCACGTGTGGGCCGCCCCGTCCTTCCAACCATAGAGGCAGGGCTCGTGTCGCCACTGGTAGTCCTGGCGGCCGAGGACCATCGCGTTCTTGACCCACACCAGGCACTGCCGCACTCGCCAGCCGACGTCGCGGCAGGCGGCGCGAAAATTGAACCCCTCGCTGTCGGCGTGCCAAACGTAGAAGATGGCGCCCGGGCGCATCGCCTCGTCGGCGGCGGCGAACGCCCGGGCCAGAAATCGCCGGAAGGTCTCATCGTCCATCGAATCGTTTTCAATCGTCAGCGCATCGGCCGTCTTGCCCTCGTACTGGACATTGTAAGGCGGGTCCGTCAGGAGCAGGTCGGCCTGGCGCCCGCCCATGAGTCTTGCCATGTCGTCGGCGCTCGCGGCATCGCCCACCAGGAGCCTGTGACGCCCAAGTTCGTAGAGCTCGCCCGGCTTGCTTTCCGCCGTCGCCGGCGGCGCCGGCGCTTCGTCCTCGAGGCCTTCGCCGTCCGCGCCGGCCAGCAATTCCTGCAGTTCGATCTCCCCGAAGCCCAGGCTCTCCAGGTCGCAGTCCATCGCCTGGAGTTCGGTCAGTTCCCGGCCCAGCAGCTCGTCGTCCCATTCGGCGATCTGTGCCAGCCGGTTGTCGGCCAGCCGATAGGCGCGGGCCTGGGCATCGGTCAAGTCCTCGGCGACGTGGACCGGGACCTTCCTCAGCCCCAGCATCCTGGCAGCCTTGTATCGGACGTGGCCGCAGATGATCACGCCTGCGGCATCGGCGACGATCGGCTGGCGGAAGCCGAAGCGGCCTATCGACCGCGCCACGCCGGCCACGGCCGCATCGTTAATCCTGGCATGCCGATCGTAGGGGCGCAGGGTTTCGACGGGTCGCATGCGGATCCTCATCTTACCGTTCCTTCAGCGCCGGCGGCGTGGCCTTCCGCCAGTTGCAGCCCGGGCTGCCGGCCAGCTCGGCCCACCGCCGCCGGGCGACGTCGCAGAATCGCGGGCTCAGTTCGATCGCCAGGCACGTCCTTCCGGTCCGCTCGGCGGCAATGATCGTCGTGCCGGCTCCGCAGAAGGGATCCAGGACAAGGTCGCCCCGGTCGCTGTGCATCAGCATTGCCCGCAGCGGCAGCTCGAGGGGGAACATGGCCGGGTGCTGGTCGTTCGCGGCGACCGTGTTCATCTGCCAGATGCCGGCATAGCCCCACTGACGGCGCTGGCGCGGGCTGAGCCGACGAATGAAACGGTACTTCGCCCCGGCCAAGGCGATTATCCATTCAAAGTCCGTGCCGTCGAAATCCTCGCGGGAGATCGCGGCCCCCTCCTCGTCCGTGCCGAAGGCGCCCATGTATTCGTATTGCTGGACGGGCTTGGCGGAAACCAGATGATAGGGGCCGACGCCGAAGTTCATCCCCTGCTTGAGCCAGATACGGATCCAGAGCGGCCTGAAGCCGTGCCGGCGGAATATCTCGATGCTGTGGGCGAAGGTCGGCTCGATGTACTGCGAGGCGGTGGCGTAAAGGTCCCCGATGTTCCAGACCACGACCCGGGCCCGCCGGCAGATGTGCTCGATCGCCGGGGTGACGGTCGCCAGCCACGGCGCGATTCCCTTTTCTTCATAAGATTTGCCCACGCCGTAGGGCGGGCTCGTGATGCACACGGCGGCGTTGCTCTCGCCCATCAAACTGGCATAGCTCTCGGCCTTGCGGGAATCGCCGCAAAGCAGCCTGTGGCTGCCGAGGCGATAGATCTCGCCCGGCCGGCTGTATGGCCGCTTGGCCTCGACCGCCGGAGCGGCCGGTTCGTCCTCCGGCTGTTGGGATCCATAAAGCACATCCGCCAATTCGTCGGACGTGAAACCGAGCGATTCAAGGTCGACCTGGGCGGCCGCGAGCTCCCGAAGCTGCTCGGCCAGCCGGTGCTCGTCCCACTCGCTCAGCTCGCCCGTCCGGTTGTCGGCGATGGAATAGCCCCGCAGCGCCGCGGCCCTCAGGTTGCTCCGCACGGCGGCCACGTGGCTCCAGCCGAGCTGTCTGGCAGCCAGCAACACACCGTTGCCGGCGACGGCTACGCCGTCGGCGGATACTACGATGGGCTTCTGCTGGCCGAATTTGCTGAGGCTCGCACGGATCGCATGCAGGCTGCGATCCCCATGCAGGCGGGGGTTGTCGCGGTCAGGACGGATCCGGTCGATCGGAACGGCCAGGGCCCGCAGATTCGGGCAGATTGCCGTCATGCCCCGGGCGGACGTGCGCCGATGTTTCATATCCAGCCGTCATTCCGTGACCGCCTGGAAGATAGTTGTGAAACTGTCGGGCGTGCAAAATACCGCGGAGCTGATACCTCCACGGCGTTGCCGGCTAGCGTGACCGCCGCCGGCCGCGCCTGGCACTTGTCCGCCCGTCAAGCGTACAAGGACTGAATCGCCGGGCAATGGAGTACTTACCCCGGCGAGGTAACAATCTCGTGCTGCGCAGCGAGCCTACTCGGCCGAAGCAACTTCGGCTGCGAAGGCTGGAATCGCTGCTTCGCAGAGCAGAATCAACAGCCGAGCTTCAGCCGGCGCCTGATCTCCGCGATGATCTTGTCCACGTCGGCGCCCACCTTGTTTTCAACGCCCTCCAGCCATCGATCGAACTGGCGGCGGGGCACGTCGAACTTGAATTGGCCCACGAGAATCAGCATGGTCCTGGGGGCCTTGCGGCGCGACACGGGTTCGTCGGACGCCCCTTCGCCCGGCGCGCCTGCCTGCTCAAGCAGCTCCTCCAGCTCATCCTCCGTAAAGCCCAGCTCCTCCAGCGGAACCGACGCCGAGCGGAGTTCCTGGAGCTGGGCCGCCAGCAGTGCCGCGTCGAATTCCGAAAGATCGCTCGTCCTGTTGTCGGCGATGGCGAAGGCCGCGGCCTGGCTGCCGGCAAGGCCGCTCCCGACGGCGGCCAGCCTCTTCCAGCCCAGGCTCCTGGCCGCCTCCAGCAGGCCGCTGCCCTTGATGACCACCCGCCGGCCTTTCCGCCGCATGAAAACGACCGGGGCCTGCTGGCCGAATCGCTTGAGACTGGCGGCTATCGCCTCGATGTTCCGTTCCGGATGCAGGCGCACGTTGTCCGGATCAGCCGTCAGCGACGAAATCGCCACGGCGAAACGGCGCAGCGGCCGGCTGATGTGCTCCAGGCCTCTATGCGCGGATCTACGTTTGGGCTTCGGTTGCGTCCTTTTCATGGGATAGCTCCTTCGATAATTGGCCGGCCTGCGGCGGGTCGATTGTCAATTTTGGATTCGTCGCCGGCGGCGAGATCACGGCCACGTGATCGCAGTAGCCGCAGACCTCGCAGCGGATGTAGCGGATACGCCCCTTGGTGCAGTATCGCTCCCACCTGCCGACCGCCGTGCAGTTCAGGCACTTCTTGCTCGCCACCACGCGCTGAAACTCCCCACGCTCGAGGCGGTCCACGCGGCTCACCCCGCGAGCTCGCCTCTGGCGGAGTTCCGCGGGGCGAATCGTGCAGCGACTGTCTTTCTTCGCATCCTTGCTCATGGCATTCTCCCGCCTGCCTGCGGTTCTAAGCGGGCAGGCCTGTGATTCAGACTAGAGCGACCTCGGCGTCCATGCGTCGGCGGCCTCTCGCGGCTCGGGTTGAGGTTTCGGCGCGGGCTGTGCGAGCTGCTGTTTCCACGCGATCACTTCCTGCTCCGCCGGGAGCAGATGCACGTTGGCCAGGTAGCAGCCGGCGATCTGATAGGCTTCGCAATCGCGGTAGTCGCACCTTGTCCCGGGCCGGCGCGGCTTCCATAGTTCGGCCTTGGTTTTCGGGTCCAGCGTCTTGACGAGGGCGGCCATGTGCTGGTTGTATTCAGGGTCGGGGGCCTTGTTCAGGAGCCACCGCTCAGGCTCGTCAGGCCTGGCGGGCTGGCCTTCGGCCGTGCCGGCCACAGGCGGGCCGCTTGCGATCAGGTCGGCCAGCAGATCGTTGCACTTGTGCGTATCCACCATGACCGCCCGCAGATCGGTAATCGTGCCTTTGCCGCCGGCCCCCATCGGGTTCTTCATGGGCCAGTAGAGCCCGGGGCCCGGCCGGCTGGCGCCCTTGATGGCCCGCACGACGGGCTGGCGGGGCTGGACGTACTCATAGACCTGCTGCGTGCGGGAGATGTTTATGAGCCTGTCCGCCGTGCCGCCCGAGTCGATGAGCGTCAGCGTGACGGCCATCGGCGCGAAGGCGCCGGCCTCGACCGGCCAGCTCGTGGCGAACACCAGCCGGTCAAGTTCGTCGAAGGTCATCAGCTTGCCGTGCCAGACCCGCTGGCTCTTCATGCCCGCGCCCCAGGCGCGGATGACCACGTAGAAATGATCGGGCTGCGTGTCGACCGTGGCCAGCAGCAGCCACGCCCACTTCGGAACGATCCCGGGCTCGAGCGTCGCCCGGGCGCATTTCTCTTCATACAGGCTCGGCTCCGATCGCTTGAGCCGGAACTCGAAGGCCTCGCCGAGCCGGTTCGTGATAAAGAAGAACAGCGCCTCCGGGTCGTCCTGGGCCCGCAGCCATTCGCTGACCAGCGTGCTCCAGTGGATCCAGAGGCAGTAGATCGCGGAAATCTGCAGCCCCACCCGCGTCTCGTCCGGCCATCGCTCGACCTGCTCGGCGTCCTCGTGGACGTTTCCCCAGTAATCGACGACGAAGCCCTCGGCCGTCGTCCACCGGCCGCGGCGGATCATGGCGATCTTTTCGGCGTCGTGGATCCGCCCATGACAGTGGACGCACTCGTACCAGATCAGCCGCTCGCGCTCGGACGTCAGGACGTCGGCCAGGTCTGAGCGGCACTTGACCTCGCCCATGCGGGCGGCCAGGGATTCAAGCCGCGCCACGTGCTCGCCGAGGGCTTCGGCGCTATCAAGCATGATGAGGTGGTCCTCCTGCCGGTACGAAAACGCGCCGTCCTTCGCGGCAGCATGGGCGGCGGCGCGCGCGGCTCCGAGCCAGCGCTCCACCTGGGCCCGGCCGAGGTACTTGATCTGCGTCCAGATCAGGCGCTGCAAGTGGCCGCAACGGGGGCACGGGACGTAAAAGAACAGCTTGATCGTGGAGGCGTTGAAGAGCTGGCTGATCTTGCCGGCCTGCGTCGTCGGGGTCGATACGTTCACCTGGAGGCGGCGGTCGCCGTAAGTCGTCAGCCGCACCTGCGTCGCGGCGATCGCGTCGACCTCCTCGCCCGTCCACGGCTCGAACTTGTCGACCTCGTCGTTTATGACGCGGCGGTAGGGGTTCGAGGCCATCGACGTGGCCGAGCCGGACCACATCAGGGCGAGATGGAAGCCGTTAAGCAGGTCGATGCTCTCGATCAGGGCCTCGCGGCTCGGCCGGCCGATAAGCTCCCGCAGCACGCGCGTCCTGCGGAACAGCGGCAGGATGTCACTCTTGACGATCTCACGCCCCTTGTCGCGGCTCGGCAGCGTCAGGCCGACCGGGTCCGGCTCGACGTGAGCCCAGTAGCCCAGGAGACTCCGCATCGCCTCCGAGACGGCGGTTTGGCCGGCCTTTATAACGTTGCCCTGCACACAGCCCGGGCGCGAGATGATGTCCATGATCCCCCGCGTGTAGGGCGCGTTGTCGTGCCGCAAGGGGCCGGGAATGTTGGAGCGGTATAAATGCCGGTGACGTTCAGCCCACTGGCTTGGCTTGAGCTTCTCCGGGATGGCCCAGGCGGAGCGCTCCAAGTCCGTCCAGGTCGCCGCCGGCGGCGGGGGGCGATGTTTACTCTCAGCCACGGCTGAACTCCTCGCAAATCTGAGCACATCGACTGTCGACCAGCCGCTCAATCGTCTCGCGGTCCTGGCCGACCAGGGAATTTGCTATCGACCGGCCCAGGGCCAGCAGCGCCGATTTCACCTCGTGTATTTGCCGCCGGCGCCGACGGTCGCAGTCCTCAACATCATGCAGCTTGCCTGCATCAGTCAGCCGGCGCTGGCGCACGGCGAGGGCCCGCTCGATGATGTATTGCAGCTTCGCCTTACCGACCGGGCCCATGCCGGCGAATTCCCCCCGCCCCTCCTGCGCAGCTTGGACCTTCGCCCGGTACGCCGCCGCGGGATCGGGCTTGAGCTGGATCTCGGCCCACGCCCGAACCTTCCTGACCTCCCACGGCGGCCCGAGGGCGAAGGGCCAGTCTTCGCGCGCGATCCATTTGCGCACCGTACTCTCGGCTTTGCCGACCTGGCGGCCCAGGGAGCGAATCGACTTGGCCATGATGGGGCGCTTCCCGTGCTTCACAATTTCATCGTTCCTGGGGCCGCCCAACGCTCCGTCGGCCCCGCTAACGGGTTCCCAAAGTTCCTAATCACTTACGTCGCTTTCACTTGCGCCCCTGCGCGACTGTTTTTTTCCGGGCCGTTTTCAGGCGAAGCGCGAGACTCGCGTTGACCCGTATCTGGGCCCCCCCCTACGGAGGACCCGAACCCAACTTGAACTTCGCCGTCCGCCTTGCCTGAGCCCATCCATCACTGCCAACCGCGGCCGCCATGTGCTCATTCAGCCAGTGCATCCAGGCCGCTCCTTTGGGCTTGTTCGTCCGTTTGCGACGGACGGCGTTGGCTTCCTTGAGCGCTCGCTGATGCAGTCGCAGTAGTTCGACCTGCCCCATGCCCAGGTCCAGCACTGCCGACCACGCGACCATCAGTGCCCCCCGTTCCCGCCGCTCAAACTCGTCCGGCCCCTGCATAGGCCGAGCCTTCCGGCCCTCCACCACCAAGTCCTCGCGGGTCGGGTACAACGCGTTCCCGATGCTTGTCACCATGATCTCCAGCGAGTCCAGGCACGCCGACGCCGGCTCAAACGCTTCTGCCTCGCCGTGTCCCTTCGTCCCGCCTGGGTCGGCTTCCGTCGGCCTACCGGCTTCGGCATCGGCATCGGCTTGCGGCGGGTGGTGGGCGGGGGCGGCTGGGACGGCGTCTCTGGCCTGCCCGTTGCCGGCCTGCCCGTTCCCCGCCTGCCCGTTGTCGGCCTCAACGTCGCCCGTTGCCGCCTGCTCGTCTCTGCTCGGCCTGTCAGCCGCAGGCGGCGCAGGCGCAGCCAAAGCCACCTGCGGCGTCTGGGGTCTCGGGTCTGAAGCCCGTGCCGAAGCCGCAGCCGTCAGATTCTCTCCTTCCGTCTGGCCGCAGCCGTCTGCCGACGGAGGCGGAGGCGTAGCCGAAGCCGCCGGCGGCGTCTGGGGTCTCCGGTCTGCCGTCTCGGGTCTCGGGTCTGCCGTCTTCCGTCTTGATCTTGAGACGTCCGTCGGCCGCTGTCCGGAAACCTTCCGGCCGCTTTCCGGCCGCTGTCCGGAAACCTTCCGGCCGCTCTCCGGACGCCGTCGGGAACCTTTCCGGCCGTACCGCCGGGCCCGCCATGATAATTTGCGCTCTGCCCCGCCTCGCGGGTCGTGTAGCGACTGGCCCTCGGCCATCTGCTGGCGCCCTTGCCGCCGGCCCTCGGAGAGGCCATCATCGGACCCATCGGATCGGCGCGCCGGCACCAGCGCGGCACCAGTCGCCGTCGCGTCGCGGTGGATCAGATCCATAAAGTCCGGGCGGACCATCCTGGCCAGCAGCCCGACGCGTTCCAGCGCCTCCAGCGACCGCTTGACCAGCTCGACATCGGCGCATCCTATCGCCTGGCCGACCTGGGCGCTGCTCGCCTCGCTGAACTCGTAGTTAACCAGCCATCCCCTCAGCGGTGCGATCGTGGCAAAGCCATAATGGGCCAGCAGCTCGTCGAAGATGCCGAGGATCGCAAACCCCTCCGGCATCGCCTTGATGGCCTGACGGCGCATCTGGTATTTCAGGCCGCTTTCGCTGCCGTCGGCCGGCGAGCGGAACTTTCCCCAATCGAGCGGCGTGGAGCGCCCCTTCCTGATCGCATCCTCGGGCAGGAGCCGCCAGATCTCCGCGATGTATAGGATCGTGCTGCCGTCTCTACCGTGTTTCGTCATCCGTAACCTCGTCACGACAAGGGGCCGCCTTCCTTGGCGCCTGGCAAGTCAATTGCCGTCGGAACGTTGTTTATTTCAGGCCGGAAACTCATTGTGCTCCACGCCGTCGAGCAGGCGGCCGGCCCGCTTCTTGCCAACGCGGCGCATCGGCAGTTCAGGCTGCCAACGACCCGGCGCGACTTGCAATAACACTGTGGCCTTTTCTCCTGTCAATTCGGCCCGCAAAGACACACCTGCCCACTCTCCATGCTGCTTGAAGAAGAACGGCACGCCGGCGGCCTGGCAGTCGTCGAGGAGCAGTCGCGCCCAATCCGGGTGCATCGGCCGGGCGCCGGTGCCGGATTCGCCGCCGCAGATCAGCCAGTCCAACCTTGGCCCAAAGCCGGGCGGACATTCATGTTCGTCGGCGTCCCAAGTCGTGCCGCACCGAACGCAATGACTCAGCCCCGTGCGCTCATCATAATCGCCATCGTCACCGCCAATGTACCGCCGCACATCCACCGACCCGATCATCGGCTCGATGCTGACGAAGTGCAGGGCCGCGGGGCACTTCAGCAGTTCCGGTATCCGCTCACCGGCCGTCGGCTGATCCTCGACGCTCGTGCCGAGCCAGACATTAGGGAGCGGCCAATGAAATCCGACGGCGTACTTGGCAAATTGCCGGCCGGTCAGTTTTGCCTTCAGTCGGCCGGCGATCTCCAAGATGCCGTAGGCGCGGTCCTGGCCGCCGGCGGGGATCGGCTTGGCTGTTGCCATGTATTCCGCCGCCCGTTCCGGTCGCTTCGTCAGAACAAGGAATAGATGCTGCGGGCAAAGCACCATGACTGCAAAGACGCGGTTGATCTCCGTGAACGGAATGTCCTTATGGAACAGATCGCTCCGCAGGCAGACACCGATTGCCCGCGGCTCTCGCCAGTGAAGCGGGCACATCAGTTCCGTCTCGCCCCGGTAGACCGGCCCACGCCAGAAGTATTTATCGCCGAGAATAACATCACGCGTGCCGCCGGGGGTTTCCGGGCAATCGTTCGCCCCTCGCACAATCACGGTATCCGGCCTGAGGCAGTGCCCCAGATCTCTGAACCGCCCGTCCTCTTCGCGCTTTGCAAAGCAGCGCTCGCAGCCGCGAGAGACCGGCGTGCATCCGATCCACGGATTCCAGGTCTCAGCCCGATACCCCGGCACGTGCAGCCATTCAATCTTGCTTGCCATGCTGCTTCTCCTTCGTTTGCGCCGCCTTCCGCCTTCGGACGGCTGCCGTCGCTCGGTTGTCCCGCCAAACGCAAAACTGAACGCGGCCGCGCCTTATGCGGAAGTCCATCCGATGCACCAGCCCACAATCGCAACACTGCATTTTGTAGCCTCTCCGCCTTGGCTGCACCCATTCGCCGGACCTGGGCTCTTCATATTTCATCTCTTCTGCTCCACCCGCGAGCCCTCGGCGGTTTGGTCTGGACACTTACCGTCAACGTAAGGCCACCAGCGCAACAGAATGCCGCGCCTCAGGGCGGCTTCGTCGAAGTGCCGGGGGCACAACACCCCGCCTCGTTGTCCCGTCACGACGAACCAAAGTCCGTCGTCGCTGTACCAGACGAGCGGCTGGCGCACCCCACATCGGTCGCAATACTCTATGATGGTGATCAGCCGCAGCCGACACAGCATCCGCTTCCACCATTTGCGCAACAGCCAGAGAAGCCGCATCATCCCTCCTTGTCCTTCGCCGCCTCGGCGGTTCCGCGGAGGCGTTTCTTCATCGCGGCCAGCTCCTCGGCGAGTTTCGCCCGGCGCTTCCGGCCCATGAACCGGCCATTGGCCCTGAGCATGCACTCGGCCTCGTAGAGCCGCTCGACATCCCGGCGCAGGCGCCGGGCGATCCGCACCAGGCCCAGGCGCGTCGGGCACGGCCTCAACGTCCAGTACCAGAACCTTCCCCCGGCCTCGAACTTCACCGTGCCCCGCGACCAGTCAGGGAAAATATCCCGACCGACCTCGATCATCCCCAGGGCGCCGAAGCTCACGCCGATCTCTCGGCTTATGCCACGTCCGCAGACCCGCCCAAACCAGCATGTCCAACCGCGCCGGCCGATGAGGCTGGAGCTGATGAGATTCCGCTTAATCCGTTTCATTGGCTTTCCTTCCCGCTGAGCTTCCCGCCTCGCGGGCTCGCCTTGCGAAGTCGCGCCAAGGGCGGATCGTGTAGTGACTTGCCGATGTCCTGCTTGGCCTGGACGATGCCGCGCAGGATCGCCCGCGCCGTGTCGATTTGGACAGCGCGCCCGACCATGTACCAGACGTCGGTGGGGCTACCGTAGAATAGGTAGTCGGCCGGGAAGCCCTGGAGCGCCGCGGCCTCCTGCCACTCGATCTGGCGCATTCCTCCCGGAAGGCGATCGTCGGCGATGACGTATTCCGGATCCCGCCGCGACGATGTGCAGCAGATTGTCGGGGCCTTCTTGGCGGGATTCGCGACGTAGCATTTGTCAACGGCGAACGTGTCGCTCATGGAGGGCTCCCGACCGAAGGTCCGTTTGCCGATGCGATAAGGCCCAGACCGCAGGCAGTCCGCCGCGACCCGCTCCGATGGCGCATCTAGGAGCGGGCCGAAGCCCGGCGGCGTCGGGAATCGTCCCACGTAGATCCGCTTGCGGCGCTGCGCCGAGAAGTCAGCCGCGTCCAATTCTCTCCACGGCATTCCGGCCGGCAGTTCCGCCGCGAGCCGCTTGACGTCCTCCAAGCACCACCACGTCGGGCCGATCCGTTCGACCAGGGACAGCACGGCCCGCAGCGTGGCTCGCTCGTTCTCCATCTCGGCCTCTTCGGGCTGGTTACCCACGTTCCGGCGGATGGAAAGCCACGCGCAAGGAATCCCGCCCAGGACCAGATCGATCTTCACTTTCCGGCTTAGTTCCAGGATTCTTTCCTGCGTCTCGCGCTCGCGGACATCGCCGCAAATGACCTCGGTCCCCGGGTGGTTCAAGCGATATGTGACGCAGGCGGGCTCCCACAAATCAACGGCGGCGACGATCGTGATGGGCAAGCCGCGCGCCGCGCATGCCCACCCGCCGGCCCCCGCGCACAGATCAATCGCTAAGATTTGCTCAGCAAGGCTCATCCGACGTTGCCCTTGGTCAGCCATCTGCGGTCTCTAATTGCTAATGGTCAATTGTCAATTGACAATTCTTCGCTTCGCCTCGCCACTGCCGCCCGCCGCCAGTCGCCCTTGAGGCCCTCGAGGCCTCGCAGGTATGCCGCGTCGGCGCACCGCTCAATCGCCGGCAGTGCCTCGTCCTTCTTGCCGGCCCGGATCGCGATCTTCATCCGCTCGTGGCGGTCGCCGGGAACGGCGCAGCCTATCGAGCAGCCATCGCACGCGCGCGTGCAGAACTCGGCCTTTGGTGCCTTGGCCTCCTTGTTCACGACCGGCTTCTGCCCCTTGTCGAACGTCTCCCACCGGGGCCGCGGCGCCACCGTGACGCCCAGGCGGACAGCCAGCGCCTCGGCGGCCTCGATGTCCAGACGGGCGTCCTCGTCAAGGTCGCGGCGATCCGCGCTGGGCTTCTGCCAGATATTTTCACCGGCAATGCCCGCAAGGATCTGCTCCAGCAGGTGCGTGGCCTGCTTGCCCGCCAGTTCCGGGTAACCCCCTGCCCGCACGACTTCAATCGCCGCCGCCTGGACCTTTTGCCTGTTCTTCCATGGGGCATCTGAACGGATTTGTACGTCCTGGCTGGCGAAGGCCAGTCCCAGTAGCACCCGCCAGTCGATCTTCTCGGCCGGCAGGCCGCCGACGTGGACGATCACCGCCTTGGCCGCCGCGACGCCCCAGTCCCACAGCGCCAGCGCGAAGCGCTCCTTTGGTGTATTCGGAAACGGCGGGGCCTTGGGTTGCGGCGACGCCGCTCCGCGCCCGCCGGCGCGCGCCTTGGCCTTATCGACGCACTTGGGGCATTGCTTGCGGCCCGCCTGCGCTTTGAAGGTCTCGCCTGCGTCGGCGACCCTGCCGCAGTCCTCGCAGATGTCCAGGCCGGCCCGCCTGGCCTTGCGTATCTTCTCGGCCTGGAGCTTCTCGGCCTCGGCTCGCCGCTTTGTCAGGACCTTGTCCCAGGCCCTCCTCTTGATGTCATAGCACGGCCGGTTTGTGCAGTAGCCCTTCTTGTCGCTGCCCTGGGGCCGGATCCCGGCGAACAGCATCGGCTGCTCGGCGTATGTCGTCGTGTTGTCCGGGCAGCCGCTGCACGACCGCCGGTCGGCAAACCCCGTCTCTATGCCGCCGGTCTCCCGGCTCTCGGCCTCGCGCTTCAGCCAGCCGCAGGCGGCCAGCCCGCACATGGCCCGCGCCACGTCGCTCCGCAGATCGGCCATCGGCTGGATGTAATCCTTGGGATCCTCCTTTTTCTCGCCCCAGCCGGCCCTGTGCTTCCAGGCCTTGCCAGTCCATTCAATCGCCAGGCATTGCCCGGCCAGTTTGATCTGCCGCCCCTGGTCGCCGACGCGGCTTATCAGCTCGGCCTGGTGCACCGGCAGCCGGGCCGACGCGACGAGCTGCCGGACGGGCTCGGCGAGCCTCAATAGCGCCACATGGCGGCGGATCATGTCGTCCGACAGGTGGGCCTCCGCCGCGATCTGCGCCACCGATAGGCCGCTTTCGACTGCCGCGCCGAAGATCCCGGCAAGCTCGACGTGGTTGAGGTCCTGGCGCTGGACGTTCTCGGCCAGCCGCGCCCGGGCCTCCCACTTCTCGTCCGCGTCATCGCCGCTGAAAACCCTGGCCTCGACGAACTGCTCGCCCCCGTTGGTCGCGGCCTTCAGGCGCCGGTGTCCGGCGACTACCCGGAACCGATTGCCCACCTTGCGGACGATGATCGGCTCGAGCATCCCCAGCTCGCTGATAGAAAGCTGGAGCTGAAACAGCGACGTCTCGTCCATCGCGGCCCGGACGTTGCCGCCCGTGTCGATCGCGTCGATCGGGACCATGACCAGGTCGGCCCGGGGAATTGACGACCTGCCCGCCGCCGGCAGGCAGGCGGGTTGACGATTGACGATATTGCTCTGCGAAGCGGCGCTTCGCTGCGAAGCACGAGTTGGGGATTTCGGCTTTCGCCTCCCCGGCTCGGCGATCTCGGGGTCTATCCGGCCGGTGACAAGGGGCGCGAAGTCGGTGTTCCAGGCCTTCACGCTGAGGGGTTCGTTGGAGGCAGACCAAGTCCCGCCCTTCATCGGCTCCTGGAGGGACAATATGCCTCTGCCACTTATCACCTCAACCCGAAATCGCATCTCGATGGTGCCCGGGCCCTCGTTCACTGTGCCATTGACGGGGTCGGCCATCCCTAGCGGCACTTCGATCTCGAATACAGTCCCCGCCGGCGGCGGATTCTTCACGTCGATAATTCCCATCGTCTGCGTCGTTTCCATTGTGTGTCCCTTTCGTTTCTTGATTGCCCTGTGCTTGTTCGCCCTGCGGAACTCCGCCGAAGGCGCGCCTGTTCCTCTGCTGAATTTCCTCGCCGCAGCCAGTCGCCCATGGCGACTTACGCCGCTTCGACCTGCTTGCCCGGCGAGCCGCCCTTCAGGAAGCTCTCGGCTTGCTGGCGGGCTCCTTTGGCCTTGGCTCCGGCCGCGTCGCGGGCCAGGCCGATCAGGCCCAGGACGGCCTCCCTGACTGCCTCCAGGCGGTCCTCGGCCTGCGTGAGCCGTTCCTTGGCCGCGGCGGCCGCGTCCTTGGCTTCCTTGTAGCCGTCCCGCGCGGATGCTACCTCGCCCCGCGCCACGTCGATCTTGGCGTAGGCCTCGAAGATCTGCTTGAGGCTCGCGCCCTGCTCGTTCTTTTTCGCCCCGCTACGCGGGTCGTGTAGTGACTTGCTCATCGGGTTCTCCTGGTTGGCCGCCGGGGGCGGTATTTGATTCTCTTGCTTCGGTAATCGTGACTCACAGTCGACCTCAAAGATTCGCTGAAAACCCCGCACGCGGAATGGTTCGACCGGCCGAATGTCCTCCAGAATCCAGGCCCAGGCACCCTCGTATAAATCGCAAGCGGCCCGGGCCTCGTCCGCCTTCCGCATCGGCCGGCAATCGACAAGCTCGGCGACGCAGAGGGCGAAGCCACACAGGTGCCCCTCCACCTGGGGATTCTTGCTCGAGCAAATCAGGAGCGGCCCGCGATAGGACGTGCCCCAGGTCCGCGTCTCTATGGTCTTTCGGCCATTGCGGATCATCGTGGCGCATGGCTGATGCAAGCTGATCGCCTTCATGTCCCGCCGCCCTCCAGGCGCTTTTGCAGCCACGCGACGGAGATGGCGAACGCAGCCGCGCTGGCGGCCTCGATGATCATTCGCGCCGACATCACATGCGGCCTCCCATTGCGATTATTCCCCCAACCAGGCTATTCCACGCGGCGGGGCGCTTCTCCTCAACCAGCGGCGTCGGGGGCCGGGCGGCCTCGGTTGCGGCAGGGTCATCTTCGAACAATACCGCGGCGTCATCGGCGCGCCTGGCCGGCGCATTGCGGTCCAGCCACCAGCGCCAATATTCTTCCGCGCTCGCGAATGTTGTGCCGCTTCTGCTAACGTAGCCGGGGCGGAACGTGCTTTTGATTGCCCGCTCCCACCCCGCACACAATTTCGGCCATCGCGCCAAGTGCCTTTCGATGTCGCTCGTCATCGGGCAGAGCACACAGCCAAGGCGTTCAAATCCCTCGTCATAGAGGGAGCAGTACCGCAACCTGCGCTCTCTGATATATTCCCACACGGCATCGGTCGGCCAGTCGATGATCGGGTGTAAGTACCGCTTCGTCTTGTCTCGGTAGCAAGCCTCCCTCATCTGGCGTTTAGCTCGGCGGTTGGACTCGCCCCAGCGCACGCCTGTTATAGTGAGCCGCCCTGTGCCGCCGCGTTCCTTTAGTTCTTGACAGCAGAATCGGGCATTGCGGCGCGGCGGCATCCCTTCTTTGCGTATCAATTGCCACATCGTCAGCGGCGGCCTGTCGATTCGGACTTCGGGGAATGTCTTGATGAAATGCACCAACTCCGGCGGGTCAACCGTTGTCAGATTGTAGTGAGCCTCAAAGCTTACGTCCGCGCGTTTCGTCAGATCGAGAATTACCACGGAGTCTTTCCCGCCGCTGAACGCGAGCCAGTAGCCGTTCGGATGCATCCGCAACGCTTCTGGTTCAAACTCCCGAATCCGCGCGATTGCAACGTCGTCCATCGATTTGCCGTTCAAGTATCGTCTCACTTGCTCTCCTCAAACAGCGGCGTCGGGGGCCAGCCCCTCGCCGCTGTCCCTTATCAGCATCCACGCGTCGAGCTCGTCCCACGGCCGCTTGCTGTTCGGCGGTCGCGCCATCGTCGTTTGTAACTGGCTCATCTGTTTCCCTTTCCACATTGCAGGCTGCAGTTCGCGCCTGCTCGTCGCCGTCTGTTCAATTGACCCGCCTTCGGCGGGACGAGTGACAATTTCCGCGGTCAGTCCGCGATCACCAGGCGCGCGGCCTTGATCGTGCCGTCCGCCGACATCACCGCCATCTTGCTATTGTTGCAGTTGAAAAACGCGTGCCCCTCCGGGCAGGGAAAATCGAGCAGCACTTCAGCCCAGCCCAGGAGCTCGGCCAGTCTGACGAAGGCGTGCCCCTCGCGCCTCATGCCGTCGGGCGGCCCGTCGGACGCCCTGACGTTCGCCTCGGGTTTTGGCGCCTCGGTCGCAGCCTTGCTCGGCTCGCCGCAGCGTGCCCGTCGCCGGCTTCCCGGGCCCGGATGGCGCGGCGCAAGCAGGTACTTCATCGCCTCGTCCCTCAGTGCCTCGTCTTTGCCCTTGAAAATCCGGAACAGATGCGTCTCGCAGAGCCCACGGCTTTTTCGCGGCCGCTGGCAGCCCGGCACCGCACAGGTCGGCGATGGCGCCCCGGTAGCCGCCGGCGGCCCGCCCTGCGGGTCGTGTAGCGACTTGCCGCACCAGCCGCCGTGCCGGCTCAGCCCGTTTTTCGTCTTGAAGCTCTTCCCGCATTTCTCGCACATGTGCATTTCGTCTTTCCTTTCTGCCGTCGCGTCGGCGGCGGCGCGCAGCGTGTAATGTTTCCTCACGACGGCCGCGGCGTCCTCGTCGCCGTGGACCAGTGCGGCCAGGTGCTTGATGCAAAGCCCTTCTCGCCTGGCCGTAAGGCCGCAGTCCGGATACTCACAGGCGCCCGTCCTGCCGTCGATTCCTTCGCCGTCCATGGCCGCTTCCTTTCGTCTCTCGATCTCGTTCCGCACCTGCGCCAGGTTCGCCAGGAGGTGCCTGTCGCTGCCGGGGCCGTTGCCCCGCCACAATCGCCCGTTCACGCGTCATCATTGGCGCTCCCGTCCAGGGCTTGCCTGCACTTCGTCAAACCCTCGATGAGCCTGCCGATCATCGGCGAAAGGTGGGGCGGAATTAACTTCTTGAGGGCCTCGATCCTGCGCCGCGTCGTCTCGGCGAGCCAGGTCGAGGCATGTCGCGAGGATTCGATTCCAAGAGCCTCCAGTGCCGCCTTCGTCTCAGCCACGCCCGCGTTTTCGTCTCGAAGCCTTCTATTTTCAGCCTCGACGGCAGCGACCTTGCGCCGTATCGCCGTGGAAACTTCATATCCTAATTTGCGATTGTCTCCCTTTTGGGCGAGCCACTCGCGCCAATACTGGGCCGTCCCTCCGGGGTTTTTGTCTATCTCGTGTTCAGGGTCAATCCGCGACCTGCTCATCAAGATGTACCTGTACAGGGCTTCAGGGATTTCGACCGTGCGACGCTGCGCCTTCTTTTTCAGGTACAATCGGCTGCCCGTCCTGGACACGTACAAGAGCCCCGCCTCGGCCGGCAGCTCCTCCACGGCCAGCAGGCCCGTCGGGCAGACGAAGTAGAATTCATTGCAGTAAGGCAAGTACAAGTGCCACTTCTCATCGCCCAGGAAATCCCCGCGCGCGATCTTCGCCTCATAGACGATCACGAGCGGGTTGGCCCAGGACCTTTTCATTACCCAGGCGTCCATGCGAAGGTGCGAGCCGTAAGGGCCGCTCCCCCAGGTCGGGCCATCCTTGCACTCCGACACAAACACGTCGCTGGCGTGCTTTGTCGCAAGTAGTTTGAGGATCATCTTTGAACTGATGGGTCGCTCCGCGGTCTTCGTGTTTCGATCACTCATGCGGGGCCTCCTGGGGCTTCGCAGTACGCCCTGATGAACGCCGCTGCCGCTTGGGGGCAGATTGCATTGCCGTATCCGCGCAGCTTGACCACTCTGGCGGGAACCCCATGAGCCAGCGGGAAAGTTCCGGGTTCAACGCGCCGCGCTTTTCCGTCTCGGAAGGGGATGATGTCGAAGGGGAACCAGAACCCCAAACCTGCCTGGCTAGTAGCGCATTTTCCTTGACATTCTGGCACTCCGCTCCGTCCTTGTGGTCCCGTCTGGTCGGCGTCGCATAGCCCGCCAGGTGCGCCTGATAGGCCAACGCTGGTTGCGGCGCATCGTGGAACGGTTTCTTCTTCTGCGCATCGGCCATTGTGGGTGTCGCGTAGTTCGCCAATGTTGCTGTTGATGTTAGCGAGAGTCCCCCGTGTGCTTTTTTGCCAGTCACTATTTCCTGAGCCTTCGGCGTCGGGTATCCCGCCAGTTCCGCAGCATTGGAGAGCGTATCGTCCGGGTTTCCCTTCCTCGCCTGACGCCCCGCCCCACTTTTCCCCGATACATCTCTTGCCGCTGCTGTCAGCCACCCAGAACAGCCTTTGCCTGATGTGCGGCGCGCCTTGGCAGCAAGCCGGCAGATCGGCAGCCCCGAAAGCATATCCCAATGCTTCCAGGTCAGTTCGTACTCCGGCGAGCCATTCACGTCCAAGCCTGCTCGCAACCTGCTCTCCAAAGACCGTTGCAGGCCGGCACTCGGCGATGAGCCGCAGAAAAGCGGGCCAAAGGTGGCGTTCGTCCGCCGTTCCTTTTCGCTTTCCGGCCGCGGAGAAGGGCTGACAGGGACAGCTTCCGGTCC
>Ga0307378_10002506_pt1 | contig 27990 bp, 37 predicted proteins | sample UN1MG_FD_202238 | JGI IMG/M metagenome (GOLD analysis project Ga0307378, IMG submission 202238) | Soil microbial communities from Risofladan, Vaasa, Finland - UN-1 | ecosystem: Environmental > Terrestrial > Soil > Coastal area > Acid sulfate soil | place: Finland: Risofladan, Vaasa | collected... | reverse complement strand
CCCACTGGCCAAATTAAGATTTGAAGATGGTTCTGTTTCTTTCGTGCCTGCAGTTCTTGGAACAAGAGTTGGCACAGTAATGAATTTTGGTTTAAAATCAACAATTGAAAAAGGCAATGTAATTAGTGTCCAAAATATTCCTGATGGTACTATCGTTTGCAACGTTGAAAGACATTATGGAGATGGTGGTGCCATAGTAAAATCCGCAGGAACTGATGCAACGGTATTTTCTCATGGTGATGATGGGGTTTCATTAAAACTCCCATCGGGGAAATTTATCAAACTTAATCCAAAAAATCGGGCTATGATTGGCACTCTAGCTGGTGGAGGTTCTTCTGATAGACCGTTTATGTTAGCAGGTAACAAGTGGCGTAGTTTCCGAGCCAAAGGACAAAAATATCCTATTGTAAGAGGTGTTGCCCAGGCAGCATATGTACACCCACACGGTGGTGGTAGACATCAGCATGTTGGACAAAGTTCTACAGTTTCACGTGATGCACCTCCAGGTGCAAAGGTTGGAAGTATTGCTGCCAGAAAAACTGGTAGAGCTAGAATTAAAGAACGAAAGTGATTTCTACATTTTTACTAAAACCTAAAATTGATTAACAACCTGTAAACAAAAAACTCTGAATGACAAGTCAAAGAGTTAGAGTTTTTATTAAAGGGAAAGTTCAGGGTGTTTTTTTTCGACAAGCACTAAAAGTAAAAGCAAAGCAAAACAATGTCTTTGGTTGGGTAAAAAATCTCATTGACGGACGGGTAGAAGCTGTTCTTGAAGGAGATGAAGAAAGGGTAAATAATTTAGTCGAATGGTGTCATGGGGGACCAGCAAACTCTAGGGTTGAGGATGTTGAAATCAAAAATGAAAAATTTACAAATGAATTTTCAGAGTTTGATGTCAAATACTAAAAAATAATTTCAATTTTTTTATTTGAAATTAATAAAATAATGGTAGCAGATCTGCTGGTTCCAGTCTAGACGGATAACCCCATTTCAAGGCATACAAGATCCGCCACGTTGACGAGGAAGCGTGGATGCTCCACCTTAGGATTGCTCCCTCCCGGACCTCATCCCTTTCAATGGCTCGGTCTTAGAAGTTATCCCTTCGGATAATTCTAGTCCTGCAACCACCCGCCTCGGCGTGAATTCATTTCCGCACACCAAGTGGGAATTATCTACCTAGAGATTTACCCAACAGTTACTGATCTCTGCGTATAGCCGGTTTCAGAATAGGGCACGGCTGGCACCCTGATCCTCCCCACTACCGTTTTTTCTTTAAAGTTATTGTTATATTTGCATTAGGTTTTGTTTTCTTTTAGTTTTAAAACCACCTTACAAACAGAACAAATGGTTCCAGTACATTCACTCCCACATTTCTCACAAATTTTTTTTTGTTTTTGAGTGGAGTCTTTAACAATTTGAGATACTTTCATTATTGATTGATATAGGTTGTTTTTAATACCACTATGTCGATTTTCTAAAGAATTTAAAAATTTGCGAATTTCTGTCCTAATCCCCTCATTCATATGAGGACATGGTTCTGATTGAAAAGGAATATCATTTGTAAAGGCATAAAAAACAATTTCAGATTCATAAATTTCGCAAAATGGCTTTATTTTTCTCAAAGAATTTTTTGAAGTATCAGGATCCATCCAACCCACCTTATTTGTATCACCAGATAGCATGTTTATTACAAAAGTTTGTAAAGTATCATCTAAATTATGGCCAGTTGCAATGACATCTGCATCAATATCTTTTGCTGCATACTCCATTGCTCTCCTACGTAAAGTTCCGCAAATAGAACAAGATGATGTTTTTTCATTTTCTCTTAAATTCAACGCCTCATCTAATGTTAATTCGAATAATTCTTTATAGGAATAGATAGTTAATTCTACTTTTAGATCCTTACAAAATCTTTCCACAATTTCTAACGCTTCATTTCTGTACCCATCTATTCCTTCATCAATTGTAATAGCTTTAATTCTAAAGTTATGATTTGCCGCCATTTTATTCATGATATTAAGTAATACAAGGGAATCTTTTCCCCCAGAAACTGCGACGGCAACAAGATCGTCATTTTGAATCATTTTATATTTTGAAATAGTTTTAGCCGTTTTTCTGAGAATAGAGTTTGAAAAACACTGTGAACAAAGTTTTTCACCAGAATATTGTCGAGTATATACAATCTGATTATCACATCTATCACATTTCATTAAACTCAATTGAAATTTTTCACTAATTATTCTTTAGGAATTTTCTAGATTGTAAACCAGCCAGATCTCATATATGATAATGCAATGTTTAGTCCAAACAACGCAAAAGTAAGTCCATAGATTACCCACATTACTCCATTAACTGATTTTTCTGATAATTTTTTGTCAATAATTGTATGAATGAATTTTCCACCATCCAAAATAGGTAGAGGAAGCATATTGATGATGCCTATGAAAAAAGAAATCATCCATAACCATAGCAAAAACATTGAAAAATTAATGTCGTTCCATTCAATAAAATTTAGAACCGGTTTGTATGCCAACGAATTATCGCGCATTATTCCAATCAAACCTCGTTCTGGATCGTCCGGAGAGGGAGTGATTTCAATTGAAAAGTCTAATCCTTCTCCATTTCTTAAAACAGATACCTCAGAAGTTTCCCCAGGATTTAACGCGGGAAAATCCAATGGATCCAAAATCGGTATTCCGTTTATCGATGTAATTATATCATTTGCCAACAACCCAGCTTGTTCAGCCCCTGAATTCTCAATAATTGAAAGAATCAAAACCCCTTCAGGTAACTCATAAAATGTACTTAGTAATGGCTCAGGCATTATTAGAGCAAACAGCGGGTTTGTCAACAAAATTGCTCCCAAAACAAACGCAAAAAGTACATTTGCCGTTGCGCCTGCTCCAATAACTCTTAATTTTGAAATCTTTTTCGCGTTTTCAAATTCTTCCTCATCTGGTTCCACAAACCCTGCAAACATTGCTATAAAAATTGCAAATCCTCCAGTCTTTATCTTTATTTTTTCTAGTGTAGCTACAATCCCATGTGCCCCCTCATGAACAACTAGAACTATGGGAATTGATAAAAGAAAATATGCTATTGATGATGACGAGGTTAATGTTACACCAGGAATTAAAACTGTTAATTGTGAGAAATCAGAGGACTCTGCAAAATATTTAAAAACATTATCTATCAAAAACCAAAATGCAAAACCCATCATGACAAACCCAGCAATTACACTTACATTTGCAAATACTCTGATTCCTCTTCTCGTTCTACCAAGAATTCTTGTTAAAACAGATTGTACTTGTTTATTTTTGTAAACTAGACTATATGCTTTAATCTCCACTCCATATTTTTCAAGTTTTAGTGCTTTTGCGACTACTACTATAACTACCCAAGCTATTAACACGTAGATAATCGAATTCTGGGTAATAAAATCAAGTTCCAAACTAATTGTTAATTTTTTAAACCTCGGTCATTTATCGGTTACTATGAAGCTAACAATAATTGTCTCAACTTATCCAGACAAAAAATCTATCACTAAAATTTCAAATGAATTAGTTAAGGCCAAAATTGTTGCATGTGTTAACATTATCAAAATCTCTTCAATTTATTCATGGAAGGGCAAGGTTGAAAATGCCTCCGAATACTTGGCTTTATTCAAAACCACCAACAAGAATAAAAAAATTCTTAAAGAAAAAATAAAATCTACTCATCCGTATGACATTCCTGAAATAGCAGAACTACATGCTAACTCTCTCAACAAACATTATTTTAATTGGATAACAGACTCTACGATTTAAGTTTCAACAGGATATCGTAATATTGAAACAATTCCTCCAAGACCTGTTACTCTAAGACCGATGTCCGTTGAAGAATCAACTCCAAATGTTTTGACACCCTTATTTTCTGCATCATTAAGAAAATCAATTATCTGTTTTTCATCGTTGGTTTGGATTATTTTTTCTGAAAAAATAAGTGAATCAACTGCACCAAATTCATTTGCTTTGAATGTCTCATCAAAACCCATGGTAAACTTTCGACTTTTTTTAATTGCCATAATCATTATTTCATCAATAATGGAGGAAACTTTAGCTAATTTACTTTCAGACATTATCTCTTTCATGGTTTGAGATTTAGTAAAGATGTAAATGCCATCTTCTCCACCGGAATCAATTCCATCTACAACCTGAATTTTACATTTTACCGATTGAGATTTTTGAAGAAAATTTGCAAATCTTTTTTTTGTTTCCCCTGGTCCAAAAATAACAATAGAATCTACTTCTTTTATTATTGAAAATATTGCTTGTTGAATCTGCTCAAAAAATTTTTCTATATTAAAATTGGTTTTGTATCTTTTCCCTCCAGATCCAGAGTAAATATTTGGAACAAACTGCAAATGGGTACCCATTAATCTTGCAATACCACAATCTCCCGTATCAATTGCAACTAGTAAAAACCCAGTTTGTTTATTGTTTGATTCAATTAAATTTTTTTCTACAGGTAACCAAATCTTTTTTGTAATCGTAATACCATCAGTAATTTTAAGAATAATTGAATGATGTGATCCATTTGGTACTAATTCATTGCTTGATTCAGAAATTATTCCACCAATTCTTAACCTATCCAAAACATTATCAAGGGAAATTTTTTCGACGGTTAATGCAATTCGTATTCTAATTCTTTCTCCTTTATCTGGTCTTGAATAATCCTTTTCTTGTTTAATTACCCGCGTGGTATCGCCTACCACTATATCTCCTTCTTTGATTATACGACGAAGATTGAATAAATCATCAGAATCTTCAGGAATTACGGAGATTGAATTTTCATCAATCGTCTTTGTAATCATGATAATCCTACAGGATTCAAAGACAAAAGAGTTTAGCTCGTAACTTCTTTAGATTTATCATCACTAGTTTTTTTCTTTAGATAATTTTCTACCCAATCCAAAGTAAGAACACCTGATTCAGCTAAATTTGTTAATGAATTTGAAGAAGCCTCACCAGTAATTTTTCCATTTTCTCGTTTTATCTGTCGCCATTTTAATGAAGTATTTCCTGTTTTTGAATTGTATATTATTCCAAGTACATCTCTTGCATTAACAAAAGTTATGTCTCGAATTTTTTTAAGGGTGACTTTATCTGCTGCCTCAACGTAAATTGATCCAAGCTTCTCTTCTCGTTCGGCAAAAACCTCATTGTCATCTAGATAGCTTCTTGGAGCGTAGGATTTACAAGTACTTGATATCACAAATCTTCTAAAACTTTCCAATGAAGTTGCCATATCAATCGTAACCATTTTGAAAGATTGAGCAATTGGCCATTTATCAAGCTTCTTGAAAGACTCAATTAGTATCAGCATGAATCCTGCTTTGCAGGCAGTGATGTTTTTATCCCTATGATTGATGATGAGGATCTTGAGTTCTGAGCCTGCTTTTAGAATTTTTAAGGTAGAAAGATTGTTTTAATTTGTGAAATCATTCACTGAATACCTAATATTTAATATAAAAACTAGAAGAGGATTTATCAACATCACTCCTGACATTCAAAAATTAGTTACCAAAAGTAAAATCCAAGAAGGATTATGTCTTGTAAATGCAATGCATATCACTGCTAGTGTTTTCATAAATGATAATGAAACTGGCTTACATAATGATTATGAGAAATGGTTAGAGGGACTTGCACCTCATGAGCCGACAGACCAATATGATCACAACAAAACAGGTGAAGACAATGCAGATGCTCACTTGAAGCGACAAATCATGGGTAGAGAAACTGTAGTAGCAATCACTAAAGGAGAATTGGATTTTGGTCCGTGGGAACAAATTTTCTATGGAGAATTTGATGGACGTAGACCGAAACGAGTGTTGGTAAAAATTATAGGTGAATAATAAAATTATCCGAAGTCTGCATCACGTTTTTGACTTTGTGATTCATTTTTTCTTGCAGCCTCTCTAAATTCATCATCGTGATTTTGAGGACCATGACCACATTTTACACATGCAACTTTGTAGCCATCTTCATCTTTTTGATGAGTCTCACAACCACAAAAACATGCCATAAATTCTATAACTTATCAGACGTTATATCTTTTAGGATAACCAAATAGTCTAAAATTCAGTTTTCAACTTTACAACATTCACCCTTTGGAATATCGTGAGTATGAGGGCATTTTCTAGGATGCTTCAACATTGTACAAAGTGCATCAGTAAATTGTTTATTCATATGGTGTTCTATACCGCATACCATTTCTTCATCAATTTCCACTTTTAGTGCACTATCCATAAGAACTTCTAACAGTCTACTATTTCGCATCATACTGGCACCAACCTTCTCACCTTCTTTTGTAAGAATAACACCGGCCTTATTGTAATTCACCAAATTCTTTTCATTTAATTTTTTTAACATTTGCACAACACTTGGCTGCCTTACATTAAGCATTTTGGCAATGGTGCTAATTTTTACGTCTCCTCCTCTTTCCTTAATATGCCAAATAGCTTTTAGATACATCTCAACATGTTCTGCTTCAGCAGTTCCCACAAACAGAGTTTCATCATCATCTAAAATATCCATATTAGACCTTCTTTGAATCTTTTAATAAATATTCAAAATATTCTCTTGCAAAAATAGCCAATCCAGCATGATCTGCCCAAATTGCAACTATTTCACTTGATTTAGCCTCTCCTCGTTCTGGACCTAATAAAATAACGACATATCTTTTATCAGAAATAATTCCTCCTCCAAATAACCCTTTTTTGATTTTTACAGTTGCAACTCTTTTGATAGCAGCAATTGAATCCTTATCCATTTTATCAGAAGTAAGAAGAGTAATCTGGACTCCTTTATCATGAAGTAATCTTAATTTTGGTAAAGCCAATTTAACTAACTCTTCTCCAGCTTCAGGCACTGCAATCATTATCTCATTTCTACAGGATTCAACCATTTCCAAAATCTTTGAAGTAATATTTACAGCACCAGATAGTACCCAAATATCTGGTTTTTCACTTGTTCCACTTTTTTCATATAGTGGAACTAGTTCACTTAAAATTACATTTTGATTGTTTGAAAAATCTCTTTCCATTTTCTGCTTTGTCGTTTCCAGTCCCGTCGAGGGAGACTTTGCAAAGTACTTTGTTGGTCTTGATTCATCCGAACCAATCCATCCTTTTTCTTCAAGTGATCCTAACACTTCGTAAATTTTAGAATAAGGGACTCCAGATTTTTGGCTTAGATCTGATGCAGTTAACTCTCCATTTTTTAGTAGTGAAGTAAAGGTTCGAATTTCATAACTAGTTAATCCAATTTTCTCCAAAGATCGTTTAGTTTTGTCAGATATGTCCATGCGATCTAATCGATGGTTTTCGGTATTTAAATCAGATATGCCTACGACCTAAATTGCACACGGGGGCTAGTGTGAAATGGATTATATACTATTTCTGAAAGTTTTCAGTTATACAATGGCTTTAATTCAGATTTCTAATCAGTCAGTAAAAAATCTAGGCAAAAAATCTACCATACGATTTACTCAAAGTATTTGTCCTGATTGTAACATGATTTTGGATGCTGAAGTTTTTGAAAGAGATGATAAAGTCTTCATGTCAAAAATTTGTCCAACTCACGGAGAATGTGAGGAATTATACTTTGGTTCTTATCAAATGTACAAAAAATTTAGTACCTACTGGGTAGACGGGAAAGGTGCTCATGCTCCAAATGTCATGATTGACAAGTGTTCATGTCCAAATAACTGTGGCTTATGTTCAAATCACTTATCTCACACTGGATTGGCAAACATGATTGTTACTAACAGATGTGATTTGACGTGCTGGTATTGTTTCTTTTATGTTAAGAAAGGCCTCGAAGGGGCTTACATGTATGAACCAAATCATGAACAAGTTAGAGGAATGATGAAGACCTTAAAGGCTGAAAGACCAATTCCTGGAAATTCTATGCAAATTACTGGCGGTGAACCAATGCTAAGAGAAGACATTACTGATCTTATCAAAATAATGAAAGAAGAAGGAGTGGATCATATTCAAATGAATACAAATGGTATTAGACATGCAATGGATCCTGAAGCAGCAAGAGAAGTAAGACTTGCTGGATGTAACAATTTGTATCTTAGTTTTGATGGTGTAACTGCTAGAACAAATCCTAAAAATCACTGGGAAATTCCTTATGCTCTTGATAGTTGTAGAAAAACTGGAACTACCGTTGTATTTGTCCCAACAGTAATCAAATCAATTAATGATCATGAATTAGGCGGCATTATTAGATATGCTCAAAAGAACATGGATGTAGTCCATGCAGTTAATTTCCAACCAGTGTCACTGACTGGAAGAATGGGCAAAACTGAACGTGAAAAATACAGAATTACAGTTCCCGATTGTATTCAAAGAATTGAAGAGCAAACAAATGGTGAGGTAACTGTAGATGATTGGTTCCCCGTACCAAGTTGTATGCCTCTAACAAATGTAATAGAAGCATTCTCAAGTAAACCAAAGTATGAATTATCAATACACTTTGCTTGTGGTGCAGGGACGTATATCTTTGAAGATGAAGATACAAAGAAATTTGTTCCTTTAACCAAATTCTGCGATATTCAAGGAATGCTAGAATTATTCGAAGATAAAGCCGAGGAAATTCGTTCTGGTAAAAACAAATACTTTACAATGCTTGAAGTTGTCAGAAAACTAAAGGGTTTTGTAGATACAAAGAAACAACCCGCAGGACTAGACTTGGCAAAGATGTTTGGAAATATCTTGATGAAAAGATCATTTGATTCAATTGGTTCATGGCATGTCAAAGGACTGTTCTTAGGCATGATGCACTTTCAAGACAAATACAATGAAGATCTCGAAAGATTACAAAGATGTGATATTCACTATGTAACACCTGATCTTCGAATTATTCCATTTTGTGCATTCAATGTAATTCCAGAATGGTATAGAGACAGAATTCAAAAGAAATATTCCATTACTGTAGAAGAATGGGAGGAACGAGAAGGTGTTAAACTTGAAGATGGTCTTTACAGAGGTCTTATGAGACGTGGTGCAGGTGATGAGCTTGCTGCTGGTTGTGCTAAAAGTCAAATGTTTCATGATGCAGCACAAGCTACAACGTAGAATTTTATTCAAAATAAACTAAATTTTTTACCAAAGAGTAATAAACAATTCTGCAATTCAACAAACAATTGACATCATCGTTATTTACAATCGGTAAATTAGACTTGAAATTACAACATTTGTTAATAATTGGAATTTTAGCTATTGCATTTACAACATCTTTTTTGATTCGTTCGCAAGCTGCGGATTATGGTTATGAACTAATGGAATTTGATCCATTTTTTAATTTTAGAGCAACAGAATTCCTTGTAGAAAATGGGCTTTCAGAATATTTTGAATGGCATGATACCTTGAGTTGGTATCCAGAAGGAAGAAACATATCTGCAACTTCGCAAGTTATGCTTCACCTTACAGCTGCTGGAACTTATCAAATATTTGGGGGGAATTCTAGCTTGTATGATTTTACAATTTTATTTCCAGTAGTTTTTGGTTCACTTTCAGTTATTGTAATTTTTGCGCTAGTTAGAGTAATAGGTGGAACAACGGCAGGGCTTTTTGCGGCATTACTTTACTCTGTATCCTTGCCACTTGTTGTAAGAGGAATGTTAGGCTGGTTCAAATCTGAACCCTTAGGACTATTTTATGGATTATTAGGAGTATACTTGTTTTTAAGTGGAATAAAAACTGAAAATAAAAAAATAGCTGTATCCAAAATAATTGGGGCCGGAATAATCCTAAGTTTTGGTCTTGCCTCATGGGGTGGAATTCAATTTTTTGTTATTCCAATTGGCGCTTTTATTCTTGTTTTACCTTTTATTAGAAAGGATCACGATTTTCTTCTTTGGAGCATTCCTCTTTTTGTAATATCATTTTTGTTGAGTGTTTTATTATTTGAAAGACCTGGAACAAGTTTTGTATTTGGCTTGGGAGGATTTTCACTAATTATCCCAACGGTTTTCCTAATCATTTGTATAATCATTCAAAAATTTAGCAAACAAGAAGCTAAAACTCGCAATGGATTGATCTTTTTATGTGCAATACTAATTATTGGCTCCATTCTAATGGTAGCAAACGAGGAATCTAAATTTTTACCATTACCCTCTTTTCGGTACTTGAATGCAATAAATCCATTTCTTACAACAGAGAATCCACTGGTTGACTCTGTCGCAGAACATGCTACAACCAGCATATCTCAATCATTTTTCTTCCATTCAATTTGGATGATATTTGCAGGATTAGGAATTTGGGTCGTTCTTGATAAAAAATTAAAAATTTACCATTTAGAAAAAGATTCTATAGTTTTTGCTTTGATATTAGGTATTGTTGGAGTTTACATTGCTTCAGCTTTTGTACGATTGGAAGTTTTTGCTTCAATATCTATAATTATTCTTTCATCAATTGGATTATCAATTTTAACAAAAGGAATTTTTCATATTATAGTTGAAAATAAACTCAAAAAAAACTTGATGAAACTGTCCTTCTTTGCCATAATCATTTTACTTCTTGCAATCCCATTGTTTATTCCTGAAAATGGAAACTGGATAACTGTTACAAAAACCCCTCCTACGATTTTAAATGGTGGATCAGGATACAATGTTGCGACTAATGATTGGAAAGAATCTCTAGAATGGATAAAAACCTCTACTCCAGAAGATTCTGTAATTGCTGCTTGGTGGGATTATGGCTATTGGATTTCTACAATGTCAGATAGACCCTCTATAACAGATAACGCTACGCTAGATTCTAGTAAAATCCAAAAAGTTGCAAAAACTTTGATTAGTACCCCCGATGAGGCTTGGATTACTTTTCAAGATATGGGGGCTGATTATGTGTTAGTTTTTGTAGCAGGTCAAAGCTTTGTTAACCAAAATGGTCAAACACTGTATACGCTAAATGGAGGAGGAGACGAATCAAAAAAACCATGGTTTATTAGAATTGCAGGCGAGCCTTTAGAAAAATACTTACATTTGGATGGTTCTAGTGGCACTGATTATTTTTGGAACAACACATTGTTAGGAAAATTATTTCCATTTTCTACAATAGCATACATTGATACTAGAAATCCTGAATTACAATCCGAAACATTCCAACCTGGATTAACCCCAATCTATGTAAAAGATATCAAATATCCTATAAATGAAGATGGACCATTTAGGTTAGTTTATGGATCACCATCTTTTGTAAATGAAGACGAAATTTTACTTGGGGTTTTAATTTATGAAATAAATGATAATTATGTTCCATAACTAAATTTTGTTATTATCTAAATAAATTTATACAAAGAGTCGTTTACACAATTGATGTTTACTGGAATAGTTGAAGGTATTGGAAAAATAAAAAAGATATCAAAAGCTACCAAAAATAGAAGTGCAATACAAATGACAGTAGATTTAGGAAAACATGGAAAAGGTTTGAAGACTGGACAAAGTGTAGCTTTGAATGGAGTATGTTTGACTGTTACAAAATTATTAAAAACTGAATGTACTTTTGAGATGATTGAGGAGACCACAAAAAAAACTGATTTAGGAAATCTAAAATCAGGAGGAATAGTAAATCTTGAAAGAAGTCTAAAAGTAGGAGATCGACTAGAAGGGCATTTTGTTTTGGGTCATGTAGACGGAGTTGGTATAATAAAAAAAATACAAAAAAAACCCAAAGAAGTTCAAGTTTGGTTTGAAGTTCCTAAAATTTTATCAAGGTATGTTGTAAAAAAAGGCTCCATAGCTATTGATGGAATTAGTTTGACTGTAGTTGACATAAAAAATAATTTAGCTTCTGTGTGTTTAATCCCACACACAATAGAAGTTACCAACTTTAAAACAAAAAAAATTGGAGATAAAGTTAATATTGAAACTGACATTCTAGGAAAATACATTTTAAAATAAATAATTAATCTACCCGTTTTATGGTAATTACCAATATTTTAGTAAACTTTATACTCCGATCCAAAAGTATCTTCGTTATATGTCACTAGAATCAGGTCTTCAGTCCTTAAAACGAGGTGAATTTGTTCTATTATTTGACTCGGCGGGCAGAGAAAATGAAATAGATATGGTGGTAGCTGCAGAATATGTTACACCTGAACATGTTGCTAGAATGCGCCAAAATGCTGGTGGCCTTTTATGCATTGCGATAGATCATGAATTTGGAAATTCATTAGGTCTTCGATATATGCACGATATTTTAGCAGAATCATCAACAGATAAAGAAATGATAATGGGTCTAGCTCCATATGGGGATAGACCAACTTTTTCAATTTCAGTTAATCACTATCAAACTTATACTGGAATAACAGATAAAGATCGTTCCTTAACCATTACAGAAATGGCTAAAATCTTTGATGTTGAAAACAGGAAAAAAAAATTTGTATCTTCTTTCAAAACCCCGGGCCATGTACCACTATTACTTGCATCCAAAGGATTATTGGAAAATCGACAAGGACACACTGAAATGTCAATTTACTTGACGAAACTTGCTGAATTGACACCAGTGACTGCAATATGTGAAATGATGGATGCTGAAACTTATACTGCTTTATCTGTGGAAAAGGCAGAAAAATATGCAAAACAAAATGGTATTCCATTAATTGATGGAAAAGAACTATTAGAATACTCCAAGGTGCAATAGGTTTGAAAATTGCATTAGTTGTATCGGAATTTAATCAAGAAATAACATCTAGAATGCTTTTGGTGGCCCAAGAAAAAGCAAAATTATTGAATTTAAAAATAACATACATTTGTAAAGTTCCAGGTGCATATGATATGCCTATTGTTGTTGATGCATTATTACAAAAAAAAAATGTAGATGGAGTAGTAACCTTAGGTGTGATAATAAAAGGACAGACCAAACATGATGAGGTAATTGCTCATTCTACCGCAAATGCACTAACCGAATTATCCTTAAAATATGAAAAACCTGTTTCACTGGGGATTACAGGTCCTGGTATTAAAGAAAGACAGGCTTTTGCACGAATAAGACCTGTAGCCGAGCGAGCCGTAGAAGCACTCGTAAAAATCACACAAGAAATTGAAAGGATAAAAGAATGATCCAACTTAGTATATTAAAAATACAGGATTATGGTCCATGGACTTTAACCCTTGGAAGCGATAGAGAACATGAGCTACAGATACTTCAGGCATCACTTTACAAAGAGATTCAGCGACAATTTTCAGAAAAAAATTGTCTTGTTTTTTTAAATAGATATGACGAATTTTTCGTTATATCCAATGGGTTGAATCTTGAAGATCATATAGAAATTCAAAAAAATCTTGAAAGTATTTTTGAAATAAGGCTTTCAATTTCAATAGGGTTTGCAGATTCTCCATTTGAAGCAAACCAAAATGCATACGAGGGAAAAAAAAATGGAATATCTTTAAGCGAAGAACAAAATATTTTTGGTTTTGTTGATAATTTCTCAAAAAAAGAAGTCACCATAATGCACTTTGATGTGGATAATCTTTCTTCTAAAAGAACAAAATTTTCTCCTTTTGAGATCTCTTCAATTATTTTTCGCCTATATGCAAAAATGTTAAAATTCTTTATTGAAAAAAATTCACTTTCATTTTTTATGGGGGGGGATAATTTTATGGTTGTAGCAAGTATAGAAGGAAAAAAAAATGCCAAGAAATTCATTGAATTAGTCAAGAATGATGATGGAATTCTTTTGAATTGTGGAATAGGTACTGGAAAAACTTCTAGAGAAGCTGCTAATCTTGCTACCAAATCTTTGGATACAATTCGAGAAATTAGAGATTCAGGAAAGGAAAAACCTGAAGTTTTTGAAATACAATGTTAATTAAAAATGTGAGTACTTTACTTGGCAAAGAATTAGAATTTGTTTCAAATACAAATGTCAAAATTTTGGATGGTAGATTTAAAAGAATTCAACCCAATATTGGGCCAAGTGCAAGGGAAGAATCAATTGATGGTGAGGGACTATTATTAATTCCAGGATTTGTTAATTGCCATACTCATGTTGGTGATTCTATTGCAAAAGACATTACTCTGAATAGTTCGGTTGATAGCCGGATTCATCCAGTTTCTGGTATTAAATCAAAAATACTAAAGGAAACAGATCCAAAACATCTTAAAGTTTTTATGAAAAATTCGTGTCATTCGATGCTAAATAAAGGCATTACCACATTTGTAGATTTTAGAGAAGGTGCACTGGAAGGGATTTTGATGTTAAAAGAAGTATTAGCAGATGTCCCTATAAGGTCAATTATTCTAGGAAGATTAGAATTTTATCAGACCAGTGATGAAATTAAAAAAAATACTCCGTTTCCAAAAAACAGAATCGAAGAATTAACAAAATTACTAAACAAATGTGACGGCCTTGGAATCAGTGGAGCAAATGAAAATAGCCAATCAGTTTTGAATTATTATTCAAAGACATCTAAAATAAGGGCGATCCATTCTTCAGAAACAAAACAGAGTGTTGCAAAATCAAAAAAAATTACTGGTAAATCCGAGGTCATACGAGCACTAAATGTTAAACCTCATTTTATGATTCATATGACCTATGCCTCAAAGGGAGATCTATTTGTCACTGCTAAAAAAACTAGAGGAGTTGTAATTTGTCCACGCGCAAATGCTTCACTTGCTGAAGGGATTCCAAATATTGATTTAATGAAAAAAGCTGGATGTATAATTGCATTGGGAACAGATAATGTGATGATAAACTCTCCTGACATGTTTCGAGAAATGGATTATTTGTGGAAAGTTTCTATGGGAATTCATAAGACAAGAATAAGCCCAAAAGAAATCCTAAAAATGGCTACTGTTAATGGTGGAAAAATTTTAAAAAAAGACATAGGTGTAATTGAAACAGGAAAATTTGCAGATGGAATATTTATCGATAAACATTCACTTGATTTAGATCCAATGCATAATGTTTATGCATCAATTGTTCATCGAGCATCAGAATCTAATATCAAAGCAGTAATGATTGGAGGAAAAATAGTTCATGGTAAAATTTAATCCAAAAATAATCTTAAGTGCAGCAATGTCAATAGATGGAAAAATAGCAACTGTCACTGGAGAGTCTAAACTTTCTTCTAAAAAAGATCTAATTAGGCTTCACAAATTACGATCTCAAGTAGATGCTATTCTAATAGGCAGAAATACTGTTGCCAGAGATGATCCTTTACTTACAGTTCGATTCTCAAAAGGAAAAAACCCCCTTCGAATAATTTTAGACTCTAGGGGAACCATTTCAGAAAAATCAAAAATATTACAAACAAGTCATAAAGTAAATACAATTATTGTTGCCTCTAAAAAAATTTCAAATAAAAATTTACAAAAATTAAAAAATTTTCCAATAGAGATAATCATTGCTGGTGAAAAGGAGGTCGATGTTAATTTACTAGTGAAAATTCTTAGAAAACGAAAAATTAAAACTGTACTCTTAGAAGGCGGTGGCACAATAAACTGGGAATTTATAAAAAATAATTTAGTGAATGAATTTTTTATTACACTTACACCATTGATTTTAGGAGGCAAAAAGGCGATTACTTTGGTCCAGGGCGAAGGTTTTAGCAAAATTTCAAAATCCTCAAAACTTAGACTAAAAAGAATCACGAGGCTTGAAAATGAGCTTGTTCTGAATTATATCAAACTCTAAGATGGAATGTTAGTATCAATAAACCTCTAAGTTATTATAGTTAATTTGGAACACAAGTACGAGAAATTGGCAGCAAAAAAGAAAACCATAACAAAAAAGAAACCTATCACAAAAAAGAAAGTTACCAGCAGCTCAAGCAAACAAACAAAATCTACCACTAAAACCAAAAAACCTGCATTTGGTGGATATGCAATTGACTTTTCGGGTCGTACAGAAACTGTTGAGCAAGTGTTTGGCAAAAAACCAGTTGCCCCAAGTGAAATGACAAAAAAAATCTGGGTATTTATTAAATCAAACAATCTTTCTAATAGGTAAAAACAAATAGTTAACAAAAAAATCTGTTAACTTTTTTCTCATCTTTTAATTATTTTCAAAATAATTTTAATAAACTTTAGATAAAGGAATTGTTCAAATAATTTCATGTCCACTGCATCTTTACGACGAGATCATGAGTTAATTGAAAAAGTAATCAAAGCAATGGAAGCTACTACTCAACTTCTTGTTAACGGAAAACAAATTCCTGAATCTATACTCCTTCCCGTAATTGACTTTTCCAAAAACTTTACAGATGTATGTCATCATAGTAAAGAAGAAAAGGCATTGTTTCCTGCATTGGAGCAAGCAGGAATGCCAAGTAATATGGGACCAATTGCTATGATGTTAATAGATCATGAACGTTCACGAGAAATTGGAAAACATATGGAAGAGTCTGCCAAAGAATACATTGATTCTGGAAATTCTACAAATTTAATTAATGATATGAAACAGTATACCGAACACATAACTGAACATCTTTGGAAAGAAAATAACAAATTGTTTTTGATGGCAGAAGCTCGATTACAATATGTTTCTGAAAAAGTCGACAGACAATTAAATAATATTGAAGAATCCAAACTAAAAGAAACTGGAAAAACTAGAGACCATTATGAAAAATTAGTTGAGAGCCTTACTGAAGATGTTTCAAAACAAGAAAGCTAAAAAAATAAATTACTCTACATAATGATGGTGAGTAAGATTTTCATAGAATCTAACTGCTTTAATATTTACAAATTCCATCATACCATACCTTGATAATTCTCTTCCAAATCCACTGTGTTTTACCCCTCCAAAAGGAATTCTAGGATCTGATAGTACAACATTATTGACACTAACTATACCTGCATCTATTCTTCTTGACATTTTATCTGCTTTTTGTAAATCTTTTGTCCAAATACTTGCCCCTAGTCCAAATTCAATATCATTTGCTAATCTAATTGCTTCACTTTCATTTTCAACTATGGTTATTGGGGCAACGGGGCCAAAAGTTTCTTCAGTTGCAATTCGCATGTTTGATTTTACATTTGTAAGAATAGTAGGCTGATAGAAGTAACCCTTTCCTTCGATTTCTGAACCTCCCAAGAGAATTTCGGCTCCTTTTTCTTTGGCATCTTCTACAATTCCAGATATTGTGTCTAACCCGTCTTTACTAGATAGTGGACCCACATCTGTTTCCATAGATGTAGGATCTCCGACTTTTAGTTGAGATGCTTTTTTTATAAATAACTCTATGAAATCTTTAGCAATATTTTTCCCTACAAAAAATCGTTTGGAAGCAACGCAACTTTGTCCGCAATTGATGAATCGTCCCTTAACTGCACCCTCAGCTGCTTTTTCAATTATAGCATCATCTAATACTATGAAAGGATCACTTCCTCCAAGTTCTAAAACACATTTTTTCAAATTCCTAGCAGTACGTTCCCCTACTTTTGCACCTGCATTTGTACTACCAGTAAATGTAACAGCATTAACATCTGAATCAATAAGAGAATTAGCTGAATCAACACTACCAACTACTGTCTGGAATATTCCATCGGGAATACCTGACTCAGCAAAGGCTTTTTCGATTTCAATACCAGACTGAAGAGTCTGTCTGGAAGGTTTCATTACAATTACATTTCCTGCCATTAAACATGGTGCGGCAAACCTTAAAGCTTGCCAATAAGGAAAATTCCAGGGCATAATAGAACCAATTACTCCAAGGGGTTCAAAAGTTAGGAAGCTTTTTCGGGCATCAGTGTTTAACACTTCATCAGATAGAAAACTATCCCCATGATCAGCATAAAACTCTAAAGCCCAGGCACATTTTTCAACCTCACCAATTGACTCTTTGATAGGTTTTCCCATCTCAGAGGTAGCAATGGCAGCAAGGTTAGTTTTGTGTTTTCTTAAATATTCAACCAAATTGTAAATGTAACTTCTACGTTGTTCATAATCTTTTTTCCATTCTGGAAATGCACGTTTGGCTTTTCCAACTAATTGAAAAACTTGATCTCTATCCATTGCTGAATACTTTGAAATTTCTTCACCAGTAGCTGGATTTGTCGTAATAATTTGATTCAAGGATCTTGTCCCATTATTACTCATATTTAATTTAGCCAGCTAAATTTCAGGTTTTATTATTTAAACCAACTTTTACATAAATTTAATTAAAATCACTTTGTAAGATTTTACTTAGAATAATTGTTGCATATCTTTTTTCATTTCATCAATTTTCTTTGCGTATGCTTTTTTTGATTTATCATTTTTCTTTAAATTTAAAACGTTCTGACAAGTTGGACACTTGAACATTCCCTCCAAAGCATCTTCAAATGTAACTCGAGAACAGTCTTCATTACCGCAATGATAGAAATCTGAATAATTTTCATAATCTAATCTTTGTTGTAATCTATCAGTAATTTTCTTTTTTTGGCCTTCTATAAAATGCTCTACTTCCTCTCGTCTAGTTCTCCATCGGTAAACAAACCAACCCTTTCGTTCATCTTTTACCCTTATTCCAGTTATCAAGGATTTTCCAAATAAATCATACAAAACTTTTCTAACCATGTTTATTCTTAAACCGGTAGAACTTGCAATTTCTTCGTCAGTTGCATCCTCAGCTTTTAATAATGATCTAGCAACTTTTAGATATTCATCCCCACCAATCATAGAAGCGATTCTTACAAAAGGATCTTCGTACTTGTCTACCAACTTTTATGACTAATTATAATCTATTATTAATCCCTTGTCTCTTTCATTTCTACTGTTTTACCCTTTTTTGTAGGTATGATCTTTCTTTTTGCACCTGTAAATTCCTTCTCAAATTGATGACCTTGTTGAACACGATCTAAAAGTATGGCCAGGGCACTAATTTCAGAGTGAGGTTGATTCCCAACACCTACGTTATAGTCTGCAAATTCATAAATTTCTCTGGGTACCTTTTCGGCGCCAACTACGATTAGTAATTTTTTTTCTTTTCTCAGATCAGATTGTATTTCATTAATTTTTTCTCCATACATTGAAAGATGGACAATTTTAAAGCCATTTTCTTTTTTTAATTTAATAATGGTTTTCCAACTATCAATAAATTCTATTGAAAAATCTCCTCCCCAAGTCTTGTTAATTTTTTCTAAGGTATCTTTAATATCTGGATTTACCTCAGTCATTAAAATTGTATTTGCACCAAATGCCCTTGCAACCAAAGCAACATGAGTAGTTACTCTATCATCTCTTACAACTCTTTGACCAATTCTTACAACTTCAATTTCCATAGATATCATTGGTTTCCTTTGACAAATCCTTCTTAAAATTCGACGAACTTTGGTTTTCAATAATATTTTTAATTAATGTTTTTAATTCAGCAAGATTTTTTCCTGCTAATGCAGATACTGCAATCCATTTTTTTTCATCTGTTAAATTTAAGATTTTAACTTTTTCGTGAATGTCATAATTTGATACTAGGTCTGATTTATTTAAAGCAAAAATAATTCTATCTTGCTCCACACCTACATCATTTAATGTGCGCATACAACTGGCAAACTTTTTTTTTAATTCAAATAAAGAATCACTAATATCAATTACAAGAATAATAATATCAGTATAGATTAATTCTTCCAAGGTAGACTTGAATGCGTCTATCATGTATGCAGGTAATTTGCTAATAAAACCAACGGTATCTGCGATTAAAAATTCTTCTTGATTTACCATCATTTTTCTTGTAGTGGTAGAGAGAGTTGTAAACAATTCTTTACTTTGTTCTTTTGATTCACCAGTTAATTTGTTAAATAACGTTGTTTTTCCAGCAGAGGTATACCCTGCTAAAGACATGGTCTTGAATCCTTGTCTTTTTCTTCCCTGGCGATGTAGCTCTCTTTGTTTACCAGCTTTTTCTAATTTTGCTCGAACACCTTGGATTCTATGTTTAATATCATTATAGTAAACATCTACCTCAAATTGACCAATCCCCATAAATCCCGGTTGTTCTCCTCCTCTAACCAAACGCACTTTTTCTTTTGCCCTTGACATTTCATATCTTAATTGAGCTAGTTTTACTTGCAATTTAGATTCGGAACTTGAAGATCTACTCTCAAAGATCTCAAGAATTAGAGCTTCTCTGTCTAAAATTTCTTTATGAAGCACAGATGCTAAATTATAGTTTTGACTAGGCTTTAGGATTTCATCAAAGACTATAACATCTGGTCTAAGTTTTTCAGTAATCTCTTCTAGTTTTTCTAATATTCCACCACTAATTCCATATTTTGGTTTCTTTAGGGTCTTTGGTGTTATGGTATGTATCACTTGATATCCTGCGGCTTCACACAAACCCACTGCCTCATTTATTATGTCTTCTTTATCATATGTGATTAAAATCGCAGAATTCATTTTTCTAATTATTTCTGTTTTTGGTAAATTAAAACCTGACTACTTTTCAAATTATGCCTTTTTCTTCAATGCTTTTTCAATATTCATGTTTAGAACAATTTCTGCAATATCGCTAGCATATTCTGAAATCCTTCTGATGCTTTCAGTAATCCTTCTAATTCTGTAAATCTCTTCATCATCCTTTAGAAATTTTGAGGCATCTCGTATTTTTCTCTCATATTTTGTTATTTCAAACGTTTTTTCGATTATTTGCTCTGCATGAACATAATCTTCTTTGAATAACGCTAGACATGAATCATCTAAGACTCCAAGACAAAATTCATTCATCTCTTGAATTTTATCCAAAATTTCCTTTTTTACGGGTTTTTTAAATTCTAAAAGATCCTTCGCAATAAAGGCAGCATGATCTCCTGTTCTTTCAATATTTTTTACTACTAGTCTATATCCTAGACAATTTCTTGCGTTTCTAAACCCCATTTCTTTTAGCATATGTTCATTTTGAATAGCAATTTTTAATTGCCGGATTATATAGAATCCAAATCTATCTACTTCATCATCTGTGTTGATAACTTCTTGAGCAAGTTCTAAATTATTTTCTTTAACTGCCAAAACCGCATCACTTGACATTGATTTTGCAAGATGAAGCATTCTTTTGAATGCACCATCCACTGATAGTTCTAAAAGATTTACCAAAACTTGAATGGTAATTCCTCCTGTAAAGTCAGAAATTATTTCAGTGCCCATCAGCATTTTTTTCACTGCATCTTTTATTGCTGTTCTTTGAATTGGATTTAATCTCCCAGATTTTGGCTTAACTGTAATGGTCTTAAAGCCAACAAAGTAAAGTGAGATTAATTTTCTAACAATGGTTGTAGGTTTCTCCTCTATTCCTATTTCGATTACTGCATCTTCTTTCTTTTGTAATCTTGTTTCAAACTTTGGAGGGTAAAGCTCTAATGTTGATGCTCCTTTTCTCACCATTCTAATTTGGTCACCTTTTGTTAGGCCCAATTCCATTATCCATTGTTTGGGTAGGGAAACTATATAGGAAGATTTACCAGTAAACTGTATTTTTCTTGTTTCTTCATTTTCATCCATAATCTAAAGAAAAAAATCTAATCTATATAGTTTAACAATTTTATAAATAGAACACTGAACTAATATTTAGAATAGATCTGCTTTATGAATATGGATCATTTTCTCAAAATTAGGCACACAGTTGATGCATTGTTTGGGAAAGGAGTATCAAAATTTCTACCAAAGGACATTGATATAATTTTCTCAAAAAAAACTGGAAGAATTAGAACAGTCTATCACCAAAAAAAATTACTGTTTACCTTGAGAATCGATGGAGGTTTGGCAATTACTCCTTATTTTGCCCAATTATTACTACAAAGTAAAAAATTCAAAGAAAATTGTCTTGAGATAAACAATGATGCAGCTCCATTCGTTGGAGAAGGACGTTCTGTTTTTTGTAAACATGTGATTTGGTGTGGAAAAAATATAAAAATTGCTTCTGATACCCCAATTCTTTTTCAAAATAAGGTAATTGCGGTAGGTAGGGCTGTGTTATCTGCAGAAATGATAGTAGATTTTCAGAGAGGAGTCGCAGTAAAGGTTAGAGATAGTTTAAAAAGTCGTACAGGTGAAATATCACTATGATGAGAGGAGGTAACCGCGAAATGCGAAGAATGATGGATAAAATGGGTCTTGATATGAAGGAGGTTCCTAATGTTCAGCAAGTAATTATAAAGACTGATAAAAAAGAAATCATTATTTCAAAGCCATCTGTTACTGAAATGAAAGCCCAAGACAATTCAATTTTTACAGTTACTGCAGATGATTATGAAGAAATGGAGCTTGAAGTCCCAATATTCTCTGATGATGATATTCAATTGGTCAGTCAACAAGCTGGAGTTGACGAAGAAAAAGCAAAAAATGCTCTAGAGGAAGCTAAAGGGGATCTAGCAAGGGCTATTCTATTGCTGACAAGTGGATAATATTATTAGCGTTTTTCGTACCTAAAAAATAAGAAAAATGAATGATTTAAGTAATGGAATACGGGATTTTAGGTAAAATGAGCAATATGGCTGAATCCAAGGTCACAGGAATAATTCAATCCCTAACCGGACTAGAAGATGATTTGGATTCTCTTAACAGTAAAGTTGCAGAAATGAAAAAACAACTTTCCATAAAAGCCCAAAGTGAGATTGATAAACTTTTAGAAAAAACAAGAGAGATGGCACTAAAAGAAGCTGAAGTAATAATCAATGCATCCAAAGAAAAAGCCAATGCTGAATCAATAAGAATTGCTCAAGAGGGAGAAGTGAAGCTCTCTGAAATTTCATCTAAAATTGATTCTAATTTTGATGAAGCAGTACGACATGTTGTATCAACTGTTTTGAAGGCATAAATCTAAATCGTAAATACATTTCCCCTAAATTATAAACCCATTGCTAAATTCTTGAATGGATATTGCGACTTCGTCCGGCAAATCACCCTATAGATTTTCTAATATTTTAAAATTCTTGAAATTATCATTTGATTCAATATTACCAAAAGAAATTTCAAACTATGGCGGAAATTCAGTACTCATAACTAGAAAAGAATACCACCCGAATGCGAAAAACCTATTTTAGATGAATATTTGTTGAGCACCATTTTACAGTAATCTGAGGATTGATGATTCAAAAACCACACTTGGAATATGATGAAAAAGATCTTGTCATGGGAATTGCCCCTGGAGAACAAATTGACTTATCAATTTTTTATTTTGGGAAAGAGATTGAAAGTTCTGTTTTTTCATCAATTGATGAATTAGTTTTGTATCTTATTGGAATTTTGGGAAATTTAAGAGTTAATCAAAAAATTATCAAAATTGGAAATAGAGATATGGATATTGCAAAAAATAGGAAAATTACTTAATCTTAAATTTTGTTCTTCATTTGAATTAGAGTATGTAGATGAAAGTAAAACTAGCCTAAAAATTAAAAATTTTAATCAGAGAAAAACGAGATAGACTTTCTGCTAAATTTATTTCACAGAGAGGGCTTTCGCTATTCAGTATTGCCACTTTCATTAACGGAATAAAATTGCCTAATCAATAATTAAAAAATACTCAAAATAATTAACGAAAATTAATTCATTTTAATTATTTGTTGATGATGAATAATATTTTTCTTTTCAACGAACACCATTCTAGTCTACATCCTAAAACTTGTAGATCCAATAACTCCATCACAATTAAGATTAATGATTTTTACGCGTTGAATTTCTCTAAAAATATCGATAATCTTAAATTCTCTTCAAATTTTTTACTAAAAAACCAAAATTCTATTCAAAGGTCTATATTGATAGATATTAAAAATTCAAAAATTTTTAGACAAGAATTAGCTATACATATTTATTGAAGTTTTGTAGGTTTTTCGTCTAACAAATAACAATGATCTCAATAAAATCTATAATTATTACATAGAATTATATATATTTCACCAAAAATTATCGATCCACCCTTATATAGTTATGAATTCCACATTAAATTACAAAGATGACTTGTAAAGGTATTTGCGTAAGATACAAGGCTCAAAAGCCTGTGGGAACCGGAAGATATGCTTCTGGACAAAGAAGATGTCAAATTTGCGAAATATTCATCAAATGGGAAGGTCTATGGTGTCCATGCTGTGGATATAGACTAAGAACTAAACCACGAAATCTCAAGTACAAGGCAAAACTTCGTGCAAGAGTTGAAGCTGACTCAATTGAGGCTAAAGCAATTGCTGGAGCACATCCTGAAGAGATTGTTGAAGAGATCGAAGCAGTAGTAAAGCCAAAAGCTAAAGCTGTAAAAACAGTAAAGGCAAAAGCTGTAAAAACAGTAAAGGCAAAAGCTGTAAAAACAGTAAAGGCAAAAGCTGTAAAAACAGTAAAGGCAAAAGCTGTAAAAACAGTAAAGGCAAAAGCTGTAAAAACAGTAAAGGTAAAAGCTGCTAAGATCATAAAAACTGAAGTGGTTGTCCTTCCAGATGCTGAATCAATAGCAATAAAAGCATAAGATTTGTTCGGAACTTATTGAACTCTCCAAAAGGGTTTTCAGAGAAAACCATTGAGTTGGGAGGCCGAAGTTTTTTTTTACAAATCCTAAAGTTTGAAAATGGGTATTTTGTCTCTATAACTGAGGGCAGCTCTAAACTTGGATCTATGGTTGTTTCATTGAGTACGGGACAAAATCCTGTTACTACTACAGTTATTCCCTCTAAATCAGATTCGCTTTTCCTAAAATTAGTTGCCGAAACGATTAGTGCTAGAACACGTGGAATAGCAATTGTTTCTACCTATGTCCAAAAAGAATTAGACGCAGATACTGCAAAAGTCTTAATGACAGAAATTATTGAGATTATTCAAAATTGACTGATTTACGCAATTATATTTCATTAATTAAAAAAAGTGGGAGTCTTAAGATCATTAATTCTCCGGTTTCAACAAAATATGAAATTGCAGGAATAACTGCTAAAGTTGATGGTTCTTTTGCTGTGTTGTTTGAAAATATTAAAGAAAGCGATTTTAACCTAGTATCAAATCTCGTGGGTACTAGAAAGAGATTTGCCCAGGCAATTGGAAGCGATGAAACAAAAATACATGAAAAAGTAATTTCTGCAATTAAAAAAGCAAAAAAACCTAATGTTATTCCGTCTGGAAAATTTATGGAAAATAAATCAAGGAACATATCTGTCATGCCTATTGTTACCCATTTTGAGAAAGAATCAGGCCCGTTTATCACCTCTTCAATTGCATATGTCAAGAATCCTGAAACAGGAAAACAGAATTCTTCTTTTCATCGAATGATGCCAATAGATAACACACATTTTTCAATTAGAATGGTTGAAGGTAGACACCTCCATAGATGTTTCATTGATGCAAAAGATCATGGTGAAGATCTAAGAATTGCAGTTACAGTTGGGGTACATCCTGCAATATCCATTGCAGGTGCATATCAGGCTGAATGGGGACACGATGAGATGGATATTGCAAATTCCCTTTTGGGCGGAAAACTAACGGTGTCCAAACTTCCCTTTACTGGATTAAAAGTTCCTTCAGGAACTGAAATTGTTATGGAAGGAAAAATACTACAAGATAAAACTCATCCAGAATGGATGGTAGAAATGCTTCAGACTTATGATCATCAACGTAAACAACCTATTTTTGAACTAGAAAATCTTTACTTTAGAAATAATCCTATATTTCATGATGTTTTATCGGGATTCTCTGAACACAGATTATTAATGGGAATGCCAATTGAATCCAAACTTAATGGAGAATTAAAGAAAGCTTATCCTCAAACTAAACAAGTTTCAATGAGTAACGGCGGATGTAATTGGTTACATGCAGTGGTTCAGATAAAAAAGAAAAATGAATCAGACGCCAAAAAAATAATTAAAAAAACATTTCAGTCCCACCGTTCTCTTAAACAGGTAATTGTCGTGGATGAAGATATTGATCCAAATAATGCAGAAGCTGTGGAATATGCAATGGCTACAAGATTTCAAGCTGACAAAGATCTGATAATTCTGACCAAAGTAAGAGGTTCAAGCCTGGATCCATCAAGTGATCAAAAGAAATTACAGACAGCTAAAATGGGTATAGATGCCACAAAACCCCTATCAAAACGACCAGAGGGATTTGAGCTAGCTAAAATTCCAAAAATCGATAAAATCAAACTTGATAATTATTTCAAATAGAAACAATCATTCCGAAACTAATTAAATCAGATTAATTTTAAAACATATACTTGGCAAACAAATCTGAGAGCTATTTTAAAGATTATCTAAAAAACATTTCAAATGAACAGCTTGTTCAATTTTATGATGATGTAGAGTGGACACCATTTCCTGTTTTAGTTCTTAAAGAATATCAAAATCGATTTAAACCCAAAAATAAAAAAGTTGTTCAAAAATTGAAAATTCATGCAGGAATTGCCAAGGAAAAAACTCAGGAATTAAGATCTCTTGCGAAAAATCGTGGCTCAAAGATTACAAAAGAACTAAAAAATAAAGGTAAAAAATTAACCAAATCCATTAATGAGAATATGATTTCTTCGGAGAAAAACTTAAGAGTTTTAGAAAAACTAGGGGAATTAAACAAAAAAGGAATTATTACCAACAAAGAATTCAATGAAAAGAAAAAAGAACTATTAAAGAGAATTTAAAATGTCATCAGAAAATACACCTTTTGAGAAAAACCCTGCAGACTCTCATGCAGAAGTAATTGTTAGAATGTTTCCTTCTGATGCCAATCCAGCTGGTAACGTGTTTGGGGGAGAAATTCTAAAACATATTGACATGGTTGCAGGAATTGTTGCTCAGAGGCATTCACAATCAAATGCAGTAACTGTCAGTATGGATAGCGTAAATTTTATCAAACCTGTATTTGTAGGAAATGTTCTAAAACTAAATGCAAGAATAAACTATATCCATAACTCGTCAATGGAGATTGAAGTAAAGGCCGAAGCAGAAGATATTGTAACTGGAATTAGAACTGTTACTGGAACTGCATTTGTTACCTTTGTTGCATTAGATAAAAACGGAAAACCAACTCATGTTCCTCGCCTCGCTCTAAAAACTGATGAAGATAGAAAAAAATTTGAAGAGGGAAAAATTCGAATGGAAGAGAGATTAAAGCATCGTAAAAGATCAAACTAGATTTTATGGATCAGTTTAAGAAGGCGAGTGTTTTCTAGTTAATAATGTCAAACGAAGCAAAATCAAATGAATGGGATTCACTTTGGCAAGATTATACAAAATCTCTTGAAAATTGGAAAACCCTTTTTGAACAAGTCCAAAATGCAAATCAAGACATGCAGGCAAAATTTAATGAAGTTTGGGAAAAAGCTTCCAAAGAATCTAGTTTTGAAACTATGAAATCATTTGGAGAAAACTGGCAAAATGCCTTGGGAAATACAGGAATGAATTCGTTTAAAGACTTTAGTGATACATGGCAAAAAGCTTTGAACCAACAAGGTACAGATACATTCAAAAAATTTGCTGAAAACTGGCAAAAAAATCTAGTAGGTTCTGGGATGCAACAAATGGAGGCCTATGGTGAAATGATGAAAAAATTTGCAGAGACTTGGTCTTCAATGTGGCCTGTAAAATCAAAATAATTAACAGGACAAATTCTTTTCTTTATACATACGCTTAAGTTTAAAATTATCAAAGGAAATTTGTGGATATTTATTCAAGAAAGCTTCCAATTATTATAATAATTATCCTTGTTAGTATTCTTGCATTTCAGGTTATGAATCATGATTCCAATAGTCCGATAATAGATTCTGCAACTTGTGAACTATACATTGAAGATTCTCAATTCGGTGGAAAAAAATATCTAAATGAATACGATCAAAAATGCCTTGATTTTAAAAATCTAAATCCCTAAAAAACAACCTAAATCTAGAATGGTGTAAATTTGAGCCTGAACAGATAAAACGAACTAGAGTAAATCCCCCTAGAATTAATAACTCCATTTAAAATACGACTATCTGGGTGTTTAGAAATACAAAGTCAAAGTTTTATTGAATTATCCAGTTTTAATGATCTAGCAAGATTTGTTTGTGCATTTAGAGAAAATCCAC
>Ga0307378_10002504_pt1 | contig 27996 bp, 30 predicted proteins | sample UN1MG_FD_202238 | JGI IMG/M metagenome (GOLD analysis project Ga0307378, IMG submission 202238) | Soil microbial communities from Risofladan, Vaasa, Finland - UN-1 | ecosystem: Environmental > Terrestrial > Soil > Coastal area > Acid sulfate soil | place: Finland: Risofladan, Vaasa | collected... | reverse complement strand
GGACCATCAGGCCGCAATGCGGTTGGTTTTCGAGGCGCTGATGGATCCGGAGACCGGCGCCATTCGGGATGTCTCGGATCTTTCGGCCATAGGACACAGGGTCGTCCACGGCGGCGAATCGTTCTCGGACTCGGTGCTGATAGACCGGAAGGTGATAGACACGATCGAGAGGCTGAGCGAACTCGCCCCGCTTCACAACCCGCCGAATCTGATGGGAATCCGAGCGGCCATGAAGCTCGCGCCGCAGGCCCCACAGGTTGCGGTGTTCGACACGGCGTTCCATCAAACAATACCGCCGTATGCGTATGTCTACGCCCTTCCATACGACCTTTACTCGAAGCATGGAATCCGGCGGTACGGATTTCATGGGACGTCGCACAAGTATGTGGCCCACCGCGCCCGGAGGATTCTGGAAGCGCTCGGCGTGCCCAGGGAAAGCCAGAGGATCATCACCTGTCATCTCGGCAACGGCGTGAGTTTCACGGCCGTCAAGGGTGGGAAATCAGTTGACACGAGCATGGGCCTCACTCCCGTTGAAGGTCTGGTGATGGGAACCAGGTGCGGCGATATTGATCCCGCGATCATCCCATTCCTTGAAAAGGAGCTGGGCTACACAGCCGACGACGTTGACGACCTCATGAACAAGAAGAGCGGCCTGCTGGGGGTATCGGGCGTGAGCAACGATATGCGCGACGTAGCGAGCAAGGCCGAAGCAGGGCACGAGCGCTCCAAGCTTGCGCTCGACATCTTCTGCTATCGCGCCCGGAAATACATAGGAGCATACGCCGCCGGCATGGGCGGCCTGGATGCGATCGTCTTCACTGCGGGCATAGGCGAGCACTCGCCGTCTGTTCGCGCGGGGATTTGCAGCGGGCTCGAGTTTCTCGGCGTGAGGATTGATCCTGAGAAGAACAGGAACTGCGATTCCGAGTGGGACATCAGCGCGGATGAGAGAGGCGTCCGCGTGCTGGTAATACCCACCAACGAGGAATTGGCAATCGCCAGGGAAACCATCAGGGTGATAAGCGGCGTGAGTGATAAATGAAACTGGATTTATCCGAGATCGCACGCAGCCCAGGCATGCATGCGACACAAGAAGTTGACGAGCCGTGCCCGGAGGATCTGGGCTTAGCGTGCGCGTCGCCTGTTAGTGGCAAGGTGGAGATCAGCAACACGGCCAGCCTCCTGCTGGTAGAGGGTGAGATAGCTACCGAAGTCAAACTCGAATGCAGCCGGTGCCTGACCGACTTCGCCCTGCCGGTTGAAACGACCATACAGGAGCAGTTCCGCCTCGTGAAAGTGGGCGACGCAGCCAGCGTGCTGCCGATGGACGAGGAAGATGCGTCCACCGAGGTGATTGACAACAACGTCCTGAATGTGGGAGAACTTATCCGCCAGAGCCTGCTGCTGGTGCTGCCGATTCAGCCGCTGTGCAGGCCGGACTGCCAGGGACTCTGCCCCACTTGCGGCGAGAACTTGAACGTGAGAAAATGTGCATGCCCGCCTGCGGAGCCCGAATCGCCGTTCAAGGCCCTGGCGGGCCTGCTGAAGGAAGTAGAAAGCGACACCGAGGCGTGAGGTCGTCGGTATCGAGAATCACTCATCACGTATCACATGTCATAGAGAGGTGAAATAATTGGCTTTACCGAAACGAAGGCATTCGCACGCACGTCAGGCCAAGCGGCGGACGCACTGGAAGTTAGCGGTGCCGAACGTGGTTGACTGCCCGCGCTGCCATGCGCCGCGCCTGCCGCACCATGCCTGCCCTAGCTGCGGCTTCTACAACGGGCGGCTGGTCCTCGAAGTTAAAGAAAGAGAAAAGAAGCAGGAGTAGAGGGGATAACCCGCTGCATGAGAATTGCCGTTGACGCGATGGGCGGCGACTACGCCCCAACTGAAATCATAAAAGGAGCAATCGAGGCGTCCGGCCGATATAGGATCCCGGTGACCTTGGTGGGCGACAAGGAGAGCATAGACCGTGAGCTGGCAAAGCACGCGGCCGCCGGACTCCCCCTCGAGGTCAAGCACGCTTCGGAAGTAGTACAGATGGACGAGCAGCCGGCGAACGCCATCCGCCGGAAATCGGACTCGTCAATAGTGGTCGCGGCCGACCTCGTCAAAAGCGGCGAGGCCCAGGCGATGGTCAGCGCAGGGAATACCGGTGCGGCCATGGCGGTGGCCACCCTCAGGCTCGGCAGAATAGAAGGGATAGACCGCCCGGCTATCGGTGCGATCCTCCCAACTATGAGCGGCAGGGCCGTTATGCTCGACGCCGGTGCCAACGTGGATTGCAGCGTCGAGAACCTGCTCCAGTTCGCGGTCATGGGCAGCGAGTTCGCCGAACGGGTGCTCAAGATCAGGAAGCCGCGAGTGGGACTGCTCAGCATCGGCGAGGAGGCTATCAAAGGAAACGAGCTGACCAAGGCGGCAAACGCCCGGTTGAGCCAGACCAGCCTGAACTTTGTCGGGAACGTAGAGGGCAAGGATGTGTTCAGAGGAGCCGCGGACGTGGTCGTGTGCGACGGGTTCGCCGGCAACATAGTGCTGAAGGCTGGCGAAGGGATGGCCGAGTTCGTGCTCGCCACCCTGAACCAAGAGATCAATCGAGGCTTGCTATATAGATTGGGCGCTCTGTTTCTTCGCCCGGCTCTTTGGCGGGCGAAGGCGAAGCTGGACTATGCCGAATATGGCGGGGCGCCTCTGCTGGGTGTGAACGGCGTCTGCGTGATCTGCCACGGCAGGTCGGATGCGCGGGCCATCTGCAACGCGATCCGAGCGGCAGCGGATGCAGTGAAAAATGATGTAGTCGGGTGCATCAGCACGTCACTCCGACGGAGCGAGCCGATCACGTCCTAGCCCGAACCACTCGTATTCGGACTCGGTCTTCCACCGGGCAAGTCGAAGACTCATAGAGAAGATAGACATACGGAATGGAGAATTGATGGCAACCGAATTACGCGGCGCGGGCATAATCGGCATTGGATCGTTTGCTCCACAAAAGGTACTGACGAACCTTGATTTGGAAAGAATTGTAGACACCACTGATGAGTGGATCTTCACCAGATCCGGAATCCGCGAGAGGCATGTTGCGGAGGAAAAAACAGGGGCCTCCGATCTGGCATTGGAAGCTTCGAAACGAGCCCTGGAATCCGCTTCGATTCGCCCGGAAGACATAGATCTGGTGATTTGTGCGACCATCACCGGCGACATGCCTTTCCCCGCTACCTCCTGCCTCGTACAGGACAGGATCGGCGCGACAAAAGCCGCAGCTTTCGATCTACAGGCCGGCTGTTCGGGCTGGGTCTATGCCCTCGCGACGGCTTCGCAGTTCGTACGGTTGGGCACCTACGACTATGTGCTCGCGGTCGGCGTGGATGTGCTAACCAGCGTCACGGATTGGACCGACCGCTCGACGTGCGTCCTTTTCGGCGATGCAGCAGGAGCGACGGTGATCGGCCCGACGGCCCCGGGTACCGGCGTGCTCTCCGCTTGCCTAGGTGCGAACGGCTCAAGAGGCGACCTTCTGAGGATTGACGCCGGCGGCTCCAAACTGCCTGCCAGCGAGGAAACCGTCCGGAATCGGCAGCACTACATCAAAATGGAGGGCCGCGAAGTTTACAAGTTTGCAGTGCGCATCATGGGCGAAGCCTCCATCAAGGCGCTGGAAATGTGCGGCCTGAAGCCGACAGACGTTGACCTCTTCGTGCCTCATCAGGCGAATATCCGCATAATCGAGGCCGCGGCCGAGCGCTTGAATTTTCCTCAGGAGAAGGTGTTCGTCAACGTCCAGAGCTACGGCAACACGTCCGCTGCCTCGATACCGCTGGCGTTGGACGAGGCTTACAGGCTCGGCAGAATCAAGCAAGGCGACATAGTAGCGGTGGTCGGCTTCGGAGCAGGCTTGACTTGGGCAGCCAGTGTGCTAAAATGGACGCTGCCCGGCGGATAAGGGATCCAGGGGTCTAGGGATCAAGGGTTCCAGGGGAACATATCCCCAATCTGCGATTCTGGATGTGCAATCACGGTTCCGCAGTGAACTAGTTATTGGGGCAGATTGACTTATGAGCAAGTTGGCATTCGTCTTTCCGGGCCAGGGGTCTCAGTACGTGGGAATGGGCAAGGATCTCTACGAGCTTCCCGATGCACGCGAGGTCTTCGACGCAGCGGACGACACACTCCACATGCCACTCAGCAAGCTCTGTTTCGAGGGTCCTGAGGAAGAACTGCGCCTGACAGCCAACGCCCAGCCGGCGCTGCTCACCATCAGCATAGCGTGTCTCCGGCTTCTTGAGAAGCACGGAATCCATGCCGATGTTGCAGCAGGGCACAGCGTCGGCGAGTACGCAGCACTGGTCGCAGCAGGCTCCGTCAGCTTCAAGACCGCGTTGCCCCTAGTGCGCAGGAGAGGCCAGTTGATGCAGGAGGCCGGCTTGCGGCGTCCGGGGGCTATGGCGGCTGTCATCGGCCTGGACGCGGATGGGGTCTGCACGGCATGCATGCGCGCCAGCGAAATAGGTATCGTGGGTGTAGCGAACTATAATTCACCCGAACAGGTCGTAATCTCAGGTGAGGTCAAGGCGCTGGAGGCTGCATGCGAATATGCCAGGGAAGCCGGAGCCCGAAAGGTCATCCTGCTGAACGTGAGCGGCGCGTTCCATTCGCCGCTGATGGCCTCTGCGGTTGAGTCCCTGGCCATAGAGCTGAACCACACTTCTTTTCAAGACGCGGCAATCCCGGTTGTCGCCAACGCAACGGCGGAGTATGTCCTGCGGGGCAGCGAGATCAGAGGGGCGCTGGGACGCCAGATCGCCGGCACTGTGCGTTGGAGCGAGTCCGTGGCCCGAATGGCGAACGACGGTGTGAGCCTGTTCGTCGAAGTCGGTCCCGGGAAAGTGCTCTCGGGCCTGATCAAGCGCACTGTAGACTCGGCCGAGGCGGCAAACGTGGGCGATGCAGCCTCGCTGAGAGAGTTTCTGACGGAGAAGCCGTCAACCCCGGACGAAGTTCGGACTGTCAACATCCAACTTTGAATTGGTTAGACGTTCGGCGTTCGGCGTTGGACGTTCAACGTTCATTCGTTCGTGGAGGGCCATCTTGAAACTCGACGGAAAAGTTGCTATAGTAACGGGTGCTGGCCGAGAGGGAAAGGGGATAGGTCGCTCGATTGCCTTGGCGCTCGCAGCGGAAGGCGCGGACGTAGCGATTGCCGACTATGTGGTAGAGGCGGCGGAGGCCGTCGCGCAGGAGGTCAGGTCCCTTGGCCGCCGTGCCGTCGCTGTGCAGGCGAACGTCGCCAATGCCTCGGATGCCGAGTCAATCGTCCAGCGTGCGTTGGATGAATTCGGCAAGGTGGATATCCTGGTGAATAACGCGGGGATCACCAGAGACGCGCTGATCCCCCGGATGTCCGAGCAGGACTGGGACCTTGTGATAGACACGAACCTGAAAGGGACATTCAACTGCACCAAGGCGGTCACCAGGCCGATGTTGAAGCAGCGCAGCGGCAAGATCGTGAACATCGCCTCGGTCATGGGCATCATCGGAAACATCGGCCAGGCGAACTATTCCGCTTCGAAGGCAGGCATCATCGGGCTGACGAAGACGACCGCCAAGGAGCTGGGCTCTCGAGGGATCAACGTGAACGCAGTGGCTCCCGGATTCATCCAGACAGCGATGACGGATGAGCTGCCGGAGAGCGTTCGCGAAAACATAGCGAGCCTGATACCGCTGAATACGCTCGGAACTCCAGAGGATGTGGCAAGGCTCGTGCTGTTCCTTTGTACCGACGATTCGAAATACATCACAGGCCAAGTAATAAACGTTGACGGTGGAATGGTGATGTGAGGAGGTGAAACCGTGTCAACATTCGATAGGGTAAAGAAAGTTGTGGCGGAGCAGCTGGATGTAAACGATGAGGAGGTCACCACTTCATCATCGTTTGTGGATGACTTGGGCGCAGATTCTCTGGATGTGGTAGAGCTTGTCATGGGACTCGAAGAGGAATTCGACATAGAAATCCCCGACGAGGACGCCGAGAAGATCTCCACTGTAGAGGACGCCGTGACCTACATAGAAGAAAAGACGAAGGGATAAACATCCTTTCTCCAGCGGACACGGATGTACGGCGAAGCCAGCATCTAGTAACTAGGTCATTGCCGTCGCCGTGTCCGTTGCGCAAATCAGGAGAGGTGCATGGAGCAAAGAAGGGTTGTAATCACGGGCATGGGGCCGATTACTCCCATAGGCACGGGCACAGAGGCTTACTGGCGTGCTCTACTTGACGGCATTTCAGGAGTGGGTCCCATCACCCATTTCGACGCGTCTGACTACAGCACTCGCATAGCCGCAGAGGTCAAGGACTTCGACCCGGAGCAATACGTCGAGCGCAAGGAGGCAAAGCGGATGGACCGCTTTGTCCAGCTCGCGGTTGCTGCAAGCAAGTTGGCCGTTCAGGATGCCGGCCTCGACATCCGAGATGACAATGCAGACAGGATCGGCGTCCTGATCGGATCCGGGATCGGCGGCACCAGCACGTGGGAGGAACAGCACAGCGTCCTCATCGAGAAGGGACCGAGACGCGTCAGCCCCTTCTTTGTACCGATGCTGATATCCGACATGGCGTCGGGGATGGTGTCAATACTCCTGGGCGCGAAGGGACCGAACCTGGGCGTCGTGAGCGCGTGCGCAACTGCGACGCACGCCATCGGAGAGGCATCTGAGATAATCAAGCGGGGCGACGCCGACGTGATGCTCGCAGGTGGATCAGAGGCGGCGATCACCCCGATGTCGGTAGCCGGATTCTGCGCCGCGAGAGCCTTCTCGACGCGGAACGATGAACCCGAACGCGCCAGCCGGCCCTTCGATTTGCACCGCGACGGCTTTGTCATGGGTGAGGGCGCAGGAACGGTCATTGTGGAATTGCTGGATCACGCACTTGCGCGAGGAGCTCGGATTTGCGCCGAGATCATCGGCTACGGCATGAGCGGAGATGCGTTCCACATCACGGCTCCACCCCCTGGAGGCGAAGGTGCAGCAAGGTCCATGGCAGCAGCCCTCTTGCACGCAGGTATCAGGCCGGAGCAGGTTGACTACATTAACGCGCACGGCACGTCTACCCAGGACAACGATAGCACAGAAACCGCCGCCATCAAGACGGTATTCGGAGGGCATGCGTACAAAGTCGCGATCAGCTCCACGAAATCCATGACGGGACACCTCCTGGGCGCAGCCGGGGCTGTCGAAGCGATCGCCTGCATTTGCTCTATCAGAGACGGAATCGTTCATCCTACTACAAATTATGAAACTCCGGATCCGGAATGCGACCTTGATTACGTGCCGAATACAGCCAGGAAGCTGGACGTGCAGATAGCCATGTCGAACTCGTTCGGCTTCGGCGGACACAACGCGACTCTGGTACTCGCAAAGTACGAAGGGCAGCCCGGTACCTCTCGCCGGGCCGGGTAGATGAAGATCGTATGGGAGTATGGGAGTGTGGGTGTATGGGGGATCCATTTCTCCCACACTCCCACACCCCCATACCGATCCCGCAGTCTGTTCGGAGGCAGGTGATTTGTATGCAGTGTCCAAGATGCGGCGCTGATAACAACGATGCGCGAGTGGCCTGCTGGAATTGCTTCGCACAGCTTCACGCGCCTGCCAGCGCCAAGCCGCGGAACATCGAGCTCACGAGGCCGAAGGCGGTTCCGGCAATGCCTCCGCAGCAGGAGCCGACGCCGACTCCACCGCCTGAACCCGTAGTCGCTCCGCCTCCGCAGATCGCGGAAGAGGAGCCCGAAGCCGCGGCTCCGGAACCACTTGATCTCGGCGAGCCGGCCGCCGAATCACCCTTCATCATCCCCGGCCTTGCCGAGCCCCTGCCGGAGGTCGAGCAAGAAGCCGAGCAGGTGGAACCGCTGGTCGTGACCCCAGTTGAGGGAGAGGTTGAGACATCGGCGCAAGCACCGCACGTGCTCGACCTCGACGAGTTCGAGAAGGACCTCGAGACTCCTGAATCCCCCGGCGAGCCGAAGGCGGAAGAACCTGAGGACGAGGCGTAGTGTAAGACTGTCCGCGGCGGACCGTTTCGCAAAGTCTGATGTCATAAGGACAACAAACATGGAAATCTCCGAGACAGCTCGAAGGGTAAGCCCGTCGCCGACACTGGCAATCGGCGCGAAGGTAAAGCAGATGAAAGCGGAAGGCATAGACGTCGTTGACTTCGCATCGGGTGAGCCCGACTTCGACACGCCGCAGAACGTCAAGGATGCGGCGATCAAGGCGATCCAGGCGGGGATGACGAAGTACACGGCCACTTCGGGCATCCTGGAGTTGAAGGAAGCGATCTGCGCGAAGCTCAGAAGAGACAACGGGCTTGAGTATGCTCCCTCGCAGATCATAGTCTCGAACGGCGCGAAGCATTCAATTTATAACACAGTGCTGGCTCTGTGCGACCCCGGCGACGAGGCGATCATCCCAGCGCCGTACTGGGTATCGTATCCCGAAATGGCCAAGCTGGCCGATGGGATTCCCGTGTTCGTCCGGACGGATGAGACCACCGGGTTCAAGATAACGCCCGACATGCTGAGGAGCGCCGTCACGCCCAAAACCAAAATCCTGATCCTGAACAGTCCGAGCAATCCCACCGGCGCTGTATATGCCCGCTCGGAGCTTCAGGAGATCGCAGGAATAGCCGTGGACAAGGGCTTCTACGTGATCTCCGACGAGGTCTACGAGAAGCTCGTCTACGATGGCAACGAGCACGTGAGCATCGCCTCGTTCAATGAGAGAATCAAGAAGCTGACGGTGACGATCAACGGGCTATCGAAGAGCCACTCGATGACCGGCTGGCGGATCGGCTATGCGGCCGCCGAGCAGGAGATCATCAGCGCCATGACGCGGATACAGGACAACAGCACGTCCAATCCGGTGTCATTCGTCCAAAAAGGCGCCGTGGAAGCGCTCAACGGGCCGCAGGACTTCACCGCCATGATGGCGCGCGAGTTCAACGAGCGCCGCAGGGTGATCGTGAGCGGCCTGAATGCTATCCCCGGCGTCCTGTGTCCGAATCCAGGCGGCGCGTTCTACGTATTCCCGAATATATCCGCTCTCCTGGGTAAGACATACAAAGTCAGGTCAATCACCGGCTCGGACTCTCTCGCCGCGTACCTGCTCGAAGAGGCCAAAGTCGCCGTTATACCGGGCTCCGGCTTCGGCGCCGACCAGAATATCCGCCTCTCCTATGCCGCATCCATGGAGAACATCAAGAAGGGCCTCGAGAGGATCGGCGAGGCGGCGTCCAAGCTTGTCTGATGGCGGGGGTCTCACATCGGCAAGAGGAGAATGACTTTGGACTATTCGGCCATCCGGGGATTCAATTACCAGCCCAGCTACGGGAGCAGCGGACTGGACCTGTGGCAAAGGTTTGACGCCGCTGTTGTGGATAAGGAATTGGGGCTGGGCAAGAAGTACTTCCCTCGGATGAACGCCGTTCGCCTCTGGCTCTCAAGCGACGCCTTCAACCGGAAGCCGCGCGAGTTCGCAGACAACTTCGACGAAGCCCTGGATATCGCCGGGAAATACGGCCTGGTGGTCATGCCGGTCCTTTTCAACCGCTGGCATGATAACACCCTGGAGTACGGCGGGGTGTTCATTGACCATTTCATGCCCGAGCACTACCGGGTTCGCCGTGAAAGGATGTTCGTGCCGTATCTTGAGGCCGTCGTGGGCGGCCATGCCGAAGATGCCCGCGTGTTTGCATGGGACTTGTGCAACGAGCCGTTCTCCTACGATGTCTCGCGGGAGGACACGCAGCAGATCATGCGGGCGGAATACGCCTGGCTGGAAGACATGTACCGGACTTGCAAGCAGCTCGGCGCAAAGGCGCCGCTCACCGTCGGCATACATCCGGGGCACGGGATTCCAGGCATCGGGCAGATTGAGCCGATCGCCGATATCCTCAGCATTCATCCATACTGGTTTCCTGGGTCTGAGAAGCAGGCTTATATGCGGATGCTGGACGACTATGCAGCATTCGCCGGGAGAGTCGGCAAGCCGCTCTTGTCAACGGAGACGTGCTGGGGATCGCTGGACGACCAGGAGCGCGTGGAGATAATCCGTTTTGAGCTGGGAGAGCAGAGAAAGCGAGGAATAGGCTGGCTGGCGTATGCGCTGCACCACAGCCTCGTTCCGGATTTGCACAGACCGGAGTTCGGGCCGGTCGGCCATCCGGGATACCTCGCGTTCATAGAGGCGGACGACACTCTGCGCCCCGGCCACGAGGCGTACAACGAATACTAGTCTGCGAGGGACCGCCTAAGCAAGAGGGACTCGCTATGAACAGTACATCCGAGCCAGGTTTGGAGAAGATTGCACGCAAGCTGAAGATGAAGAAGGAGAACCTGGAGCTTCTCCGCCAGGCGCTGACGCATAAGTCGTACCTCGGCGAGGTAAGCCACTTGGTCAGCAACGAGCGGCTGGAGTTCCTGGGGGATGCCGTGCTCGGAATGGTTGTCTCCGAACACCTCTATGCGAGGTTCGGCGAGAAACAGGAGGGCGAGCTGGCGAAGGCGAAGGCCGTGGCGGTCAGCGAACCGATACTGGCCGAGGCGGCGAAGAAGTTCGGGCTGCCACCTGCGCTCTTCCTTAGCACAGGCGAGGAGACGTCCGGCGGGAGATCGCGTTCGTCAACCCTGGCCGATGCGTTCGAGGCCGTGGTCGCCGCCGTCTATCTCAGCCAGGGACTGGAGGCGGCAAGACAGCTCCTGCTGAAGGCGCTGAGGCCCATTTTGGAGGACATCGAGCGTGAGGAGCATCACCGCAATTACAAGTCCATTCTCCAGGAGCTTACCCAGGGTCTTTACAAGAAGGCGCCGAACTACGTTGTGGTATCCGAGTCGGGCGCGGATCACGATAAGACGTTTGTAGTCGAGGCGCAGCTTGACGGCAGAATGCTCGGCAGCGGCTCAGGCAAGAGCAAGAAGCTGGCCGAGCAGGCTGCCGCCCTCGACGCACTCGAACATCCGGATTTTGAATCGAAGCGTGGGAGATAGTGAAAGCATGAACGAAAAGCGAGCGGATATAGGAGTCTACGGCGGGTCGGGCTTCTACGAGTTTCTCAAGGATGTGGAGGATGTCAAGGTCGAGACGCCCTACGGGTCGCCGAGCGATCTTGTGGCCCTGGCGACGGTAGCCGGCAAGCGCGTCGCGTTCCTGGCGCGCCACGGGCGAGACCACAGCCTGCCGCCGCACATGATTCCCTATAGGGCGAACGCCTATGCGATGAAAGAACTCGGCGTGAGCCGCATCATCGGCCCGACTGCGTGCGGAAGCCTCCAGCCGCATGTCAAACCGGGAGACTTCGTGGTATGCGACCAGTTCGTGGACAGAACCTGGGGCCGGCCCGATACATTGTTCGACGGCCCGGTGGCGACTCACATCATGGGCGCTGATCCCTACTGCGAAGACCTCCGCAAGCTGGTGGTGGAGGTGGCAAAATCCAAGGGCATCCCCGTTCATGAGACAGGAACGGTCGTCGTCGTCCAGGGACCGAGATTCTCGACCAGGGCTGAGAGCACGTGGTATAGCAAAATGGGATGGGAAGTCATCAACATGACCCAATACCCGGAGGTTATCCTTGCCCGCGAACTCGGGATGTGTTATGTTAACATTGCACTAGTGACTGACTACGATGCCGGATGCGTTGGGTTGACCGGCGTGCAGCCTGTAACCGCGGATGAAGTAGTCAAGGTTCTGCAGGCCAACAACGAGCGCGTGCGCAGCGTGATCCTCGATGTGATCGAGAAGATGGCAGTCGGGCCGTGCCCCGATTGCGCCGAGGCTATGGCCCACGCGCGCCTCGGATAGCGGCTCAGCTTCCACCCAGTCACGCATCACGCAATCTGGAGACCCACAATTGACGACAGACCTTCGTCCCGTTGACTGGCAGGATGGGAGAGTCAAGCTCATTGACCAGACCAGAATCCCGGACGAGCTGGTGACACTGGAGCTTACGGATTACCACGAGGTTGCCAATGCGATTCGGACTATGCAGGTGCGCGGCGCCCCGGCGATCGGCGTTGCTGCCGCGCTCGGCATGGCCCTCGGAGCGCAGTCCATCGCCAGCTCTGACGAGTTCCTTGAGCGGCTCGAAGGGATTGCGGACGAGTTCCGCGCGACCCGACCCACGGCTGTCAACCTCTTCTGGGCCGCAGACCGGATGCTCCGCACCGCCCGAGAGAACGCCCGTCTCCCTTCAGAGGACCTAAAGCGGCGTCTGGTGGAGGAGGGCCTTTCCATCCTTCGGGAAGACATTGAGATCAACCGAAGGATAGGCGCACACGGAGCGGAACTGCTCAACGACGGGGACACCGTCCTGACCCACTGCAACGCCGGGGCGCTGGCCACCGCTGGGTACGGCACGGCGCTTGGACTGATTCGCGCGGCCACCGAGTCCGGCAAGCGGATCAAAGTCATCGCCGACGAGACGCGGCCCAGGCTCCAAGGCATGAGGCTCACTGCGTGGGAGCTCAGGCAATTGGGCATACCGGTCACCGTCATCACCGACAACATGGCCGCGTGGGTGATGTCAAGGGGCATGGTGACCTGCGCCATCGTTGGAGCGGATCGCATAGCGGCGAACGGCGATGTTGCGAACAAGGTAGGCACCTACGGGGTGGCTGTCTTAGCTCGGGCACACGGGATCCCGTTCTACGTAGCCGCGCCGATGTCGTCCGTTGATCTCTCCATCACTGATGGAAGCCGTATCCCGATCGAGGAACGCTGCCCGACCGAAGTCACGCACATCTCCGGCATTCGAGTCGCGCCTGAGGGCGTGTCTGTGCTGAATCCGGCATTCGATGTGACACCGGCGGAATACGTAACCGCAATCGTAACTGAGTGCGGAGTGCTCCGGCCGCCGTATGCGCAGAGTCTGGCCGAGGCGGACAGAATGGAGTGATGGAGTATTGGAGTGTTGGAAACCCATTACTCCAATACTCCAGTACTCCAATACCCCGAATGTGCAGAAGGAGTTTATCACATGGCTGCCGAATTGCTTGCCGCAAGCCTGATACGAGATATACCGGATTTCCCCAAGAAGGGCATCATCTTCAAGGACATAACGCCGGTACTTCAGGATCCGCGCGCGTTTGCTGAGGTAGTAGAGAAGATGGTAGAGTACGCGGCGCACAGGAAGCCGGACGTGGTCGTGGCGATAGAGTCGAGAGGCTTCGTCCTTGGCGCACCTGTGGCCCTGAGGCTCGGCAAGAGCTTCATCCCGGTGCGCAAGGTCGGCAAGCTGCCCCACGAAACCGTCCAGTGCGAGTATGACCTGGAGTACGGGACAAGCGCGGTCGAGATGCACAGGGATGCGATCTTGCCCGGGCAGAGGGTCTTGATCGTGGATGACCTTCTTGCGACAGGTGGCACGGCGGCTGCGTCGGCCCGGCTTGTCGAGGAGCTCGGCGGCCAGGTGGCCGGGATCGTCTTCCTGATCGAGCTGTCCTTCCTGAAGGGCCTGGACAAGCTCGCCGGCTATGATGTGAAGAGCTTGATCACGTATTGAGGAGCGTCGGCAGCTCCTGCTGCCGGAAAGGAATTCACCCCGATTATTCATGTCATTCTGAGTCCCGAGAATCGGGACGAAGAATCTACTCTCGTTTCTAAGGATAGATCCTTCACTTCGTTCAGGATGACATAGTGTCGCATGATTGAGCGTATCGTGAATCATTCAGGTTCATTCCGGCGGCATCGCATTTGAGCATGGACAGGCGAGGGTTGACGGTGCTCGAACGGTTTTTCAGGTTTAAGGAGAATAGCACCGACCTGCGCACGGAGGTGGTTGCCGGGCTGACTACCTTCATGACGATGGCGTACATCATCTTCGTGAACCCATCCATCCTGGAAGCGGCCGGGCTTCCGCGCGTGCCGACGGTTGCGGCCACTGCGCTCATCATCGTCGGCTTTCTCCTCATGACGGTTGTCCGCGATATACCCTTCGGCAAGCTGGAAGAGGCGTTCCCCGCCTTCCTCACGATTGCCGTAACCCCTCTCACGCTGAGCATCTCTCGCGGCATAGGGTATGGTTTCATCGCCTACACGCTGGTGAAGCTCTTCAGCGGCAAGGTTCGAGAGATACACCCGCTAATGGCCATAGTATCCGCTCTGTTCGCGGTCAGCTTCGTGCTGCAACCTTGACACTGCGCCCTGGGGTTGGTATACTTCGAGCGGAACAGCCTGGGGGTTGTGGCTTCATGCAGCGCGCGGTTCGTCATGCTGAGGTGCGGCCGATGGAATTAGGCGAAAGAAGACGCGGAATCCTCGCAGCCGTCGTCAATGATTACGTGAAGACAGCGGAGCCGGTCGGCTCCGAAGCCCTCGCCCAGAGGTACGATTTCGGCGTGAAGCCGGCCACCATTCGGAATGAGATGGCGGCCATGTCTGAGATGGGCTATCTGCGACAGCCACACACGTCTGCGGGGCGTGTGCCCTCCGACCTGGGCTATCGGTATTATGTTGACCGACTCATGCCCGATCCGACGTTGGGTCCTGCCGAGACTTACCACGCCAGGCGAAGCTACGATCCCCTTGAGAGCGAAGTTGAAAGCATAATCCAGCACACCTGCCGGATCCTCTCCGAGCTCACGAGCTACACGTCTCTCGCGACCACGCCGCAGATGGACGTTACCAGCGTCAAGCATGTTGCCCTGTCGGCGGTCGCCCCCGGGAAGGTCTTGGTCGTGACCATGCTCAACACCGGTCACATTGATCACCGGGTGCTGGATTACCCGGAGACATTGCCATCCACAAACCTGGCGGCCTTGGGGAATCTCATCAATGCACGCTTCCAGGGAGTGGATCTGAGCAGCTTTCCTGCACTTGCCGACGAGGAGCCGCCGACCGAACTGCTCCGGCTGAAGGGGCTGTACAAGAGGATCGCCACTATACTGAAGCAGGCCCTGCTCAGCACCGCAGATGACGAGATATACATGGACGGGACCAGCCACATACTGAAACAGCCGGAGTTCGCCCGGACGGAGAGAGCCGCCTGGATACTGGAGGTGCTCGAGCACAGAAGGGCGCTGTTCCAAATCCTCAGCAGCGCCTTGCTGGGCAAAGACGTGACGGTGATCATCGGCTCGGAGAACCAGTTCGAGGAGATGCGGGAGTGCAGCTTCATCACTTCGCAGTACTCGGTAGGGCTCAGGGTCTGCGGCAGTATCGGCGTGGTCGGTCCCACGAGGATGGATTACCGGAGCGCAGTGGCCGCGGTCCGGTTTATGGTATCCAACCTCAGCCAACTGCTCACATCGCTGAGTATAGGATGATAGCGAAGGAATCCAGGGGAATCCGTCCCAGCGCAGGGTGCCCGATCAGGCAGGCTGAGGTCAAGTAAGGAACGGCATAGCAGGAGAGCCCCGCCGCAGGCGGGGGTTTGTGGGATCCGCGTGTGGATTCACCCACACGCGGATCCACGAGCAGGAGTAAGAGTAAGAGCGGCTATCTGGATCCCTGGACCCCTTTGTCAGGTCGAGAGCTTCGCACCTCGGCCTTTACGATTGTCAGGCGGACCATGAGTTCAAACGTTAAGCAGGTCAGTAAATCGGCGGATGTGGACGAGCGCATGTCCGCGCTGTTGACGAATGCGGGCGCGGTGCGTGCGGTCGCCTCCGCGATCGAGGGCACGCTGGGCCCCAAGGGGCTGAACTGCATGCTCGTGGACAAGTTCGGCGATGTCACCGTCACCAACGACGGCAGCACGATACTCGACAGGATCGAGGCGAATCATCCTGCCGCCCGCATGTTGATACGAACCGCCAAAGCCCAGGATGCCGAGGTCGGCGACGGCACCACCACGGCCGCAATCCTGGCAAGCGCTCTCGTCGCCGAAGGTGTCAGCCACATCATGAAAGGCGTCCCGGTCACAAAGGTGATCGAGGGCATGTCTACGGGCATCGGCAGGGCGCTGGAGGTCATGGAGTCCGCCGCAAAGCCGGTCACCGGCCTCGACGACCCGCTTCTCTGGCAGGCCGCATACATCGCGGGGCGGGAGAGCAAGGACATCGCGGACCTCGTCGTCCGAGCCGCCGGATTGGTCGGCAAGGAGAATCTGTCGGATCCCGCCTTCCGACTGGCCGATGCCGTCGTCGCAAAGGAGTGCGCCGAGAGCGAGGTCTTCACCGGCTTGATAATCGAGAAGGAGCGCATGAACCGCCTGATGCCGCGCTCTCTAGAGAATGCGCTCGTCCTGGTGATAGACGACGCCCTCGAGCCGGAGCAACTGGGAGACGACGCGCTCAGCACGGAGTCGGGCTTCGCAAGGTATCTGCAGCTTCAGAACGAGTTCAAGGAGAGCCTTCAGAAGATCGTAGAGCTGGGCGTAGGCCTCGTAGTTGTACACAAATCGGCGGCCGATGCGGCGGAAGAACTGCTGACGGACGCTGGTGTAGTGGTCATCCGCAGGGCGTCGTCCAGGGACATAGTCAGGATCGTCGAGCATACCGGGGCCCGCAGCATCAAGCGCGCAGGTCTGAAGAAACCCGCAGAAGAGCTAGCAAAGTTTTTGGGCAAATGCGAGCGGGTATACGAAGATGAACGGCTAGGCCATATACGGATCGTTGGCGGAGCAGGCAAGCCGGCGGCGACCATACTTGTCGGCGCTGCCACGCGCGAGGTCAAGGAGGAGCGCGAGCGCATCGCGGAGGACGCTGCGGCCGCGGTGCAGGCGGCAATCTCCGGCGGAGTGGTTCCCGGCGGCGGCTCCGTCGAAATCGCGGCGGCACGGGAGGTTTCAGCCCTCAGGGAAAGCGTCAAGGGCATGGCGTCCTACGGCGTGGACTGCGTCGCGCAGGCGTTGAAAAGGCCCCTTGCGCAGATCGTCGCCAACGCCGGCTTCAACCCCTTGGAGAAAGTTGAAGACGTGATAGCGGCCCAGGCGGAGCGTGGAAGTCCGTCGCTTGCCGTTGATTGCGACGCAGGCGACATCGCCGATATGTACGAACTGGGCGTCGTGGATCCCGCGCGGGTGAAGATTCATGCTCTCAAAGCAGCAGCGGAAGTCGCGGAGGCCGTTCTCAGAATCAATACGATCATCCGAAGGCGCGATGGCGCATCGCCCGGAACGGCCAGCAGCACCGGCCAAGTCGCAGGAGAATTGAACTTATGACACAGAAGCGGAAAATCCCGATAGACTCAGATAAAACACGGGCTCAGCAGGAGAGAGATAAGGAGCTGGCGGAGACCGGAGCCGCCCCCGAGGAAGTCTTCCAGGAGTCTCCCGAGGCGGCGGACGTAGTCGCGGAGTCCGAGGCCGAGCGCGTCCTGCCACAGGATATACGCCTTCTCGCAGAACGATGTGAAGCAGCGGAGAAACGCGCGGAAGAGGAACACGAGAACCTCCTCCGGGCGGTTGCGGATTTTGACAATTACCGGCGCCGGGTCCGCGCAGAGCTCGAGCAGGCAAGACAGTTCGGCATCGAGGATTTCATCATCCGGCTGCTTCCGGTGCTCGACAACTTCGAGCGGGCGATCAAGACGGCAGAGGAGATGAACGACTTCGACGCCCTGCACGGCGGAGTTGTTCTCATCCTGCGCCAGCTTCGTGACGTCCTGGAGAAGGAGGGCGTCAGGCCCATCGAGACCGAGGGGCAGCAGTTCGACCCGACAAAGCACGAAGCTGTGATGCGCGTGGAAACCGACGAGTATCCCGACAACGCCATCATCGAGGAGTTCCAGAAAGGCTACATGCTGGGCGACAAGGTTATCAAGCCGAGCATGGTGAAGGTCGCACGGCATCCGGAAGAGTAGTCGTTAGCGGTCAGTCGGCAGTGGTCGGTAACCGAGTTTGATGCTGCCGGAATGCAGTCCGCCGCGCTGAACCAGGCCCGACCCGGCATCGCTCACGGACCCAGTGCCCAGGAATGAATTCCGGGCTGCGCGCGAGCAAAACCCTCCGGGTTGATGGCACCCTTGACGCCGCCAAAATGCAGTCCTTTCCGGCGGCAGGATTCGTATGTCATTGCGCCGCTGCGGGAAAGGAACCATTCCCGCAGCATGAGGCGGAGGTCTACGCTCTAAAGTCTACCCCGAGGAACAGGAGAAACTTTGATGGAGAGATTATGGGCTCCCTGGCGCATGCAGTATATCGAGCAGGGCGGCAGAGTCCGGGAGTGCTTGTTCTGCGAGCTGCCGGCGCAGCTCAAGGACGAGGAGAACTTCGTACTCTACCGAGGGGAAACCGGCTTCATCATGCTGAACTCCTTTCCGTACAACAGCGGCCATCTGATGGTGGCCCCGTTCAAGCACACAGCCGATATGTACGAACTGGAGGACGATGAGCTGCTGGAGATCAGCCACCTGATCAGGTATTCCGTGCGGCTGCTGACGGCGGCAGTGCAGCCGGACGGCTTCAACCTCGGCATGAACCTGGGCCGGAGCGCCGGCGCAGGAGTCGCCGACCACATCCACTGGCATATCGTTCCAAGGTGGAACGGCGATACAAATTTCATGCCGGTGACCGCGGGCACTAAGGTGCTCCCGGAGAGCCTCCGGTCAACCTACGACAAGCTCAAGAAGAAGATGGAAGAACTGGGAGCGCCCTGATATGCCCGACATCGAAGAGCGCATGGAGGAACTGAAGGCCAAAGCCCTCAACTGCCAGGCATGCGAGCTTTGCGAGACCAGGACGAACGTCGTCTTCGGCGAGGGGAACCCGGCCACGCCTCTGGTTCTCATCGGCGAAGGTCCCGGCGCAAACGAAGACGCGACGGGGAGGCCGTTCGTCGGCAGGGCCGGGCAGCTTCTCGATCAGGCGCTGCGGGAAAACGCGATCACGCGGCAGCACGTTTACATTTGCAATATACTGAAGTGCCGCGCGAGCATCGTCGAGGGCGGGAGCGTTCGGAACCGCCCGCCCCGGCTGTCGGAGGTCAACGCTTGCCTGCCCTGGCTCCAGCAGCAGTTGGAGATCATGGAGCCACTGGTCATCCTGTGCCTCGGCGGCCCGGCGGCGAATGTGATTATACATAAGGACTTCAAGATGACCAAAGAGCGCGGTATCTGGTTCTCCACTCCGTACGCCAGATATGCAATGGCAGCCCTGCATCCCGCGTACATCTTGAGGCAGGACGGCGAGACGTTCCAGGCGGCCAGGGCCTCGCTAGTCGCAGACATCGCCGCTGCCAGACAGAAGGTCATCGAAGCGAAGAAAGAGCCGAAATTGAGCCTGTTTTGAGAATGGAGTAATGGGGTGATGGGTGGCGAGCGTGGACTCTGGACTAATTGAAAGCGCCCCTGGGCTCTTGAGTCGGACACTTCCGTTCTGGATCGAGCCCGCAGAAGTATTCTCGCCGGTCGCGCACCTGCCCGGCTCCGTCCTGCTGGAGAGCCAGTCCGGCGCGGCGTTGCGCGGCAGATACTCCGTCATCTGCACCGAGCCGTTCGGCACACTCCATTCCATCGGCGGCCGCACTGTCCTCAACGTCCCATTCCCCTCTGCGAGCGGGATTGACTCGCCTTTCGAGCTGCTGCGAGATGTCCTTTCCGCCTGCGCGGCACCTTCCTCTTCCGAACCATTATTCGTCGGCGGTGCAGTCGGCTACCTGGGCTACGAGCTGCGAACCTTCGTGGAATATGCGTCAATCTCGGCGCGGGACGACCTCGGACTGCCGGACTGCTGGCTGGGGCTGTATAGCCATGCCGCCGTCTTCGATCATCTAAGGCACACCGTTTCGCTGAACGGATGCGCCATCCCAGGTGCGCCCGATCCAGAGCCTGGAATGGCCGCGCTGGAAGAGTTGATCCTGCGAGCGCACTGCGCTGGGATGGCGGAAACTAACCCGCCTCGACAGGCGGAGTCCCCCACCCTGTCTTCGAGCTTCACGAAAGCCGGATACTGCGCGGCCGTAAAGCGGGTCAAGGAGTACATAGCCGCCGGAGACGTCTATCAGGTCAATCTCTCTCAGAGGTTCAGCCTTCCAACCGAGGCGGACCCCTGGGACGTGTACCTTCGGCTGAGGAGGCGGAACCCGGCGCCATATGCGGCCTATCTGAACCCGGGCGGCTTTCGGGTTGTGAGCTCGTCCCCCGAATGCTTCCTGACCCTCGACCCGGTGACGCGCCTGGTAGAGACCAGGCCGATCAAGGGAACCAGGCCGCGAGCAGCCGATCCCGCCGAGGATCAAAGGCTGGCAGTGGAGCTTGTCCACAGCGAGAAGGATCTGGCCGAGAACGTGATGATCGTGGACCTGGAGAGGAACGACCTGGGCCGGGTGTGCGAATTCGGGTCCGTCGCGGTGCCTGAACTCGCGTGTGTGGAGAGCTATCCGACAGTGCATCATCTGGTCTCGGCGGTTACCGGGGTCCTGCGCCGCGAATGCGACCCGGTAGATCTGCTGGCGGCCTGCTTTCCGGGAGGATCAATTACCGGCGCTCCGAAGATACGCGCGATGGAGATCATTGACGAGATCGAGCCTGTCCGCCGGGGAGTCTATACGGGATCTATCGGCTACCTCGGATTCGACGGCTCGGTGAATCTGAATATCGGCATTCGGACGGCTGTGATCAAAGACGGCGCGTGCCATTTCCACGTCGGGGGAGGAATTGTCGCGGATTCCGACCCGGAAATGGAGTACCAGGAGACGCTGGACAAGGGGCGCGCGTTTTTCGAGGTGCTTGGATGTCAGGAGACAATACCGGTTTAACCGAGGCTTGGGGACAGGTTTACATCAACGGGCGATTGATCCCAGCCGACGAAGCCGCGGTTTCGGCATTTGACCGGGGCTTCCTCTATGGGGATGGCGTTTACGAGACGCTGCGGGTCTATGCCGGGAAGCCGTTCATGCTGGATGCGCACCTTCGGCGGATGGCCCACGGATGCTCGGTTGTCGGCCTGGCGCCGCCGGAGACGAAGGAGATCGAGGAAGGCGTGCGGCTCGTCCTGGAGGCGAACGGACTCACGGACGCCTACCTGCGCATCACGGTGACACGCGGTGCAACCGGGCGGCTCTGGTCCGACATGGCGCTATCGAAGCCCACACTCCTGGTCATCGCCAAGCCGCTCGTACCCAGGGACTTCGGGAAGGGCCTGCGCCTGGTGGTCTCCCGCTATAGAACCGATGAGCGCAGCCCGCTGAGCGGTGTTAAGCAAACGGGGATACTGCCGAAGATACTCGCCCGTGCGGAAGCCCAACGCATGGGGGCGGACGATGCCCTTTTCCTCGATACTCGAGGGTTCGTCGCGGAAGCGACGTCTTCAAATGTTTTCTGGGTGCGGGATGGAAAGCTCGTCACGCCGTCACTGGCCTGCGGAATACTGGCGGGCATCACGCGGCAGGTCGTGATGGAGATAGCGCACGAGCAAGGCGTCGGCGTCGTCGAGGGCGAATTTGCACTTGGCGAGCTGCGCACAGCGGACGAAATGTTTCTCACCAGCTCCACCTGGGAGATCGCGCCGGTCCGCTCGCTCGACGACATGGAGTTCCCCGAAGCTCCGGGCCCCGTGACGAAGGGGCTACTGGAATTGTATCGCCACCGTACCCCAGCTTAGCAGCCCGCCCTATTTGCAAATACTGTCAGTATTGCTGATTGACAAGACCGGCCTTCTGCTGCACAATGGTAGCAGTAGCATTTGGAGGTATGAGCATGGTGCGGAACAAGCTGCTCGGTGAGATAATGATAGAAATGGGCCTCGCGTCCCACGATCTGATCATAGACTGTTTGAACATCCAGACTGAAATCCATCGCAGGGGGCTCGATCCTATTCCAATCGGGAAACTGCTTGTGAAGACCGGGCACGTGACACTCGAGCAGCTCGACGCAGCTCTGGAGAAGCAGTCCAAGTACCACATGCCAAGCTAGTCGCCGCGCAGCCGCTTCAGCACTGCGATATCGCGCACATCGTCCTCGATCGTCCTCGCTGGCGTTTCGATTAGTCCCGCAAGCCCATCCAGGGACGGATGGCGCACCAGGGCGGCGAACCCCCGCTCCCCGATATTCCCCATGCCTATGTTTGCATGCCGATCTACGCGGGAGCCAAGCTGGACCCGGGTATCGTTCAAGTGCACGAGCGCCAGCCGCGCCAGCGGAGTTCTCCAAGAGCAGAATGACCGCATTCTGCGCCTGAGCGGGCCGTGCAGCTTGACATCCGCGCTGAAATTGACTAGTCTGAACACCGGTGAAGGCAGACCGCTCCAGTGCCCCAGCACCTAAACTAGCGACGCAAGGAGTTCTAGTATGATTGCCTTCGTGGTTCTCGTCGCTATGCTGGCATTCCTCGCCGGATACAGATTCTACGGCAGGTTCCTGTCCAGGCAGATGCGGCTGGATGACTCCCGCAAGACCCCGGCATGCGAGATGAACGATGGATTGGATTACGTCCCGGCAAGGGCTCCACTGCTCCTGGGGCAGCACTTCTCCGCGATAGCGGCAGCGGGTCCGATTGTCGGGCCTATCCTGGCGGCGGTGTGGTTCGGCTGGCTTCCCGCGCTCCTGTGGATCGTGCTCGGTGCGATTCTCATCGGCGGCGTCCACGACTTCACGAGCCTGGTTGCTTCCATCAGGCACAAAGCCACCTCCATCGGCGAGATAGTGAAAGAACACATGTCTCCCAGAGCCCATGTTCTGTTTCTCACCTTTGTATGGTTCGCCCTCGTATATGTCATCATCGCCTTCACGGATGTCACCGCCCAGACTTTCAAGACCGTGTCGGCCAATGCTGCTTTCGGACCTGCCGTGGCAGTGAGTTCCATACTATATCTCCTACTGGGAGTCGTGATGGGCATTGTGCTATACAAGTTCAGGGTGAAGCTCTCGGCGGCGACTGCGGTGTTCCTGCCGCTCGTGCTGCTTACCGTCTGGCTCGGCACGAGATTGCCTCAGCCATTCGTTACCTCACTGCTGGGGATACCCGTGAAGTCGTGGGAGGTCGGGCTTCTGATATACTGCTTTATCGCCTCGCTGGTACCGATGTGGCTGCTGCTGCAGCCGCGCGGCTATCTCGGCGGCTGGTTCCTTTACCTCACGATACTCACCGGCCTGATCGGGGCGCTGTTCGGCGGATTCCACATACAGCAGCCGGCGCTGAACCTCCACGGCCTTAGAGGATTGGAGACGGGGAAACTCATTTTCCCGGTTCTGTTCATCACCATCGCATGCGGCGCCTGTTCAGGATTCCACGGGATAGTGAGCTCCGGCACAACATCGAAACAGCTCAGCCGGGAATCGGACGCGCGCGTCATAGGCTACGGAGCGATGATACTGGAGGGCCTTGTTGCAGTACTGGCGCTGGCAACGGTGATGATGCTGCCGAAGGGAGCGCCGATCCTGAAAGCCGAACCGAACTTGATCTATGCGAACGGCCTGGCACGTTACCTCGGACTGATAGGGATCAACTTCAACATCGCGCTGACCTTCGCCCTCCTCGCCTTTTCCACGTTCGTTTACGACACGCTGGATGTGTGCACGAGGCTTGCGAGATACATTCTGCAGGAGCTTCTGGGCTGGAAGACGATGGCGGGCGCATTTGTCGCCACTTTCGTCACGCTGCTTCTGCCGTTTGCCTTTCTCATGCTTACCAAGGAGAAGGGCTACCTGGTCGCGTGGCCGATCTTCGGAACCAGCAATCAGTTGCTCGCAAGCCTCACGCTCCTGGCCGTGTCCGTGTGGCTGATCGGGACAGGGAGAAACGCCATATACACCCTGATCCCAATGGCGTTCATGATGGTGGTGACTCTGTGGTCGCTGGTGATCCAGTTCGCTCCCTTCTTGACATCGCTACTCGCGGGCAAGGCCGTGGCGCGAGACGCCATGATCTCGGGCATTTGCGGCATCATCCTGTTCGTCCTGGCCGTCTGGCTGGCGTGGGAGGCTATCAACGCGCTGGCTTCAAGCTTGGCGAAACGGAGAAGAGCGAAACTAGCTACGTGATCGAGGCTGGAGATCGGCGTCATCTTGCTAGGGTGGAGTTGGAGAGTCTGGGTCCTCTCCAACTCCGAGCTGGAAAGACTAGCCTGGCCACAGGTTCGTCTCCCACAGCCATTTCCGATTATATCCAACTATGCCCGAAGTGGCAAGGGAATTAGGGCCACTTTGCCCTTATATGACGGGCCATTCTCGCCCCTACCCCCTCCATGTCGCTGAGGCCGGGCCCTTTCCGCCGAGGCGGATTCAGGATTGCCCTGTGCCGGATCAGGTGGTATAATTATGCAGGTGCCAGTAGCGTCTGGCCCGGCCTGTGAATCGCGGAGGGACCTCGGATGAAGCTGACCAGATTACGAGGCGTGCTGCCTATCGCTGCCGCGCTGTTTATCATGCTCTCAACGCTGAGCGCGGTATATGCAGAGCTGCGGAAGGGCGAGAAAGCACCCGAATTCAAGCTGTTATCGGTTGACGGCAAAATGCTCAGCCTCAAGGAGATCAGAAAAGACCCCGCCAAGAAAGGCACCACACGTGTGGTTCTGCTCGATTTCTGGGCCACATGGTGCCCTCCCTGCAAGCAGGAGATTCCTCACCTGCAAAAGCTGCACGAGAAGTATGGAAAGAAAGGCCTGGCCGTGGTGGGTGTATCGGTGGATACCAGTGGAGCTAAGGTTGTCCGGCCGTTCGTCAAGGAACGCAAGCTGACCTATACAATCCTTCTCGATCCCAAGGGCGGAACGCAAAAAGATTATCGAGTTCGCTTTTACCCCACCGTATACATTCTGGACAAGAAGGGCATCATCTGCAACGTGCACGTAGGCTATAAGCCCGGGATGGAGAAGGACCTCGAAAAGGAGATACAAGCCCTGCTCAAGTAGCGGCGGGCTGTCGCTGGGATCAACTTATGTCCGTACATGCCGCAGTCAGCATACCGACGGCCTTCGCTTTCGGCCTGGCGTCGTTCCTCTCGCCATGCGTGCTCCCCTTGGTGCCGGCTTACCTATCGTACATGTCGGGAGCGTCGGTCGAGGAACTGATGACGTCGCGAGGCTCGAAAGCGCTTAAACGCACAGGCGTGAAGTCTGTGCTGTTTGTGCTCGGCTTCTCGGCAGTCTTCATCGCCATGGGCGCCACAGCAACATCGGTGGGAAGGCTGCTGGACGCGTGGATGGACACCCTGATGAAAATAGGCGGGGTGGTCATAATCATCTTCGGCCTGCACATGCTGGGGGTGTTCAGGATCAAGGCGCTGTACATGGAGAAGCGATTCCACGGGCGCTTGCAAAACGTCGGCCTTGTCGGGGCATTCCTGATCGGAGTCATGTTCGCGTTCGGCTGGACGCCTTGCACCGGGCCGGTGCTCGCCGGCATACTCGCACTCGCGGCAGACAGCGAGACCCTCCTCCAGGGAGTCGGTCTCCTGGCAATCTACTCGTTGGGTCTGGGCATCCCCTTCCTGATAACCGGCTTTGCCACCGGGACGGCGCTGAGGGCACTGGCGCGATTCAAGAAGCACTTCCGCACAGTTGAAATCGCGAGCGGAGCGCTAATGATCGCTGTCGGCGTGCTGATATTCCAGGGGAATCTCCAGGTTCTGAGCTCCATCTTCAGCAAGTGGTTTCCGGGGCTGGGTTAGCACAAGCGAAGGAGCGCCGGTTGGTACGAGAGCAGGGAAAAGAATAGCCCCCTGCTCTCATGTTGGACACGGCAAATCAAGGAATGAGCGGCCTAAGCCGCGGTCCGCTGTTGTCCTACTTCCGAGGCACGTCTGCCTGAGCGACGATCTGTTCCAGCTTCTTGACTAACCCGTCCGACGCATCGGTGCTGCACAGATCAGAGATTGCCTTATGCAAGGGTTTGCGCAAAATCTGCTGTGAGACTGCATTCATCAACGCGACGCCCATTTGCTCACGAGTGATGTTGGGTCTGTAAATGAATCGGTCTGTCTTCTTGTCCCCGGTTCTCTCCTGGCTGAGTATGCCCTTCCTAGCCAGCTTGGCCATGGTCAACATAATGGTGGAGTACGAGAGTTCCCTGCGCGGATACATGATCTTGAAAACCTGGGTGGTGCTCACCGGCGGTTCCAGATCCCAAACGATGTCCAGAATCTGCGCTTCCAACTCCCCGAGCGATTGACCTCCCAATCCTTTCCGAACGCCCACGTAGTCTCTGGCACCATCCTTCGAGTCCATGCGATGTCTCCTTTCCGAAATCCTGCGCTAATTCAGTCGTGCCTCCCCATGGGAGAGCGGACACCTCTATATTACAACACCGCTAACTGGTTTGTCAATGGGTTTCTCGTATTGGACACAAATAGTTCACAAAGTTTTCTCGGACGGCACTAGTCGAACAGTTACCCGAAGCTGGTTCGCTAGGTTGAGCCATACTCGATAGCCTCTGACGCTCTGCCTCATTTGCTGGCGGCACCAAGGGCCGCCGCGAAATTTACGCCCCTCAAAAGGCGCCCACACCGACAATCGGCTTCCGGTTCGACCAAAGCACACCCGGGCGCCTCTGCCCACCTGCTGAGACATGCGCGTTCAGGGTTGCCCACTCTGCTTGGCTTTCGCGGCTGCCGTCGTATCCCTCACAATTTTGATCCTCGGGTTGTTCGCGCCGAAGACCGCACGGCTGCCGATGCGGTTCACCACAGTGAGCGGGCCGGTACTCATGTTTCCCGAGAAGATCGCCTTTGTATCCGCACCATCCAAGACCGCGAGCTTACCACCTTGGTTGAACGTGCAGCCGTTTACGTTCAGCCGGCCGCCGGTCGCGATCATCGCGGGCCGGCCCTCTCGAGCGGCGGCCCAGTCATGTATATTGCACGCGCTGAGATTGAGACTGCCATCGCGCACCTCTATCAGCGTGCTTGGTACCGCCCAGAAACTGCAGTTTACGAGGGTGAGGTTCCCGGTATTGCCCTTGCGCAGGAGGATTCCCCGGCTGTCTGTAACGCCGAATGGGGCGAACTCCCCGTTCGTGATGCTCACGCCGATGCTGAAGCTATCTTCCACGTCAACGGCAATCGCGCATCTGTCTGCTCCAATACCCACGAAGTTGCCATTGGTGACGCCGGCCTCATACGTCACCTGCGGGTTAGGCTTCACTTCACCTGTGCGATAGAACCTGTAGCCCGTATGGTAGCCGAAGCAGAAGGTATTCAAGCAGTATTGCCAGTCCGACCGCCCAAACTGAAACGCCACACCGTTCTTCTGAACCCACGCGCGCAGCGGCTTGTCCAAAGTGAAATACGGCCAGAAATGGACGTTCTCGATCCGGCTGACGTCATAGCAGTGGTCCACGTTGATGCCGACCTTGAGCGGCTCCCCCCAGACGTTTCGGACGACGCTGGCATGCGCGCCATCGAGGTTAATGCCCTGATAAGCGTTGTGGAGGAAGATATCTTCTATCCGACCATCGGCGGCTCCGGTAATGGCATACGGGTAAGGAATGGGCTCTTTGAGATCGGCGGCCTGCTCCGGGTACTGGATAGCCACGTTTCTGAAGCCGCTGCCGCCGGACAGGACGATGCAGCCTGGGCCTTCGCTTTTCCCTTTCCCGCCTGTCGCGAGGAGAATGGTGCCGCGCTGTCGGCCCGGTCCGGAGTAGTCGCCCTTCAGCGTCGTGCCTGAAGGCACGCAGACCGTCCCCGCAATAAGGTACGTTCCGGCAGGCGCGTAAACCGTGCTCCCGCTCTCCTGGGCAGCGGCATCCAGCGCCCTCTGAAATGCGGCTGTGGCGTCTGACTTGCCGTCAGCCACGGCCCCGTAGTCTTTCACGTTCAGTGTAGCCGCACCGGACTGACCAACCGGCAGCAGTGCCATCGCCATGACCACCGAGACAAGAACAACTGAGTAAGCAAACAACTGATGCATGTGCACTCTCCTACCAAAACAGCACGCTACGCCATTATAACACCAAGACAACGAATCGCCAACCTAACGCCTGCTTTGTAGGAAGTGTTTAAGCAACGCGAAAGTGTCCCCTTAAGTGCAAAGGGATTATGTCCCCTCCCGTCTCAGGCGATTCTGGTTGCGCCGACGGGTTTGCCTGGATGACGGACGATCCTGGTGCAGGGCGTGCGCG
>Ga0307378_10002503_pt1 | contig 28003 bp, 20 predicted proteins | sample UN1MG_FD_202238 | JGI IMG/M metagenome (GOLD analysis project Ga0307378, IMG submission 202238) | Soil microbial communities from Risofladan, Vaasa, Finland - UN-1 | ecosystem: Environmental > Terrestrial > Soil > Coastal area > Acid sulfate soil | place: Finland: Risofladan, Vaasa | collected... | reverse complement strand
CAATCGCGTTAGCCCGGGTAGACTGGGTAACATGCGGGGGCGCGCGATGGGGGTTGCAACCTCTTCATTTGGATTTCCCCAGATGCGGGAACAGACTGTACCTGAGCCGGGCCGACCTGTTATCCAGGCCATGATTGGCGTGTCATCATCACTGCCGTCCCGATTGGGTGCATAGCCGTCAGTGTCGCGGCAGATTGCGCCGGGTGTATGGTAGAACAGATTGTGATAGCGCCGGTTTGGCCAGATACCACACGAACCGGCAACATCATCCATTTCCGCGATAGAAAGGATCTTGCCGTCGCAGTCCAGAGCATAGAATTTGGTCGAACCATCGATATAGTGACGTTCACCATCGTATTCGATCTCAGGGACGGTGTGGTGGACGGTCGGTGCCGGGCCCCCGGTCAGTTCGTAATGGCGGCCGACCCAGCCCATGCCTCCTTCGGCTATGGCGATGAACGAGGCGGTCCAGTGGGAGCAGAATCCCGGATTGGGAAGATTGTTGAAGGTGAGAATCGGCTCGACCGGCTCCCAATCATGATTGGAGGAGGCCTGGTCGCCGAAGCCGAACATCCAGTACGAAAGCGCCCGGGCCTTTTCGTCGTTGGTGGTCCAATTGTCAGTGGCGCTGGCTGCAAAACTCGGCAGATCGGACAGGTCCAGAGCGTTGTCGCTCAGTACCTTGATGTTGAATACGTCGGCTTTAAGCAGGCTTCCAGTGCCGATCAGCAACACCAGGATCACGAAGCGCAACACGTTTCCCCGCGTCATAGTCTATCCCCCGTCATTTCCAAAACGTTCTACTGACCGTCAGCGTCAAAGCCGCTCGTAGCGTCCCGGGTGACTGTCAACTATGATGGGTTGTTATCCCGACGCTTGCGCGATTCTGACGATCATGCCGAACCATGTCAACCATCTGGAGCAAGATTCCCTGCCCGGAGGACCGTGAGACGGCCGCGGGCCAAATGGCGCAAATTCTTGACCGCTAAAGGGACCGGCACTATCAGTGGGGACGTTATTGATGTTTGCATTTTGAATGAACGCTTGGCCGGGCCCAGTATCCCGGAAAGCCGGGCCTCCGTTGTCGGCCCTCGTTCAATGACGATGCAAGCGTCAATAGATGGACTGCGCCAGACTTGGAAGGAGTGCGCCATGACGACGTATGCGGCGTTGACGGTGTCCATTTTGCTGAGTGCAACATACGCCTGGGCAGAACCCGACAGGAACGAAGACGGTGCCGTCACCAACACCACAAGCAACCTCGTCCACAACGGCGACTTCGAGACCGTGTCGTCTGACTGCCCGCCGAGCGGGATATTCTTGTGCGGGTAGAAGTCTGGGATCACTTCGATTATTCGACCAGCTGCTGGGATCATAGCCCCTGGTTTCCCGGCAGCAACATGAACTACACCTACGAGCATTCACTTTGGAGACGGTTGTTATGGCGCTAGGCGTTTCGGCATCGATTTCCACCGACGGAGCAGTCATCTACTACACAACGGACGGCAGCACACCAGGGCCGCAATCAGATCGCTACGACGGACCGTCCACGATCACCGAAACAACCAGCGTAATAGCGGTCGGCGTGAAGAGAGGTATGAAATCGAGTGGCATTACTCACGCACCGTTCACAAAGTTCGGTCGCTGACGTTCTGAAGGGCGTGGCAATAGACGCAACCAGTAGAACCAAGCGGAAAGGATGTACGATGACCAAGTTGAATCGGCGTGCTTTCGTGAAGGTGAGCTCGGCCGTCGTGGCGATTTGCACGACGCGCAAGTTCACAAAGGTGGCAGACGGGGCCGAAGATCCGATGGATTTCGACGTCGGCAAACAGATCTACAAATCGCTCAAGTGGGGCATGATCCGCACCGACGGGTCGACGCTCGATAAATTCACGATGCTGAAGGAACTAGGGTATGACGGTGTCGAATTGGACAGTCCTGAAGGAGTTGACAAGCGGGAAGCACTCCAGGCGAGTCGCGAAACCGGATTGCCGATTGAAGGCATCGTGAATTCCACGCATTGGCGAATCCGCCACTCTGACCCCGACCCAGCGATTCGTGCCCAGGCACTCGATAATATGCGTACGGCTCTTCGCGACGCCAAGTACGTGGGCGCCGACTCGGTCTTGCTCGTACCCGGCAAGATTACCGATCCAGAAACGGAGAATCACGATCAGGTGTGGGAAAGATCGATTGTCGAGATTCGCAAAGTCTTGCCATTGGCAGAAGACCTAGAGATCAAGATTCTCATCGAAAACGTTGGTAACGGATTCTGTTACGATCCCAACCAGTTCGCCCAGTACATCGACGAGATCAACAGCCCTTGGATCGGCGTGCACTTTGACATTGGGAATCACATCTGGGTCAGTCCACCGGCCGAGTGGATCCGCATCCTTGGAAAGCGGATCAGGAAGCTCGACATCAAGGATCGGACCAAGATGCGAGAGAAGACCAAGATTGGCGAAGGCGACGCAGATTGGCCGTCGGTGCGCAAAGCGCTTCAGGAAATCGGCTACCGAGGCTGGGCCGCGGCCGAAGTTAGCGGCGGTGATCGCGATCGCCTGGCTGAAATCCTTCAACGAATGAACCGTGTCGTCGGGAAGTCTGACGGCAGGCCGCCAAAGCAGCTTCCGGGAGCGACCAGCGAGGAGTAAACAATACCGCCAGAAGCAGTCTGGCAGATCTGTCCCCGTCCAACGAGTGTGTGTCCATCAATCGGGTGGTAGGATTACCAGGTCGATCCACCCAAATGGGGCGCACAAACTCGCTGGATGCGGACAGGAGGCATGACCGGACCGTTCCCACGGGGAAAAACGACTGGTTCTACTTCTGCGAAGGTGTCGGTGGTTTGCCTCCTTTGCCCTTTTTCGCTGTTGTGGACGGGGAATTGTAGGGCACTGCAGGCTGAGGGAATGCCGCGAGCAATTGGGTTTCCAGATCACGGATCGTCTGCCCATACTCCGTTCGTTCTGCCAGATTCTGATTCTCGGCCGGGTCATTCTGGTGGTCGTAGAGTTCGTAGACGGGCGGTTGGCCCGATTTCGTCCAGCGGACGAATCGCCAGCGATCGGTTCGCATGGCGACGCCCATGTAGCCGCCTTTGGGATACCAACTGAAGGCGGCCGTTGAGCCGCCGGACATCGGGTCTTCCAGACTGGCCCGGAAGCTCCGGCCTTCAGTTCCCACGGGTGCCGGCAGGCTGCATATTTCCGCCAGTGACGGGTAGATATCCACGAAGTCGACTCGGGCGCGCGTTGCCTGGCCGATGCCCTTCTGGCCGGGAACAGAGACAATCAGCGGGGCCCGCGTGGCACCTTCGTAGTTATTGTGCTTGCCGCCCCACCAGCCGTGCTCGCCCATATAGTAACCGTGATCGCCCCAGAAAATAACAGTCGTGGTTTCCGCCAGACCGGATTCGTCCAACGCATTCAACAGGCGGCCGACTTGGGCGTCGATATAGCTAATTGCCGCGAGATAACCATGGAGACATTGGCGACCGAACTCCGGAGTGATCTTGCGGTCTTTGGGGACTCCTGCGTACCAGTAGAAGTCAGCTCCCGACTGCGCGGCGAACGCCGGTGCGTCGTGAGGAGCGTATGGATTGTCCGGCAAACTTAGATCTGCCTCGCGATACAGGTCCCAATACTTCTGCGGAGCCACCCATGGCACGTGGGGATTGTGAAAACCGACGGCGAGGAAAAACGGTTGATCCGGCCTGGCAGAGAGTTCCTGTAATGCCGCCACAGCCTCGCGGCCGATATCGCCGTCGCTCAACGCCTCATCGTCGACCTCGGGAGCCTCGAACGCCGGACCACCATAGAAGGGCGCATTTTCTCCTTTCTGCGGGATCGGCTGGCCCGACGCTTTCAAGGCGGCCAGTCGCCTCGCGACCATGGCCGTCCCTTCCGGTCCATAACGCGGCTGTCGTGACTGCCACGACGGAACGCTCCAGGAAGCCGGGTCGTCGATTCCAACATGGTAGACCTTGCCCAGGCTGCGAGTGAAGTAGCCGTGGTTCTTGAAATACTGGGGCAAGGTCACGACGTCCGTCATGGTTTCACGCAGCGCCGGACCGATCTGGAAGATCCTTGTGGTTGCCGGATAGCGGCCCGACAGGAGCGAAATCCGCGACGGACTGCACAACGCCTGTTGGCAATAGGCGTTCAGAAAGACCGTGCCACGTGCGGCCAGCCGGTCGATACTCGGTGACCTTACAACCGTGTCACCGAAGCAACCGAGTTGCGGCCGGAGATCGTCGACGGCAATGAAAAGGACATTCATCCTTCGCTCGGCAGCCACAACAGGAGTTGCCGCCGCCAAACAGGCAAGGAGCATGAGAGACAAGGCGCAGACGTTCTTCATGGGAGTTTCTCCGAAGCTTCGAGTGAGTCACCGAACCGTGGACGCGAAGCGTACTTGTTCTGCCAAGAAGTATACATGCCCCTTCGAACGTTAGGAATCGGACCGGCGCCGCGACTCCAGCCCTCCCATCCGGCACGACATTCCGCTATAGCGGGGGGCAGACTACTCCGTGTGGCAGTACAACTACCGTGCTCAGTCGCTATCCGACCTGATCTGCTTGCCCGCAATCGCTGGTATTCGGCCGTGTTGTCGTCAGGCACTCTGTTCGCCTCGGAAAAGACCAACTCGTTGAAAATAGTATGGTCGAGTCGGTCGTTGACGCAAAGCCCGCAGTCAAACGTCGGCAGATCCGTCCTGTAAGTCGCGAGCTTCGTATCGCGGCCTATTGACACGGATCACGACGGGATGTCGGATGATTGGGAAATAGCCGTCGGTCTGGCCCCCAACGATCCGGCCGACGGCAACCTGGATCGCGACAGCGACGGGTACACGAACCTTGAAGAATCTATTCACAGTGAGGGGTGATCATGACCACCAAAGGCCTTGCTTTCGTCTGCCTCTTGCTGATGGGTTGTTCGGGTTCGGCCCAGGACACGAGGACGCCGAAGGGAACGATCGATCCGGTTGATGATGCGCAGGTCGAACTTACCTTGGCCCAAGCGGGGAAGGTCTTCAAGCTTTACCGCGGCAGAATCTATCGCGTCAACGAACATTCCGGCCGCTGGGATTTTGTTGCGGAAGGCTACGATCCCGACTTCTACGAGAAGAACTATGTGGAACAGGACGGTGCGATCTTCCGCAAACACGAGAACGGAAAGCTGTACCGCGTCCGCCGGGAGTTCTCGGGTGATTTTGAAGACGCCCGCACTATTCGGGATCTGATCGGCCGGTGGAGTAAAGGCTGGCTCTGGCCCGAAATCAGCAAAACGCTCACTCCAAGGAATACGGAGCCCTGAAGTTGTCGGAGATATCATACCATGACGATCCGCTGTCTATTCATTGCTTGCGTGATCCTGTTCTCGACCCGCTGTCATGCCGCGATCGATACGATCATCCCGCTGCCGAAGGAAATTCGGGCGGTGGGCAAGCCGATTCCGCTGGAAGGTTTTGGCATCGTCGCAGCGGGCGATGAACAGTCGCTGATCGGGGCGGCTGAGATCAACCAGCGGATCGTTTCGCTGGGCGGGCAGCCGCTGCCAGTGAGCCGGCTGGACGGTCGCCTGCCGGAGGGCAGGTGGATCGTGGTGGCACCCTGTACGGCGAAAGCACTCGCGGCGGTGACACCGCCTCTCGACGTCAGTCCTGACCAGCCGGGCCCTCAGGGATACGCGATCCGACCAACCGGGAGCGACGACGATCTCAAGCTGCTGCTGGTCGGCAGCGATTCGCTGGGTACACTTTACGCGGCGGTGACCTTCCGGCAACTGATCATCCAACAGGAGGGGCGACTGGAGATCCAGCCGGCAGCCGTACGCGACTGGCCCGACTTCAAGACCCGCTGCAACGGGGCGCCGTTTTCCGAAAACCTGCGAGGCGACTGGTACGGAATCTTGAGCGCCGAGGCCAAAGGCGACGTGACCAAGGCCCGGCAACTGGCCGAAGGGTGGGTGGCAGCTCAGAAACGGCACTTCGACTGGTTCTTACGAGCCAAGATCAATATGGCCTGGAACCGTACGAGCATCGATCCCGGCGACGCACCGGAGAAGACGACGATCGCCCGAGCGGCTTTGAAGGAAGTCCACGACTATGGCTGGAAGCGAGGCATCGTAGCGATCGACGCCGATACGACGTCCATCGGCCGCTTCCCGCGGGACCAGGACAACGCGGACTTCAACGGGTGCGTGCTATCGAAGTCGCACGGCAAGTATTTCTGCTGGTCGCGGCTGGATTATCATCAGCGACGGGCCGAGCGGGCGGCCCAGTGGCTGGCCGATTGCGGCTATCGCGGCTACTACCTGCACGCCACCGACAGCGGCGGCTGGGCCAATCCGGCCTTGTGGGACGAACGCTGCGACGAGTGCCGCAAGAACTACGGGGATGACCACGCCAAAGCCGACGCCACGGTGTTCGGCATCTACTACGACGCGATCAAGCAGCGGATACCGGACGCGAAGTTCGTCGCGGTCGTCTATCCCTACACGGGGCGCTACCTGGATCCGGAAAATATCTATCGAGACGCGGCGTCGGCGATGGGACAAGGCGACGCAGCCCGGGGCGTGGCCGAGCGGGCGACCGAGAAACTGACCGACTTTCTCGAGCGGCTGAACTCACTGCTGCCGCCGGATATTGCCATCTGTATCCGCGAAAGCGAACGAAAAGATCTGGACCTCGTGCGGCGTGCGTGGGGACGGCGGCCATTCTACTTGTACTACGAATATGCGTTCTGGAAGGGCTGGCGGCCCTATTTTCTGACCTCGCCGCTGATGACCCGCTCGCTCTACTACCCCGACTACGACGACATCCTCTTCGGCAACGTTTCGGGATCCGGCTGGCGTGAGCTGACCCAGTTGTTGGGTGTCGAATGCGCCTGGCACGTGGATCGACCCGGCTCGGCCGATTTTGACTCGGCCCGGTGGCACGATTGGGCCGCCGTGGGTGACGTGCCACCCGAACGGCAAGCATTCGCCCAGCGGGCCTGCCGATTCTGGTTCGGCGAGCAGGCCGGCCCGCTCATCGCGCCGGCTTTTGCCGAGAACATCAGCCACGAGTACATCTGCTTTCCCGAGGAAGTGCTGGATCAGGTGAAACTGGCCGATCCAGTCCGCACGATGCAGGAACAAGCCGCGGCCGCCGCTCGTGCGGCAGCGTCGCTCGACAAGCTCTGGACGCTCCAACAGCAGTCGCCTGTGCTGTTGGGCGACGAGTACGCCTATTTCCTGAACCTTTACCAGATGACGCACGCGGCGAGAATTCTCGCCGAACACCGAGCGGCGATGATGGCGGCGCGTCTGGCGATCCAGCAGAGTGACCGGCCGGAAGCCCTGCGGCAACAGGCAGCGGCACGCTCGCTGCTCGACCAAGACGCCCCGGCATGGTCTGCCCTGAACCGCCAAATACCTCAAAACCGGCGATTGACATCACCCACGCGAAAGACCTCGACTGCCGGCTTGCTCTCGACGCTCGATCCGGCCGAGCTGCGCAAGGAGATCGACGATCTGACCTCGCGAATGGACGAGCTAATCGCAGCTCACACGATACCGGGCTGGTTCGAGCGCGATTGCCGCAAACGGGAGTTGATCGCTGTGCGAACGACAGAGCCAGTCACCGTCGACGGGCACTTGGAGGAAGTGGTGTGGCACAACGCTCCGCGAATCGAACATTTTGTGGACTGGCGCCAGTTGCGACTGGAAAGCCTGGAGACGGTGGGGCAGCTGGCTTACGACGACAGGACATTGTATGTCGCGATGGAGTGCTTCGATCCCAATCCGTCGGAGATCTCCACGGCGATGCGAGGGGCGGATCAGTATCAGTTGTGCGACAGCGTGGAAGTGCTCGTGGCTCCCCGCGGCGGTGCCGACCAGTTCGCTCACTGGATCGTCGATTCGCACGGCACAATCTTTGACGCCCGGACGGAAAGGACCGATGATGGGCGTATCCAGTACACGGCCAAGTGGAACGGCAACGCACAGGTGAAGGTGTCGCGCGACGCCGACCGCTGGACGGTGGAATTGGCGATTCCACGGGAGGATATCGACATGCGTCTGGAACCGGGCGCCACGGCTCGCATTTTGCTGTGTCGCAATATCGTTCACACTCGACCCGACGGTGAACACGAGCAGAACGCGGTCGTGTTCCTGGACGGCGACAAGTTCCAGACCGTGGAGAAATTCGCCACTCTGCAGCTTGGTGACACGGCAGCACCGAGCCCTGAAGCCCAGGTTGATGTCACGTTAAGGCCAGTCACGTTTGGCCATGAGACAATTGGTGACGGATCGGGCACCTACTTTGGCGGCGACTTTGTTTTGGAAACGGATCACAACCTGCACGATGCGCGGATCACGGCCGAATACACCGACGGGGTGCGGCCGTTGGGTTCGTTGGAGTTAGGCGCCGCGCCGTTGATCCAATTGCGATGGTCGCCCAAGCAATCCGTGCGAATCGGCGTGCCGATCGAGGTTCCCGGCGTCGTCTGTACTTTCGTCGTTGACAGCCGCGAAGGGACGTGGCGGATCGAACGCCGGTTTGGTAGCCCACGCCGGCCCGAGGTGTCTGCCGACCAACTGTTTGCCCCCGGCATCGACGGCCGGGCGCTGGCCATGCCGGCCCACTTCAGCTCCTTGGACCCGCCCAAGTTGAACGTTGAGGAGGGCACGATCGAGTTCTGGATCCAGCCCGCCTGGGACGTTGTGCCCCATTCCTCCGGGCCGCGAGGCTCGCTGGAGCACACGCTTTTGAATATCGGTCCCGTCCGTCCGGAGCACTTGTACTTGTCCAATCACAGTTCGCTGACCATCTCGCACGTTTCTTCGGGAAATCTGTCGGCGATTCTCTCCAATCCCAGCTATGAGTCTCGTACACTCGATGCCGGCATCCGCGATTGGCGCGTTGGTCAGTGGCATCACGTGGCCTTGCAGTGGAAACTGGACGACAGCGGAAAGACCGCGATGGCGTTGTACGTTGACGGGCGATTAGCTTCCGATCGTTGTGTGGGCAGCGCTAAGAGTCCCAACGACCGCCCGTTGACAATGAAACCGCTCCCCTTCCCCATTCAGGTGGGTTCGATGAATACGGGTTACCGCCCGGCCGACGCCCCGATCGAAGAATTGCGGATCAGCGCGGTGCGCCGCTATAGTGAACCCTTCGTTCCTGCAAAACGTCTCGACGCGGACAGTGCCACGCCGGCCCTGTTTCATTTTGACGGTGACCTCGGTGCGGAAACTCCGGCTGGCTGTCAGGCCGTCGCCGGCCCCGTGCAGTAGCCGTCGCTGGTAGATTGTGTCAATGCTCAGCACGGTTGTCTTGGCGGAGTTGTATCGATATGACCGAGAGAAGTGATCGTCGTCCGTATATGCAAGCCAGACTCCACATTCTCACCGCGATCGCGTTCGCCATGTCACCAACGCTGCTCTGGGGCACGGCAGAAGCGGCCGATCTTAGACCGCGTCTGATCGTGCTGACCGATATCGGCGGCGATCCGGATGACCAGCAGTCGATGGTTCGGCTCATGGTGTACTCGAACGAGTTTGAGATTGAGGGGTTGATCGCCTCGGGCACGCCGGGCGAACTGAAGGAAGCGGTGACCAGGCCGCAATTAATTGGCGAGATTGTCGACGCGTATGGACAGGTTCGAGGGAATCTGGCTCAACACGCCGACGGGTATCCGAGCGCCGAGTATCTGCAAACGAGAATCAAGGCCGGAAATCCGCAACGGGGCCGCGATGCCATCGGCGAAGGGCGCGATACGGAAGGCTCGCGTTGGATCATCTCGGTCGTGGACCGGCCCGATCCCCGGCCGGTTAATATCACGATCTGGGGCGGACAGACCGATCTGGCTCAGGCACTATGGCGAGTGCGGGCCGATCGCGGTGCCGGCGGGCTGAACGAGTTCATCCAGCGGATTCGGGTTTACGACATTGGCGATCAGGATAAGATCGTTGATTGGATCTGGCGAGAGTTTCCAGGCTTGTTCTACGTGCTGGGTCAAGCCGCCGACGGGCACGACAAACGCGAGGCCGTGTATCGCGGCATGTACCTGGGGGGAGATCAGTCGTTGACCTCGCGTGATTGGATGGAAACCCACATCCGCCAGGAGCACGGGCCGCTGGGGGCGTTGTATCCCACGCGCACCTGGACCGCGCCGAATCCCCATTCGGCGATGAAAGAAGGTGACACGCCGTCCTGGTTGTACTTCCTGCCCGTCGGCTTGAGCGATCCCGGCCATCCCGATTGGGGCGGTTGGGGCGGGCGGTTTGTCCTTGCAGAGGAGCGCATTTGGCGGGATGCAAAAGACTCGGTAGGTGAAGTGGCCGACGGGCGAAGTACCGTGTGGCGTTGGCGCGACGCCTTTCAACGAGACTTCCAGGCCCGGATGGATTGGTGTGTCGAGCCACGGGAAAAGGCAAATCATGCGCCGACCGCCGTCTACAACGGCGATGCAACGAGAGCGGTCTTGACCGAGCAAGTTCGCCGTGGTGGTACGATCTGCCTGAGTGGTGCCGGATCGAATGACCCCGATGGCCACGAGTTGACGTATCACTGGTGGGTCTATCCGGAAGCCGGCACCTACCGAGGAAAGCCCACACTGGACGGTGCCAATTCGCCGCAGGTCAACGTGACTCTACCACCAGACGCAACCGGTGAAGTGCACGTCATCTTGGAAGTAACCGACAACGGCCAACCGTCGTTGACCAGCTATCGGCGGGTCGTCATCCGCGTGAACTGACGGAGCATTGCTCCCAACAAACATCAAGGACTTTCCCATGGTCCGTGTATTATCGAGCAGATCGTGTCCGGTCGGCGGTCTGTTCATGCTTCTCAGTTGTATCATCTCCGTCCCAATTGGTACCGTTTCCGCAGCCGATCCCGTTGTGCAACCGACGATCCAATGGCAACCGCGGCAGATTCGCTTGACTGCCGAGGACGAGCATCCGTGGTGGTCCTTTCCCGTCACGGCCAGATTCACGCATCAGGCGACAGGAACGAGCCTGGTTCTGGAAGCATATTGGGATGGCGGACGGGAATGGACGATTCGGTTTGCCGCACCGCAGCCCGGCGTCTGGACGTGGCATACCATTTCGGACGATGCCGGTCTGGACGGGCAATCGGGGCGGTTCGAGGTGCAGCCACCGAGGGATGACGAGACGGCCTGCAATCCAAATTTTCGCGGCCAATTGAGAATCAGCGGCAATGGCCGCTACTTCGAATACGCCGACGGCACGCCGGTGTTTCTGCTGGCCGACACGCTGTGGAGCGGTAACACATCGAGATGCGGGCTGGGCGGGCAGGAAGACGGGCCCTTCTTCCAATACCTGGCGGATCGTCGGGGGAAGGGGTTTACGACAATCCTGATCAAGTACTTGAACGGCTTTGACGATGGGCCCTCGAACCCAAAGGGCGAACGGAACGAGGGCGGGTACGCCTTTCTCGAACGAGATTTCAACCGTCTGAATCCGTCGTTCTTTCGGGCTATGGACCAGCGGATGGCGGCACTTTGGTCACACGGCTTCGTTGCCGCCATTCCAACTGCCTGGTGGGGCAAGACGAAGCAGAGTGTTTTTGACATCCAGTGGGCAACGCGTGTCAGCGTTTACTGCGCGGTACGCTACGGCGCTTACAACAGTCTGTGGTGCCTGTCGGGCGAATACCAGTACGCGGTGAAGGATTGCGGTTGGACGGAAGAGTCGTTCAACGACATGGGTAAGGCCGTGCAGGCTCACAATCCCTACGGCCATCCGCTCTCGATCCATCCGAGCGCCCGCCTCGACTGGCCGGCACCGCACAACTGCCAGTCTTCGCGGCCCTTTGATGAATCAGGCTGGCTGGATCACCATTGGCTGCAGACCGGTCAGAGCGTCGACCGCATGTGCAACATTGTGACGCGGGCGGAAGAGAATCGGGCCCTGTCGCCGCCCAAGCCGGTGTTCTGTTCGGAGGCCTGCTATGACACAAGCGACGATTCCGATCAAGCCTATCACTCCCGCTGGCAGGCCTGGGTAGCGATGCTCAGCGGCTGTGCCGGCTACGGCTACGGAGCCCACGGGATATGGCAGTTCTACGATCCATCAGACCCGGAGGGCGAAACGGGAAAGCCGGACAAGCGAGCCGTTGCCTGGTCACAGGCGCTGCAATTTGAAGGATCAGGTATGATGCGGCCTCTGCGCTCGTTTCTTACCAAGTACTCGTGGTGGCGACTCGAGCCGCATCGCGACTGGCTGCTGGTCAACGGTCGGCCGTGCCCGCTTCCCACTGCCACGGATTTGACGCCGCCTCACTGTGCAACCATTCCCGGCGAGCTCTGCATCGTCTATATCCCCCGTGGCAACGCGTCGCGGGCACTGAAACTGATCAACTTGAACGGCAGCCGTTATCGGGCGTCATGGTTCGATCCCCGAAGGCGCGAAACGATGCCCATCGGCGATGCATCGGTGGGTTCGGCCGAATGGTCTATCTTGCAGCGTCCGGCGCCAACGGATGAAGATTGGCTTTTGTGTTTGGAGAAGCGATCATGAACCGGAAGTTTGAGGCGGACACGGATACTTGGACTTCTCGAACGATGACACCGAAAGGAAGTAACGGATGAATACTACCCTGTCCTCACTCGCCTGCACCCTATTGATAGGCAATCTCCTCATCGCGGCATGTGAATCACGCGGGGCCGACGGACGCGTTCCGACGAACGTGGTCTTTCACAAAGATACCCTCTACCGCTCCGACGGTACGGGAGATAACTGGTGCATCACGTGGGCGGCGGACGGCTCGCAAGTGACCTCCATGGATGATGGCGATTGGCTGAATACGGGGCACTATTTCCACAACCACTTGTATCGACTCATCGGTGGGCCGGATCACTTCACGCGGCAGGATCTGCCCGACTATCCCGACTTGAGCGGCGAAGCGGGGAGCTGGTTTGGTTACGGTGTCATCTCAGTGGATGGGGGTTTCTATTCAACCATCTCCAAGACACCCGGGCCCCGCTGGTCGGGTCCGTTTCGCGGAATCAAGTTGCTGAAATCGAAAGACAACGGATTGACCTGGCAACGTGTCGACCGCCAGGGCCACGAGCGGAAGATCGGGCGCTTGGACGACGCACGCAACGAAGTCGATTCCAACGAGATGTTCTTTCTGGAAGAGTTCGGGCTGCCTCATCAAACACAGATCGCCTACCCGTTTTCTTATGTGAACTTTGTCCAGAATGGTCGAGACAACTCGGCCGCGAAGGACGACTTTGTTTACATCTACTCGCCCGAAGGCGCCCATTCACACAAACTGCTCCTGGCGCGGGTTGAGAAGACAAACCTCGCGGTGCGAAACGAATGGGAGTACTTCGTAAGGTTCGAGGAACATGATGAACCCCTATGGTCAGCCGACATCCAACGTCGCGGTTATGTCCACGAGTTTCCCGAAAAGAGCCTTGACGGAAACCATTTCGGCTGGTACTCCTGGCTGCCCTCGGTCGTGTGGAATGAGGGGTTGGGACTCTACATCATGGTCAACGGAGGCACGTATGCCGGACATGGCATGACGGCTTCCGACAAGGATTACTACGACAGTTGGATGCACACTCGGACGGGCAGCCTGGGATTCTGGTATTCGAAGACGCCCAGCGGACCCTGGCACCAGTTCTTCTACACGGATTACTGGACGGCGGACGATCCGGGCAACTTGACGTACCAGCCCAAGCTTTCCTCGAAATGGATCAGCGCGGATGGCCGGGAAATGGTCTTGATCTGGTCCGACGCGATGAAGAACGAACAGGGACGCTCCCACACCGTGAATTATCGCTGGAACCAGATGCATATCACGATTCGGCTGGGGACTTGATCTCGCATGCCCTGTGAACTCCGATGCTACAGAATCGTAATCAGACAGCCCGAGAGGTAGCAAAGACATGAATATTGGGCGACACCGTTGGCTTGTATGTGGCTTGCTCGGCTGGGCGGCGTACGCCGCGTGGGCGGACGATCTAACGGCCGCAACGAACACGACCGATATTGTTTTCAGCCAGTCCGCGACGACCGTCGACGTGTACGACTTTTCCGAGGTGACGATCAACGTCGCGCGGCCGCTGGCGGCCAATCCTTTCACGGATGCAGTCGTGGCAGGCGAGTTCCGCTGTGAGGACGGCGAACCGGTCAAGGTGGATGGTTTCTGCGATTCGCTAGACGGCCGCGTGTTCCGAATTCGTTTCATGCCTGTGAAACCGGGTTTGCATCGGTACTCGGTTACATATCGGCAAGGCGATTTCGAGACGAAACACGGGGGCACGTTCACGGCTCGCGACGCCAACCACCGGGGATTGGTGCGTGTGGATCCCGAGTACCCCTGGCATTTTCTCTGGGCAGGGACCGGCGAACATTATTTCTGGAACGGTACGACCACGTATTTTCTGATGGGCTGGGACGACCAGACGATTCGCGAAAGCCTGGACCGGCTGCACCGGTTGAAGGTTAATCGCGTGCGAGTCGTGATCATGGGCCGGGTGAAAGACGGTCAGGCCTGGATGGAAAATGCATATCCGACCGACAAGTTCACGTTCTTGTTGAATCCTTGGGTCGCCGCGCGTCCGGAGAGTGTCGAGGATCCGGGCTTTGACGTGACGCGACTGAACGTCGCCCACTGGCAGAAGTACGACCGGCTGTTGCGCCATGCCCGCGAGTTGGACATGGTCGTCTCGGTCATCTTCTACGTCGACGGCCGCCGGCCCGGTGTGGACCCGTTCGGCAAGTCGGGTATGGGCGGTGAGGACGAACAGCGGTACTATCGTTACGCCGTAGCTCGTTGTGCGGCCTTTTCGAACGTCATGTGGGATGTAACCAACGAGTATCATTTGTTTCGCGATGAGGCTTGGGTGAACAAGATGGGCGGGCTGATCCGTGGGTGGGACCCTTACGGCCATTTGGCCTCGGTACACGGACACGGCGAGTTTCCGTTTCGCACCTCGTCCTGGGCCGATTTTGCCATGCACCAGAAGTGGGATGAAGGCGGCGGGTACGCTTTCATCCGGGCGTGCCGTGAGAAACAGGAGCAGACCGGCCGCATCATGCCGCAGATCAACGAGGAGTATGGTTACGAAGACCACTACCCGCGCTGGGGCGGCGCCCGGAAGTGGCCCGCGCGCACAGCCGACAATCGGCGGCGGCTTGCCTGGGAGATGGTCATGGCAGGCGGATATCAGACCACGGGCGAACGCGCCGATACGGGGACCGGTTGGGGACCGGACACTGGAGGCGGCTGGATCAACGGCCGCGGCGACGACTCGATGGTCATGCTCCAGGGCTACAGTCACTTGGTCGACTTCTTCACCAGCATCCCCTGGTGGACCTTGAATCCCGACGACGATCTGATTGAAACGTCCGACCGGCCCCCCACCGCGACGATGGAATTGACACACATCGTCTATACGCGAAGCAAGCAGGGCCAAGCTACCATGTACGTCGCGGGCCGGCCGGTCGCCACCAAAGTGGTTCCGGGTGACATCTCGAACTGGGATGCGAGCTTCCACTTGGCCCTGGCGAACGAACTGAGCGGCGACCGTCCGTGGCTGGGGGATTACTATGCAGTCGCTCTTTACGACTCGGTACTGACGGACAAGGAAGTGGCCGATCGATTCCAGGCAGGAGCAGGCGCCAAGCCGGACAAACCCCCGCTACTGCAATACACGTTTCATGAAGGCAACGGCGATGTGGTCCGCGACGTTTCAGGACACGGAAAGCCGCTGAACTTGAAGGTCGAGAAGGCCGACGCCGTGCGTTGGCTGCCCGGCGGCGGATTGCGGATCCGGTCGCCCGCGCGGATCACCGGCACGGCGGCGGCCGAGAAGATCGTGCAGGGAATCGGCCACAGCGGCGAACTGACATTGGAAGCGTGGATCAAGCCTGCGAACACGTCGCAAGTGGGGCCCGCCCGAATCGTGACCCTTTCGGCCGATCCCAGCCGCCGCAACTTCACGCTGGGGCAAGCGGCCGGCGATTTTGAAATGCGGTTCCGCACCTCGACGACATCCACCAACGGCGAGCCCTCGTTGTGGTCGTCATCGCAGGATACCGACGCAGGCGCAAACGTCAGCGCCCTACGGTCCGCCACCGGCGATCTGGTTGTGCTGTATTTCGCTCATGGCGGTCAGGTGACACTGAGCGACAGCAAACTGATCGGAGGTTTGCGAGCCAAATGGTTCAATCCGCGCGACGGCAGCAGCCGGTCTGCCGAACCAGGCAGCATGAACACTTATCTCGCCCCCGACGATGAGGACTGGGTGCTGTTGCTTCGCAAGCCGTGAGATTGCGTTCTTCGCATTGTCAGCATTTGTCATTCAATGGATGTCGTAGCTGTGGTTGCCAGAACGTGGAACACCAGCGGAAGGTCTGGCAACCATAGCCACCTGAGGAGCGAACGACCATGAATACTACTAGATTAGGTGTCATGCTCACTTGGCTGGTCGCACTCGCTTCGACGGCTACCGTGCCGGCCGCCGATCGTCCGGCGCCAGCCTTTGCCGGGCCGTTGCGGGTCCATTCGGACAACCCGCGTTACTTCACGGATGATACGGGGCGTGCGATCTATCTGACTGGTGCACACACTTGGCGAACGGTCCAGGATGCGGGGACCAGCTTTCCACCGGCCGCGTTCGACTTCGCCGAGTTCCTCGATTTGCTCGGCGAGGACGACCTCAATTTCACTCGTCTTTGGATCTTTGAAAGTCCCGCCTGGGTTCGGCCGGACTCGACCATCCTGTGGCTCGATCCGTTGCCTTTCCAACGCACGGGCCCGGGTACGGCGACCGACGGACGACCGAAATTCGACGTCACTAAGTTCAACGAGGCCTTTTTTGGCAGGTTACGGTCACGAGTTGTCGCTGCGGGTGATCGTGGCATGTATGTCGGCGTGATGCTGTTTCAGGGCTTCAGTGTCTCGCGGAAGAGTCGCAGCCGACAGTATTCGCCGTGGACGTACCATCCGTTTCATCAAGCCAATAACATCAACGGAATCGACGGCGACCTGAACGGCGACGGCGAGGGCTACGAAAGTCATGAACTGCGGATCCCGGAGATCACTCGGATTCAGGAAGCGTTCGTCCGCAAGGTCATCGACACGGTGAACAACCTGGACAACGTGATCCTCGAAATCGGCAACGAGTGCCACGGCGGTTCAACGGCCTGGCAGTATCACAGGATCGATGTGATCCACCATTACGAGCAGACGAAGCCGAAGCAGCACCCCGTATGGATGACTTTTCAGTGGGACGGCATGGACGGAGCGGGCACGAACCAGGATCTGTTCGAGAGTGCGGCAGAGGCGATCTCGCCGGGAAGCGCCTCGGGCTCGGCGAAAAAGGCTTACGAAATCGATCCGCCCGCAGCCACCGGGAACAAAGTCGTCATCGTCGACACAGACCATGTGAACCCCGGAAACCTGGACCGGGCGGACTGGGTATGGAAGTGCTTTACCCGCGGACTCCATCCGATCTTCATGGACAACCCGTCGATCCGAGGCAACGACAAGCACCCGACCCTGGCCGATTGGGCGCCCGATGGTCCCAGCGCCAAGACGCGCGCGGCGATGGGGCACACACTATGTTACGCGAGGAAGATGAACCTTGCAGACATGACGCCCACACACGATGCGAAGGTGTGTTCGACTCGCTATTGCCTGTGGAATCCTGGCGTCGAATACCTCGTGTTTCAGCCGCAGAACGACGTGATCGGTCTGCAGTTACCCGCGGGGACCTGGCAGATCGAATGGTTTGATCCGCGTCAGGGCACGGTCGTGCAAACGGAGCAAGCGACTTTAGGCGAGGGGAAACAAGCCTTTCGTGCGCCTTTCGCAGGTGCGGCGGTTCTGTTTCTCAAGGCAGCGAGGGCAAGAAGATGAAAGAAACGAGACAAAATCAACGGATACGACTATGCAGAAATCGCAGGGAACCCGTGCGTCGTCGGGGAAATTCGCCATGAAGTCCGCTGGAAGGAGCACGCGTTCGGTGTGACCAGCAGCGAAGGGTTCCGCCCGGCGCACGGCTACTACTGCGGCGAAATGGCTTGGGGGGACACGGACGGGGACGGCGATCGCGATTTTGCCTTCGCCGGTCAAGGCGGCGGCTTTCTCGGCTGGTTCGAGAATCGGGGAAACTCAGATTCGCGTACGGACGGAGATTTTCGCGCCCTCGTGCAATAGAATGGGCGATGACCTCACCGTCCGACGCGGTATTGTACCTGAAGGTCCATTGACGAATCGCAGAAGGTAACGAAACCATGCCTTGCCGACCGGCTCTTGTGGTTCTGTGTCTGATCGTTCTCTGGCCGATCGCGCTAGGCGTACGGGCTTCAGAGTCCGTGACGGTATTGCAGTCGGGTAGTCAGCCGGGACATTATCTCGTGTGGAACGGGAAGCCGCAGTTGTTGATCGGCGATTCCGTCACGCAGGGATGGATGGAGTGCGGTGAGAACTTCGATCAGCGCGGCTACGTCGACGCCTTGGCCGCTCGGGGGATCAACCTGCTGATGATCTGGGCCTTCAAAGGAACCAGCGCCGAAATACAACAAGGGGACGTCCGCATCGGGTACGACGCTCCTGAATTGTGGCCGTGGACAGGCTCGCCGGACAAACGCAGTGTTGAACTTCGGGAGTTCGATCCAGCCTATTTCGCCAGGCTCCGCGAACTGGTTTCGTACGCGGGCTCAAAGCAGATCGTGGTATTGATCACCGTCCATGACGGCTGGCCCAAGACGTGTTTCGAAGGGCACCCGTTCAATCGTGCACTGGGCAACGGGCCGCTGGCCGACCGGCGGGACTATGTTGACTTGGCTGACTACGATCGCGAAATGCCGGAGCAATTCGATCCGGGCTGGAATTGGCGGGAGAAGAACCAGTACTTCCAGGAGCGTTTCTGTGCGCGATTGATTGCCGAGTTGACGCCGTGCTCCAACGTACTGTACGAGATGTTCAATGAAGGTGAATGGTACGATCGACAGAAACGCGATCGGCACGAGCAGCATTTCCTGGCCTTTTTCCGCGCCCGTTGCGACAACCTCTTGCTGTCCAACTCGGATCACATCGCCAGTGACGACCCGCACACGGATCCCAAGTTGGACGTGGTCACGCTGCACCCCAAGGATTGGGTCGGGCATTTCCCGGTGTTCGAACGAGGCTTCCGCAAGATGCCGCCCAAGCCGTATCTGTACAGCGAGCCGGTCCCCGAGTTCGATGGCGAAACGCCGTCCTTGGACGACGTCCGCCGCAGCGTTTGGGAAACCGCTTTGGCTGGTGCCGGCTGGGTGAATCAAAACGACCCCAGTTTCGGCTGGGACAGTCGCACAACGATTGCCGCCCAGGCCGCGGCCCGTGATCGCGCTTATAACGTCGCCGGGCATTGCGCCCGCTTTTTCAATCAGGGCGAAGCGCGGTTCTGGGACATGGAGCCGAGCGGCAAGCTGGCCAGTACCGGTGTGTGCCTAGCGCACGTTGGCAAGGAATACGTCGTCTATTCGGCATCAGGCGGGTCGCTCACCGTAGATCTGTCCGCAGAGCGCAATGCCACGCTGGAAGTTCGCTGGTACAATCCTCGGAACGGCCAGTTTCAGGAGTCGCCCGCCGTTGTCGGCGGAAATAGGGCAACCCGGTTGACGCCACCGTTTCGGGGAGACGCCGTCGTCCATTTGCGATGCGCCAATCCATGACGACTTGGAGAAGATCTCAGCCCTGAGTACTGTCATATTCAGTTGGAGAAAGCGCCCATGAGATTCGTCTTCTGTTTTGGCTTGCTCCTGATCACCGATTTGGCTTGCTCGTTCGCCGACGACGCGTCACTGCCCGACATGTACTTCCCGCCACCGGGCGAGTCGCTCAATGTCCAACTGCGACTCACGCCCGCCGAAATAGCCATGACCGCGGACTTCATCGACGGATTGAAGCCGCTTGTCGCCGGGCGTTGGGCGTTGTGGCGAAACGGCTATCTGATCCATGTCGAGGGTGATTTCAATGCCAAGGGCGACGTGGCGTCGCTGCGAAAGACCTGGCATGCATTGACCGTCGGCGCTGCGATCAAGCAAGGCAGGATCCCGGCCCTCGAAGAGAAGATCGGGATCCGGGTGCCGGAACTCAAGGGAGTTCATGCCGAAGCGACGTGGTGGCACGTGATCACGCAGACCTCAGGTTTCGACTATCCCTACGACCAGTGGCGGGCGTATCGGCCCGGCGAGATCTGGACGTACTCGGACAAGAACCCGCGAGTACTTTGCAGCGCGCTGGCCCGCGTTTACGGAAAGAAAGACTTTCATGACGACTATAGCGACGTCGTGCGGCAGGCCTACTTCGACGCGATCGGCCTGCGCGGTTGGCGGGCGGTGCCACAGCAGGACGGCATCCGCTTCCACTTCGACTTGGAGGACATGGGCCGACTGGGATTGTTGGTTCTGAACCGCGGCCGCTGGGACGACCAGGAGCTCATTCCACAGTGGTTTGTGGAACAGCTTGAACGAAAGCAGACCGGCGGCATCGCTGTCAACTACGACGGGCCGGACGACGGCAAGATCGACTTGGATCCGCAGCGGTTTCCTGAAGCACCCTACGGTTTCATGACCTGGGTCAATACGGATGGCGATTTCTATCCCGGTGCGGACCGGGCGTGGGCCTGGGCTGCGGGCGCGGGAGGAACCCGTGTGCTGTGGAACCGCAACAAAGGCATCGTGTTCGCTGCTTTCGGTGCCGACAAGGGGCCTAGTCGCAACGGGATTCCGCAGGTCATCGAACGGTCGCTTCTCGAGAGACCGTCACCGCCAGCAGATTCCTCTGCGGGAGCCGGTCGGGATGAGTAAGGACTTTCCCCAGTTCTTCTGTGTTTCTATCAACGCGATGGACATGTGTCTTGGGTTCGAGTGTGTGAAAACTACCGTGAGGAGCCTGTCCTTGATGAACCGCATCTCACTTTCATTCGGCTTGGCATTACTCGCAATCTGCTTTGGCCTGAGCGGACTCGCTGCTGAGCCACCGTACCGGCCCAGCCCGGCTATTCAAGGCGTGGCGTTCGACGACGACTCGGCGCGAACGGAAGCGCCCGGCAGCGACAACTGGCCGATCACCTGGGCAGCCAACGGGCACCTGTATACGTCGTTCGGCGACGGCGGCGGATTTGGCGGCACCAATAGCGACTCGCGGGTGAGCATGGGTATCGCTCGGGTCGAGGGCGACAAGGACGATTACCGTGGCTTCAACATCGCCGGCGGCAAAAGCGCGCCCCATCCCGCGCCGTTCAAGGGCAAGAGCGAGGGCATCCTGGCGGTCGGCGACGTGCTGTATCTGTGGCGCGACGGCAACGGTTCGGACGAGCGGGCATTTTCGGGATCACAACTGTGGCGGTCGGATGATTTGGGGGCGACCTGGAAGTTTGCCAGTGTGGAATTCAGCAAGCACAACGGAGACTTTCCGAACGGCGATGAAGGATTCTTCGCGCTGACTTTCTGTCAGTTCGGTCGCGGATATGAAGGGGCGCGCGATAGCTACGTGTACATCTATGGCCCGGAGATCAGCGACCGCTCACACTGGAACGTGCAGAAGCCCGGTAAGATCGCGCTGATGCGCGTCCCGCCGGCCCGGTTGCACGACAAGACGGCCTACGAGTTCTTTGCGGGAATCTCCGAAACCGGCTCGCCTGCGTGGACGGGCCGGACTGTCGGACGTAAACCCACATGGCAGGATCCGGCCAATGGAACACACCGCATGGCAGTCAGCTACAATGCCGGCCTGAATCGATATCTGTTGACCACGATGACGGTCGATCGCCAAGGCCGAATGGCCATCTACGACGCGCCCGAACCGTGGGGGCCTTGGACCACGGTCCTGTTTCAGCAGGACACGGAACGCTGGGGAACGAAGGTCGTCGTGTTCAATTTCGTCAACAAATGGCTCAGTGCCGATGGACGGCGATTCGTGCTGGTTCATACGAAAAACGATCACTGGGCGTCGATTGAAGGCGAGTTCCTGCTTGGGGATCCGAATTGACATATTGGTCTGGAGAGAATTGATCCGTCGCATTGCCACGCTAGCACATGAGAACGAACAACATGTCCAGAACGTACCTGCCACTCGGTTCGCTAGTCCTTGCCTTGCTCATCACGACACTTGCCGCTGCGGACGAAGCCCAGTTTGCCAAGTGGTCGAAGATCGAGTTCTCGTTCCGCGGGCCGGACTCACGGGGCGGCGGTACGCCGAACCCGTTTGCCGTCAAGCTGGACGTGGATTTTTCCGGTCCCGGCGGCAGACACTTCCGCGTACCGGGATTCTATGACGGCGACGGCCGGGGCAGCATGGATGGCGACGCGTGGAAGGTGCGGTTCTCGGCGGACGAAAGCGGATCATGGACCTACACGACGATCAGTGACATGCAGCAATTGGACGGAAAGACAGGCGGGTTTGCGGTGACGGAGATCCCCGCCGACGCCGAGGGCTTGTGGCGATGGGGACAGCTGGAAGCGGTGGGCTCGGCGGATAACGGTATCCGCTACCTGAAATTCCGCGACGGGCCGTATTGGCTGAAAGCCGGTTGCGATGACCCGGAGAATTTTCTCGGCGGCTGCAAGAGTTACGACACGCTGGACAAGCGCAAGGCGGCCGTCGTCTATCTGGCCCAACGCGGAATCAACTCGCTCTATATGATGACCAACAACATCGACGGCGATGACAAGGACGTCTGGCCGTGGCTGGGCGAGACGGCGCGCGAGGCGAAAGCCAACAGTGTGGGCAACGTCCGCTTTGACGTGGCTCGGCTGGAGGAGTGGCGCGAGCTGTTTGAGACCATGCAGTCCAAAGGCGTCGTGACCTACCTGGTGCTGGAAGACGACAATGCTTGGCAAGGCTACGATCACGGGCGGTACTACCGCGAACTGACCGCGAGGTTCAGCTATCTGCCCGGGCTGATTTTCAACTTCAACGAAGAATACAACGAGAACTATAAGCTGCCGAAGGCGCTGGGCTACATGCAACAACTGGCGGACCTGGATCCCTTTGACCACCCTCGCGGGATCCACAACGTCAACACGCCCAACGATGACTACATCGACTCTCCCCAGATCGACTTCACGTCCATTCAGACGGGCAGCCCCGGCGGTCGCGATCCCGGCTCCGTATCGCACAATCAGCGTGCGATCGACTGGATCGAGCGGTGCCGGTCACGCGACCGCCGCGTATTGATGGTCGGATTTGACGAAGGCCGGCCGGAAGAAGACCGCCGGGCTTGGTGGAGCGCGTATCTGGGCGGCGGCGTGTGGGAGGCCCACGTGTTTCCGCCCTACGACCGGCCCATGCCCGCCTGGGAACGCGTCTGGACCGAACTGGGCGGAACGCGAACGTTTATGGAATCGCTGCCCTTCTGGGAAATGGTACCGGCCAACGATGTGGTGCGCGGCGGCAAAGCGTTCTGCCTGGCGAAACCCGGCGTTGTCTATGCGCTGTATCTACCGGAGGGCGGCGAGGTCAATGTGGAACTGCCCGTCGGCCAGGACTTTATCGTGACGTGGTGGGACCCGGCGCAAGGCCGGTCGGGTAAGTTCGCGCAGGAATCACGGCTATCTGGGGGGTGGCAGACCTTGACGGCCCCAGCAACTGGAGATTGGGCGGCGCGAATTGTAGGGCTGCAAACGCTTGGAGGAACAGAGTGAGTCATGAAAGACCATTCGATAATCAGCCTGTGAGTGGCGGGCATCAACGGCGACGGACGGCTCGACATCGTAAACAAGCCGTTCGTCTGGCAAACGCCACGTGTGGACCTCTGGCTGAACCAGGCAGCCGGAAAGCTGGTTCGATCATCCCTGAAAGGAATTTCGCAATGAAGAACTTACTCTTGCTGCTGTTGTGCTGCTCCGCCGGGCCGGTTCTGGCCGGCGAGCCGGCTTCCCTTCGATTCCAACACGTTATCATTGACGAAAAGCCGCCGCAGAATCCTTGGATCAAAATCGTCGGCGACCTCGACGCCGACGGCAAACTGGACATCATCATCGGCGGTTCGAAAGGGCCACTCGTCTGGTATCGCAACTCCGACTGGAAGAAGTCCGTCATCGCCAACGGCGGCTACAACACGGTCGCTGGTATGGCAGTGGACGTGGACGGCGATGGCGACCTCGACATCGCCTTGGGCGGCGCGGTCTGGTTTGAAAATCCTGGACCGCAAGGTGACCCGTCCAAGGGCCCGTGGTCCGGGCACGAAGTCGAACAACGCCGCGGGCATGACCTCCTGGCGACCGACCTGGATGGCGACGGCAAAGTGGATCTTGTCATGCGCGACCAGAGCAGCTTCGGCTCGAAGACCGGGCACAGCATCTTCCTCTACAAGCAGATCACCCCGACCCAGTGGACCATGCGGGAGCTTCGTTGCGGGGAGGGCGAAGGCGTCCGGGTCGCGGACCTGAACGCCGACGGCTAGCCGGACATCGTTATTGGCGGGAGCTGGTTCGAGAACAGCGGCAACCTGCTTGAAGGCCCCTGGACCGAGCACATCTTTACGACCGAATGGAATTACCCGCACACCAAGGTGGCCATCGGCGATGTGAACGGCGACGGCCGCCCTGACATCATTCTCGCCCCGGCGGAACTCAAAGGCGGTACGCACCGCATCGCCTGGTACGAGGCGCCGGCCGACGCCAAGTCCGGCGGCTGGAAACAACACATCTTTGAGGGACCGGTGGAGACCGTGGTCCACGCGTTGGCCGTGGCCGATTTCGACGGCGACGGGACCCTCGATCTCGTGGCCGCACACATGCACCAAGGAAAAAGTCCGCAAGAAGTCGTCGTGTACCTGAACGCGGGCGGCGGACTCCACTGGAATCGCCAGGTGATCGCCACCACCGGTTCGCACGACGTTGTCGCGGCCGACCTCGACGGCGACGGCCGGCCCGACATCCTCGGCGCCAATCACGGCGGCCCGTTCCAGCCGGTGGAGTTGTGGCTGAACCGAGGAAAATGACATGAGAATCATCGCGCCGCTTCAACCGGTCCAGCCGTGGCGTTGCCGAGATGGCCGTCTGGCTCAAACGAGCAGGAACTCAACCATGAAACTACTCGCTTGTTTTGCTTGGGGCGTGTTTATGCTGGCCCTGGTGTTTCTCGCCACGGTCGCTGCCGCGGACACTTCAGCGGTGCCGCGCCCGCATGTGTGGCAGCGTTGGGAGTACACCCTGACGAGCGCCCGGCAGCATGACAATCCCTATGCTGACATGACCTTGCGGGTCCGCTACACTGGGCCGGACGGCCGCAGTCTCGACGGCTACGGTTTCTGGGACGGCGGGCAGGTATTCCGTATCCGTTGTGCCTTTCCGGCACCGGGCGTCTGGCAGTGGGAAACCGAGTGCTCCGATGCCAGTGACGCCGGATTGCATGGCCGGCGCGGCACCGTTGAGGTTGCACCATATGGCGGCGAGAATCTGCTTTACCGTCGCGGCTTTCTGCGGGTGAGTCAGGACCGTCGCTACCTGGCCTACGGCGACGGTACACCGTTTCTGTGGATGGGAGACTCCGCGTGGGCCGCTCCCATGCGATCGAACGACGAGGAATGGGACACGTACCTTGCCGACCGCAAGGCGAAACACTTCACGCTGATTCAGGTAGCCCCGGCGCCTCAATGGGCAGGCGAGACCGACCGGCAGGGCGAGAAGCCGTTTCACGACAAGGCGTGCTTGGAGAGCAATCCCGCCTTCTGGCAAGCCTTCGACCGCAAGATTGAACGTGCCAATGAAGCGGGACTGGTGGTGATGCTGGTCGGTCTGATGGAGCCGGTTTACCGCTATCCGGAATCCGGCACGGCCTGCCTCTTCGCTCGGAACGTTGTCGCAAGGCTCTTCGGCAATTTCGTGATCTTCTCGCCGAGCTTTGACAGCAAGTTCATGCCTTTGGCCGATGAAGTGGGCTTGGCCACCCGCCAGGGCACGGCCGTCCACTTGATCACGCAGCACCCCGGCACGCCATCGAAAGAGCCGACTCCGATCTGGACGATGCAGTATTACGATCGCCCCTACCTGGATATCGCGGGCGTTCAAACCGGGCACAACGGTGGCAATCGCCAGCGCTGCGCCCATCACGCTATCGAGTGGATTCTGGACGCCTATCGCCATGAGCCGCACAAGCCCGTGATCAACCTCGAGGCCATGTACGATGGCCAGAGTGAGAACGGGTGGCAGGCAGTGGACGCCCGTTCGCTCGCGTGGCGGAGTTGGCTTTCCGGTGCGAAGGGCTACACCTACGGCGCCGGCGATACGCCGCCCAAGTGCCCGCAAGGCAGCGGCGGTGTCTGGAGATGGGTTACCGACCGCGAAAAGCCTGATTTCTGGGAAAAGGCGATCGAGTGGGAAAGCTCTTTCCAGATGCAATACCTGCACGACTTCCTGGCCGAGATCGAGTGGTGGAAGTTGGAGCCGGCCCACGAGCTGATCCTCAATCAGCCGGACGACGTAACTCGCCGCATGGTTTTGGCCAAGGTCGCCGGGGGTGATTTCGCCGTCGCGTACCTTCCGGACAACGACGGGATCGAGGTAGACCTATCGGCGTTTTCGACGTCTGTGGAGGCCCGTTGGTTCGATCCGGTCCGCGGTCGCAATTTCCCGGTGACCGGCCGCATCCCGAATCAGGGCAACCACCGCTTCGCACCGCCAGCCAAAGGCGATTGGGTGCTTGTTATCGAACGAGCCCCCGAAAAAGCCGCCGACGTATCCCCGGACCTCGATCTGCGGTTCCGCGTGACGGCCTACGCCGAAGCCGATATTCGCGAGGGTTTTCGCGATGAACGTTGAAAGAAACAGCTCATTCCTTTTGGTAGTTCTTGCTGGGTCAACGCTTGCATTCGGCCATAACGCGCATTCCAGACAGGCCAATCCGGCCTCGGATCCTGACAACGCCGGTGGCTGGATCCTGAACGAGGACATGAGCGACGAGTTTGAAGGGCGCGAACTGAACGCTTCTAAATGGCTTGTTCAAGGGACGGACGGTGAATACCGGTCACAATTCATCGGCCGGGCGCCTTCTCAGTTCTCAACGAAGAACGTGCGAGTTGAAGATGGAAAGCTGAAGCTGCAGACCCGGTGGGAACCTGATTTCCATTTCGCGGACAAGCCGGATGCGGATGGAAGGAATCGCGAGAATATCACCACTGCGGCAGTCATCAGCAAAAAGCAGTTTCTCTATGGCTACATGGAAATCAAGTGCAAAGCTGCGGACGCTTCTATCACGAGTTCCTTCTGGGCGACCGGTCATCATTCGGAGCTGGATGTGTTTGAATTCATGGGCGCTCCTGCCCAGGCACACAAGAAGCATCTAGAGAGAGAATACACGTTCACCATGATCGACTGGTCAAAGCATCAGTTGTCGAGGGTCTGGAGAGGCACACATCAGCTCGACTGGAGAGTCGCCGACGACCTCCATGTCTATGGCTGCGAGTGGAATGAAAGGAATCTGAAGTTCTATGCCGACGGCGGGTTGGTTGCGAGTGTTACGAAAGAAGAGATCGGCGACGGCTGGGTATTGAAGAACCCCTTATGGATATGGGTCGATTCGGAGACGTTTCCGTGGCACGGGCTGCCGCAAGAGACGGATTTGCCGATCGATTTTGAAATTGAATATGTCAGAGTCTGGCAGCGCAAATGACACGGTGTTGGCGGTCGGCTGAGCAACAAAGCACAGGCAACCAAGGGAGCTACCATGAGGTTAACTTTCCACCAGACCGTGATCGGTATTGCGTTTTTTGTCTGCTGCTGTCCTGCAATAAGCGTATCGCAATCCCGGCGGCGACATGGCGCAGGAGCCCTGGCCTCGCGTCACGCTGCCCAGCGACCTCGATATCGTCAGCATTGCCTACTTCGGCTTCAAAGACCTCCACGTTTGGCGCAACGACAATGGCAAGAAATGACTTGGTTGCAACCCCCGGATCGCGTCAAGCTGCGTGGTTTAGGAAGCTGGCGAGGTGGTCACGATAGGGGTAGAGCGTTTGTTGTTCCCGCTCGATGCGCGC
>Ga0307378_10002502_pt1 | contig 28003 bp, 41 predicted proteins | sample UN1MG_FD_202238 | JGI IMG/M metagenome (GOLD analysis project Ga0307378, IMG submission 202238) | Soil microbial communities from Risofladan, Vaasa, Finland - UN-1 | ecosystem: Environmental > Terrestrial > Soil > Coastal area > Acid sulfate soil | place: Finland: Risofladan, Vaasa | collected... | reverse complement strand
TTGCAGTCGGCGATAGCCTGTTCGTGATCGGGCTTCGCCTTCATCGTGTGCAAATCATCAAACGCCCGCATAAGGGCCTCTGCCGTCTTGACGGTCTTCTGTCTCTGCGTCTTGATTCGGTCCTCGTCCGCGTCCCCGGCCGGCTCGCCGTGCGGGTGATGGCACTTGGCGCACGATACGTCGTCTTCGTCTTCGTCGTCCCACTTGCTCCCGGCACAATTTGGGCATTTGCCGTAGTCGGGTTCGGTGGGCTCGGACACCGGCTCAGACTCAACGTCGATAGGGCCGGCGTCCGGCGGAGTGGAGGCCGGCTTCGGCGGCTTCTTCCCACCGGCAGCAATGGCGGCTTTTCTGGCGGCCTTGGCGGCACCGTCTAAGGTTCCTTCGAGCATCAAAACCGCCGACCTGGCTGCGCTTTTGATGCTCCCCATATCCCTGGAAAATTGCATATAAAACTGTGCTGTCCTTAGACTTCCGTCAAATAGGCGTTCGCACTCGCCCTCCCACTTCTTGTGGGGTAGGGTCGATTTTGCGGCCAGCAGTTCTTGGCCAGTTTCCAGGGCGTGCTTTGTGGCTTCGCCGAGATCTTTCTGCACGTAGGTGTGCAGTACATTTGCCTTACGAAAGTGCTCATGCACATCGATCGGTAGGTTGTTTTTGTTAGCCATCCGTGTCCTCTTGTTTTTCTAACCATCGTGAAAAGCGACTAGGGCCGGCGTCCGGCGGAGTGGAGGCCGGCTTCGGCGGCTTCTTCCCACCGGCAGCAATGGCGGCTTTTCTGGCGGCCTTGGCGGCACCGTCTAAGGTTCCTTCGAGCATCAAAACCGCCGACCTGGCTGCGCTTTTGATGCTCCCCATATCCCTGGAAAATTGCATATAAAACTGTGCTGTCCTTAGACTTCCGTCAAATAGGCGTTCGCACTCGCCCTCCCACTTCTTGTGGGGTAGGGTCGATTTTGCGGCCAGCAGTTCTTGGCCAGTTTCCAGGGCGTGCTTTGTGGCTTCGCCGAGATCTTTCTGCACGTAGGTGTGCAGTACATTTGCCTTACGAAAGTGCTCATGCACATCGATCGGTAGGTTGTTTTTGTTAGCCATCCGTGTCCTCTTGTTTTTCTAACCATCGTGAAAAGCGACTCCCGACGATCCGCTCGAAATCCTCTTCCTCGACGTACTCGCGCAGTCCGCAGATTACGCCGCAGTAATACGCCGCGGTCTTCACACCGTCAAATCGTCGGTGGTCGCCTGACTCGACGGTGGTGACATACCAATCATGGCACCCGCGCCAATGTATTTTGAGCCACAGCAGCCAGCCGGCCGCGTTCAGGTGCGGCGACGTGTCGGCGTTGAACGTGTGGCAGTGAGCGCAGAGACAGCAGCCGTTACGCAGTTCGTATCGTGTCGCTGCGTGTTGGCGAGGCACCAGGTGATGTGCCTGCAAACTGGTGCGCTTGCCACAGACGGCACATCGGTTGGCCCAATCGCCGCGGACGGCGAGGCTCCACAGCCGGTCGGCCATGTCGCGCAAAACGCCCTTGGCCGGGATGTCCTTGTTTGTTCGCTTCCGTGGCCGCTTCCGTGCCATTGCGTCCGTGCTCCTAGCTGTTCGGCTTAAAGTCAAGCATCATCATGGGTTCCTATGCGCTTCATGTGAGGCTTCTATCTGTTCGATCTCCTCGATTCGCATGCCGATACAGTTGGTGAGTTGCTTGTGTTCTACTTCAGCAAAGCCCCGTGTCTCTGCCCAGGCGAGCCACTTATGGCAGTCGGTCTCGCCCATGGTTTCCAGGCCCGGCGGTATCAGGGTGTAGAACCGGACGTTGGCCAGTGCCCGCAACTCCGCCAATGCTTTCTCGTTGCCGGCGAACTTGCCCGGCACGGCCCTATCGTACTTTTCGAGCGTGTCCAAGTCTGGCGCGTTGAATATCGCGGCCTTGGCTTTGGATATTCGTTGCTGTTCGGTGGGCGCGGGCGGGGTTGGCTTTGCGGCTGGTTCCCTGTTGCCGTTCTTCGGCTGCGCTGCCTTGCCGTCGTCGTCCTCTGGTGCTACCCCGACAATCGCCGATAGTGCGTATCTACGAGCGTAGGTAATAGCGGAGCCAATCGCCTGCGGAGTGAACGTGTCGGGCCGCAGTGTCATATCGCTAGAGATAAACTGCCCGGACGAGTGCAGCAATATGGTCGTGACCACCACGACTCCACCACCAGCCTGTGGTGCCTGCACGACGGACAGCCCATTGTCAGACAACGGCTGTCTGCACACCTCAATTACATTTGCGAGGTGGGCGTATTTGTAGCTGTACTCGCCACCTGCCTTCATTTTCACTTTGGCGACTTCGCCCGCCACGAGAGTAGTGATACTGGCCTGGGCTTTGGCCAGTGCCGCTGCCAGGGCGTCTATGTTTTCACTCATTCTGACGGCTGGAATGACATGTTCTTGCGTCTCTACCACGGCAACTCCTCCTCTATAGGTCTCTCGAGAATTTGTTTCTCATCACTCTTCTTCCTCCGGGGCGTGTTCTTCGCACACTGGCTCACCTTTGTCAGACCAAATAGTGTCGTCTTCGCATCTGCCGGTCGGCTCGCCGCAGACGCTACAGAGTTGCAGTGTGCCGGGGTAATTCCCTGCGTTCCAGGCATCATGTTCACTCTGAAACATCGCGTGTCTGTAGCCGCCTGGCCAAGTGTTTTCCATCACGTCAGTCCCTCAATCGCATCTATGATTACCGCTGCCCTGGCCGCCACCGGCAAATACACGCCATCGTTCCGTTGGTGTATCTCCTTCGCCGCAAACAGTATCTCGGGTAGGGTGGCTGGGTCGGCAGCAATGGCCTGGACGACAATGCCTCTCGCCCTAATTGCATCGATATCGCGGGCATCGAGGTCGTCGCGAATCCAACTCGCATACTTGCGGATCAGTTCCCACTGCGGGTCGGCGGACGTTACGGGTTGGGTCATGGCTTCCTCCCCTGGTTCTCGTTCCAGTCCATTTCTTCCTCGATATCGCACAGCGGCCTGCCGGTTTGCAAAGCCTTGCCCACGGCGTCGAGAGCTGCTTGCATTGCTTGTCCATGATGTAGGTCTACGATCAGGCCGCCGACCAGGACGGGAGGTTGTTTCGCTATGCAGACCATGTTCGCTCTCCTTGTTAGTGTAAATTCGCCCGCCGTCGTCAGAGGTTACACAGGTTTGCTCAACGGAGCGTGACGAGCGACGGCGGGCGGTGGTGTAGGCAAATGAAAAAACGCCCCGCCGCGTCCTGCGCGTACAACGAACGCAGGGCCCGGGGGGGCGTCTTTGTATCGAGTTGGTTTTGTTGAGTCCGTTCATGGCTGTCCGTTGCCGTTTGTCCGTGGCCGCTACGTCTGCGGCCTAATTCTCGTTCGTCCGTCTCGTTGCAACAGGGCGAAAATCTCGCCCCGGTGAATCGGCACCTCTGGCGGTGCCTCGAAGCCCAGGCGTGCTCGATCGCGTTGCACGCCCAGCAGCGTAACAACGATGGGCTTGTCGCCGACAAGAATCACAACTGTCTCTGTCGGCTTTCTTGTAAATACGAGCATCAACTTGGTCCTGACAAAAAAACACGCTAACCTCCGTGGTAATAATACCCCGGGCAAAGCCGCAGCCATGCAGCCCGCCCGGATCACCTTTACCGGCGGCCGTGCCGGTTTGTTCAGGGCGTCGGCACCTCGACAACGCCCCACTCGCTAATCATCAGGGGCCACCTCCACAGACCCCATTGCAGCACTCTTGTCAATCGTCTCCCTGCGTGCTACCGCAGGCAAGAACCGCACCATCGCGGCTGCTACAAGGGGAGCGGGCCGGATTTGCACCGACGACGTGCCTGTGACGAGCAAACCATCGCCACGCCGCCGCTCCAATACGAGAGAACAGATCATTTGGGTTTGTCTAGGTTATTTGTACCGATGGTAAGAATTAACTGAGCGATCTCGATCACATCAAGGGTTTTGTCCGGAGCCGGAGCCGTCGCCGTAGCCGTAGCCGTAGCCGCCGTCGCCGTAGCCGGAGCCGTAGCCGGAGCCGGAGCCGTAGCCGGAGCCGTAGCCGGAGCCGGAGCCGTAGCCGTAGCCGTAGCCGTAGCCGGAGCCGTAGCCGGAGCCGGAGCCGTCGCCGTAGCCGTAGCCGTAGCCGTCGCCGCCGCCGTCGCCGTAGCCGGAGCCGTCGCCGTAGCCGTAGCCGGAGCCGTAGCCGTCGCCGTAGCCGGAGCCGTCGCCGTAGCCGTAGCCGGAGCCGTAGCCGGAGCCGTAGCCGGAGCCGGAGAATAGCCCTAATGGTATGGTGTTAATACAAATCGTCGGCACGCCCGATGATCGCAGCAGGTCGTCGATCAGGTCTTGATCCTGCATTCCTGAATGGTACGCCCAATGCAGCAGATCTGACGGCACGGCATCGATGGCCATCCCCGGCGTGAGTTGGGAGAGGCTCTCGCGACAGGCTCCGCGAAATTGAGCTTCGGTGATGTGAGCTGTTGTTAGGACGACCACGGTGCTACCTCCCAGCGTCTGGCCGCTTCGTCGCTACACTCGCTCATCGAGGTCACGTCGAATAGCTGCGTTCTTGACGCCGCTGGCCCAACTCGACATTCACTATTTGGCCCAGTTGCTGCCAAGCCCAGGAAACCTTTCGCTGATCGTGCCCAATAGAGGCAATTACGTGCCTCAATCAGGACCACGGTATTGGCCTCTTGTGATTCGAGGGTGCCAAAAAACACGCCTCGATGTGCCGTGGTAACGACGACTTTAGTGTTCAGGTCCATCTGGCGATCTCCTTGTTAGGGGTTGTTACGGCTGCGCACGAAAAACCCCGGCCAGGGCTGCATCCACGTCACTGTTTGCAGTCCCGCCGGGGCATGAATTGTTCGCGTGTGCGCTACGGGAGCGCAGAACGTGGCTGCTACAAGGGGAGCGGGCCGGAATCGAACCGGCGACAACGCAAAATGTAATCGTGTCCTCCAATGGTCAGCGCGGTGGCCGCCCATCCGCTCCAATACGAAAGAACAAGAGTAAAACGCGGCCGGCCACGCTACCCGCCAGAGTAGACCGGCCGCGTTGGGACTTAGTTGAGATCGAGCGGCGGCAACACGTCGGCCGCCGTCTGCTCTTCCAACTGCGAGGTGTCGAGATAGTGTTCGCTCATATCGGTATGGTGCCCCAGTTGAGCAGAGGCCATTGCCCGGCCCCCGAACCGATAGGTCAGCGTGTAGCACGTTCGACGAACGCAGTGAAACATTCGCTCGCGTCCGTTGGGTAGCCCGGCCGTGCGGAGAATGGCTTTCAGTTGAATGAATTTCTGCCGCCGGCCGTAGGGATACGGCCACACAAGTTCTCGGGCAAGATCGAAGTGACCGGCTATCGCGGCCACCGCCTGATCGTGCAGGTGGACCACTTGTTCTTCTCCCGTTTTGCTGGAGTCGGCTCGCAATACCACCAGCCGCCTCAGCATCGACACGTCGGCCGAGCGAACTTGGAGGGCTGCTGATATCCTGGCACCGCTCCAATACAGGAAGATCATCAGCGAAGACCACCAGGCTGATCGCGAAATGCCGGTGCCCCGCATGTTGCCTCGCAACGAGCGACAAGTAGCAACAACTCGCTCGTATTCGTCTAATGTCCAGGCGACCGGCACCCGACGGGGCAATCTGATCGGCGGAATATCGGGCGGCGGCAATGAGGTGTACCCGTGCTTGTGTGCCCAACGCCAGATCGTCAGCACGTCGCCCCGCTCCCGTTTGACTGTCCGAGGCGACACTTCCTTGAGCCGGGCCCGGAGCCAGGGCAGCACAAGACTTTCCGACAACTCTGAGATTTTCAGTGGCCTGCCCGCGTGCCGTTCGAGCGAGCGGAGAGCGTAGCCGTATTGTGCGGCGGTAGAGTCCGATACCGAGAGGCGGTGTGGTAGATACACCGCGGCAAGAAACGCTGACAAGTTGTCTGGAGGGCAGTACACGGCTGATTCGGTCGCTGCTTGTCCACTTGTGCTTATGCACAAAATGTAGCATACGATTTGCGAAAAATGTCTTTATGCCGTACATCCGTGCTTCTATTTTTGGTTCGGTTTCTACGGTTACAGGAAAATTACACAAAAAACCCCGGACGAAACTGCATCCGCACTACTGGATTTGCAGTTCCGCCGGGGCGTGTTTTGGTCGCGTGCGCACTACTTGGGCGCAGACGGTGCGGATGCCAAGCATCGAATTGCTCGTCGGGTCAGGGTGCCCGGTGGCCGCAAGAGGGCGGCAAGAGGGCTGTGTTTGTTTTGAAAGACTCAAACGTGTAGCATTTTCAACTTACTCGCTGCCCCGCGGCGGTTAGGCCAGAGGCGTGTTTTCAGTTGATAGACCGAATATACCAAAGTTAGCCCGCTGCTGTCAAGCCAGCCTCGGCCGAATTCGTCTCTTTTTCATGGATTTCTTTTCGCGGTGGCTGCATGAGAAGATCCACCGAGGTATCTAGCGCTTCGGCAATTCGGCCTAAAATCCCCGGTGCCGAGCCACTTTCGCCGCGGTATACGCGGCCGATAGCAGTCGGGTGGTCTCCGGTTTTCAGTGCAAGTTGCCGTTGCGGTATTTCCCGGTCCCGGAGAATACGCTGGAGATTCGCCGCGATATTCTTCACGGCCTGTTCATTGGTGAGCATGGTTGCCATTCCTATAGTATGGCAGATTTGTTATACTACGTCAAGGCAAACCGTCCGAGGTGGTTTGAAGGCCAATACAGCAAAAGCCCCTGGTCCTTGCGGATACCAGCCACCCCAAACGGTTTGCAGTGCCGAAGGGGAGACTTGAACTCCCACCCTCCGAAGAGGACTAGGTCCTGAACCTAGCGCGGGTTTCAGAGCCTGATACGGGCGATAGCCCGGGAAAGAAGGAGAAACCAAATGGAATCCACAAAGCCGGAACGTCGGGTGATCCCCGATAATTGCCCTAAGATCGTGTGCCTGTGTGGTTCGACACGATTCATGGACATGTTCCACGAGGCCGGCTGGCGGTTATCGCTCGAAGGGTACATTGTGCTGACAGTCGGTGTTTGCAAACACGCCGAAGACCACGGCGGCGAAGCACTCGGAGCAGACGTAGCTGCCCGGCTTGATGAGCTACACCTTCACAAGATCGACTTAGCCGATTGGGTCGTTATTTTGAACGTGGACGGCTACATTGGCGAGAGTACCCGTCGCGAACTTGAGTACGCACAATCTCTCGGCAAGCATGTGACATTTTTGGAAAACCTCAGGCAAGATAGCCCGGCACGGGCGGGAGAAGAGAATGCCAACACGTAGAACATTTTTGAAGATCGTGGCTAGCCTGATGGCGCCAATGATCGATGTGCCAATTCGTGCGTTCGTGCCACCGCGTGATCCGTTCGTACACCACGCGATCGGATTAGACGGCCTCTACTCGCACGTCGGCATTCTGCCGATTACCAGAGAGCTAAACATTTGCGAAGGGCTGTTGCTGGACATAGGCGATTGGGACGGCACGGGCTACCCGTGTCTCGTGCAGAACGCATGTACATTTGGTAAATCTCCGCCGCAAGTTTGGATTTATGATTTTGACTTATGGAATTTTCGCCACGACGATCACCTCGACCCGCCCCGCAACGTTTGTCATGGGCATCGGTTTCAGAGCCATTCGGCGGCGCACGCATATCGTCGATTTGGAAAGGGGCTACGGACTGTTGTCATGGCGGGCCGCGGCCCATTAGCGCGGCAGTTATATGGCGTGAGCTACCCCTAACCCCCAACCACCAAGCCCGGCACGGGCGGGAGAAGAAAAACATGCCTATGAGATACCCGTGGGATTTACTTCGCTGGCGGTTTGTGGCTGCGTTTCATATTGCCTGGTGGTTTCTGCGGGGAGCGCCAATGAAAGACCAGCCTGCGAAGAGTCGGTGGGAAAACACAAGATGGGCGTGGCAACTATGGAAAATCGAGATTATGTTTCGGCATGAGAAAGGTAAATACGTGTCGTTTGATAAAGTCATGGAAGAATTAAGCGCGAGAATTGACTGAACCCCTAACCACCGGGGGCGATAGCCCGGGAAAAGGAAAAAGCAAAATGGCAAACATGAGTGATATGGAAGTCGAGCCGCCATTTCTTCCGCCCGCCGCCGTGCAGTTTGCGAAAGACATGGCAACCCTAGCGAAGCAGCATGGGATTAGAGAATGTACCACAACGATGTGGTTGGCGCGTCCAAGCGGTGGCACGTCGAATGTTCAGTTCGACGGCAAGCTGATTATGCATTATTCAGGATTCGATAGGCGAGGACGGCCGTGCGAAAACGTGTATATCGAAGCCGACTCAAGATGTCGGATCAATGTCGTCCAAACGCCGGAGTCCTGAATCTCCAACCATGCGTCTCGTCTCCTTGTTAGGGTTGGGCTTCCCGGCAGCGCCGGCGGGTGGATTAGTCGGCGGACGGAAACGGCGGGTTGTCCATATCCACGAGTCCACGGCAATCAGGCGCCTCCGCATCATCGCAATGCAGTAGTTTCATGCGGTCACGCATCTCCGCATCATAATCATCGCGCGGCCTGCCTTTTTCTCGATCGCCGGCTGCGGTCAAGTCGGCTGCCGAGACCTCCCTGCGACGCAGGCCGACGAGGACAGCCGGCGCCCGGTCTCCCTCGCGGCGGTAAATCGCCCACCAGTCATCTCCGACCGGTTCGGCAATCAGGCCGGGCGTTTGAACCGCTCGGAAGTCCATCCGAGCCTCGGCTTTGTATATGCTCCATGCTGTCTTCATCGTTCGTCTCCTGAAAAAGGTTTGGGTTGGGTTCTATCGCCTCATCCCCTCGCCCTCCACGGCGGAGGGCGGTGGGGCGGGGCGTCAGCCGCGCGGACGAACAATTCTGTTGTTTGCCGTTGCCTCACGATATTCTCTGGTCGCATCTTCGATGTCGCCGCAAGGATGGCCGCGATGGATGCTCCCGTACGCTTTGATCCCGTAGACTTTGCCGGTGGCTTTTTCGGCCATCATGTGGCCGCTGCTGCCGCAATCTAGGCAGATATACTTGCGTCGGCCGCTGGCGTGCTTTGCATAGTCCCGGTCGTAGTCCAAGTTGGGATAATGTTGCTCGAAGTGGTCCCGACCGTTTTCGTGCCAGGCTGTCAGAAAGGCGATGATCCGGGTGTCGGTCGGGCCGGTGAGTGGTTGGTAGGTAGTTGCGGTTGCCATCGTTTTTCCCTTTGCGTTTGTGGTTTCGTGTTTCATTTCTTTCCCCTCGTCTAACTGTATTCTATCCGAAGCATCGGATAACGTCAATGGCAATGGGGCCAAAATTCGGAAAATTCCGAAAGTAATTATCTTTTGGGGGGGGAGTACGGCAAAAGCAGAGCGGAAACGCTGATATCCAGTGCTCCGGCAATCGCCGTCAGCGTATCCAGCAGGGGGCTGTAGTGCCCGTTTTCGAGGTCACAGACGGTCTGCTGCCGCTTTCCTGCCATATCCGCAACGGCCTGCTGAGAGAGGCCCAGTTCGAGCCGGCGGGCCCGGACGCTAGCACCGATGGTGTGTGACTTGCTCATAATTAGGTTATACGATATTTCGGCTAGCGTGTCAAGGGCCGATTGACACGGCGGGGTTGTTTTTTGGAACTGTTGACAGCCACCGGCCCCGCGTGGTAAGTTGGAGGGATGTAGGGAGAATTGTCATGGCTACGTTTCTCTGCGATCACTGTGGGCACCAGCGGCTGACACGCGACACCAACGTCGGCCGGCTGGCAAAATGCCCGGAATGCAATCACCGCTCGCGGATCAACGGCACGCCGCCGCCGGTGAGTCCCGTTCGAACGGAATCCATCCCGTTTGTAGAGCCTGAGCCGGACTGGCCGGTCGGACCCGGGAGCCCGGAACAACTGCCGAGGTGTGCCATCATCCTAATGCTCATCACCTGGATTTCGGTGGGGCTGGCCGCATTGCTGAGCCTGATGTATTTCGTGTGGATATGGTCACGCGTCGAAGATGGTCTACAAGGAGCGGCAGTAGGGGCCGCATTCGTCGTCATGGCCGCGCCGCTCGCCGTCGGTTACGTGCTGGCCCGGTGTATCGAGAAGGCCGTCAAGATATTCGTGCGCCGCTGAGCATCACGGCCAGTGCCCCTTCGGGCACACTTCCGTGGCCATGGCCGCTTTGTCGCTGATTGGCAACAGCGACTTCTTCACGGTGCAGCCACAGACTTTGCAGATTTGGTTTTCGTGGTCGAACAGTTTGCTTGGGCAGGCGTGGCATATCAGGTAAAGGACTTCTCGTTCTTCTCGGGTCCGCGTTGGGCATCCTGCTTTGCACCACTTGGCGATAGCCGCGGCCCAGTGGGCGGCGAGTTGCGGGTAGCCGAACTGCGTCTTCTGGGCCAAGATGGCTTCCGCCCTGGCTCGGAGATCTGCATGGGCGGGCGGCAACGAAGCGACGGCAGCCTGGAGTTGAATCGTGACTTCTTGACTTACGGTCTGCCTTCGCTTGGCTCTTTTAAGAAGCCGTGCTTGCCGTCGTTCTTCGCGGCCTTCCCATGTACCCATTGTAATTATCTCGGATCTGGCGGGCTCTTGATGTCGATGTCGGGCGAATCGCTCCATAGCCCCCAGTTCGCACAGAACATGGAGAAACCTCCCATGGTGTGTTCCTGTGTCCAGTTCACATCTATGTTCATGCAATCCAATTCCCCGTCTCCATTTAGTTCGCCCAGCGGTTCCGAAAACTTTGCGTGAAAGCCGCTGTCATCCCACGTTCCACACGTGCCAATCGTCAAAATTCCCCAGCCGGAGGGATCTAGAATTCTGAGGTCGAGAAAATAATTGTCGTAGTTCGGCCCGCAAACCACCGGAAACGGCTGAGTATGTACAATCCCAAAACCATCGTCGCAAGGATCTTTTGTTGATGCCCGATACCTACAGCCGTAGCCCTCTGTGGGAAGCTGCTTGAGTTGCCACCAGGTCTCATTCCAGTCATCGTTGGTGTCTGGTCCGGTATATGGAGGATAGTGGGGTTCGTAGCTCGTAATCCCATGAAATCGCACGTACATGAATTTGGGGGTATTGCCCCCGATACAAGGCGCGCACGGGAGTGGGCAACAGCACGCATTGGGATAACCGCCGGCGAACCGCAAGAGCGGAGGCACGTACAAGCTGGAGGCCAGTTTCTGCCAAGGGTCTTTTCTGCGTCGGATCATGGGCAATCCACCTGTGTAATTTCCCACTGATCCTCTTCCTCGCAGTAGACCGCCTCTGCACGCGCGTCTTCTTCAAACACAAAACCATGTGGGTTTACGACGGTGATGGTGTCGCTGGCGCTGTCCGTCGGGTTCTTGCCGTAGATAGCAACCACGTTGTCAACGTAAATGGTTGCTGCGTCAGAATCTACCGTAGTCAGTCCGTGGATCATTCGCACACCGGTTCCCCCGCCACCCAGCCTGACAACAGCCCACGTGTCGTCAGTCCATAGGATTTGTGCTGCGCCGCCGGCGGCACTTGCGAGTTGATCGGTTTCTCCGTCGTCGATGTCTGCGTATTTGTGATCAGCATCACCGATCGAAACACGGGCCGGGCAAACGCCGTCGATGTACGCCCGCCCGATGCCGCCGGCTACTATCGGTTCCGCCAAGATCACGAATTTGCCGATGTGGTCCGGCTCGATCGGCGTAACGCAATCCAACACAACGCGGTTCTTGAATTCATCCAGGGCATCGTCCGGGCTGAACAGCGGGCCGTCGATGCCGAGCACGTCGAAGCGGTTACAGTCTTGGGGCGTCGGAACTTCGTCAACGTCAACTGTGCTGGAATTCTTTACCCAGATGATGCCGGTCTGCTTGGTGTGGCGGATCAGGTCGGCGCCGGTGTAGTGCGTTTCTTTTCGCCACCAACGCAACATATCAAGCATCTGGTTCCAGGCCGTGATACTGAACCTGGTGACCGATGCGCCGGGCGATAGTTTTTCAAACGGATTGGGCATTCCACTAGCTCCCAATCCCGAGCACCGAAAAATCTTCCCGGTAGCTCACCTGCTCGATGTTCACCTGGCGTGGCTTCTTCAGCAGCTTCTTTGCTACTGTGCCGTCGGTCGTGGTGTATTCCACCCACGCGTACTCCCAGCCCTTTTTGTCCACGCCTTGGATCGGCCCGACCGTCTGCCCGGTCACCGACTGGGAATACTCGAACATATAGGTAATGTCCAACAGTAGCGGGTCTTTGCTGGACTGGCCGCCGGTAGCTCCCATAAACATCACGGTATCGGCGTCGAAGCCACGAAACGATCCGGTGTTTACCGAGCCAGTGAGTTCGCCAAGGATCGTCGCATACGTCCAGCCGTAACTCGCCAGCAGCAGTTGGTGGTTCTCGGTCCACTTGAATCCAGCAGCGGCGACATCAACGCCCTCGATGTCGCCGTTCTCCGTGACGCCGATCGTGCCCTCGTGGCTTTCTGCCGCACCGTCGGCGTACTCTGCGATATGCTCGATGGCCTGGGTGATGTGTTTCGTCTGGCCGGTGGTATCGAACGTCCACTTGTACTCGCCTTCCTCCGGCGGCGAAATCGGCCCGTAGGTTACGTCAACGTACCAAACATCGAAACCCTGACAGGCCAATTCGATATTTTGGCGAACGAGATTCTCGTACAGCACGGGAGAGTAACCGGCGGCAAGCGCCCGGGCCACGATCTCATTGGTGGTGCCGCTCAGCACGTAATGACAGACGGCCGACCCGGGCTGGCCCGATGTCTCTGGACTCTGCGGTCGTTCGCCCCAGCGGATCAATGCAGCCATGGTTGATTCCTCACGCGGTGGCTTCCAGGGTGAGTCGCTTTTGTTCGCGCAGCAGGTTTTCGTCGATCTTCAGCAGGCGGTCGGTGGCCGTCAATAGTTTTTCGACCGCCTTGGCCGTGCGCTCTGCGGGGGTCTTTGCACCGAGCCCGCTTACTTCGCTGCCTTTGAACGTGCCGGCATTCGCGGTTTGCATTGCAGTACCTGCGCCGGATCGCTCGATTTGCTGCCTTTTCAAGTCAAACTGTTGGTTGATCAATCGCGGATCGACGCCGGCGGCTTTCGCTTCTTTCATCGCATTTTGGTAATCGCGTTTCCAGTTTTCAAGTTCGCGTCTCTTCCCCTCGAATTGCAGGTCGATTTGCGTTCTGGCGATATCTTCTTCGACGGCGGCCGTGGCCGTTGTAGATTGCTGTTTTTGCTGTGCTGCCGCCGCCTGCCGCTGGTCCCGTTCCTGCTGGCGTATCTGCCGGTCGCGATCCTGTTGTGTCTTTCTGATGCCGGCCATGTGTGCATTGCTCGTCACCTGAGCATCATGCACTGCTCGCTGCCGCCGGGCTTCAAGCGCTTCCAACTCGACAACGCGTGCCTTGTCTTGCGCGTGCATGGCCGCCCGGGTGGTCTCTCCCTTGAGCATGGTCTTGGCCATCTCAGCCCGCTCGTATCCATACTGTTCCTCGATGCGAGCTTTTTCCTGGTCGAACTGGTTTGCAATCGCTGCAATTTTTGCCTGGGTGAGGCGGCGCTCGTACTCCTGTTGCTCCGCAAACATCTCGGCTTGCGTTGCTTTCGCTTTCGCTGCCGTCTCTTCCGGCGTAGCTGGTGTGGTCGTAGCGGCTGGTGTGCCTGGCGTTTCCTTCGTACCAGTTGCATCAATGCGTTCGATCGTGGCTTTCAGTTCTATGTCGTCGATGAGCCCAAGATAGTAAAACAAGCGGACCGCCGCCTTCTGAGCTTCTTTAAGCGCGTCGATCAATATGCGTACCCCGTCAATGATTGACGTGATGTAATCCGCCAGCGCCTGTAGCCCGAAGATCAAAACGTCGATCGCCCCGCTGGTTTCTGCCAGTTCGACGAAAAGATCAATTGCAGCGACCGCCACGTCGCCAAACTGACTCGCAACGTATGCAAGAGAATCGCCCAGCCGACCGAACGCCGCGCTGATCTTTTCGCCCGCCCCGGCCATGGCACTGCTCAGTTTTTCGGATTTTGCGACCAACAACGAGAACACGGCAACGGCCGCTCCTACCACGACAACCAGTGCCGCGATGGTCGCGCCGATCGGGTTTGCGACCAACGCCCAGAGTGCAGCCCCCACAACATGAAGGGCGATGCTGTACGCCTTTAATGCCCACGACAACGCCCATAGGGCCTTGGAGTACAGCAATGTATAGGTCAATCCAATTTTCACACGCGCATTGTAGATCAGCAACGCAATAGATAGCTTCGCGGTAGTAACGAGAAACAACACCATTATGGCTTGAGCTGCAGATAAGGCGGCCCCCAACGCCACGAGCGCAACGCCCGATGCCGTGATGCCCATCGCGAGCTTTCCGGCCAAACCGATTAGATTCTGATGAGAGTCTGCCCATTTGCTCATCCATTCCATCAGGGATGAAACCATATCGGTGAGACGGGCCAACGGGGCAAGGAATGGGCTACCGAACGCGGTCCGAGCGTTTTCTGCCTGGGCCGACAGTCGCTTCAGTGCTTCGGTAAAATCGCCCGATGTGCGTGTCGCTTGCCCCTGGGCGGCCTTGGTGCCGGCCAGGATGATATTCAGCCGGGCCATAACTTTCTGTTGTTCGGTTGCTGCCTCTGGCTTTAGTCCTTGATTGAGAAGGTTTTGCTTTACCGCCGCTTCACTGACGATCACGCCATACTTTTTCATCACCTCGCCCGAACCTGTCAGTGCCGCGTGGAGATCTCGCATAGCGTCTTCGTCCGTCACGCTTCGATTGAGCGCACCGAGGTCAACGGCCAGCTCCGTGACTGCCTTGCTCATATCCATGGCCGCCCCGGCCGCGAACCCGAGCGGGACAAACAGGTCTTGCGAGTCGGCCAGAAATTCGGCAATCTGCCGGCGGGAGCGACCGATCTGTCCGGCAAACGTGTCGCCCCACACCTTGGCGGCGACGGCGTTCTCGCCGAACACAACATTGAACTTGCTCATAACCGTCTGGAGGTTACGGGCGGGGCCCATCACCAGCATCAGCGGTGCCGTCGCCGCTGCCCCCAGTTTGATCAGATAATAGCCGAGGGCTCGAACGGCTGTGCCAAAGTCACGGAGTTGTTTTTGAGCGTTGTCAAGGCCCTTTCGCAAAAGAGAATCGCGCGTGTAGAGATCAATGTATGCCCTGCCTGCCCTGATGTCTGCTGCGCCCGCCATGGTCGTTATAGTCCTTTTTTGGCGATTGCAATCAGCACGGCTGGGTCATAGGGCAGAATGTTGTCGGCCGCTGTTCGACGTGGCGGCGAAACCCGCAACGGGTTGCAGTCATCGGGGGTGTACGGTTCGGTTTCTTCTTCCGGGTCGCTTGCCAAGTTTATCTTCAGAGCAATCAGGTGGGCCATCGGGTCCCACGCGCCGCGAGCCATCCGCCATAGTTCCGCTAGTGTTTTCGGGTCGGGGTCGTGTCCACTCAGCCCAGCAAGTTCGTAGGCGAGCTCAATTGGGTCAATGCTTGCTCTACTTGGTTTTTGATCCCCTCGCTCATGGCCGCCTCGATCCTCTGGTCCAACGCGGTGTCCGCCAGCGTCTTCGCCGTCAGTTCTTCCGCCTTCTCCCTCATCGCCTTCGACTTCTGTACGGCCGTCGTAATCAGGGATTTCTTCGCGGCGTGGAAAAAACCGGGGATGGCCCCCATCACCACCCCTATCGCATCGCTGAGCGGATCACCTACCACGGCTGCGCCAAATTCCTCTTCGCCGATCCCGCGTTTCGTGGCCTGCTCTTCGCACAACAGCCATACCAGATCGTGCATCAACAGGATGTCGCTGGCCAATCGTGTGAACGTGTCGTCGCGAAGGTCCAGCAGGTCGATACTCAAAACGCTCCGTATTCGCTTGACCGCACCGACCGTCAAGTCGATCGACCACGTTCGCTCCTGATTGTCTTTGAAACTCCCCACAGCCGGGTTCCTTTCTCGCCGTGTTTACGGCGTGCTGTCCTGGAGAACGAGAATTTGCAGAATCGCCGCAGCAGTGGTGGTGCCATTGCTGACCGCAAGGTAAGTGATCGGGTTGCCGGTAAACGGGTTGGTGATTCCGTTGGTGTCGTGCCAATGGTACGGCTCGTTGGCCAGCAACTCGATGGCCTCGATAACGGCGTCCCCAACATCGTGACAGGCCACGCTTGTTCGTAGGCTGGAGTTCATCACGATCAGAACTACCACATCGCCATCAATCGCAGTATTGATGAGTACCTGGTCGCACACATTCACGACGGTGTCGTCTACGGGCAAAGCATCGCCGGCCCCCGAATTGGTAATGTCCACCGCGTTAGTTGAAATTGTGCAGGCCACGCCGTATCTGACGCCTGTAGCCCAATAAAGATCGAAGGTATGCGCCCCGTCGCCTAGCCCGTGGCCGGCGGTCAGGGTGCCGGTAGCCGTGCTGTCTTCATCGTTCTGATAATCCGCCAACAACGTGGCGACTGGCAGACTAATCGACGTGCTGCCGTCGCCGTGTACGACGGTGTTGTCGGCCTCCTTGGTAATCGTCTTTTGAATCGTAGAGCCGCCGATCGATGCGACGGTTGCGAGTGTTCCTTTGGGCATGATCTATTTCCTTTGTGTTTGTGTGTCAGTTTATTACAGGGCCGGCCGGCTCACACATATGGCTGCGGAGCACGCGCAGATTCGTCCGTCGGCGTGGCGGTGAACTTGAAAGTTTGCTCACCCTTGTAGGGCTGGCCTCGCTCCATGGCCAAAGTCACATCGCCGTCAAAACCCTTGCCCGAGGTGTGGTCTTTCAAGCGGAGGGCTACCGGAGTGCCGGCCGCCGCCGCGCCCCGCAATGCAGTCAGCGTGGTGTCGTCTGTCTTGTCGAGCATGGTAAAATCCATCCCCATCGCGATGGCCACAACCTGCTCGGTTTTGAGTGCCGCCACCTCGTTGCCCTTGACGGTCGTCTCCGCCTTTTCTGGGTCGATGGAATACGACACGTCGCGGATGTTCGTGATTAGTACGGCTCCAGTGGTTCCGGCCACGCCGTAATAAGTCAGGCCCTCGAAGCCCATTTTCGTAACGCCCATGATCTATTTCCTTTCGCGTTTGTTGCGTATGTGTTTATTCTCTTACCGAACCGCGCCACGTTTCGCGGAATCGGCCGAGGCTTGCCCGTAGCGCGGGCCCCATGAAGGGCCGGGCTGGATACTTTGCACCCTGGTACGTTCCGCCGTGCTCGTGGGGCCAGGCCGATTCTCCGACGATGCTGTATCGAGGCCCGACTAATGCCGTGGTTGCAGATTGTTCGCGCGTCACGGCAAACCACAACGAAGCCGGTAGCTGCCCGCGGCGGGAATGCGGCGGCTGCCCAGGTTGTGACGGCTCGTCGGAAATCTCAATTGAGTCCTTGGCATACTTGCGAATACTCGCCGCCGCGTGTCCCAAGTTGCGATAGCTGGCCTTGTCCACGGCCTGCTCCACCTTGGCGGTTTCGTCAATGGTTGTCGCTTTCATTCCGATCATTCGTACACCTTGCACGTTACGGAAATGATGCCGGTGAACTGCTGATTCTCACGAAGTGTCGGCGCGTCGTAGATCGGCCTGAGTTCCACGCCCTCAACAATCGCCTCGTCGTAGTCAGTAAGTGTTCGGCCGCTGGTGGCGTTTGCCTTGCGTGCGAAATAGTCGTGAATCTCCTGCACAAATAAGATCAGGCGATCTATCTCCTCCGTGTCGATCTTGCCGTCGTCTGCGTTGCGTTCCGCCGCTGCAAACCGTTTTCGCACGGCGATATCGGTCGTACAGCTATAGATCGTGTCTTCCTGGCTGGCCGGCTCGGTGGTGCAATCACTTACAACCACGTCCAGCCGCAATTCGCTGGCGGCGGCAAGAAACAAGTCCCGGTCCTGGATGTAGCCGCGGTGGATCGTCTCGGGCAAAAGCGTGAACGTGTGGGCTCCCAACTCTTCGGCGATCGCGTCGGCTACCTCTACGGCTATTGCGCGTGTCATGCGGCGGCCCCTACGTACTGGGTGCGAATCAACCAATCAAGCCAATCGGGGTCGAGCCGTTCGGCTACTGGCCGGCCACCGCCTGCCATTACCTCGAATTGTTCTACAGTGCCGTTGATCGTCTGCTTGATCACGTCGCCGTTGCGGGGCGTAATCGGCAAACCTCCAACGAGCAAAACGGAAGCCGGAATACGAAAGGCCCGGGGCTGACCAATAGTTCGCGCGGAGTCCTCCCCGCTCGTCTCGTATCCGTGCGCCTCGACCTCTGCGGTGACGGGGAGTTCGGTCGCGCCGCGCACGTAGGTCACCGAAACGCCAAACGCTTCGGCAAACATCGTATCGGCGGCGGCGAAATCATCGTCAAAAGCCATTGTCACTCGCTCCAGGCGGGGCACGGTGACGGCGACCGGCGGGGGAGATGGCCCGCCGGCCGCCTATCAGCCGCGGAACCCAAATCAGTTGGCCACGTCCATCGCCCGCAAGGCGAGCTTGCTGACACGCATTTCGCCGGTTGCCGTACCGGTGGTTTTCTCGATGTGAGCCAGCAGCTTGATCGGCCCGGTGGCGGCGTTGAGCTTGAACACCGAAGCCGGCAAGACGTTCACGCCGTTGATGTAAATCTGGATGTCGGTCAGGTCGCGAGCATCGATGGCGAAGTCGAAATAGGTGTTGTCCACGTAAGCGACGGTTGTATCGGTCGCTGCCACCTCGGTGGTGCCGTCATCCGATTCGGCGTAGATTTCAAGGTCGCCCGTTTCGTCGAGGTGAATGAACACTGACTCGGTAATCGTGTCGGCACTGGTCGCGTGCGTGGCGTTGGCGATGCCAACATTCATGTCTACCGTGCTGTCGCTACCGTCCAGGGATGCCATGCGGCCCTCGACGATAAACGGTACTGTCACCGGGACCGAATGGGCCGACATGATATCGGTCTTTTCGGCCTCGCTGGTGGCGAGGATGCTGAGTTTGGCGTATCCCGGCTGCATTGACACGCTGGCGTCACCGACGTTGACAGTATCGGTTTCGTCCCGCATCAAGTCGATCGTGTAGTTCGGCTGCACGTTCAGGTTGACCACCACGGTAGTGGCGGCGGCGGTGGCATCGTCCACTGCCGTACCGGCGTAGAAATCGGCACCGGTCAAAGCCTTGAGCGGCGTTGCGCTGTTTGCGGAACGATCCCAATAGAGCGGAGCGCCCTTGAGAATCACGACGCTCGCGGTTTTGGCGAGCGTGAACTGACCTGCGACTGCAAACGCGGCCTCCTGGCCGCTCACCCGGGCGACAAGCCCGGAAAGGACACCTGCGCGGCCATCGGGCAGTTGGATGACTTCGCCGGAACTATAGCCGGCGGCGGGCGTGGTAACGGTGATCGTATCGACACCTTTGTCGAGAACGGCTTCGGACATAATTCTTAATTCCTTATCAAAAAAGTGATTGCCGGCCGCTTACGCTGCGCCGGTCGATTTGTACCATTCGCGGTAATCCATGAACGCCGCGCCGATGTCGAGGTTGATGTCCCAGCCCATGCCCCACTGTCCCTGAGTGAGAACAAATGAACGCATCGCCGGCCGCCGGCCGGTCCCGCGCAGATAAGCAACCCGAATTCCACGCCGGCCGCCGGCGGTCAAAAACCAATTGGTGTCGAGTCCGGTACGAGCGGCACCGGTGTTCGGGTCCAGCACGCCAATCGCCCCGATCCGGTCGTCGGGCACCACTCGGATACCCTCCTGGGAAATCAGGTTGAGCGTGCTGTAAAACGGATCACTGGAGTCAGCGAAGAGTTTGGCCAATGCCGCCGATGCGGTTAGCTCGCGCGCCGTCCATTCCAGGTCGGCCGGGACAATCAGGAATTTCGGTCGGATCAACAAAGCCTGGCCGGGATTGTCGGCCGTGCGATTCAATCGCTGTTTGACCATCGCGGAAATTGCCGCCTTCAATGTGGCGGATGCCAACGCGCCCGTCCCCAAGTTGGCGTGGCCGCCGGCCGTCGTTACCGCGGTTGCGTTGAATACCGCTGCGCTGTCGGCAACCAGCGTCGGATTTTGCAGCATGAGACTGTAAACCAGATCAGGCCGCATGTTGCGGGCCGCCTCGCCGAGTTCCGTGGGCATCCGCATAATCGAGCCGAGATTGTCATCGATGAAGTCCTGCTCGTCGGCAACAAACTGTTTGGCAAAACGAGCGATCCGATACGTTTCGTGCGTGTCGGACGCCGTAGCGTGCTTGGCCGTGTCGCCGCGGGGGAGTTTTTCCAGCCGGGCGTTAGCCTGGAGGCTGATATTTTCGTTGAGCTTGAAGTCTGCAACGTCTTCCTCGTCACACCAGCCGGCCGTGGTGTCGCCGATGGTGTCCCATCCGCCCATCAGCTTGGCGTACATGTTCGTCGTGAATACGTAATTCAGCGTTGCGCCGGACATGGCCGCCCGAATCGCCTCTTTCGGAGCGCGGTAATAGCGGCCTGTGTCAATCTGGGCACACTCGCGTGCTACGTCGAGGGCCGACATGGCGCGAAAATCGTGGCCGCGATCTGCGTCCTGTTCGGTAAGTGCATCCGTTCGTCGCGGCAAGTCCTCGCCTCGGTGCAGCGAGTGTTTCGTCGGATCGACACCCTGTCCAATGAGCATACCGGCCGCCAGGCTGCGAAGGTTGCAGTCGGTATCGTGATCGCGCACGTGAATTCCCGGCCCACCGCCGTTGCCGTGTGCCTGGCGTGCGGTGCGGACGGCACCCAAAAAGATCGGGCTGGCCTGTTCGATGCTCAAACCCCGTTCGATTGCGTGCTGCCGAACCGTATCCGGCACGTCGTCGCCGGCCAGTTCGGTGATCATCCGAACCCGCTCGCGTTCGCCGGCGATGGCGGTGCGGATGGCATCGCCTTGCGGGAGGAAGTCCGACGAATAATTGCGGCCGGATGCACCAACCGGCGGATCGGCCGCCGGCGGGGGAGTTGCCGGAGGATCGGCCGGAGGATCGGCCGGAGGATCGGCGGGAGGCGTTACGGGTTCACCGGCCGCGTCGTCGGCACGGGTGCGAGCTTCCGCATCGAGTCCACGATACATGGACCATGCCTCGGCGTCGGTGGCTTCGGCTCGCAAGCCGATTGTTTCAAGGTACGCACGTAGTTTCGGATTCATAGTCCGATATCCTTTCAAAAGAGGGTTATTTTCTCTCATCTTGGCAGCCGGATCGGCGCCGATCGGCACCAGCGAGACTTCCCGCGGTGCCCATTTGGTTGCGATTCGTAATGTCAGCCGCTTGGCTGTAAAACTCCGACCGCCGACTGTTGCCGACTGACCGGGCTGGATCTCCACGCTGTCGAGCACGCGATAGCCGACCGACACGTCGGTAAGGTGGCCTTGTCTGACTTTGTTCCACGCACGCTCAGCGATGTCGTCGCCTTTGGCAAAGTGCAGCCGGCCGATTACCGCGCCGCCCTCGGCTCGTAAGTTACGCGCAGAGCCAAGCACCGATTCAAGCGAGAATCGGGAATGTGTTTCGAGGAGTGGGAGTTGGTCCGGCAGGTCGGCGCCTTCGCCCAGTAACACTTCTGCGATTCGCTCCCCTCGCATGTAGTCATAGACCTCGACCTCACCGTCCGTGCTGATCGTAGCCTCGATTGATCGCTCCTTGTCGTCGGCTGTCTGCGCCCGGACGTGGGCCGATCGCATGGTCAACGCATCGTTGATGTATGGATCTTGTCGCCTCATCAACGGCTGTTCACCCGGAGCCACATAACCGTCGCGACCGAGTTCGGTGCCGACGTGGCCTTTTTCTTCCAGCGGAAGATCGGCGTAAAACGTCTCGGCTTCCGCCGTGCTCGCATCGGGCGGCAATCCCCGGGCTTCCAGTGCTTTGCGTAGCGGCCTAAGCATTGACGGTTTCCTCTTTTTTTCCGGGCTTGGCGACAACGGCAACTTCCCCGGGCTTCCCGCCAGGGTTGCCGGGCGGATCTGCCGGCTTCTCGTCAACCAGCCCGGCTTTCTCTTTGAGCTTCTTCTCGCGAGCGAGCGTCATGTAGTGGCTTTCGATTGTCTTGCCGTCTGTTGCCAACACGTCGGTCATCGTGGCCGATCCGTTTGTCAGCTTCTTGTCGTCTGCGCTGGCTTCCTTCAAGCGATCGACGTGCGGTCGCGTCGGCCAGGTCCACTTGTAGACGACCTTCTTTGGCCGGTTGCGTAGCCCAGGGACTGAGAACCGGCCTTCCTTGGCGATCTCGTCCACCAGGCGGTTGAGCGTGCCGTAGCTCTTCTCCGTGCCGCTGATCCAGTTTTGGATACCGGCCACCGCCCGGGCGTAACTTTGCGTGTCGAGCCGAGCCGACGAATAGTTGTGACCGCTCGAATCAAGCCGGATCATCAGCAGGGGCATACCGACCGGGCGACCAAGTTCGCGCATCCGTTCGCCGCGGTAATCGGGGTATTGCACCGGCGGTTGGCTGGCCGGCAGAACAAACGGCTTCCAGCCGGGTGGGCTCATCCTGATCGTGCGACGTTCGTAGGTTGAATTTTCCGGGACTTCCCAAATCACCTCAGGATTCTCGCAATACAGTAGCGTGGACTGGTCGGCCATCAGTCGGGCCGCGTCCATCACCTGGGCGTCATAGTCCCGAAGGTCGGCCGATGGCTGCAACGCTGTATTGAGCCAGGGAATACCGCGAGCCTGGTCTTCCTCTTCGCTGATGAATTCGTGGATGATATCTTCAGCCGGCACCTGGTCAAACTGATCGAAGGTTGCCAATTGTGTGGGCAACGATTGTGGCTTCTGAATGTAATAGGTGGCCGGACGACCAAGCCCATCGAAGCGGATACCCATAAAGACGTTGGGGTCGCCGGTCATGCCCATCGGCGTGCTCAGCCATCGCGGATGCTGCGGTCGAATCCGCAAACTGATCGGGCCATCGGCGTTGGGCAGCGTGATCAGTTGTGCCAAAAACTCGCCCGTTTTCCACGGGCCGCGAACCCAGCTTTTCAATAGCGATGTGCCAGACACGTTTGGCTTGTGCGTCGGGGCATAAAACCAATCCCGCCACGTATCCTCGAGCGCCGTGTTGTATTTGTCGTCGTCGCTGATTACCTGAAGGGCGGGCCCGTCGGGTCCCACGATATCGTCAATGTGTGTGTTGATGATTCCAAGAACCATGCCGTTCTGACGTGGCTCGTACGTCGATCGGGCTCGCATCCCGGCAAGTTTGCTTTGCAGCCAGACATTTACCGATTGATCGTCGGCATCCCGCCAGTGAGCCTGATTCAACCGCGTCGTTTCGGCCGACTCGAAACTGCGGGTCGAGTGGCCGCCACCACCCCACACTGGATGACTGACGTAGCGGACCGAGGTGTCAACCGAAGACGCTGCGATAGCAGGCAACGCGGGGATCGAACCCAACGAAAGCGTGTCGACGGTCGTGTTTTGGAACTGGGTCATGCGTACTCACTCGTGGCGTCGGCCCGAGCGTAGGTGACTTTCATCTGCTGGAGGCCGGAAGATGCCGACGTGATGGCCGACTTGAGGGCCCGGCATTGGGCAATCAGGCCGTCAATCGCCTCGGAGTTCCACGAGATGCCTTGCGAACCGGCCCCGCCCATCGAACGAGTGAGGTTCGGCGTGGTGGCCAGTTGTGCCTTCATGTCCATCAAGGCACCAATCGCCGCGTCGTAATCGGCGGCACGGCGCGCGGTCTTGTACTCGGCATAGAGCGTGGTTAGCTCGGCAATGCTCATATTGCCAAGCCTACAGAAGAAAAGGCGGGTCTATAACTGCAACGTGATAGGGTCTATCACTTCGGTTGGCGGCGTGGTATAATGCGGCAAAGGAGAATAATCATGTTCAATCCAGACACATACGTAATAGAAGACGCGGTGGCCGAGATACTCCACCGCGATGGCCTAATGAGCCTTGCCGACGCGCGTCTCCTTGGAAATGCCGTTGCCGGCGCTGGTCGCGAACAGCTTGAGCACTGGCTACTCGGCCTTGCGACAGATCGTGGCACGCCCAATGAGGCCAAACTGGCCGCTGCCGTCCTTGGGCTAATGAACGCTCGCGACCGCGACCAGGAATGCGAAGAAGAAGAAGGATGTATCTAGTCCGCCCGAGCCCGCTTGAATCGCGTCTTGCACTTTTTACACTGATACCGGCGAACGGTTGCCAGTGAGTGGGTGACGCGAACTTGATCTGATTTGCAGTCGGGGCAAAGATGCCTCTTGATGAGCGTATAGTCACCAGCCGGCGGATCTTCGACCTCGGGCGGCGAGTCTATTGGGGTAACAGCGGGAGCGTGTCCGTTGCCATTTGAGACAGAGGCCGACACCTCCTTGAAAAAGAACTCGTTGCCACACGCCCGGCAGTAGGCAAGGCCGGAATCCCACCACCCCGGTTGGCCGTTGACCGGCGGTGGCTTCGGCTCGCTGGTGATCTCGCTGTCCGTGCAGCCGCAACGCGGGCACTCCGGGCCAGTGCATCGATCTAGGCGAAGATAGGTCATTGGGTGTTGTTATCCCTTATGGTCCAGAAAACATAAGGCGGCAGAATCAACGCCGTCGCCACCAGAAAAACTAAACCGCCGCAGGCTAGCACCAGGGCACCACCGACCACTAGGATTGCCGCCGCAACTATGATCACGGTGGAGGCCCATCCCCAGCATACCCAGTTGACAACCCAGAGAATCATGCGGCGCGTTGCACCGGCTACCTTGCTCATCGCCTTTTTCCCTTCATCGGACCCATCCAGCCGCCAGCGGCCTCCACAGCCGCCTTCTGCGCGTTCGAACCGCTACCAGGTGAATTCGCCCGCAATACCGTGATCCCCTTCATATTGGCCGCCACGTCGCTCAGATACGACGCATCGAACCAGTGGTTATTGTTGCTCTTCGCTCGCCACTTCCGCACGATCACCCCGCGAACCGGCTCCTCCACCTCGACCTCAGACGTGAGGTGCTTAGCGTAACTGAAATGGTCCTTCTCATCGTCCGTCATTCGCTTGCCATCTGCCGAGGGCTCGCCCCACAGCGACATTGACCCGGGCCGGTTCGCCGGCGTCAACCAGCGGTCGTGCTCCCAAGTCTTCCAGCGGTCGGTGTCACAACAAACGAGCCACACCCGCTTCGGCCGGCGGGAGAGAAACCAACCGTCTCCAGGCTTTTTGTCGGTGCTAGATCGTACCGGAGCGTTGAAATTGACCTTCACGCAGCCCATGGACTTGCCAAAACCCATGGCCGGCTTCCACCCCAGCCCCAACTCCTGGCACGCATGATAGATCGCCTGGGTCTGCCAGCCGGCATCAACCAGCGTCATGTCGAGTTCACGAATCTCGCCGTCAGCGGTGGTGTAAGGCTCTGCGGCCAGATCCTCCTTGCGGGTGCGAAGGGCCCGGATGATTGCCAGATCGACCCCCTCATCGCTGCCAACCGTCGTGCCGTAAACCTCCTGGACGCCCCGGTCGATCGTGAAGCCGGTTCCGTCCGGCCGCCACGCCCGCACAATCCAGTGCAAGGCGATCTTACGAACGTCGATTCCTTGGGTCAGTACGATACAGCCGGGCGGCACGATCCGCCGCGGGTAGCCGTTGACCTTCTTCTGGATCAAGTGGGCCGTGATACCCGACTCGATCGGGCCGGCTTCCTCGGGCGGGTCGTTTTGCAATTCGGACAGAGCCGCGCCGATCCCGTTGTCAGCAACAAAATCGTAGTACCGCTGCAACGCGGACACCTGGAGCTTGCTGCCATCGGCCAACGTCCGGCCGTCAAAGCTATAGGGGTTGGCAAGTTCGGCCCCGGCATCCATCTTTTTGCGGTCCTTGACATAGAAAGCGTGTGCCGCCCGGGCGAACGGATCGCCTTCTGCCATGCTCGACTGCCGTAGAGAACCATATTCATCCCACAAGTCCTCGCGGTCGGGCTTGTGAGCGAGAAACGAAAACCGCTTGCCCTGCCATGACGGCTTCTGCATTGGGTCGGTGAACCGGGCGGACACACACGTTCGGTTTTGCAGCGTGGTAAGCATCACGCGAGACATTCGTTTTCCCTTGGGAGCCAGGCCGGCAATAGCCCGGTCGATCCGGGTCTCCAACTTGCCCGCCTGCTCTTCGCTGCGGGCTGTATCCTCCGTGTCCGGGTCGTCGATCACGGCTAGTTGCGGCCGCCGGCTCCCTTTCTTCAGGCCGCGAACCGCAGAATCCAGGCCCCGCGTAGCGATAATTGATCCCGAACAGACCGAACCGGGGACCGCCGGCATGGTCACCTCGTCACCCGACCATTGAAATGAAGCATTGGCCATCTTGGCTTCCGCAGTTGACACGATGATCGAATGTGCTTTGGCCGGCACGCCCTGGACCTCGCGTACCGGAACGCATACCTCGGGATAATCAACCAGCAGCCGGTCACTCTCTACGATGTACCGTTTGATCGATGCCAGGCTGTTGCGAGCATCGCCAGCCGTTGCGGCGAAGAGTACCGCGAAATTGATCACCCCTTTCAAGATACAGAACGTCATCGCACCCTCGGCCAAACTCGTTTTGCCCTCACCTCGTGGAGCGGCAAACGCCTTGTCCCCTGCGTACGTGATGCCGTCTAGGATCGCTTGGCCCATCTCCAGGTGGTAGGGTCGGAATGGATCGGAAAACACATCGGCCAGATACCACTTGAGCCACTCGAATAAGTCTTGCTCCAGTAAGTGTCGCCGCTCGATATCCTCCGGACCCGGAATCCACAGCGTCCGGGCCTCGGTCCGCTCCCGGTTCTTCCGCTCCCGGTCGGCGGCGCGGGTCTCGGCAATGGTGCGACGTTGGCCTATTCGCTGTCTACCGGCAGCGGTGTCGTCTAGTCGTCTTGGTCGCGTGCTTGTAAACATTTAACAGAATACACCATGAGTTCCTTAACAGCTCGCATTGCCGCCGGGAAGTCGCCAATCTCAACCGACCGCCGGTATAATTCGCGGTAAGCCTCTAAACACCACCCGAGGAGAACTAACCCGTCTGCGTCGGCCGATTTCTCGAATTCCCCGGCCACCGCCTGTATCAATGTGTCGGCGTCGGTGCTTGGGTAAGCTTTTGCAAGTGCGGTCTTTATGTCGGCCAGTCGTACCCCCTCAAGCAACCATAAGATCGTCTGCTCAAGCGGTTCGGTCTGAATCGCTATGGTTGTTTGCGGGTCGGGTTCCGTGTCTTTAGTCGGCGTTGGTTGCTTTGACGATGTCATAAGGCCGGGCGTCGGCTAATTCCTTCGTTTGTGAGGTGAATATCTCATCCAAGATCCCGTTTAGAAAGCCGGCAATCTCTGGATCGTGGGCAACCTGAAAATCCTCACACCTTGGGTTCATGTTCAGGTTCATCGAAGATCGCAAAGCAATCTTCCAATCGGCGTTTTGAAATAGTGCAAACTTGGCGTGTACCTGGGCGACCCGTATATTGTGCCAGCCAAACATCTCTCGCATACGGGCCGTCATCGCCGATTCACGTCGGGCCATACTGAAGTCGATCAACCAACGGGTCCCGGTCACGTCACCCCGTTGCACTAAGGCAGATATGCTTTCGAGTTCGTAGGCCGCTGCCGTCCAAGTCGATATCGACAAGTGAGCCGGCCCGGTCAGTCGCAATATCGCATGGAGTAGGTCAAGTAGCGAGAATTGGCCCTTGGTGAATCCGAATATCTCGTTTTCGTGGTCCAGTCCATCGATCGCCTCGGCGGCTGTCTTGATCTTCCGAAGGTCGCGAATCTGCCGCCGTTCCGTGTGTAATGTCCGTTTGTATGTTGCCTTTGTCTCTAGGCTAGATAGATCGAATTCACCCAGTCCGCCTCGCAGTAGCGGGTTATCGTGTGGCTTTGGAATCATGTATCTCCTCCGGCTGTTGCTCGCCCCCGCTTTCCTCCACCACAATCGGCCCGCGCCCCCTCTCTGATTCGCCTACCTCGCAGTACCCGGACGGCCCACCGAGGAAGCCCAGCGGCGTGCGGATGCACACCGGGGCGAAATAGCGGGGCGGGTGTTCGATGATGCGGTCTCTGATCTTCATTCCTGGCTCCATAGGACGGAAGGACTGTCTCTAGGCTGCGCGACCTGCTGGTGAGAAAC